>WNEZ01003001.1_pt1 | contig 19010 bp, 17 predicted proteins | sample 5400521 | NCBI WGS metagenome assembly WNEZ01 (sample SAMN13153339, study PRJNA577476) | soil metagenome | isolation source: 120 cm saprolite under Douglas fir tree site 2 hole 1 replicate 1 | place: USA:California | collected 2015-04-18
CCAGCCCGAGTGAGCCACCAATCAGACCGAGTCCGACGATGCCGACCCGCATCACGCCACTCCGACGGTCCGGCTCAGCGCGGCGGCGACCGCATCGACCTGTTGAACCAGGTGGGCGAACGCTTGCGGGGTCAGCGATTGCGCACCGTCGGAGAGCGCGACCTCCGGCTGTGCGTGCACCTCGACGATCAGGCCGTCGGCGCCCGCCGCGATCCCGGCCAGCGCCATCGGGGTGACCAGGGAGCGCCGGCCCGTGCCGTGGCTCGGGTCGACGATCACTGGAAGGTGACTCAGTTCCTTGATCAGCGGCACCGCGTTGAGGTCCAGTGTATTTCGGGTGTAGGTCTCGAAGGTACGAATGCCACGCTCGCAGAGGATGACCTCGTAGTTGCCCTGGCTGAGGATGTATTCGGCCGAGAGCAGCCATTCCTCGATCGTCGCCGACATGCCTCGCTTCAGCAGGACCGGCTTGCGCAAACGACCGACTTCGGACAGTAGCGGGAAGTTCTGCATGTTACGCGCGCCGATTTGCAGCACGTCGACGATGTCGGCGAGGGTGCCGATGTCCGCCGGCTCCAGGACCTCGCACACGAGCGGCAGCCCGGTCTCGCGTTTTGCCTCGCGCAGGATCTTGATCCCGTCGCCGCGCAGCCCCTGGAAGCTGTAGGGGGAGGTGCGCGGCTTGAAGATACCGCCACGCAGCGCGTGGGCCCCTGCCGCCCGTACTTTCCTGCAGGTCTCGAGGTACATCTCCTCGCCATCAACCGAGCACGGCCCGGCCACGATCCAGGGGCGGCCGGCACCAACCTCGTGGACGCCGACCGTGATGCGTGTATCGCGCGATCGGAACTCGCGGTTCGACAATTTGAATGGCTTCGTGATGGGTACCACCTCAGCTACGCCCGGGGCCTCGATGAAGAGATCCCGAAGGGCGAATGGATTCGTGCCGATAACGCCGATCACGGTTCGCTCTTCGCCGTCGCTCAGGTGGGTCCGGCAACCGTGCGCCTCGACCTGCGAGACCACCGCCGCCACCTGCGCCGGGGTCGCGTCGTGCCGCATCACGATGATCATGCGGTCACCCTCAACTTCTCCGCGCCGCGCAGGTAGACGAAGCGCATCGCCGATGACGGCCGGTCGGTGTTGACCAGGAGCAGCACGCGGATGCACCGAGGCAGGCTGCGCGGGTTGGAGGCGGGCACGGCCATTTCGTGACCGCAGAGCAGGGGAACGTCTCCCCAACCAAAGCGCCGGGCCGCTGCCGCGGGAAACTCCGCCGTCAGGTCGGGCGTCGTCGTGAACCAGGCGGCGGCGACGTCGCCCGGACTGAGCGCGTTCTCGCGGGCGAGCTCCGCCAGCAGCTCGATCGTGGCGTCGACGATCGCCGTCTCGCTATCTTCTTCAGTAGTCGTCGCGCCGCGAATCCCTCGAACCGCCATCCTTGTTTGCCTCCTGGGCGCGCCAAGTTAGTTGTCTGGTGTGGAGGAGGCCGGTGAACGGGTGGCGGCGGGAGGGGCGGCGCTAGCCCATCCCGAGCCGGCCCCGTGCCGGCCCGAGGTAGGCGTAAAAGTAAAAGCCCGCGAAGCGAACCCGCTCCGTCATGTGCGGCACATCGTACAAGAAGTCCCCCTGGCTGGCAAGGGCCAATCGTCGTAACCTCCCGCGGTATCCCTCTTGAGCGCAACATTACCGCTCGAGGAGGCATCCATGAAGTCGATTCGAATTCAAATGGGCATCATTCCAGCGGTCGCCGCCCTCTGGCTGGCGGCCTGCGGCGGCACACCCAGCAATGGGGCCGCAGCGTCGCCAAGCAGCCCCGCCCTGATCCACACCGCCTCGATCAAGGTGGGCGACAAGACGGAAACGGTGTTAAAGAATGCCAACGGCCTGACGCTCTACTACTTCATGCTCGACACGGCAACCAAGGTCGCCTGCACCGGCGGATGCGCGTCGAATTGGCCACCGCTCCTCGCCGCCTCGGGGACTCCCACCAGCAACCCGGCGCTACCGGGTCAGCTCACCGTGCTGAACGGTGCCAATGGCAACCAGGTTCTCTACAACGGCCATCCGCTGTACTCCTACACAAAGGACGGTGTCGCCGCCGACGCCAACGGGCAGGGCGTTGGTGGAAAGTGGTTTGTCGCCACGCCGGACCTGGCCGCGATGGCGGCGTCGACGCCGAGCTACTAGGGCTAGTGCGAAGCGCCGGGAATCGGCGCCGCGGGCAGTGCGGGCAGATCGGGAAGCATCTGCATCGGGTCGACCGGGCTGTTCTCGATCCGAACCTCGAAGTGGGTGTGCGGTCCGGTCGAGTTGCCGGTTGAGCCGACCAGGCCGACCAGCTGGCCACGATGGACGACGTCACCCTCCTTTACCCCGATCGTGAGCAGGTGCCCGTATAGGGTTTTCAAGCCGGCGTCGTGCTGGATGATGACGTAGTTCCCGTATCCGACCAGGAGCCCACCGCTAACGGCCATCGGGCGGGCGAGCACGACCACTCCGTCCGCCGCCGCGAACACGGGGGTTCCTAGCGGCACCGCCAGGTCGATCCCGGTGTGAAAGTGCGGAAATCCGGCATACGAGGCTTCGAAGACATAGGCCGTCGGTCCGAAGCCCTGCGTGATGGTCGCGTGGGGAATTGGCCACAGCAGGCGCCCGGTGGCGGCCAGCACCGGGTCTTCCGCGATCAGCTGGGCCGTCTGTTGGAAAGCCTGCTGGGCGAAGACCGCTTGTTCGATCTGGCTGAGAACGCTGTCGGTCTTCATCTTGACGAGTGCTCCCCGGCGCGCCGCCATCTCGGGCGAATCGGTCTGCATGGCATCGAGCGCCACCAGCGCCTCATCGATGGTGCCCTGAAGCTGCGTCTGGAGTGATTGCTCGTCGGCGATCTCCTTGGCGAGGGTGGTTCGGAAGACAACCAGCCTTGAAAGGGTGTCCTGCTTTAAGGTGCGGCTGCGTTGCAGCGTCGCCTGCGCATGTTCGAGGGCGACATCGTCCGCTTGCACGGCCCGAAGGAAATTTCGCTCACGATCTACGACCACGTCGCTGTATCCAAGCGTCTCCAGCAAACCGCCGAAACCGCCCGCGCGGATGAGGCTGGCAAAGAAGTTGTCCTGGCGTTTGTAGAGGCGGCGAACAATCGCCGCAAGCTGCGTGCGGTCCGTCTGGAGGCGGGCGCTGACCTGCTCGTGCAGCGCGGTGACGGCGCTGATGTGGCTATCGAGCTGGGCGACCTGCTTCTCGCTGTCGAGAATCTGCTGGCCGAGCGCGATCAGGCTCAGTTCCGACTGGTTCAGGGACGTCTCCAGCATCAGCGTGTGAGCCTCGGAGGCCGTCAGGGCGCCGATCAGCTCGTCCTGGGGTTGTCGATTCCGGAGCGTCGGGTTCGCCGGCGAGGGACTGGCCCCGGGCGATGGCGAGGGTGTGGGGGCGAGCGCGGAGCCATTGCCGGACGGTGTGGCGGCCAGGGCTCCGGTCGGGGCGACAAGCATGCCGAGTACCCAAGCCAGGCTGAGCCCTAGGACGGCCACTCTACGACTACGGTTCCGCCCAGCGGCCACCGAGGGTCGTGAGTTCACAGTCCTACAAAAGTCTTTACAACTGTTAAGGCCGGGGCTTGTGCTGCCCGCCCTATCGCACCTCAAACGTTGCCTCCGTGGGCCCCTTCCTGCCCGATTCGTATTCGCCGCCGGCCTCGTGCGCCTCCTGAGCGTCAAGACCTAGTCTGCTGCATTTTCACGGTTTTGTCACCCCTTCCCCGCTTCCACCGTTCCCGGAAGCCATCCCGAGCACTTGCGCCGGCCTAACCTGTGCTACCATCCTGAAAAACCAACTCGGGCTATCACGGGGGAAGTGATCTGGCACAGAGCCGGTTTTTAACGCACACGCTTGTTTTGTTAGCGGCGGCCGTGATTCCGGTACTAACAGCCTTCGACCGACTCCACACTGACACTGCCTACGGCGCGAATCCCACCCCTTCGGTTTCACTGCGGACCACGCACGTCGATGACGTGGTGCTGAGCCAGGGCGGGTTCATCATGAAGATGAGCGCCTCCAGTGTGGACACTCCGGTCCGGCGCGACGTCGCCTACTACACCATCAAGCCAGGCGACACCGTCCAGAGCGTCGCCGGGCGCTTCGGACTGACGCTGGATACCCTGCGCTGGGCCAACAACATCACCGACGTGACGACGGTCGTCCAGGGTCAGCGACTCCTGGTGCCACCGGTTAACGGCATCCTGGTCAAGGTCCAGTCCGACACCCAGCTGAGCGCCCTGGCCATCCAGTACCACGTCAAGGTGCAGGACATCATCGATTTCAACCTGATCCGCAATCCGGACCACCTGAAGGCCGGCACCATGCTGATGCTTCCGGATGGGGTGGGGCCGGCGCTCAACGACCCTGGTATCGGCAAGAAGACGGTGCGCTCGGTGACATGGAACCGCTTCGGCCCGCAGGTCACGAACTACACCATCACCTACAGCAACGCTCCGGTGACCGGCTCTGGCGGCAAGTTCCCCTACGGCTATTGCACCTGGTGGGTGGCGCACCGGCGGTATGTTCCGTGGAACGGCGACGCCTGGCAATGGTGGTACAACGCGCAACAGTTCCACTTCGCCGAGGGCCAGGTGCCGATGGTGGGCGCCATCATGGTGCAGGGCATCAGCTGGGCGTCGCCGGTCGGGCACGTCGCCTACGTCGAGTCGGTCAACGCCGACGGTTCCTTCACCGTGTCGGAGATGAACTACGGCGGCTGGGGCCGGGTCGACTACCGGACGGCCGAGCAGTACCAGCGGGTTGGCCTTAAAAACGCCGAGGTCATCGATACGTCTGGACATCCGGTCGTCTATGCCGACTGGCTGAAGGCACCGGGCAAGCCGACGGTGCTCCTCTATGGTCACTATGACGTCCAGCCGGTCGACCCCATCGACCTCTGGACCTCGCCACCTTTCGAGCCGCGCCGGGACGACGGCCTACTCTTTGGGCGTGGCTCATCCGATGACAAGGGCCAGATCGCGATGCACTGGCAGGCGATTGCGGCCTGGCTGAGCACGACCGGCGAGCTGCCGCTAAACCTGAAAGTCATCGCCGAAGGTGAAGAAGAGATCGGCAGCCCTCATTTCGAGGAGTTCGTGCGAGCCAACCGGGACCGCCTCACGTGCGACTACTGCGTCATCAGCGACACGTCAATGGTGGCGAAGGGATTTCCCGCCATCACGTACGCGCTGCGCGGACTCATTTATTTCGAGCTCCGGGTTGACGCGGCCACCACCGATTTGCATTCCGGGAACCTCGGCGGCATTGCACCCAACCCGGCCCAGGTCCTGGCCGAGATCCTGGTCCGGCTCAAGGACCCAGCCGGCCACGTGCTGGTGCCCGGTTTCTACGATGGCGTGCGACCACTGAGCGACGATGAGCGTCGCGAGTTCGCGCGCGTGCCCTTTGATGAGGCGGCACTCAAACGGACCTATGGCCTTCGGGCGCTGCACGGCGAGGCGGGCTTCACGCCGACCGAGCGCAACTGGGCGCGGCCGAGCCTCGACGTCAACGGGATTTGGGGCGGCTATCAGGGGCCTGGCGCCAAGACGATCATTCCGGCGTGGGCCGCCGCCAAGTTCAGCTGCCGCCTCGTCCCCGATCAGGATTCAAAGGCGGTCACCGAGGCATTGCGCGGCTACCTCGAGCAGGTTCAGCCAAACACGGTGCGGGTCTCCCTCACCAAGCTCAGCGGCCACGGCGATGCATGGATAACCCCGGTCGATCATCCGCTGATCGCGGCCGGGCAGCGGGCGCTGGGTCACGTCTACGGCCAGGAACCGGCCCTGATCCGTGGCGGCGGATCGATCGGCGCCGTCGACGTCATGGACCGTCTGCTCGAGGCACCGTGTCTGCTGGTCGGCTTCGTCTTGCCGGATAGCTTTGCACACGCGCCCAACGAGCGCCTCGACCTGGACAGCTTCTACCTGGGCAGGAAGGCGGCACTGCATCTCTGGGAGGAGATCGCCGCCATTGGGGTCCCCTGATCAGTCAATGTTTTTGTCGCCGTTTTGCGCGCCGCTGTGGGTAAGGCCGGCGCGCAACTTGACGAAGTTGGCCCGCAGTTCGGCTTGACGAGATGCCGAGGCCGCGCGCTTCAGCCGCTCGGACCGGCGGAATCCAAAGACGGCCTCCCAGCCCACCTGAAGAAGTGCGCCCGCATATTCATCGATCGGAACATGCTCAGCCTGAGCGGCGGCTTCGATGTAATCCTCAAGTAGGGGATCGACGCTGGCTATAAGCTTGCCCAATGAGGGCCCCCTGAGTGACCGCCTCTGCTCCCTTGTTGCACCATACGCGAACCGGCCGTGGCGCGCCATATCACATTCCGCCTAAATCTGTCCATGTGACTGGTAGCGAGGCTTTAACGTCTCCTGGTAGTCGAGGCTCCGCGCGGCTGCGGATTTCACCGCTTCCTCGAGTCTGCCCGACGTAACAGCTTGCGCTTGACGACGACGCCGAGCGGCGTATCTGGAGCTTTCTCGAACCGTTTGCGACGCCTCCGGGCGTGAACCTCAGCTACGTCGACCGCCACCTGATCGATCGCCCCTTCGTCCGCCTTGCCTGACACCTTGAGATTTTGGGCGACACCTCGGCGCAACTGCATCTGGCCACGCTGCTTACCACGAGGGATGTTCTTTCGGCTCGAATTATCGTTTCCACCATAGGTATTGCGACGGTCACGGGCAAACTGAGCCGCTTCTTCTCTTGCGGACTCTGGGAACTTGCGACGGCCTCAAATCGCTTCGGCGGGGCGGCTAATCGGCGACGAAACGGTAGCCGATCCCCGGGACGGAGTGAATGTAGTGTGGCTTTTCCGAGTCGCGCTCGATCTTCTTGCGCAACCGGTAGACATGGGCGTCGACCGTGCGCGTCTCGATCTCGACTTCGTAGCCCCACACCTTGCGCAGGAGCTCGCCGCGGCTGACCACCTGCCCCGCCTGGGAAGCCAGCAGCGACAGGAGATTGAACTCGGTCAAGGTCAGGGCTACCTCTTTCCCCTCGCGCCAGACCTGACGGCTGTTCATGTCGATGATGAGGCCTGGGAACTCGAAGCGCGTCTTGGGCTGTGCCTGCGACACGGCCTGCTCGCCACGGCGCAGGTGCGCGCCCACCCGGGCTAAGAGTTCCCGTACCTCAAACGGCTTGGTCAGATAGTCGTCGGCCCCCACCTCGAGCCCAACAACCACGTCGATCGTGTCGTTCTTGGCGGTCAGCATGATGACCGGTACCTGCGTGCCGTCGGCGCGGAGCTGGCGGCAGACATCCATCCCGGACACTCCCGGCAGGTTGAGGTCGAGGATGACCAGGTCGGGCTCGGACTTCTCGATCATCTCCATGCCCTTCTCCCCGGTGTCCGCTTCGATCAGGTTTAGGTTTTGGCTCAGCATTGCCATCCGGACGACCTCCCGGGTCGGGGCATCATCCTCGATCATCAGAATCGTCTTCGGGAATGACATGGGTCGCGCCTACTCCTTCTCCAGAAAGTTCGTCACTTGCAGCATGAATTTCTTGAGCTCGATCGGTTTTGCGATGTAGCCACTGCACCCCGCGGCCAGCGCCTGCTCCTCGCTCCCCTTCAGCGCGTTCGCTGTCAGGGCGACCACTTTGATGCTCCGGGTGGCCGGGTCAGCTTTGAGCTGGCGGGTGACCGCTAATCCATCAACGCCGGGAAGCTGCATATCCATCAGTATTAGGTCGGGCCGGAGGTGGCGGGCCTTCTCCAGGCCCTCCTGGCCGTTCGAGGCGGTGTCCACGGTGAAGCCGTTGCCCTCCAGGACCATGCGGGCCAGGTCCAGGTTCGAGGGGTTGTCCTCCACTACCAGCACCCGGTTCCGCTTGCTCGGGCCGGGCCGGAGCGGGAACTCGACGGTAAAGGCGGTCCCCTGGTCCGGGGCGCTCTCGAAGTCGATCGTGCCGCCGTGGAGCTCGACCAGCTTCTTTGTCAGCGCCAGCCCGAGCCCGGTGCCCGGGTACTCCCGATTGCTGGCGCTCTGCACCTGGTAGAAGGCGCCGAAAATCTTGTGCTGGACGTCCTTGGGGATGCCGATGCCGCTGTCCTTGACCGTCATGCGGAGGAGCGAGCCGTGGACTAAGGCCTGGAGGTCGACTTTCCCGGACGGCGGGGTGAACTTGATGGCATTCGACAGGAGGTTGTAGAGGACCTGCTTGAACTTGTTCTTGTCGGCAATCAAAAGCGCATCCAGCGGCTCGACCCTGGAGCCAATCTCGATGTCCTTCTTCATCGCCAGCGAGCGCACCACGTTGAGCACCTCGCGGACGGCGGAGTCGACCCCAAACTCCTCGTAGACCAGGTCCATCCGGCCCGCCTCGACCTTGGTCAGGTCGAGGACGTCGTTGATGAGCGACAGCAGGTGCTTGCCGCTGTTATAGATGTTGTCCAGGCAGTCATGGCGCTGTTTCTCGGTGATCTTGCCAGCCAGGTCGTCCCGAAGCAGCTCCGAAAACCCGAGGATGGCGTTGAGCGGCGTGCGCAACTCGTGCGACATGTTGGCGAGGAACTCGGACTTGAGCCGGCTGACCTCGGCGATCTGAGCATTGGCGGTCTCCAACTCCCCGAGGTGATCCTGGAGCTGCTCGTAGAGGCGTCCGTTCTCGATCGCGATCGAGGCCTGGTTGGTGATGACCTTGAGGATCGCGGCATCGAGCTCGGTGAAGGGATCGACCCGCTGGCGCGAGAGAGTCATGGCGCCCACCACCCGCTGCGTCGTCGCCAGCGGCTGGACCATGAGAGAGCGCGGAGATCGGCTCTGGTCGAGGATCTTGAAGCGCGGGTCGCGGGTCGCGTCCGAAATATTGAGGGTCTCGAGCTGCTCGACGGCGTAGCCGAGGATGCCGTCGCCGAGCACGAAGCGGGCGATGTGGGGCACCATGTCGCGGTGCGGGTAGGTGGCGGTGGCAGTCAGCTCCCGGCTGCCCTCGTTGAGCAAAAAGACGGTCGCCGCGTCGAACTGCACCATCTGGGAGGTCGCCCGCAGCATCGCCTCGATGTTGTCGTTCAATGACAGCGAGGCGGAGAACAGACCGCCGAGCCGGTTCAACAGTTGAATCTCGGGGTCGGCTGTCACGTGCGCGACATTATAAGTCATATTTTTTGACACAAGCGCCTTCCCGGTTGTGGGTTTCGATACTGCAACGTCACGCTGCGTGACGATCTTGCGTGCGTAACAGCGGCGGAGGCGCGCTGGACGCTGCGGCCGGCAGGGCCGCTAAGCAGTAGCATGACGCGACGTGAAGGCGATTCGGTTCCACCAGCACGGCGGCCCCGAGGTGCTGCGCTACGAGGACGCGCCGACCCCCGAGCCGGGACCCGGTGAGGTGCTGGTCGCGCTTCGGGCGGCCGCCCTCAACCACCTGGACATCTTCACCCGGAGCGGCGGCGTGCCGAAGGTCCCCCTCCCCCACATCGGCGGTGCGGACGGCGCCGGCGTGGTGGTGGCAAACGGTCCGGGCGCGACCCGTTATCCGGTCGGCACCCGCGTCTTCTTCGACCCCGGGCTGAGCGACGGCACCTGCGATTACTGCGCCCGCGGCGAGCACAGCCTCTGCGACCGCTGGGAGATCCTCGGTGAGCATCGGGACGGCACCTTCGCGCAGGCGGTCGTCGTGCCCGAGAAGAACGTCCGGCCCATCCCGGATCAACTCAGCTTCGAGGAGGCCGCGGCGTTCCCGCTGGTGTTCTTGACGGCGTGGCGGATGGTCGTCACCAAGGCCCGTGTGTTGCCGGGCGAGTCGGTGCTCATCCTCGGAATCGGCGGCGGTGTCGCACTGGCGGCGCTGCAGATCGCCAAGCAGGCTGGGGCGCGGGTCTTCGTCACCTCGGGCAGCCAGGAGAAGCTCGATCGCGCCAAGGCCATGGGGGCCGACGTCTTGATCAACCACAAGACGACCGACTTCTCGAAGGAGGTCTGGGGCATCACCCAGAAGCGCGGCGTCGATGTCGTGATCGAAAATGTGGGCGCGGCCACCTGGGCGGGGAGCATCCGGGCACTGGCGAAGGGCGGCCGGCTCGTCACCTGCGGCGCGACGTCGGGGCCTAAGCCGGACGAGGACATCCGCCGCATCTTCGTCAAGCAAATCACCATCTACGGCTCGACAATGGGCACCCCACACGACTGGGAGCAGCTGAACCGGCTGCTAGCGGCCAAGACCCTTCGACCGATCGTCGACCGCACGCTACCCCTCGAGCAGGCGGCGCAGGCGCAGGAGCTGCTGGAGCACGGCGAACACTTCGGCAAGATCGTCCTGACGATTCCTCCGCTCGCGTGACGCGCCCGACGGTCGCGGCGCTGATCGCGCTGCTCCTGCTTGGCTGCGGCCATCCGACCGCCAAGGCGATCCCCACCGCCTCACCCAGGCACACGCCGACGCCGAGCCCGACGCCGGTCCCCACGCCGACGCCGCTCCCACCACCACCGAACCTCGCGCCGGCGGGGATCGGCCTGCCGGCCGGGTTTTCCGCGTATGTCTACGCCCGCGGCCTCGGCACCACGACGTCGATGGCCTTCGGCCCGGATGGACGGCTCTACGTCCTGAGGGATAGCGGCTCACTCGCCGTGGTGCCATCCCCGGGGGCGGGGCCGCAGCAATTGCTCTCCGGACTGCCCACCGCGCTGGGCCTGGCCTGGCGCGACAACGACCTCTACCTGTCGGTGCGCGGTAGCGTCCGGCGCTATCACCTGAACAATGGCGCGCTGTCCGGCGGCGGCGCCGTGGTGAACGGCTTGCCGGTCAGCCGGCACCAGAACGACTGGATCCTGCCGATGCCGAACGGCGACTTTCTCCTCGGGGTCGGGTCGACCTGCGACGTCTGCAACGAAGCCGACTCGAGAAGCGCGAGCGTGCTGCGCTTTCACAGTGATTGGAGCTATGCCGGTGTCGTTGTCCGGGGCAGCCGCAATCCCTACGGTCTCGCGCTTCGCCCCTCGACCGGCGATGCCTACGTCACCATCAACGGTCAGGACAACCTCGGTGCGCAGCCGGCCGACCATCTCTTGCGAGTGACGGACGGCGAGGACGCGGGATGGCCGCGCTGCTGGCCGGCCTATCCGGACGGTAGTCTCCACGGCAACTGCGCCGGTGTCGCCCCGCCGGTCGCCGTCTTCGCGCCCCACTCGTCGGCGGACGGGATCGTCTTTTACGACGGCGCTGAGTTCGGCTCGGATTACGCCGAGAACGCCTTCGTCACCGAATGGGGCGCCAACGTCGGCGGTCCAACGGGGCGTCGCGTCATGCGGGTGTTGCTATCCGGATCCGGCGCGAGCGAGCACGGGCAGGTCAGCGATTTCGCGACCGGGTTCTCGCATCCGCTGGCGATCACCGAAGCTCCCGACGGTGGCCTGCTGGTGGGCGATTACGGGACCGGGCAGATCACGGAGATCTTCCGCACGAGCTAATGGCCCCCTGACCCTCCCCGAGTATGGGAGGGGAGATTGAAAGAAGGCGCCAACTTCCCGCGTCGCACTAGGTATCGGCCTGGTCGATCGGTTCAAAGACCTGACAGGCTGGCTTAGCGAAGGCGAGGCGACCGCGAGCCAGGGCTACCTCACGTCCGAGGGCGGCCCGCTGCATCGTCCAAGCCGCCAGTGGTATGGGCAGGTGATGCCAGGGTCATGGGCACCCAACGTCGACAGTGATGGCGTCGACGGCAAGGTCGACGGCGTCACCGCCATCCGCGCCCATGACCCGGCATTCGATGAGAACGTCTTCCTTGCCCAGGTCCAGCGCCTGTTCTTTGCCGTCCTCGAGGCATGGACCGCCCTCAAGCCTGCCCTGAGCCAGGGCGTTATGGCCTCGCTCATCTGGGAGGAGCAAAAGGCCCAGATCGCCGTCTACAAGGGAAGAGGATGGCGCAACGTACTTAGCAAGCTGGCCTTTACGACTGCGGTCGTCGCCGGCGCGGCCAGCGACAGTGGCTTCGATACGGTCACCGTGCGCATCAACGCCAACTCCGCCGACTACGACCTCGATGCCGCCGGGAATGTGATCCGCGGTGACACCGAACCCTGGGACTGGACCGAAGATTGGATCTTTCAGCGTCCGTCGACGGCCGAGACCGGCCGGCCAGGGACGATCACCTCGCAAGCGTGTCCGAACTGCGGTGCGTCGGTCAACGTCGAGATCACCAGCATCTGCCCCTTCTGCGATGCAGCCGTGATCAGTGGAAAGTTTGGCTGGTTGTTGACGCGGATCGATCGGGTTTAACCGCCCTTGCCCCGTATGCACAGTGGTTCCGGCGCTTCGCTCCGAACACAGACGTCCCGGCGCTCATTTATGAGCCGGGAGAATTTCGAAGCCCTTGTCGCGGGCTTCGAAATTCAACGGCCGAGCTCCCTCCGTTCCGAGAAACGCGCGGACACACAGTGTCCAATGGCGAGCGAGATGCGCGCATACACCACTGGGGAAGGTGAACGTCGGTGGGAGCTCGGTTTCAGCCGCTTTTCGCGGCTGAAAACAGAAAACCGACCATCGCTCAGTGGTCGGTTTTCCTGCCCCGTCTGGGCCGTACCCGCCGGCAGGCGAGCCCCCCTATTCTCTCACTGCCGGGGCCTCCTGTGACCGTCAACTTGCCTCGGGAATTCGCCTCGTGACAGCGCCGCTGTCACGTCTAAAGCGCGCCAGACTCCCGCAAACTCCGGAACCGCTCGGCGCAGACCACCAGGTGATCAAGGACTTCCACTCCGAGTAACCGGCCGGCCTCCTGGAGGTGGCGGGTGACCGCCAGGTCCTCCGGGCTCGGGGTCGGGTCGCCCGATGGGTGGTTGTGCGCCAGGATGACGGCCGCCGCCCCCAGCGTCAGCGCCGGCCCGAAGACCTCCCGCGGCTGCAGGGCGGCGACGTTGAGGCCCCCCACGGCGACCTTCTCGCAGCCCACCGGCTGGTTGCGCGTATTCAGGTAGAGGACCGAGAAGCACTCCTTCAGGCTGCTCCGGAGCTCCTGGAACTGCAGGAGCGCCTCCCGCGGGGAGGTGACCGCCGGCGCGGCGCTGTCGGCGGGGACATGCCAGCGTCGGGCCAGCTCCCGCACCATGAAGAGCCGCCGCACCTGGGCAGGCCGAAACCCGTGCCGGCGAGCCGACGCCCGCAGATCGCCAGGCTGCCGCTCCACGATGCCCCCTTCCGCCAGCAGCGCCCTCACGCCGGACAGATCGCCCCGCTGCCCGACCAGGGCAGCCAGCAGGCCCGGTTCGTCCGGCGCGGCCATCCCCGCCATACTACTACATTTTTGTGTAGTAGTCTGCGCGAGCAGGCTAGTGGTGGGCGAAGGCGACGATCAAAAGCAGCACGACGATGATCACCAGGACCACGGCGCCGACGCCGAGCAGCAGCGCGGCCATATTGATGGTCGTGTCCTTGATCGGTGCCTGGACCGACAGCGGCGGTCCGGGCTGAACCGGCGAGCCGGCACCGGGCGGCAGCGGCGCGCCGGGAGGCGCAGCCGGGCGATCGACGAAGGCACCGGGCGGCCCCGGTGACTGGGGCGCGGGCGGCTGCGACCAGCCACTTCGGTCGGTTCCGCTCGGGGTAACCGGGGGCTGGGTCGGCGGGGAATCCGGGATGCGCGGTGGCGTGCTATCCGATGGCGGGCCGTCTTGTTCGCTCATCCTTGCCACTCCGATGCTTGCGTGATGTTGTCGAGAACCCAACCAAACTGTCCGCTGGTGACGGTCGCCTTGCAGTAGCTGCAAATACCCGACTCGTTGATCGACAATGGCGCGCCGCAGTTGGGGCATTGGGTGACCTCGGCCGATTCCCCCGCCTTGGTCCGGGCCGCGCCGCTGCGCGTGAACGTCCAGTATTCCGTGAAGGGTTGATCCTTTTGCGAACCGAAGATGACTTTGTTGGCCTTGCTCTCGTCCACCTCGTAGTCCGCGGCGCTGGCGTCGATGCGGACCGTAAGGGAGTCGAAGTTCGGGTCGGATTGCGCCTTAACGATCTGGACCCCACCGATGACCAGGTTGTCGAGGATGTTCTTTTTGTGGGCCGCGATCATGGCGTCGATCTGGTTCTTCCAGCGGTGATAAATGCCGTCGGACATGTAGACACGAGCCGGTTCGAGGTTGCGGTCCATCCAGGCTTTCTGCAGCGCGAAGAACGCGGCCTGCGCCCGATCGAGGAACATCTGCTGGTTGAAGTTCCGATCCTTGGCCTGCAGCGCGGCCAGATCATCACTCAACGTCGACCGCATCTGTGCCATGGGCGAATAGGCCGGGCCCCAGTTCGACGCCTGCACGGGATTGCCGATGCTCATCCGGCGGTACGCCGACCACAGGGCGAACAAGATGAAGAGGAAGAAGATCAACCCACCGCCGCCGCCACCGAAGAACAGGAACGGCAGGAGGAAGCCGGCGCCGCCGAATCCGCCACCGCCGCCGTAGCTGCCGCCGCCAAAACTACCGCCGCCTCCGCTGAAGCCCCCGCCGCCGCCACTGAAGTGGCCGCCACCGCCCGCCCGGGCAAACGCCAGCAACGGACTCATCAGGACGAGCGCCAGCGCCATCACGACGCCCAGGGCAAGCCGCCGGCGCCAGGTCACGATTGCGCCGGCGCGCCTCCGCCCGTGAGTGATTGGCCGCAGTTGGTGCAGAACTTCGCGTTCGCGGCGTTTTGCGTGCCGCACTTGGGGCAAGCCATCGTGGCACCGGCTGGAGCCGGGGCTGGTGAGAGGGTCTGCCCGCAGCTGTTGCAGAACTTCGCGTTCTCGGCGTTCAGCGCGTGACAGTTGGGGCAGCGGACCTGGATCTGGCCGCCCGCGGCGACCGTCTGACCCAGCTGGCCTGCGACCAGGCCGCCCACGCCAAGGCCGACCCCGAGAAACGCCGGGTTCAGACCGCCGCCCTGACCCGGCCCTTGCGCCAGTCCCTGGCCGGCGCCGATCATCGCCTGGCCGGCCGCGTACTGCTGGAAACCGCCCGCCAGCTTCGTGTACTGGACGTCATGGAGGAAGTTCTTGAGTTTGTCCTCGTCCTCGGGCTTGAGCGTGATCGTGAAGTTGCCGAGTCGGACGATCTGGATGCCGTAGGTGTTGATGTTGCGCTGGACCTGGGCAATGGTCTCGGATTCGATCTCGTCGGTATGCGCCGCGATGCCGAGCAACGGCCAGCCATTGCTGACCACGTGGGCGGTCACGTCGGTGCGAAGCGTCTTGAGCAATTGCTCGCGCATCCAGTCGGTGATCTCGTCATTGGTCGACAGGTTTTGCGTTCCGACAAGGTTGACGATCAGCGACTGGGGCTCGACGACCTTGAGCGAGTACTCACCGAACACCCGCAGGCCGACACCGAGGTTGGTTTGGGGGTCCATGACGTTGTCGATCGCCCCGCCGAAGGGCAGGTTGGGGAACTCGCGCGTCGAGATGAAATAGAGCTCCGTCCGAAACAGGTTCCCGCCGCTGGTGGCGTCGACCAGGATGCCGAGGAAGGGGATTTCAGACGAATCGAGCGTGACCCGCCCCGGCTGGATCGTGCCCTGAACGCGGCCGTCGCGGAAGAAGACCGCCAACTCGTCCTGCTCGACCGTCAGTTGCGTCAGCTTGCGAATGTTCGTGTCGGGCCATTTGAAGAGAATCTGGCCCTTTGCTGTATCCGGGCGAGCGATGAACTCGCGGCGGACCTCCTGGCCGAAGATACCCATCTAAACCTCCATTGCTGGATGGCGGTTCGCGCCGCCAATCCGCCTTATAGCAGAAAAACGGCACATCCAACAAAGTCCTTCCCATGGGAAGATGGCGCCAAACCCCCCGAGCCCCGACCTCCCCCACAATGGGAGGGAATTATGAGGCCTGGCGTTGAACCTGGCGGCGTGCTCATCCGGGGACTGGGGTGGACAGCGTGAACCTCGCATCGGGTTCGTCGACGCTCGAGGTGATGGAGGGGGCCCATCGGTATAACCGATGGATTTACGACCGGGTTCGGGCCGGTCTCGGCCAGCGTGTCCTCGAGATCGGTTGCGGCACCGGCACCATCACCAGCTTCCTGGTCGACCGCCAACTGGTGGTCGGCATCGACGTCGTCGACGGCTACATTCGCTCAACCACCGAACGGTATCGGGACCGCCCCAACATCGTCATTCGCCGCCATGACCTGACCGAGTCGATCGAGCCGCTGCGGCGTTACCGTTTCGACTCGGCGCTCAGTGTCAACGTCTTCGAGCACATCGGAAACGACGAGGCCGCCATGAAGGCCGTCTACGCGCTGCTCGAGCCAGGCGGGCGTTTCACCGTGCTGGTGCCGTGCCACCCGACGCTCCTTGGGCCCTTCGACCGCGATATCGGTCATCACCGCCGGTACACCAAGAGCGAGCTGCGCCGCAAACTCGAGGCGAGCGGCTTTGTCGTCGAACGGATCCGGCGAAGCAACCCGGTGGGCGCGCTCGGATGGCTGGTCAATGTCCGCCTGCTCGGACTGCGGCGGCTGCGCGGCGCGGGCCTGTTCGATCGGCTGGTCCCGGCCCTCGCGGTTCTGGACCGGGTCGAGCTGCCACTGGGCCTTTCGCTCATCGCCATCGCGCGCAAGCCAGAAGCGTGAGCGCAGGCTAGGCAGCTCGATCACCGGGCAGTTCCGGGAGACGCGGCTTGAGGGCAAGCTCCCGGAGCCGTCGGGCGTGGTACGGGTCCTCAACGCCAAAGAGCCGATGCCTCGAGGAGAGCCGCAGGCGGAGCAGGGTGCCGAGCGCCCGGGCGCCGTCAACCCAGGTGAGCTTCTTCCCTTCCTCGCGGCTACGCGCGTAGTACGTGATCGGGACTTCATGGATGCGATAGCCGAGCCGGAGAATGCGGGCGGTGATCTCCGGTTCGATATCGAACCGATCACCATGCAGGCTCAGCCGCCTCATCAGTTCGGTTCGCATCGCCTTGAACCCGGTCTCCATGTCCTGGATGTAGCAGTTGAAGAGGACGTTGGTGGCCGTCGTCAGCAGGCGGTTGCCGAGGACGAACCAGTACGAGTAGGCGCTCTGGCCGGCAAAGCCGCGCACGCCGTACACGACGTCGGCGCGGCCTTGCAGGAGCGGGCCGATCACGATCTGGTACTCGAGCGGGTCGTACTCCAGGTCGGCGTCCTGGATGATGACGAGCGGCGCATTCACGGCTTCGATCGCGGTGCGGATCGCGGCGCCCTTGCCGCGGTTTGATGAGTGGCGGTAGACGCTGACCCTTCGATCGTGCAGGAAGCCCTGCGCCACATCGATGGTCCCATCGGCAGAGCCGTCGTCGACCACAATGAGCTGCTGGACGCAAGGCTGCAGGAGGACCCGATGGAGGACCCGCCCCAGGGTGGGCGCCTCATTGAAGGCGGGCACGATCACCGCGAGGTTCGCGTCCATAACCCTTCAACTGACACCTCGAACCAAAATTTGCAGCGGGGCATGAGGCCTCCACCCTGCCCTCCCCCAGAGGGGGAGGGAAATATGAGGAAGATGGTCACGCTAGGGATCGGGAAGGTTGGCTCCGGAGCCCGGATTCGAACCGGGAACCGTCGCGTTAACAGCGCGCTGCTCTACCGTTGAGCTACTCCGGAACGCCAGGCGCGATCCAGTATATCCGCCAACGTCCGCCACCTAACTCGCCATCCGCTCCGGGACCTGCCGGCCGGCGGCCTCCCCAACCCGCTCCTCCTCCTGATACTCGGCGTCGGTGTTGACCAGCCACGGATCGTAGTGCGCCCCCGTCGCGATATTTCGCGCCACCAGGATCCCGGTCATCATCGAGTGGTCCTGATTGTTGTAATGATGCATGCCATTCCGGCCAATCAGCCACAAATTCGGCAAGGCCCGCTGCACCCATTCGCGCACGACCGCGACATGTCCCAAATACTCGCCGTCATAGACCGGATAGGCCTTCGGCTGCCGGTAGACCAATCCCGCCTTGACCTCATCCGCCCGGCAAATTCCCAACGCGACCAGCTCGCGCCGGCCCATGTCCAGCAAATCGGCATCCGACCAGCTCCAGATGCCGTCCTGCTCGAAACAGAAATACTCCATGCCCAACCCCGTCAACCCGCCGTCATCGACCATGGCGGAACTGAAATTCTTGAAATTCGCGATCCGTCCCACCTTGACACCCGGATCGTGCACGTAAATCCACTGATCCGGGAACACGTCAGCGCGGTCCACCACCACATTCACCGTAATGAAGTCGCGATAGCCGAGCGCGTCCGCCGCCGCGCGCACGATCGACGGCGCCGCCGGCTGTAATTTCGCGATCAACTCGCGGATTGGCATGGTGCTGATGAACTCCGTTCCCAGGACATCCAGCGTCCCACCCACGCCATCGCGCACCACCACCGACAACACCCGCCCACCCGCGTGACGCACCGCCACCACCTCCTCGCCCAACCGGACCGGGTGCCCGGCGGCCTTCATTCGTGCCGCCACCGACTCCCACATCTGCCCGGCGCCCAATCGCGGATAGCGGAACGAATCGACGAGCGTCTTCACAATGGCGTGCTCGCCGCCGCGCCATGACGGGGGCAACACCGCATTGCGAATCACTTCGAGCAGGTTCAGGCCACGGATCCGCTGCCCCGCCCAGTCGGCGGACAGCTGACTGGTCGGGATCCCCCAGACCTTCTCGGTGTAGGTCTTGAAAAAAATCTCGAACAGCCGCCGCCCAAACTGGTTCGACACCCAATCCTCGAACGACTGCGGGTCGAGCACCGGATGCAACCGCGCCTGCGCGTAGCTGATCAGACAGCGCGCGGTCTCGTACGGCCCCAGGTTGAGAAAGGCGTTCGATGCGCGGATCGGATAGTCGAAGAACTTACCCCGATACATGATCCGCGTCAGCCGCGACACCGGCCGGATCTCCTTGCCGAGCACCTCGGTCCAGAGCGCCTCGATCTCCGGGCTCTTGGAGAAAAACCGATGCGGGCCCACGTCGAACCGGCAGCCCATGAACTCGAGCGTGCGGGCGATGCCGCCCACCTGTCGCGGGTCCTTCTCCACCACCGTGACCG
>WNEZ01005430.1_pt1 | contig 19005 bp, 19 predicted proteins | sample 5400521 | NCBI WGS metagenome assembly WNEZ01 (sample SAMN13153339, study PRJNA577476) | soil metagenome | isolation source: 120 cm saprolite under Douglas fir tree site 2 hole 1 replicate 1 | place: USA:California | collected 2015-04-18
AGCGAGGGCGTCTGGCGGCTCCTGCGTGCGAACGGCGGGCATTGTCAGCGAGGTCCATGGCGGGCAGCGATTGCTGCCTGGAGAGCGTGCTCCAAAATCCCCTCTGAAAAGGCCGGCAGAAGCATTTGCAAATCCGAGGCCGTGGACCGCGCTTCTGGTAATGGTCAAAACCAGTCGGTTTTGGCGCACGGTTCGACGGCCGCCACCGGCCACCTCGATGGAGCCGAGAGGCTCACGAGCGCGTACGGCGACTACAACCTCGCCGGCTGTGATCCCGATGCGCTGTTCGACTTCGTGATCGTGATCTCAGCTCAGCGCAGAATTCCTATCAGCTGGGACTACGTTAAGATGCCCGGCAATGACGGGCCGGTCGAATGCGCGCTCCGTGAAGCGCGGTCGCGCCCTATCGCGCTCGACCCTAGCTTTAAGCCGGACTATACAGCCCGGCTTCCAGCCGCCACCCATCGGGCAGCGGCATCGGCGCTATCATCGGGCCGTGTATTGAAGGCGATCGCCGCGCCTGGGGCAGCCTTACGAATAGCGTTGATGAGGACTTCGAATAGTGCAAGGTGCCGGGACGGCAGGCGCACGCCGCCTCCGATTACCACACAATCGTAGTTCGCCAAACGTAACTGACGCTCCACCGTCGGCCCGGCGGTTTCGTCCGGCCGGATGAGACCAACGTCGGATTCCCATCCGCGTTCAGTGAACTGCTTCAGCGCAACCGCGATGCCGGCGTGAACCTTCTCAGCAGTCATACCCGGCGGCAATGCAGGGTCAGAAAAATCCACAGTCTCCGGAGCCAAGCCTAGCAGCAGAATTCGCGCCATGAGCTCTCCCTTGTTCTTTGTTCTTGAGTTTCAGCGGCACCGTCCGTCAGCAGCTTCGCCGAACTTCGACGAGCCATCATTTAACTCATCTGGGGGCCCGTCCGCTGCTCCCAGACCCCGTCGGCCGGCTCGGCGCCTCTTGGCGCCGGCCTCCGCCCATTTTCTCGGATGTCAGCTCACCATCAGTCGGTCTTCTTCGTGCCCGCGTGCTTGAAGCAGAGGGTGCCGATCTGCACCGTGAGCTGGGTGTCGGCCGCCGTCTGGTTCGCCGCCGCGGCGGTGAACCAGTGCTTCGTCTTCACCGTCACCTTGGATTTTCCGGGCTGCTTCGAGCCGAGGTTCTTCAGCAGGACGCGCTGCACGCCGTCCGCCTTCGCGCTGAAGCGCCACTTCGTGCCCGACTTGCCCTGGACCGGCAGCACGCCGACGTCCTGGCCCGCGATGAGCGGCGTGTCCGTATCGCTCAGGCTGACGAGCACGTCCTCGTTCATGTAGGTGGCCAGGTCGATCACCATCTTCGCGCTGAGCGCACCCTTCCCCTGCTTGGTGGTGATCTTCACGCTGGCCCTCGGGTCCGTGACCGGCACGTCGGTGCACGGCGGAGGCGTCGGGAAGGTGGTCGTGGTGGTGGTCGTCGATCCGCCGCTCGGAACGCTGTTCGGATCCGCCGGGTCGCTGCCCGCCAGCACCTCGGTGAAGTCGGGGAAGCCGTCCTCGTCGCGGTCGATACCCATGCGCGTGCCCGAGCCGGGCGGCACGCAGGTGTAGGTCCGCTCCTGTCCGGCGGTCGCCGCCTGGTTGCGGAGCTGCGTGTCGCTCAGGAGCCCGAGCGGGTCGTTCGTCTGGTCGCTCTGGAACTTGCCGCTCGAGATCCGGACCCAGCCGCGCTGGGCGCCCGAGAGAACGCCCTTGACGATCAGGTCGCACTCGCCAGCGGCAGCGCGCGCGATCAGCAGGTCGATGCGCCCGCCGACGACACCACCGTTCGTGCTCGTCAGCGTCACTTGCTGGCCCACGATCGGGGCCAGGTTCGAGTCGAAGGCGAACATGAACTGCTCGACCTGCTGGCGGATGCTCTCGCCCGTGGGAGGGGTACCGAAGCCCGGGTTGAAGACCGTCGCGTTGTGGAAGCGGAAGATCGTGTCGATGCTGCCGTCGTGCAGGAAGCCGAAGCCGCGCACCTGCATCGCCTGGCTGCTCGCCGGCCCGGGCGTGCCGTTGCTCGGCGCGCCGTTGCCCCCCTGGTTGATGAACGGGATCCCCGGCATGCCGAACATCCCGACCTTCTGGTAGAGGTTCCGCAGGTGCGGGACCTTCAGGTGCTGCGTCTCGTTCTCGAAGCTCGAGAAGCCGTCGGTTCCGAAGAAGCCCATCGCCGGGTTGAGCTGGTGGCACCCGTTGCACGTCTCAAGCGTGTCGGAGGTGACGTTCATGAAGAAGTCGCGTCCCGCCTGCTGGTCCGGCGTGAGTGAGTTGTCGAGGCTTCTGATCGGGTTCGGCGGGTAGGTGACCTGCAGGATGAAGTCGGTGAAGCGCTGCATGTCGGCATCGGAGATCGCGCTGCCCCGCCCGAGCAGGCCATCGAAGGCGACGATGAACTTCTTGAACGCCTGCTCCTCGGCCAGCGGGTCGCCGCTCGCGTCGCACATCCCGGTGGTCTGATTGCTCTCGCCGTTGCGGTCCCCGCGCCAGTGCATCGGGCCTGCGTTCGCCATGCCGCGCAGGCTCTGCGTGGTCATCGGCCCCTTCAGCGGATGAAAATCCGGGCTGCCGAACGGCCCCACGCGGAACGGGTTGCAGTTCTTGAGCACGATCCCGTCTGGGTTGCCGAGGTCCCACGCCAGGCTGTCGAAGTCGCCGAAGATGTGGCACGACGCGCACGCGGCCTCGCCGTTCGAGGAGGTGAGGACCGCGTCGTAGAGGACGGACCGGCCGTTCTTCACGATGTCGGGCTCGGCACTGTGGACCGGGAGGTGCGCGGTCTGCATGTGCGTGGTCGTGTCGACCACGGAGATCGAGTTGTCGAAGCGGGTGAGGACGTAGAGGTGGCCGTGCACCTCGTCCAGCACGAGGCCGCTCGGCCCGCCCCCGGTCACGGTGATGTACTGCGTCGTGTCGGGCATGTAGAGCGAGTTCGTCTCGAGCTGCGCGGCGTCGAGGACGCCGACCTTGCTCGAGCCGAAGGCCGCGACGTAGATCGTGGCGCCGTTGCTCGACACGGCCATGCCGAGCGGCGTGGCGAGGCTCTTGGCGCTCGTCCCCCCCGGGCTCGGGACGACGCTGTAGTCGATGTGCGGGTTGATGCGCCGCGGTGTGACCGTGCCGCCGGCCGGGTCGAGGATCGTGATCCGCGCCTCGTGAAGGTGCCCGCGCACCGTGCTCCCGCCGCCCCCGGGCCCCTCGAAGCGGGTCAGGTTGTTCGCGTCGCCATTGGTCACGTAGACCTTCCCGCTCGTCGGGTTGACGGCCATGTTGAAGAGGACCGTACCCACGTGGGCGAACGGCTGACCCGCGATCGGCACGCTCGGCAGCGGGGCGGGCGGGTTGGCCGTCGCGTCGATGCGGAAGACGTCGTCGTCGGGAAGCGAGAAGCGGACGCCGTTGTCCCAGTTGCGGCTGAGCGTGTCGCTCCAGTGCGTGCCGTCGAACTTGACGATCAGGCCGGTCTCCGGTCCCTTGACTCCGCCCGTGGGGATGTTGGTGTCTGGATTGGGCAGGCCGCCGGGGTACTGCGTGCTCCCGGACGGCTCGCTGACCGTGCAGGCCGGGGCGACCACGTTGTGGGTCGACGTGGTGTCGTTGCACACCACGCCTTCGGAGAGGGCCGTCGTCTGGTTCCCCGACTCGAAGATGGCCGCGTACACCGTGTTGCCGTTCGGGCTGACGGCCAGCGCGCGCGGCGTGTCGCCGAAGAGCGTGATGACCGTGAGCGGGTTGCCGCCGAGCGAGCTTCCCGGGTTGGTGCCGTCGAACACCCAGACGTCGGCGCGGCCGATCCCCGCCGTGGTGAAGTCGCCGAGCGGGACGCCGCTGTTCTGCCCGCGGTGCGCGGTCGTGATGAAGGCCCGCGTGCCGCCCGGGCCCGCGAAGACGATATCGCGCGGCTCGTCGCCGACCAGCAGCGTGCGCGTCACGTGGGGCGCCGTGCCGGTCACGTCGACGATGCTCACGCTGTCGGACAGGTGGTTCACCACCCACACCTCGCCGTTGGTCCGCGCCGCCACGGCGACCGGCTCCATGCCGACGGGGACGGCGCCGCTGTGCGTGAGTCCGCTCGCATCGACGTCGAAGATCTCGAGCTGCCCGTCGGGCGTGTTGACTGCGTAGAGCTTCGTCCCGTCGGGCGAGAGCGCCAGGGGGCGCACCTGCCCGGTCTCGAAGGTGACGAACGATGCGGCGGCGGGTGCGGCGACGAGCAGGCAGGCGAGCAGAAGAACGGCACGTCGGGGAGCGATCATGCCGACCCGATAACACGGATTCGCCGCCGGACTCCAGCAAGAATCGACGCCGCAGCCCTCCCGCGGCGTCAAGAATCTGGCTCAACCAGGCGTGAATGGCGCCGCGGTGCGGCGTCGCCGTCTCAGCCGACGGTCCGCGTCGTCCAGTACACGCCCGCCAGCACGGTGGCGCCGCCCACCGCCTGCGCCGGCAGGAAATGCTCGCCGAGGAGCGTCGTCGAGAGGAGCGCGGTCAGGACCGGGACCAGGTACACGAACACCACCGTGCGGGCGACACCGACCGTGCGCACGCCGATCAGGAAGAACTGCCCGGCGATGACCGAGGAGAGGACGGCCATGACGGCCACGCCCGCCAGCGCGCGCGGCGTCGCGGCCGTGAGCTGGGCCCACGGGTGGTCGCCGAGGCCGAGCACGTAGAGCACCACGCCGCCGAGCGCGTAGATGACGCAGTTGGTGAAGGCGGGCGTCAGGTGTCCGACGACGCGACGCGAGGTCAGGTTGAAGGTGGCCCAGGTCGCCGCCGCGGCGATGGCGACCAGATCGCCCGGGTTGAACGAGAGGGCGGCCAAGTGCACCGGGTCCCCGCGCGTGATGACGGTGGCGGCGCCGACCAGCGCCACCAGCACCCCGACCAGGCGCCGGGGCTCGAGCCGCTCGCCCACGAGCGGCGAGAAGAGGAGCGTCAGCACCGGGTTGAGCGCGATGAGGAGCGCGGTGTTGGTCGCGGTGGTGCGCGAGAGGGCGACGAGGAAGAGCCACGGGTAGAGCACGCCGCCGCACACCACCATGAGCGCGAGCGGGCCCGCGGCGCGCCCGAGGCCGCCGGCCGGCCGCTGACGGAGCGCGAAGGGCAGGAGGATGAGCGCGGCCATCGCGTAGCGCCAGGCGGCGACCACGAGCGGCGACATCGCGCCGAGCGCGAGCTTCCCGGCGACGAAGCCCGCCGCCCAGCCGACCGTCGCAACCGAGAGCCCGGCGTACGCCAGCCCGTGCGACGTCGGCCGTGCCGGCTCCATGCACGCGGCTTAGCATCGCGCACCCGATGTCGGAAGCGCGCTTCGATGACGGTGGAAATTCTCCTCCCGCTGCGCTACCCCCATGTGCCGCCATGCCGCCGCAGTTCATCTTCACGATGCGCCAGGTGCGCAAGATCACGCCGCAGGGGAAGGAGATCCTGAAGGGCATCTCCCTCGCCTTCTACCCGGGGGCCAAGATCGGCGTCCTCGGCCTGAACGGCGCGGGGAAGTCGACGCTGCTGCGCATCATGGCCGGCGTCGAGCACGACTTCGCGGGCGACGCGGTGCCGGCCGAAGGCACGCGCATCGGCTGGCTGCCGCAGGAGCCCGTCCTCGATGCGAAAAGGAACGTGCTCCAGCACGTCGAGGAGGCGGTGGCGGAGACGCGCGCGCTGCTCACGCGCTTCGAGGAGCTCTCGACGAAGCTCGGTGAGCCGCTCCCCGACGGCGAGATGGAGAAGCTGCTGGCCGAGCAGGCGCGCGTGCAGGACGCGATCGACGCCGCCAACGCCTGGGAGCTCGATCGCACGCTCGAGGTGGCGATGGACGCGCTCCGCCTCCCGCCCGGCGACGCCGACGTGGCAACGCTCTCGGGCGGCGAGCGGCGGCGGGTGGCGCTCTGCCAGGTCCTCCTCCGCCAGCCGGATCTCCTGCTCCTCGACGAGCCCACCAACCACCTCGACGCCGAGTCGGTCGCCTGGCTCGAGCGGCACCTCCAGGAGTACCCGGGCACGGTGGTCGCGATCACCCACGACCGCTACTTCCTCGACAACGTCGCGGGCTGGATCCTCGAGCTCGATCGCGGCTTCGGCATCCCGTGGGAGGGTAACTACTCGTCCTGGCTCGAGCAGAAGGAGCGGCGCCTCGAGCAGGAGGAGAAGGGGGTGTCAGCGCGCCGGCGCGCGCTCGCGCGCGAGCTCGAGTGGGTGCGCATGGCGCCTCGCGCCCGGCAGGCGAAGGGCAAGGCGCGCCTCGCGCGCTACGAGGAGCTGCTCGCCCAGGATCAGGCGGCGGAGGGGCGCGAGGGCGCGGTCCGCATCGCGATCCCGCCCGGGCCGCGCCTCGGCGACCTAGTGATCGAGGCGAAGGAGCTGCGCAAGGGATACGGCGACCGGCTGCTCATGGACGGCGTCGGCTTCATCCTCCCGCGCGGCGGCATCGTCGGCGTGATCGGCCCGAACGGCGCGGGCAAGACGACCCTCTTCCGCATGATCGTCGGACAGGAGAAGCCCGACGCCGGGACGCTCCGCATCGGCGAGACGGTCGCCCTCTCCTACGTCGACCAGAGCCGCGAGACGCTGGCCGGCGAGCGCACGGTGTGGGAGGAGCTCTCCGACGGCGGCCGGCCGATCGTCATGATCGGCAAGCGCGAGGTGAACTCGCGCGCCTACGCCGCGGCCTTCAACTTCACCGGCGCCGACCAGCAGAAGAGGGTGAAGGACCTCTCGGGCGGCGAGCGGAACCGCATCCACCTGGCGAAGCTCCTGCGCAGCGGCGGCAACCTGCTGCTGCTGGACGAACCGACCAACGACCTCGACGTCGACACGCTGCGCGCGCTGGAGGACGCGCTGGTCGATTTCGCCGGCTGCGCGGTCATCATCAGCCACGACCGCTGGTTCCTCGACCGCATCGCCACGCACATCCTCGCCTTCGAGGGCGAGAGCCGCGTGGTCTGGTTCGAGGGCAACTACCAGGACTACGAAGCCGACCGCCGCCGCCGGCTGGGCGCCGAGGCCGATCAGCCCCACCGGATTAAGTATCGCCGCTTGACCTCGTGAGGCACCGCGGCGCGGGGAGGGCGGCGCCCCCGGCGCTCCCGCTCCTCGGCCGCCGCGCGGCGCTCCATGATCGAGCGAGCGCGCGGCCTCGTCGAAGGTCGCGGCGGGGGCGCCGCCCTCCCCGCGCCGCTACTTCTTCACGATCTCCAGCAGCTCCACCTCGAACACGAGGGGCGCGCCGGGCCCGATCTGCGGCGGCCGGCCCTGGTCGCCGTAGGCGATGTCCGATGGGCAGACGAGCTTCGCCTTGCCACCGACCTTCATCAACTGGAGACCCTCGGTCCAGCACTTGATGACACCGTTCAGCGGGAAGGTCGCCGGCTCGCCGCGCTTGACGGAGCTGTCGAACACGGTGCCGTCGCTCAGCGTGCCGGTATAGTGCACCTTGACCGTGTCGGTCGTCTTCGGAGAATCGCCGCTGCCCGCCTTCAGCTCCGAGTAGACCAGGCCCGAGGCGGTCTTCTTGGCCCCCTTCTCGGCGGCCGCCTTGTCGAGGAAGGGCTGCGCGGCCTTCTTGTTGGCCTCGGCCCCCGCCTTCATGCGCGTGCTGGCGAGGTCGTTGATCTTCGGGCCGAAGGTGTTGAGGTCGACCTTCTTCTCCCGCTTGAGCACGCCGTCGGCGACACCCGCCTGGACCAGCGCGAGCTCCTTCTCGCTCAGGTTGAAGGGGGCGAGCTTGTCGCTGACCCAGAGGCCGAGCGCATAGAGCGTCTTGTCATCGTCGGTCTTCAGCTCCGGTGCGCCCGCGCGCGCCGTGCTGGCGGCGATCACGAGCGCCGTCGTCGTTGCCAGGAGTAGCTTGCGCATCGGTCCTCGGCTCCTTTCCCGTTCAGCGTACACCGCTCCGCTGGCCGCCGGGACGGCGGCCGGCGCGGAGGGTGCGAGGTGGCGCGTGGCCGCGAGTCGCCAGCCGGCGCGCGCGGCGATCAACCCTCGTACTTGAAGGACACCTTCACCTTGGCGCGGTAGGCGCGCACCTTGCCGCCCTCGAGCTGCATGTCGAGCTGGACCACCTCGGCGATGCGGAGGTCGCGCAGCGTCTTCGCGGCACGGTCGACCGCCGCCTTGGCTGCCTTCTCCCACGAGTCCGTGCTGGTCCCGACCAGCTCGATCACCTTGTACACGCTCTCCGCCATCGCTGGCTCCTTTCCGGTTTTCCTGGAGGTGGTCTTCCTGGCGGCCGCTTTCATAGCGCTAGTTGGCCGCCTCGAACAGCCCGGCCGCGCCCATGCCGCCGCCGATGCACATGGTGACGATGCCCCAGCGCTTCTTCCTGCGATGCAGCTCGTTCAGCAGCGTGCCGGTCATCCGGCTCCCGGTCATGCCGTACGGGTGGCCGATGGAGATCGAGCCGCCGTTCGGGTTGAGCCGCTCCGGGTCGATGCCGAGGCGGTCGCGGCAGTACACCACCTGCGACGCGAAGGCCTCGTTCAATTCGACGATGTCGACGTCCTGGAGCTTCACGTCCGCGTGCTTGAGCAGCTTCGGCACCGCGAAGACGGGGCCGATGCCCATCTCGTCGGGCTCGCAGCCGGCGAACACGCAGCCGCGGAAGAAGCCGAGCGGCCGCACGCCGAGGGCCTTGGCGCGCTCGGCCGACATGATGAGCGTCGCCGAGGCGCCGTCGGAGAACTGTGACGAGTTCCCGGCGGTCACGCTACCGCCCTCCTTGAAGGCGGGAGGGAGCTTGGCGAGGCCCTCGAGCGTGGTGTCCGGGCGGTTGCACTCGTCCTTGTCGACGACGACCTCCTTCTTCGACTTCTGGCCCGTCGCCTTGTCGGTCACCTCCATGGTGGCCTTCATGGGCGCGATCTCGTCCTTGAACTTGCCCTCCCGTTGCGCGGCCGCGGTCCGCTGCTGGGAGAGGAGCGCGTACCGGTCCTGCGCCTCGCGGCTCACCTTGTAGCGCTCGGCGACGATCTCCGCCGTCTGGCCCATGGGCATGTAGACCGCGCTGTGGTGGTCCTTGAAGTAGGGGTTGAAGAGATTCGTCTTGTTGAAGTCGTTCTGCATCATGGTGATCGACTCGAGGCCGCCGCCGATGATGACGTCGTAGCCCTCGGCCTGCACCATGTGCGCGGCGACCATGACGGCGTTCAGCCCCGAGGAGCAGAAGCGGCTCACCGTGCCCCCCGGGACGGTGACCGGCAGCCCGGCGAGGAGGGCCACCTGGCGCCCGGTGTTGAACCCCTGGGGGCCCTCGGGGAAGCCGGTCCCCATGATCACGTCCTCGATCTCGGCGGGATCGAGCTGGGGGACCTTGCGCAGGACGTCCTTGATGCAATGCGCGGCCATGTCATCGGGCCGCGTCAGGTTGAACGAGCCACGGAACGACTTGGCGAGCCCGGTGCGGGAGCTCGCGACGATCACTGCTTCACGCATGACAGACTCCTTCGTTGGATTGGGGGTACGTGGGGGGATTAGTCGCAGGATCGGGCCGCCCGATGCAAGCCCGTGCGGCCCCGGGTTGACTGGCCCCCCGACGGCCATCGATCCTGCTACGTGCTCGACAGCCTGCTGACCCGTCCGGGGAGCGCGTCGGAGGCGTTCCTCGACACGCTCGCCCGCCGGCTGCTCGCGGCCGGGCTCACGCCGGCCGCGCTCACCCACGCGGCGCTGGTCTGCGGAATGGGCAGCGGCGCCCTCTTCTGGCGGGGGCACGGATGGCTCGCGCTGCTGGCCCTCGTCCTCTCCGGGACCCTGGACGCGGTCGACGGGCGCGTGGCGCGCCTCGGACCCGGCCCGACCCCGTGGGGTGGCGTACTCGACCTCACCTTCGATCGCGTCGTCGAGGCGTCCGTGCTGCTCGGCATCGCCGTGCCACGGCCGGCCCTTCATCTGCCTGCGCTGGTCCTGGCCGCGACCTGGTACGTGAACCTGTGCGTCTTCCTCGCGGTGGGCGCCGCGAGCGACCGGCAGTCGAGCAAGGTGATCCACTACCCGCCCGGCCTCCTCGAGCGCGGCGAGGGCCTCGTGTTCGCCACGCTCGTGGTGGCGGTCCCGGACCTCGCGGCCGCGGCCACGTACGCCTACGCGGCGCTCGAGGTCGTCACCGCCGCGCAGCGCTTCCGCTACGGGCGCCGCGCGCTCCGTTGACACCGGCCCTGCGCGGGCGGCATCCAAGGACTCATGTCGTCGGGCACCCTCGAGATCCGGCTCGCCGCCGGCACCGAGCACGAGGCGGTGACGGCCCTCCTCGTGGCCCAGCTTCGCGAGCACCAGGTGGAGATGCCGGCCGGCCGCATCGCGGATGCGGTCCGCGGCGTCCTCCGCCATCCCGAGCGGGGACGCATCCTGGTCGCTGCCGAGGCCGGGCGGATCGTCGGGGTCGCCGCGCTCTCGTTCGTGTGGCCCATCGAGCATGCCGGCCGCTCGGCGTGGCTCGAAGAGCTGTACGTCGAGCCCGCTCTCCGCGGTCAGGGCATCGGGACGCGGCTCCTGCGCGAGGCGCTCCGCGTCGCGGCGGAAAGCGGCGCCGTGGCCGTCGACCTGGAGGTGGATGCGGACCACCGGCGCGCCGCGGGGCTCTACGCGCGCGAGGGCTTCCGCGCCCTCTCGCGCGCGCGGTGGGTGCGGACGCTCGAGCCGAGGGCGGCACCCGCGGTGGCGCCACCTGCCGAGATCACCGGCGGTTGCTTCTGCGGCGCCGTCCGCTACCGGGTGAAGGGCGCCACGCGCGACGTGAGCCACTGCCACTGCGGCATCTGCCGGCGCACGAGCGGGGCGCCGTTCGTCACCTGGGCGACGTTCCCCGCCGCGCGCTTCGCCTTCACCTCGGGGACGCCGGCCGAGCTGCACTCGACCCCGCGCGCCGTGCGCCAGTTCTGCGCGGCGTGCGGCACGGCGCTCACCTTCCGCGAGACCGCGCGCCCCGGCTCGGTCGACGTGACCGTCGGCAGCATGGACCGCCCCGACGCGATCGTGCCCGCGGCCCACATCTGGACCGCGAGTCAGCTGTCATGGCTCCGGCTGGGCGACGATCTCCCCCGTCACGTGGGGGAGGATCCCGAGGAGCGGGACGTCGGGCCGTAGCCCTCAGCGAGCGCGCAGCGTCAGGCAGGCGATCTCGCGCGGCGGCGGGCGGCGCGCGGGCCAGGGCAGCGCCAGCTGGCCGCCGTGCGTGTGACCCGAGAGCATGAGTGCCGCGCCGAGCCGCGCGGCCTGCGGGAAGCAGTCGGGCCGGTGCGAGAGCACGATAAAGGGCCGCGCCTCGCCGATGCCGGCGGCGAGCGGCGGCAGCGCCGGATGCTCGAGCACGCCGCGCGCCCAGTCCCGCCCGAGGTCGTCGAGGCCGAGGAGCGTGAGCGCCTCGCCGTCGATCTCCAGGTCGCAGCGTTCGTCGCGCAGGACGCGGAACGGCGTCAGGCGGCGGAGCGCGGCGGTCACGGTCTCGGCGCCGGCGTAGACGTCGTGATTGCCGAGCGTGACGAAGACGCCGTGGCGCGCGCCGAGGCCGGCGAGCGTCGGGAAGGCCTGCGCGCACGTCTCCGGGCGGTCGACGAGGTCGCCGGTGAGGCAGATCACGTCCGGCGCGAGCGCGTTCACGCGCGCCACGTGCTCGGCCAGCTCGGGGAGGCCCAGGTGCTGGCCGATGTGCAGGTCGGAGAGATGGACGATGCGAAGGCCGTCCAGGGCGCGCGGCAGGCCGCGCACGGGGACCTCGAGGTGCGAGACGCCGAGCGAGCGGCGGCCGAAGCTGTAGCCGTAAAAGAGGAGGCCGCCCACCGTCGCGAAGCCGGCATTCACGAACCAGTAGTATGCGTGCGCGAAGCGCGGCCCGGTGACCGGCCCGGCGAGGCCCCAGGCGAGACCCGCGAGCGCCAGGAAGAGCGCCAGGAAGATCGAGCTGAACGCCACCGGCACGTAGACGCGGAGGGCGGCGTCGAGCACCGGCCGAGCGCGCCGCGGACGGGTGATGATCCAGCGGTTCAGCGCATAGATCGCGAGCGGCGCCAGGACGTGAAGCGCGCGCGGCGTGCGCATACCCGACACGAACAGCACCCACGCCACGCACGCCCACTCGGCGAGCGCGATGAAGGCGACCAGCAAGCGGAAGAACGAGCGGAAGAAGGCGCGCTTCGCCCGCTCGGCCAGGCCGAGCGGCGGGGCGAGCGCTCCCGCGGTCTCCTCGACCGACGCCATCACGCGTGCCGCGTCGAGATGCCCCCGTCGACCGGGATGACGGCGCCGGTGAGATACGCGCCCGCGCGCGAGGCGAGGTAGATGGCCGCGCCGGCCATGTCCTCGGGTTCGCCGATGCGCCCGAGGGGGCAGGAGGCGACGATGGCGTCGCGGAAGCGCTCGAGCGTCTCGTGCATCATCTTGCTCTCGAAGGGGCCGGGCGCGATGGCGTTGACCGTGATGTGCTGCGGCGCGAGGCGATGCGCGAGCACGCGCGTCAGGTGGTGCACGGCCGCCTTGCTCGCGGAGTACGCGTAGGTCTCCAGGAGCGGCGCCTGCAGGCCGTCGATCGAGCCGATGTTGATGACGCGCGCCGGATCGCCGGGCCTCGCGGCGCGCTCGAGGAGCGGGAGGCAGGCGCGCGTCAGGTGGAAGACGCCCTTCACGTTGAGCGCCAGCACCTTGTCCCACGCCGAGTCGGGGAACTCGGCGAGCGGGGCGCCCCAGTTGGCGCCCGCGTTGTTGACCAGGATGTGGAGCGCCGTCTCCTGCCTGGCGAGCGCGTCGGCCAGGCCGCGCGCGCCGACCTCGGTCGAGCAGTCGGCGGGCAGCGAGACGCAGATACCGCTGCGCGACAGCTCGGCGGCGACCCGGTCACACACGTCGGCCTTGCGTGCGGAGATGTAGACCCTGGCCCCCGCCTCGACGAAGCCACGCGCGATCATGAGGCCGATGCCGCGCGAGCCGCCGGTCACCAGCGCCACCTTGCCGTCGATCGAGAAGAGGCTGGTCATCGGTGGTTCTATATCGAGTTGGGTCTCAGCAGGCGAATCGATCCCTGCGTGCGCATCGCCTCCTCCCATTCCTGGTCATCCTGGACCCCGCTTGGGGTTCCCACCACGCTCCAGCGAGCCGCGATCCCAGCTGGCCAGACTTGCTGCGGCCTCGTACGTCGTCTGCAAGAAGTCGCGCAGGGTGTCGTCCGGCGACTCTGCTTGCCGGACGACGTCATACGGCAGGATGAATTCCCGCAGGTCGGAGCTGTAGAACGCAGCACCCGGCCGGACCGGTGCCTGCGAGAACCCGGCCGGTTCCGGATAAGCATAGGAATAGAACGCGGCATAAGGGACCGCGCCGCCGCCGGGCCAGAACCCGCAGCTGCTCACCTCGTGGGAGTAGGCCTCTCGGGTCACCCAGTCCGGCAGGTTGGGGACTCCGCCGGGATGTCTGGGAGCGCGCCGTCCCGAGAACCTGGTGACCGCCAGGTCGAGGGCGCCCCAGAAGAAGTGGACGGGGCTGCACTTGCCGATGAACTGCGCGCGGAACTCCTTCAGGACGCGGTCCGCGTGCACCAGCACTCGCCAGAACCGGTTGGCGTACTCCCGATCGTACGCACAGTGAGCTTCGTCTCGATCGAAGCGGATCGGGTCGGGGACTTCGTTGGGTGTCCTGTGGATGTCGACGTGAAGGTCGAGCCGGCCGAGCTCGTCCATCAGCTGCCGGTAGAAAGCGGCGACCGATCGAGGCTCGAGTGGAACGGTCCCCAGACCGCCGTCGCTGGCACGGATCACCAGCTGGTGATCGAGGAAATCGAAATCGATCTCGAACGTCCGGGTGCCATGCGGCATCGGCGAGGTCGTGAGGCCCCTGGAGGTCACGTACAGCGTGACGTGCCAGGAGTGATTGAGCCATGGGCTCTGCACGAGGCGGATCTTGCCGACGATCTGAGTCCACATGTGCAACGTCGCGCAGGTGTCGCTCCAGGACTCGAGAGGAAGGCGCGGCCAGGTGTCTTCGCGCGAAGCCACCGATCCCATGAGCAATATCCTTGCCTCGCCGTCAGCAGGGGCGATCCTGACGGCCCGGCGCTCGGCCGCGCGGATCGGTCCTCGCATACACCGAAGGCGCCGGCAGGAGAAGAGGCGATCACGAAGCGGAGGCGATGACCCGCGGGGCTGGCAGCCACCACCGCCACGGCGAACGCAGCGACGGCAAGCACCGCACGCACCCAATGCCAGTTGGACCATCGCCGGAGTTCCGCGGCGACCTCCGCGGGTGCGATCGTGGCCTCGGCGAAACGGGCGTTGGCTTGCTGGAAGTACAGTGGGAACGCGGCGAGCACGAGAACTGCAAGAAGGGCCGAGATGGCGAGCAGCCCTGATCCAGGTTCGTCTCCGAACCAGGTGACCAGAGCCGCGAGAGCAGCCAAACCCGCCGCGACGATCTCGACCGGCCCGAAGAAACGAAGGAGAAGCGCCGCGTGCTGGCGGTACCAGGCCAGGAAGGACTCCGGTTGAAGGGACCGCCAGAAGGGGACAAGCACCGCACCCTCGGCGACGAGTGCCCCGGCGGAGAGACCCAGGGCAACCACCGCAAGAAGAACGAGCGTACTTCCCACGGCGCCTCCGCCTAACGCGCTGCGCTCGAGCGGCCGGGCTGGCCCTGACGAGTTGGCTGCCCGCCGGTCTGCACTTCTCGTAGGACCTCAACGCCCCAATTCAAGCGTTGGACGTCGGCGACGGTGAACGCCAGCAGGTGGTTCACCAAGTCCGGTTCAAGCCGGGCGCCGGCCAGCTGATGGGTTACCGTGGCGCTGATCTCGTGGGGGGTGCGGGCAGTCTCGGGATCTTGCTGCACAACTCACCCCGATGTCACGTGCTCCTCGATGACATAGGCCCTGGTCCGCGACCGATCGAGAAACTTCTGCTCGTCCGAAGCGATCTGCTCGACGGAAAGTTTGTCTATCCAGGCGACAAAGGCGGCACGGTCGGGAAAGACCAGTTCTGTCACGACGTCGAAGTCGATCGCGGCGTCTTCCCTGTTGAATTCGTCACCCCGCACAATGTAGTTGCGCTTGTACACGGTGGGAGTGGGCGCCAAGCTGAGGACCAACGGCACGTGGTTCTTCTCATAGTAGTCGATGAATGCCTTCGTATCGATGTCTTCCCTCTTGGTGAGAAAGCCGAATACCTTCAACATGTCATTGCTCCTGGGAAATAGGGATAATTTTGAAGCCCGTAAAAGCGAGCGCTCCGTGGGGAAGTGGGATTGCGTGTATGAGCGTTTGGCGACCACGGCTTATACAGCTTCGACCTGCATACCACCGAACGGCTCGAGCAAGGAAGCGCCGCGCGCGAAGTACGGCGGCGAATCAGGCCCGGCCTGCGTCGGCTACAGCGCCTGGTTGGACGGCTTGACGCTTTGACGTTAGAACGTTATAGGCATGGCCATGGCTGCTACATTGAAGCGAGCCACCGTCTACTTTGACCGCGAGATTCACCGCGCGCTCCGGATGAAGTCCGCAGCGAGCGAGCGGTCGATATCGGAAGTGGTCAACGAGGCTGTACGGCTAAGCCTTGCCGAGGACGCCGAGGACTTGGCGGCCTTCGATTCCCGGGCAAAGGAGCCGAGCCTGGACTTCGGAAAGGTCGTCAAGGCGCTGAGGCGCCGTGGCAAGATATAGGCTCTCGATCAAGCGTTCCGCAGCGAAGGAACTTGAGGCGGTGGCGCAAAAGGCCGACCGGCGACGGCTCGTAACGCGAATCGAAGCACTCAGCAGTAACGCCCGCCCGCCCAGTTGTGAGAAGTTGGCGGGATACGCCGATCGGTACCGGATCCGGCAAGGCGACTACCGCGTGGTGTATTCGGTTGACGATGCCCAGCGCATCGTCCTGGTCGTCAAGATCGGTCATCGTCGGGAGGTGTATCGCTGAGCCGCCTGACGATCTGGCGGCTCAGCGGGCGCCGCGTTGGAAGCTAGCACGACTGGCGCAGCAACGGTCAACCAGGCAGCGGCCGTTGGGCCGCTGCAGCCGCGAGTTAGACGAGCGACCGCTCACGGCCCTCCAGGTTGCTTCGGGCTTCCCTCGTCAACGGATCAATGCTGGCAGCCCAATCGGGGAACTTACGTCGCAATATGGTGAGTTGCTCCGGCCGGCGCCCACCAGCGCTCGGTCGCGAGCTGGTTGCGCGCCCGTCCGCTGCAACCGCTGGTTGGGCAGTGAGCCTTCCGTAAGCCGTTTCACAGGGACACCTGAAGGGTGACCGGCCCTCGGAAGATCCACGTCTCACGCCATTGGACAGTTTGCTCCGCCAGTTCCAGGTTCGGGTAGCGTCGCAGGAGCGTGCCAAATACGATCTGCGCTTCCGTGCGTGCGAGGGCAGCGCCGAGGCAATAGTGAATGCCGCCTCCAAAGGCGAGAGCCTCGTTGTTTGACCGGTCGATATCGAAACGATCGGGATCGGGGAAACGTGCTGGGTCACGGTTCGCAGCACTGATCGAAAGGATTAGTCGGTCGCCGGCAGCAATGGGGGTACCGGCGATTGTTGTGTCCTCCTGTGCTCTTCGCGCAGTCGCCGTCACCGAAGGATCGTAGCGCAGGCACTCCTCAACAAGCGCTGGAAGTCGCGATGGATCACCGGCGACCCGGCGCTTCAGATCGGGCTGTCGCAGTAGCGCGAGGAGGCCGTTGCCTACGAGATCTCGCGTCGTTTGGTGACCGGCGGAGAACAAGAATACGACGTTGGCGATCAGCTCGTCGATCGAGAGCCGATCACCGTGCTCCTCGGCCGCGATCAGGGCGCTGAGGAGATCGTCGGTTGGAGTCGCCCGTCGATACTCGATCAGATCACGGACGTACGCCATGAAGTCTGCCGCTGCCGCCTCGCCCGCTTCTAGGCGGTGAGGCGGGACCGGTGGAAGCAATAGAAAGGCGATGTCCTCAGTCCATCCGCTGAACCGCGGTCGGTCAGACTCTGGCACGCCAAGCATCTCGCAGATCACGAGCGACGGCAGCGGATGCGCGAGGGCCGCAAGCACGTCGATGATCTTCGCGCCGTCGATACGGTCCAGCAGCATATCTGCGATGGCATGGATGTGCGGTCGAAGCGCCTCCACCCTGCGAACCGTGAACGCCTTCGTCACCAGAGACCGTAAGCGGGTATGGTCAGGAGGATCGAAATTGTGGATGCGGCGAGAGACGTATGCGAACGCGGCGCCATCACCAAGTTGTGCGCGACCGGCTTCGCGGTCGAAGGCTGCACCGAGACCCTGGTTCCGAAGCGCAGCGACAACATCGTCGTAACGAGTCAAGACCCATCCGAGTGGGCTACGATGGATTGGGTCCTCCTCCCGTAGGCGGCGTAGAACCGGGAAGGGGTCGGCTTGGAACTCAGGTGTGAACGGATCGAAGATTGGCGGACCTAGTGCGAGGTTCGGATCCATACAGTCACGGGTCGTTAGCGAGAAGCTCCTTTCCGAGACATACACTGGTTTCCGGGGAGAGACAGTATTCCCCGTAGAGGGGTATGGGGTGGAAACCGGTTGCTCGATAGAGCGCAAGAGCGGCCTCCTGCCGTACGCCGGTTTCCAGGACGAGTCGCCGAACGCCAAGTGCCCGGGCCTCCTTTTCGAGCGCGGTCACGAGGCGCCTCCCCAACCCGGTCCCGCGGGCGGTGGGAATCACATACATCCGCTTGAGTTCGGCCGTCTCGGCATCGAGGAGCCGAAGGGCACCGCAGCCGATTGGAGTTCCCTCTCGGTAGAGGATGAGAAAGGTGCCACGCCCGCCCGCTACATCCTCGGGATCCAGCCTAAAGTGAGTTGCTCCCGGCTCGGAATACACGCCGCTCAGCTCGTCGTTTAGGGAACGAATGAGGGCGCGGCTGACCTCGGCGGTCAGGTCGGCGCTGGCGATTGTGATCGTTTCTGAGGTCATGAGAATGCAGGAACGCGGTCCGCCCAACGTTGGCGTTCAGCCGGCCGACGTGACGCCCGCATGAGACACTGGCGCTGCCGCCCGCCGGTCGGCTGCAACGCACGGCTTGTAGGCACAGGGTTGGGCCATGCCGGCAGGCGGCCAGCGTCAAGAAGCCTTGAAAGCATCGGCGATCTCCCAGCCGCGGAAGCCGACAAAACAGCCTGAGGTCGGCGTTTCTCGCTCCGTAAACTCGTAGCCGAGCACGAAGTCGAATCCTCCCCCTGAGACAACGCCGGGAATAAAGAGCAGCAGTCGCGGCTCAAGGGCGGTCGCTAGGTCCCCGGCGGTTCGAGCCGACGGTTGCAGGACCAGCAGTTTGCGAGCCACGTCAGGCCACAACGACTGGTAGGGAGATCTGATCTCCCGGAACAGCTCGCGTTGCTCTGCTGTCGGCCCGCGCTCGCTGGAACGGATGCTGAGCCGAACGTGTGTCGTGCCGCTGCAAGGGGACTCCCAGGAAGTGTCGCCGATCCAGGTGTCCACGACGTGCTCAAGCTCGCCAAGCTCGAGATCTCTCATGGGCGTCCTATGGTTGAGCGGCCGGCGCCCACCGGAGCTCGGCCACCACGAGCTGGTTGCGGTTAGACGGCTCACGCATCGGCGGTCCTCTCTCGAAGTAAGGCACGTACGTCGGGGTCGCTGCCATCCTCGGCCAGTTTCCGACCAGCGGTATAGTGGGTACGCGCAGCATTGTGGTCGCCGAGGCGGCGGCACACGTCTCCGAGCGCCAGACACAACCACGGTCCCGGATCGTGCTGGGCTGCGACTTCGTAGTAGCGTCGGACCGCTGCCAAGTCACCCGCTTGTTCGGCGATCACTCCGGCGTGCCGCGCGAGGGTCGCGACGGACTTACCTTCAGCGCTCGCGTCACTTAGTGCACGGTCGAGCAGGGCCAGCGCTGTCTCGAATTTCCCTTCGGCCGCGAGCCGAAGGGTTTCGTTGATGGTTTCTCGCGCGGGTCTCACACAACTTGCCAAGTCAGGATTGCATCGAAACGCGAGCCTTCTGAGCCATCCAACGCCTTGTTAGGCGGCGTGACGCTG
>WNEZ01001615.1_pt1 | contig 19002 bp, 17 predicted proteins | sample 5400521 | NCBI WGS metagenome assembly WNEZ01 (sample SAMN13153339, study PRJNA577476) | soil metagenome | isolation source: 120 cm saprolite under Douglas fir tree site 2 hole 1 replicate 1 | place: USA:California | collected 2015-04-18
AATCGGCGCGAAATGAAGTGCAGGTGGCAAACCTGGGCGTGCAGCTATCGAAGGAAGAAGTGGATCAGGCGCGGGACCGCTTCAAAGCGGGAGTGGCGAACAACATCGAAGTGATTCAGGCGCAGGATTCGCTATCACGCGCGAACGACAACCAGATTGCGGCGCTGTACCGCTTCAACCAGGCGCGCGCGGATCTGGCGCGTTCGATAGGGCAAATGGAAAAGGTTTACGCAAAGTGAGCGCGGGGGAACGATGAGCATCGAGATTGAAGTTGGACTGGAAAATGCGACAAAGGTGCCGCGGATTACGGAAGAGCTGTCGCTGGAGGAGACCCCGAAAGGGCTGGCGAACCCCAAGGTGCGGCGCCTGCTAATTGGTGGCGGGGCGGTGGTGCTGACGGCCATCGCTGGATTGTTCCTGTATTACCACAACCGCGAGACGACGGACGACGCGCAGGTGGACGGGCACATCACGCCGATGGCATCGAAGGTTTACGGGCGCGTGGCGCAAGTGCTTGTGGATGACAACGAGGCGGTGAAGGCCGGTCAAGTGCTCGTGAAGATTGATCCGCGCGATTACCAGGCGGCGCTGGACCAAGCCAAGGCGTCGCTGTCGCTGGCGGAGAGCGAAGCGCGATCGGCGGGAGTAGACGTGCCGCGCACCCGGGAAAACGTGGCGAGCGGAAATTCGAACGCCGATGCACAGTTGCTGGGCGCGCAGGCCGATTTGGCGCGCGCCCAGGCTACGTACGAGCAGGCACAAACGGCGGACTTGGCGTGGGCGCAGGACAACGTGGAGAAAAGCCGGGCGAATGCCGAGTTGGCGAAGGCGGACCTGGCGCGCTACTTGCCGCTGATGGAGAAGGGCGAAATTTCGAAGCAACAGTACGACGCGGCGAAGGCCAATGCAGATGGGAGCGCGAGCGCGCTGAAGGCGGATCAAGAAAAACTGGCGCAGGCGCGCCGCAACGTGGATGTGACCAATGCGCAATTGGATGCAGCGAAGGCGCGAGTCGACCAGGCGCACGCGGGAGTGGCCTCGGCGCAGGCAGACGTTAAGCAGGTAAGCATGAAAACCGCAGATGCGCAGGCGAAAATCGCCAAAGTGGAACAGGCGCGGGCGGCGGTGGAAGCAGCGGAGCTGAACTTGAGCTACACGGAAATTACGGCGCCCGTGGACGGCGTATCGACGCACAAACAAGTGGAGCCGGGGCAGATCGTGCAGGCGGGACAAGGGCTCCTGGTAGTTGTGCCGCTGCAGAGCGTGTGGGTAACGGCGAACTTCAAAGAGACGCAACTGAAAAATATGAAGCCCGGACAGAAAGCAGAAGTGAAGGTGGACACGTACGGAAAGACCTTCAGCGGTCGCGTGGATTCGATTGCCGGGGCGACGGGGTCGGTGCTGAGCCTGCTGCCGCCGGAAAACGCGACGGGTAATTACGTGAAGGTGGTGCAGCGGATCCCCGTGAAGATCGTGCTGGACTCGATTCCTTCAGAGAAGGCGGTACTGCGGCCGGGGATGAATGTAGACGCGACGGTGATCACAAACTAACAGGGAATAAGGATAGAGATTCGAACGGTCATACGTAGATACAGCAGAGGCAGGAATAGGGCGCGATGCGAGACAGGATCCTAGCCAAGTTGAGGATGCCGGACGGGACGATCAACCCGTGGGTGATCGCGCTTACGGTGACGCTGGCGACGTTCATGGAGGTGCTGGACACATCCATTGCCAACGTGGCGCTGCCGCACATCGCGGGAAATCTGTCAGCGGGATCGGATGAATCGACTTGGGTACTGACGTCCTATCTGGTTTCGAACGCGATCGTGCTTCCGCTATCCGGATGGTTTTCCGGGCTTATCGGGCGGAAGCGGTTCTATATGACGTGCGTGGCGATTTTTACCGTGAGTTCGTTTTTGTGCGGGCTGGCGCCGAGCCTGGGCGTGCTGGTGCTTTTCAGGGTGTTGCAGGGCGTGGGCGGCGGCGGCTTGCAGCCGAGCGAGCAGGCGATTCTGAACGACACGTTTCCGCTGGAGAAGCGCGGCATGGCGTTTGCAGTCTACGGGCTAGCTGTCGTTGTAGCCCCCACCATCGGCCCGTGGTTAGGCGGCTGGATCACAGACAATTTCTCATGGAGATGGATTTTTTATATCAACGTACCAGTGGGAATTATTTCGCTGCTGCTGACGAGCTTTCTCGTGAGCGACCCGCCGTACATGAAGAAAGCGAATGTGAAAGCCGGATTCCGGATTGACTATATCGGGATCGGGCTGATTAGCCTGGGCCTGGGAAGCATGCAGATCATTCTGGACAAGGGACAGCGCGAGGATTGGCTGTCGTCGAATTTCATTCGCGTCTTTTTCGCGTTCATGCTCATTGGTCTGATCGCCGGGATTCTCTGGGAATTGCGCGAAAAAGAGCCGGTTATCGACCTGCGCATGTTGAAAGACCGCAATTTCGCGATTGCGACGACGGCGATGTTTTTCCTGGGGTTTGTGTTGTATTCGACTACGGTGCTGATCCCGCAACTCTTGCAGCAACTGCTTGGCTATACGGCGCAACTGGCGGGAATGGCGCTGTCGCCTGGCGGCGCGGTGATCATGTGCATGATGCCCATTGTGGGAATGCTGGTGTCGAAAGTGGACACGCGGATCCTGATTACCTTCGGGTGCATCGTGTCGTCGTCGGCGCTGTTTGTGATGGCGGGCTGGGACCTCGGGCTGGACTACCGGCACGCGGTGCAAGCGCGCATGCTGCAGAGTTTCGGGCTGGCGTTTTTGTTTATTCCCATCAATGTGGCGGCGTTCGCGTACGTGCCGAAAGAAAAGACCAACATGGGCACGGGAATCATCAACTTGGCGCGGAACATCGGGGCGAGCGTGGGGATTGCGACGGTGACGACCATGCTGGACCGCCGGGCGCAGTTCCATCAATCACGGCTGACGGAGCGCGTCAACGATTTCAGCGTGGCGTATCACAACATGTTGAACGGGACGCAAGCGAAGTTGATCGCGGCGGGCTCGACGGCGGTGCATGCCAGCGCGCAAGCGCACGGCATGATATACCACACGATCCAACGTCAGGCGGTAATGCTGGCCTTTATTGATAATTTCAAGATGCTCGGCGTGGTCTTTTTCGCGGTAATTCCGATTTTGGTGTTGATGAAAAAGCCACGGGCGCCGGCGGGCGGTGTTCCGGTTCACTGAGAAAGGCTTCGGCGTCGACGTTCGTACACGAGTTTTGATTCCAAGGGGGGAGAACGATGACCACACAAGCAGCAGTTGAAATGCAACCAAATGAAGCGACGTTAATCCGGGCCGGACAGCGAGGCGACGAGCAAGCGGTGGAGGCGCTGTTCCGCCGTTACCAGCGGCCGCTGTTCCAGACGGCCCTGCGGGTGCTAGGGAACACGGAAGACGCGGAAGACGCGCTGCAGGACGGGCTGCTCTCGGCGTATCGCAATCTGAGGCGCTTTGAGGGGCGGTCACAGTTTTCGACGTGGCTGACGCGTATCGTAATCAACGCGGCGCTCATGCGGCGGCGGAGCGCGAAGGCGCGTCCGGCGGTATCGCTCGATGAAACGCCGCGCGAGGACGAGCTGCCAGCCGCGGAGCGCTTTGCGGATGACGGACCGGATCCGGAGCAGGTGTTTGCAAGCACGGAGATTCGCGAGATGATCAGCGAAAATCTGGACGAGCTCTCACCGCTCTTGCGGACGGCGTTTGTCCTGCGCGAAGTGCAGGGCTATTCGACGGGCGAAGCGGCGAAGAAACTCGGCGTCACGGAGAATACGCTGAAGGCCCGCCTGTGGCGCGCGAGGCATCAATTGGCCGAGCGGCTTGGACGGCGTCTGCGGCGAATGAAGGACGGCATCACAGGCGGCATGGGTGATGCGGAGTGCAGCTACTGCTAGGAGATGAATTAGGGGACGCGAAGGAGCAAACAAGGAGAAGGCCGGCCGGAACGCCGGCCTTCTTCATTTGAGGCAACTCAGAAGAAACTTCCGGCTCCGCGACTAGCGAGAAGCGGCAACATAACGGCCGAGGACGCGGAGTTCGCTGGTGGCGTTACGGACTTCGGAGAGGGCTTTGTCGAGGCGCGCAACATCGCTTGCTTCGACATCAATGAAAAACTGATATTCCCAGGGGCGGCCATGGATAGGGCGGCTCTCAATCTTGAGCAGATTCACAGCGTGCTTCGCGAAAGGCTCGAGCGAGGCCAGCAGTGCGCCGGGGCGGTGGGCGAGACGCATAGCGAGTGAAACCTTGCCGGCGCCGTGAGAAAGCCACGCGGCCGCTTCGTTTTCCGGAAGCAAGAGCACAAAACGAGTGAAATTTTCGGCGTTGTCCTGGATGCTTTCGGCAAGAATCACGCCATTGTAGTGCTCGGCGGCGCGGCGTCCGGCGATGGCAGCGGAAGATTTGTCCCCTCGGGCAAGCACTTCACGCACGCTGCCAGCGGTATCTTCGGCGGGAACGCGCTTCCACTGAGGATGAGCAGCAAAGAAACGCTCGCACTGCGCCAATGCCATGGGATGCGATGCAACGGAGCGGATGTCAGCCAGCGAAGAGCCGGGAGCGGCGATGAGCTGCATTTCGATCGGCAAAATTGTCTCTGCCACAATTGCAAGTTGGCTGTCCATTAGAAGATCGAACACGCGGACGACGGAGCCTGCCAAAGAATTCTCCACCGGAGCCAGCAGTGCGTCAGCAGCGCCCTCGGGGACGGCGGTAAAGGCGGCGTCAAACGTGGCGCGGGGAACAGTCGTAATGGAATTGCCGAGCAGTTGGATGGCGGCCGCTTCGCTGAAAGCGCCTGGTTCGCCCTGAAAAGCAACGCGCATGGTCTTGCGATCGAATGTGCTCATAGGCAGGCGCTATCTTGCAATAAGCGGCGCAAAACAAAAAGCAAAGATTCGCCACGGTCAGGAAAAACTTGCCGAATCGATCGAGTCATGGGATACAAAATTCACGTCCGGTGTGAATCAGCAGCCGAAATGGCAGTTGCTTTCTCCTGACGCAGAACTCTAGGCCTTCAGGTTGGCGAGCTCCATGCGCGGTCCGCGGACTTCGCAGTACGCCGGAGTTCTTCCCGGCGCTATAATCCCAGCTTAAGAATTCAGGAGCCCTCATGAAAAGACCCGAGCCCACGGAATACGCCGAATTTTATGGGACCTACATCTCTAAAGTCCCAGGAACTGATGTCCTGGGCGTTCTCGAATCCCAGCGCCTGCAGATGGTGCAGTTGTTTGCGGGACGGAGCGAGAGAGACGGAAGTTTTCGTTACTCCCCGGGAAAATGGACGGTGAAAGAAGTCTTGGGGCACATCACCGATACCGAGCGCATTTTTACCTACCGCGCGTTGCGCATCGCGCGTGGCGATCAGACGCCTCTCCCCGGATTCGAACAAGACGACTTCGTTAGGAATGGCGCGTTCAGCGAACGGACACTGGCGGACCTCGCCGAAGAGTTTGCGCTCGTGCGCAACGCGAGCCTCGCGCTGTTTCGCTCTTTTCCTGAAGCCGCCTGGCCGAGGCGTGGAGTTGCCAGCCAGAAAGAAGTGACTGTTCGTGCGCTGGCCTTTATCACCGCCGGCCACCAGATACACCACCGGCTCATTTTGGAAGAGCGCTACTTCCCGGCCATCCCACGCGCCTGAAGCAGCAATTGGATTTACTGCCGGATGCGGGAATGATCAACGTAGAAACGTTGATGCGCCAGGGTGCGTGAACGGTCTTCGCGCATGCCCGGGGGAGCCAGATTGGCGAGTGGCTTCACCGCCGGAGCTGCGAAATCCGCGACCCGGACATGGCTCCTTGTTCGGAGCCTTTCCCTCGGTCTGATGAGAAAAAAGAGCAACATGGCCGCCAGCGTGATAATGAACGCGGCGCTGATCAGCGCCGCGCCTTCCGCTGCCAGCGGATTCGCGAACGCATCCTGGAGGATGTAAAGCCCCACACAAAGAAAGATAACTACGAGGAAGCCGGCAAGGCTCCCGAAGGTGCGTACGAGCCCGCCGCGAACGATCAGGGGCTTGGGAGAGCGCACACCCGAAGCGTGATGGATAACCCCGCCACGCATAGGTCAATCCTCAGGCGTATCCCGGTGGGCGAGCGCCTCCTCGGGAAATTTTAAGAAATCAGAGCAGCGAAAGACAGGCGGGGAATACTCCTTCTTCATGACGCTGCCGCAGGTGCATCGTGGATTTTATCCCTCGACTTCGCCGTTGGATTCGACCAGAACAGTACAACCACACGCTGGATTGAGGCAATGCCAGCGCTCCTCGGATTTCATGACCATGGCCCTTGTTCCTCCCTTCGCAAGAATGGCTGGTTGTCCGCAAAGGCAATCGCAGGTCGGGCCCGTGATGAGCGGAGTGCGCTACTATAAGTTTAAGTGATAGAAATGTAAGTGAGATTGTAATGTATGTCGTACGTATATAATTGGTACTGACAGGGGGCGAAGGGCGGCTCCCGGCGGGGAGGTCTGCAAGTATTCGCCATACGTTCGCCTTCGCGGCGTCTTCTCCGGCCCCGAAGCGGGGCCGGCGGCCTGACGCTTGCGCGGGGGCGGCGAGGTTGCGAGGGGGGCGAGTGGCTGTTAAAATTCGGTGTTTGCTGAGACGCAGCCGTCTGCGCCGTAAGCGTGGGCGGCTTTTTCTCCGTCTGGGATGGCGTTCGCAAAACGAACGGCCGGCGCCCCGTCTTATCGGCCTGACTCCCTCGAGCATTTTTCGAGTGTGACTGCGGTGAGGAGATGCTCAACTCACCGGTTCCGGCCCCTGCGGAAGGGAGACTACGAGTGGCAACTTACGAGGTAGCGATTATCGGAAGCGGTCCGGGCGGGTACGTGGCGGCGATCCGGGCTGGCGAACTTGGCCTGAGAACCGTTGTCGTGGAAAAGGATCCTTACCTTGGCGGGACTTGCCTGCATGTCGGCTGTATTCCCACCAAAGTGTTGCTGCATCACGCTGAGGTTTACGATCATTTCAAAAACGGCGCCGAGCTGGGATTTGAGGTCAGCGGGCTGAAAATCAACTGGGCCAATGTCCTTGCGCGAAAAGATAAGATCGTCAAGAAACATTCCAAGGGCATCGAGTTTCTCTTCAAGAAAAACAAGGTGGACTGGGTGCAGGGCTGGGGAAGGTATGAAGGCCCGGGGCGCGTGAGCGTGGAGAAGGACGGGAAGAAGACCGAGATCGAAGCGGCAAACATCCTCATGGTAAGCGGGTCCGAAGCAAAGTCGCTTCCCGGCATTGAACCCGACCACAAAACGGTCCTTACCAACCGTTCGATTCTCGAGCTTCCCGAAATTCCCAAAACCTTGATTGTGGTTGGCGCGGGTGCCGTAGGAGTGGAGTTTGCATCCATATACAATTCGTTCGGGACGCAAGTGACGATCCTTGAGGCGCTGCCGCGCATCGTGCCGGTCGAAGACGAAGAAATTTCCGCGGAACTGACCAAGGCCTTTCAGAAAAAGGGCATCCAGGTTTTCACCAGTTGCGCGGTGGAGTCGGTCAAGAAAGACGCCAAGGGCGTCAGCGTGGCGTTCAAGGATAAGGATGGCAAAGCGCAGACGCTGCAGGCAGAGAAACTCCTATTGGCGGTGGGCCGCAAGGCCATGACGGACGGTTGCGGGCTGGAGAAATCGAAGGCCAAGGTGGAGCGCGGATTCGTCCATGTAGGCGATAACATGGAGACCGCCGAGAAAGGGCTGTATGCGATTGGAGACATCGTTGCGGGACTGCCGCAATTGGCGCACGCGGCGATGATGGAAGGAATTATCGCGGTGACGCACATTGCCGGAAAGCCGACCCATCAGATCGTGAAGACCAGGATTCCGAATGCCACGTATTGCGAGCCGCAAATCGGCTCGATTGGATTGACCGAAAAGCAGGCACGAGACGCGGGATACGAGGTCAAGATCGGGAAGTTCCCGTTCGTGGGGAACAGCAAGGCGACTATTCTGGGGAGTCACGGTGGATTCGTCAAGGTGGTTTCCGACGAATCCTACGGCGAAGTGCTGGGGATTCACATTATCGGGCCGCTGGCGACGGAACTTCTCGCCGAAGCCGCGACAGTTTTAAACCTCGAAGGCACCATCGATGACATGATGAACATGATCCATGCTCATCCCACGGTGTGGGAAGCCATGGGTGATGCGTTTGCGAGCGTAAGGGGATTGCAGATTAACGTTTGAGATCTTGCCGCTAGGGGCGCGCGCCACGGCGTGCACTCCTGCAAAGAAAACCGAGCCGTGCTGAAGAATTGTCTGACAGTAGATTTGGGACTGATTGGTTACGCGGAGGCTTACGCGCTGCAGAAGCGTGTTGTGGCCGCGCGTAAAGCTGGTGCTATCGAGGATGTTCTGCTGCTTTGCGGGCATCCGCATGTAATTACGCTGGGGAGAAGCGGCAAGCGTGAGAATCTGCTTGCGTCGGAACATGTCTTGCGGCAGAAGGGCGTGGAGTTTCACGCCACGGATCGCGGTGGAGACATTACCTATCACGGGCCAGGACAGGTTGTGGGATATCCGATCCTCGACCTGGGCGAGATCCGGCGGGACGTCGTTTGGTACGTCAGGATGCTGGAAGAGGCCATGCTTCGGGCGACTGCGGAGTTCGGGATTACCGCGGAGCGCATCGCCGGAAAGACGGGAATTTGGGTGCGGGCCGGGAACACCGAGGAAAAATTGGCGGCCATCGGCGTGCACATCAGCCGGTGGGTTACGTCGCACGGATTCGCGTACAACGTGTCGACGGATCTGCGGAATTTCGAGTTGATTGTGCCCTGCGGAATCGCGGACCGCAAGGCAACGTCGCTCGAGAAATTGCTGGGGCGCAACGTCGAGGAAAAGGAAGTCGCGCCGCGTATCTCGAAGCATCTGGGAGTAGCGCTCGGTCTGGAAATGAAGGAAGCGACGAGGAAAGAACTGTTCGAGAAACTGGAGCGCGCCGAGCAAGCGGTTGCGGTTTCAGCGTAGGAATTGGAGCCGGGGATGAAAAAGGAATTGACGCGGCAGCAGTACCTGGACCTGTACTACTACATGCGGCTGAACCGCGCCGTCGAAGACATGATGGTGAAGTTATTCCGGCAGAACAAAATTGTCGGAGGGCTCTACTCCAGCCTCGGCCAGGAAGCGATTTCCGTAGGAACGTCGTACGCGCTGGAGAAAAAGGACTGGCTGGCGCCGATGATCCGCAACATCGGTGCGCTCCTGGTGAAGGGCGTGCGGCCACGCGACATTTTCATGCAGCACATGGCGAAGTACGATTCTCCAACCAAGGGCAAGGATGGCACCAGCCATTTCGGGGATCTGGACAATCTTCATATCGTTTCACCGATTTCCATGCTGGGCGATTTGATTCCGGTGATGACAGGAGTGGCGATGGCCGGGCGCTATCTGGGCCAGAAAACGGTGGCGATGACCTGGATCGGAGACGGAGGCAGCTCCACCGGCGTGTTTCACGAAGGCTTGAATTTTGCGGCCGTGCAGAAGGCGCCATTTGTTTTGATTCTTGAGAATAATCTTTGGGCCTATTCGACGCCGGTCCGCAAGCAGGTGCCGCTGGAGAATCTAGCGGATCGCGCGAAAGCGTACGGCATTGACAGTTACATCGTGGACGGCAACGACGTCGTCGCGGTCTACTCGACGGCCAAAGAAGCCGTGGAGCGCGCGCGGGCAGGCGAAGGACCGATTCTGATTGAAGCGAAGAGCTTCCGCCGGATGGGCCACGCGCAGCACGACCCCGCCGAGTACGTGCCAAAAGAAATGCGCGCGTATTGGGAGGCGCGCGACCCCATCGCACTCTACGAAAAATTCCTAACCAGCGAAAAGCTGCTCGATGCCAAGGGCAAGACGGAAATCGAAGAAAAGATCAACAGCCTGCTCGCCAAGGAACGTGAATTTGCGGAAAATTCGCCGATGCCGCCGGCGGAATTGGCGGAGACAGGCGTCTACTGCACCGGGGACGATTGCCACAAGATCCGGGCGAAGTGGGAGCGCCCCATTGCGGAAGTGACGCCGCCGCGCTCGAGCGTCAAGGCGGTTTGGACCGTTCCGGGATTCGGATCGGGCAAAGGCTCCGGCGGTGCGAACGCGCCGATTCACTTCGGCGACACCCAGCCGGCGGAGCATGCGGCTGGAGTTGATGCGAGATCCAAGAACGGCCAAAAGCCTGCAGCGAAAATCCCAGTGAAGGCGACGCCAAAGAAAGCCGTAAAGGCCGGGCCTGCAAACGTCTCGAGAAAGGCGCGGAGATAACCATGCCAGGAACGAATGGCAGCGCCTCCAATGGAACGCAAATTACTTTTCTCGAAGCCATCAAGCAGGCGATGTTTGAGGAGATGGAGCGCGACCCGGCCGTCGTGCTGATTGGCGAAGACGTCGGCGTGTACGGCGGGGCGTTCAAAACCAGCGAAGGCTTGCTGGAACGCTTCGGCTGGGAGCGCGTGATCGACACGCCCATCAGCGAGAGCGCCATTATCGGCGCGGCCTGCGGGATGAGCTATTGCGGCTTGCGCCCTATCTGCGAAATGCAGTTCATCGACTTCATCGTGTGCGCGTTCAATCAAATTACGAATTTCGTGGCCAAGGGACATTACCTGTGGAACGCCCCCGCGCCGATGGTGGTGCGCGGTCCGTCTGGAGGTGGCGTGCATGGCGGGCCTTTCCACTCGGCCAATCCGGAAATGTATTTCGTGCATACTCCAGGGCTGAAAGTGATTTATCCCTCGACGCCTTATGATGCCAAGGGCTTGCTGAAGGCCGCGGTGCGCGACAATAACCCGGTGCTCTTCTTCGAGCACAAATTCCTCTACCGTCGCATCAAAGGAGAGGTTCCCGCTGACGACTACACCGTGCCAATCGGAAAGGCCGTGGTGCGCCGCGAAGGGAAACACCTCACCATCATTTCCTACGCGGCAATGATGCATACTTCGCTCGAAGCCGCCGAAGCGCTGGCGAAGGAAGGCATCGAGGCGGAAGTGATCGATCTGCGGACGCTGTTGCCCCTCGATGAAGAAACGATTTTGAGTTCGGTAAAAAAAACCAATAAATGCCTGGTCGTACATGAAGACACCAAGACCGGAGGGATCGCGGGCGAAATCGCGGCGATTCTGTGCGAGAGGGCCTTTGGCGATCTGGACGGGCCGCTGATGCGCGTCACGTCACTCGATACGCCGGTGCCGTACGCGCCGACCCTGGAAGAACATTTTCTGCCCAACGCAAAAAAGATTTTTTCCGCCGCAAAGGAACTCGCGCGGTATTAGGCATTTAGAGAGAAGAGGAGAGCGATCATGGCCGTAGACATCGTAATGCCCCAGATGGGGGAAAGCATTTTTGAAGGTACCATCACCAAGTGGCTGAAGAAGCCTGGTGACAAAGTGGAGCGCGACGAACCTTTGTTCGAAATTTCCACGGACAAAGTGGATGCGGAAATTCCCTCGCCGTCCGCTGGCGTCCTGAAGGAGATCAAAGTCGGCGAAGGCCAGACCGTGCCAATTCAAACCATTGTCGGCGTCATTGATGCGGCGGGCTCGCCGGCCGCGGCTCCAGCGCCTGCTCCGCTGAAAACGGCTGCGCCCGCTGTTGCTCCTGCAAAAGCTCCCGTAGCCGCTGCTCCAGCCGCACCACCGCCGAGACCCGCGGCACTTGCTTCCACCGCTGCGCCGGTTGCCCCTGCTTCTTCTTCCTCCGGTTCAACAGGCGAGCGAATTCACAGTTCACCTCTAGTGCGGCGCATGGCCAAGGAGCACGGCATCGACCTCTCCGCCGTCGAAGGCACGGGCGCCGGCGGGCGCATCAGCAAGCAGGACATCGAGGCCCTGATTGGTGCCGGCGGCGCGCCGGCTGCCGCCCCTCCCGCTTACTCCGCTCCGGCTCCGGCAGCGGCTTCGCGACCGGCGACTTCTCCGCCACCGGCATCCGTACCAGGAGTGTCCGGCGGGCAGGTGCACGTAGCGCTCGAAACGGCAGTGCCACGTGAAAAGATGTACTTCGGCAATTATGAAGTCCAGCCCATGAGCGCCATGCGCCAGCGCATCGCCGAGCACATGGTGGCGTCGAAGCGCGTCTCCGCGCACGTCTATTCCGTCGACGAAATCGACATGACCAAGGTGGCCGCGCTGCGCGCCAAGTCCAAGGACGAATTTGAAAAGCGCTACGAAACCAAGCTGACCTTCATGCCCTTCTTCGTGAAAGCCGCCGTCGCGGGACTGCGCGCGTTTCCCACGTTGAACGCCTCGCTCGACGGGACCAATGTCGTCCTGCACAAGGAGATCAACGTCGGCATCGCCGTGGCGCTCGACTGGGGCCTGCTCGTGCCGGTGGTGAAAAACGCCGACGAGAAAAACATTCTCGGCATCCAACGCAATATGAACGACCTCGCGGAACGCGCCCGCTCGAAAAAACTGAAGCCCGAGGAAGTGCAGGAAAGCACTTTCTCCATCACCAACCCGGGCGTCTTCGGCGGCTTATTCGGGCTGCCGGTGATCAGCCAGCCCAACGTGGGCATCCTCGGCCTCGGCGCCATCGAGAAGCGTCCCGTCGTAATCAACGATTCGATCGCCATCCGCTCGATGTGCTATGTCACGCTCACCTACGACCACCGCGTGGTCGACGGCGCCATCGCCCACCAGTTCCTGCACAAGGTCAAGGAGACGCTGGAAAACTGGAACGAGCCCGTCCTGTAAGAGTTCGTTCCTCTGCGGTCTTGTTCAAAAAAGTAGTCCTGCTCAAAGAAATTGTGGGCAGACCGCCGGCGTTTCAACTCGCGGAAAAAGGAGTCCCGAGTCATGGGCTTTTTTTTTCGGAACGATCCTTCGATCTCCCCTGGTGTCCGAAATTGGGATGAGCGTTCCCGCTAGTGGCCAAACGGAGATTTTTTCTACCAGCGCTATTTCACACAAAGCACTGAAAGGAAAGCCATTATTTGCGCGTGGGCGTTGGCAATCGGGCTGCCCGAGTAAGCTGGAGCGGACGGACGCCCGCGCCTTGGGAAGCGCGGAGAAGCCCGCGATGGTAGCCGCAGCGTCAGAGACCTCATGGAATCACGAAGCGATGCAATCTCGAATTCTTATTGCCGATGACCAGCAGGACGTTCTCGACGCCCTCCGGTTGCTGCTCAAGGGACACGGCTACAGCATCGAAACCGTGAATTCGCCGGCGGACTTGCTGGCGTCCGTGGCGCGCCAGGAGTTCGACATTCTTCTCATCGATCTGAACTATGCGCGCGACACCACGTCAGGACGCGAAGGCCTGGACGTGCTTAGCCGGCTGAAGGAACTCGAGGACTCTCCGCCGGTGGTGGCGATGACCGGCTGGGCCACCGTAGGCCTGGCAGTGGAGGCGATGCAGTACGGTGTGAGCGACTTTGTCGAAAAACCCTGGACCAACACGCGCTTGCTGGAAATTCTCCGCAAGCAGATCGAGCTGGGCCGCGAGCGCCGCGAATCACGGCGTCATGCCGCGGAAGAAGCCAAGGCGCGCGAGGAGGCTTTGATTCATCAGCAGGAGCAGGAACGCGAGATCGCCGAGGCCAAAGCCATCCAGGAAAAGCTGCTGCCGCGAGAGATTCCGCAAATGCCGGGATATGAAATCGCCAGCGCGTGGCAGTCGGCCCGCCTGGTGGGCGGCGATTATTTCGATATTCTCCCGCTCGACGAGAAAACGCTGGGACTTTGTATCGCCGACGTGGCGGGCAAGGGCATGCCGGCTGCCTTGCTGATGTCCAATCTGCAGGCGGCCGTGCGCGGGCTCTCCTCACTCTCCGTTGCGCCCCATCTTCTTTGCAGCCGGCTGAATTCCATTGTCTACCGCAATACCGATAGCGACCGCTTTATCACCTTTTTCTACGCGCAACTGGACGGCGACAAGCGCCATTTGAGTTATGTCAACGCCGGCCACAATCCGCCGTTCGTGGTACGTTCGGACGGCTCGCACGAGCGCTTGCGCGAGGGCGGCGCGGTGCTGGGCGTCTTTGCCAGCCGCAATTATGACCTGGGCTCGGCGCAGTTGTCTCCGGGCGACCGCGTCATTCTGTTTACCGACGGCGTCACCGAAGCGTGCAGCCCCGCCGGCGAGGAGTTCGGCGAAACGCGTTTGTTGCGTTTGCTCGAAGATCACCGCGCGCTGTCCGCCGATGAGTTACAGGCGAAAATCTTGGGAGCGGTGGCCGAGTTTAGCGGAAGCCGCTGGCAGGACGATGCCACGCTGCTCGTTCTCGCCGTCTGCGAATAGCCCTCGCCCTATGAACGACACCGCCATCCCGCTGTGGTCCGCCATTTTCTGTCTCCCGATGCGAATTCACCCCTCACTGGATCATCGGCTTCAGTTTGGCCATCCACACCGCAAATCCTTCCATCGCCACCGGCTCGATACCGGCCCCGCGCAACGTGTCGCGCACGAAACTATGGCGCTCATTCTCGGGCAGCAGCGGGATGTCAGTAACCGCCGCAAACTCTGACGCGAAAGGCGCCCGAGTTGCAATGCGGGCCGCAGTGTACGCGCAAAGCTTGCAGTCCGTGGGAGAGCGAGAAACGCTGAGCGTTTGCACATAGCCTCGCGTGCCATTTCGACGGTAACTGTAGTCAATGCGCATGGGGTCTCCTGGAAAGGTAAACTCCGCTATGCGTACGGACTTCTGGGTGCGATCCCAGAGTCCCGCAGCTTTCGAGACTTGCGAGCAGTAGCTGCGAATCATCGCACGGCTGCCTGGAGCACCGACACGGATGACCTTGCGCGGCGGAGCAACGTGCTCCGTGTATAGCCGCTCAAGCTCGATATCCAGATCATCCGCGTAGACTTCTTTTTGCGGTGCCAACTGCAGTCCATTGGAGAGCGTATGGTTCCAATCGTCTATGAGTTTCTGGAGCTCCTTTCCGACAGAGGCCGTCTCGTCTTGCTCCGCCCGTCGATTTCGTAGAAAGGTGGCAAACCGGTCTTCAAGATGGTCGCGGAAGCTGCGAAGGACGTCTTCATCAGCCTTCGGTTGTAGCCGCCGAATGCGGGCGTATTCGTCCTGCTCCTCAACCAGTCGCAGGCGTAGTGCCCCGGTCAAGGGATCGAACAGGATCACTCCAACATTGACCCACTCATCGCGGACCAGGTCCGAGGTATACCGCAAGACGTGGTAAACAAACTTACTGTCGTCGACAGAAGAAATGAGATTGGTCATAGGTCACGTCCAATTGGGAAATGGGTGCCGTGTTGTATTTTTCGCCGCCAACAGCAACTCCGGTACCAACGTTCGGCGCCTATAAAGCTGTTCGGCCAACCGCAGCAGGGCGTTCAAGTCGTCGGCATACCACTCTGGCGGAATCTCGCGAATCAAATCATCAAAGACTCGTTCCGTAATGCGCTTTTCAATCCGCTCGATCCAAGGACCGAACGATTCGCGTCCTGTCACACCTTCGTAGACGCGGTTGCGGGCGTACAGGCCTCGCAATGGAGCATCAGGAAAATTCCACTCCCCGGCGTTGAAGCAAAAGCCCTGGTCGATCATGACCGCACGGTATCGCAACTCCTCTGCTTCGAGTCCGTTGCGCGGTTCCCTGAAAAAAAGAGTCTGCCTGCCGCTGGTGTTGCAAGTCCATTTGTCGAAGACCAGCATGCCCGAAAAATCATGCAGGTTTTCGACCTCCATCAATTGCTTGTCATGCAGAAAATCCAGTGACGTCAAGCGGTGCGGATCTCCCGGATAGCGGGATCCAAATTGCAGCCCTGCTCGGCACGGGGGCAGTCTCGAGGCAGTTGCATGTGCAGGTCCGGAGTGAGCCGAATCAGGTCTTCGCTGACAGAGATAATTGCCACCGGTGTCGTGGGGAGCCCCAGTCGAGCCGCCAACCTGGTTCCTAGCAGTTCATTGACCAGCACTCGCGTATGCTGTGGATTATTCTGGAACTCAACTACGTAGTAGTAGCCGTCGTCGCAGCGCATCAAATGAGATTTGTGCGCCGCCCCGCATCCGGCGTATCTGTTCTAAAGCCCGCAACATGCGTGGTTATGCTAATAGTACTTGCTGCCTCCGGCAAGCACTTCGCTCCGTCGGGGAGTCCATTCCTGAATTGAAAAACGGAATATTCAATCTGGGAACTAGCCAGGGCGAGAGATCGTCCCAGTCCGGGAGGCGCCGTTCCGCAAAAGAAAAAGCCGGAACGTTGGTCCCGGCCTTTTCTTCACGCCGATCTCTGGTCTTTGAAAAAGACTTATCGCTTCTTTTTCTTCTTCGCCGCCTTTTTCACTTTCTTCTTGGCGGCCTTCTTGGGTTTCGATTTTTTTACCTTTTTCTTCGGTGCAGCCTTCTTTTTCGCCGCTTTCTTGGCTGGCTTCTTCGCTGCCGGCTTAGCCGCAAGCTTTGGCGCGGGAGCTTCTTCCTCGGGTTCTTCGCCGACGATCACCAGTTCCTCTTCTTCGGTTTCGACGATCTCTTCCGTTTCGCCCGCCAGCTCCTCATCGTCTTCCAGCCGTGACAGCTCGTTGTCATCCTCGAAATTGTCCTTCTCAAAATCCATTCCATCCTCCCCTGGGAGAATCTCCGGGCCCGTGCACTAAAGGGTCCCGTGGCTCGCTGTTCTGGCCGGAGTACCTTAAAATTCCACCCCGTCCTTGAGCCGTTGTTACCGTACTCGCCGTGCGTTGTCAAGCATTCTGCGGGGTGGCTTGCAAGAGAATGAAACTATTGCCGTAAGCAAATTGAGCGTAAGCCTCGCCGGCAGCCCCCGTGGAGCACTTGACTGCCCGTAAATCATTCATAAAAAAGAATTTAATTGTGATTTGCAGCGACCGCTCCGCCCGCCGTGCTGCCCGTCGCAGGTTGCGACGCTTTTTTCTTGGACTTCGATCGCCCCCGCGTCGGCGAACTTTCCGGTGCTCCCCCCAGAGCGTAGATGCGCAACACCATGCCCCGGCTCACCTTGTTGGCTTTCAAGCGATTCCACTTGCGCAAGTTATCCGCACTCACGTTGTAGCGGTCGGCAATCCCCAAAAACGTGTCGCCGCGGCGCACTCGGTAACTCACCAGCCGGCGTTTCGTCTCCGAGGGCGCCTGCGTCGCGGGAATGATCAGCTTTTCGCCCGCATCGAGAGCGGCATTGCGCTCCAAACTGTTCGCATCGGCGATGGCCGCCGCCGTCACGCGGTATTTCTTGGCGATGGACGTAAGCGTTTCTCCGCTCTCCACACGGTGCCGCCGCCAGCTCACCCACTTGTCCGGAGGAATATCCGCGATCTCCGCGGAGAATTTTTGCGCCGTCCCCGCCGGCAGGTGCAGCTCGAAAGCAGGATCGTCGGGAGTCGCCAGCCGCAGCAGCGAAGGATTCAGCGCGCGCAATGTCTCCATGTCCACGTCGATGGTTTCCGCCACTAGCCGCAGATCGATGGCGCGGCCGGGTTTTACCACATCGGTCGGGACGGGCGCCTCAGGTTCAGCCTGGATGTTGTAGTGCGCCGCATCCTTGGCGATCAGCGTCAGCGCGATGATGATGGGCACATAATTTTTTGTTTCACGCGGTAGCACGTTGCGCTTGTACAGCTCCCAGAAATCGGCATAACCTGTCCGTTCGATGCCCTTCTGCACATTGCCCGGACCGCAGTTATACGCCGCCATCGCCAGATACCAGTCGCCGTAAAGTCTATAGAGGTCGCGAAGATGCTGCGCCGCCGCATGCGTGGCTTTCTCCGGATCCTGCCGTTCATCAATCCACCAGGTGTGCCGCAGCCCGTACTGTTGCCCGCGGTAGGCCACGAATTGCCAGATCCCCCGAGCGCCGGCGCGCGAAAGCGCCAGCGGCTGGAACGCGCTCTCCGCTTGCGCCAGGTAAATCAAATCCTGCGGCAAACCCTCTTCCTGCAGCACCCGCGAAATCATCTCCCGGTAGCGCCCCGCCCGGCGCAGTCCCGTTTCCACGATGGCGCGCCCGCGCGGCGTCTGAAAAAAATTCAGAAAAGAAAGCACCTGGTCGTTCACCGTAAGCGGCATGTCGTGCGAAATATTCTTGGCTGCTTCTTCGGCCCGCGCTTTCAGCCCCGGATCCACCGGAAACGTCATCTCCGCCACTTCGTCAATCGCCGCCGGCACCGCTGGAGCCTCGCTGAAACCGTCCCCCGCTCGGAAAGCCTGTAGCTCGTACGCGTAAACCGCGTCCACCACATGATGAAACAGCTCGCTAAGTTTGGGATCGCTATTGGGGTCGTAGCCGCTCTCCAGCATCCAGTCCACCGCGTCGTCAAAATCCTTCCGCGCCGCTTCCAGATGCCCGGCTTTGAAATTCTGCTCGCCCGCGGCGAATTTCTCCTGCACCCTCTGGATCAAATACTCCTTGCCTCCCGGAACCGGCCGCAGCATCCAGACGTAGTAGCGCCGTGGCGGATTCTGTACCGGCAATAGCGCAAGTTCCGCTACCGCCTGCTTCACTGCCGGCGCGGGTGCCAGCGCCGGAACCCTTGCCTGCACGGGTTTTTTCCCCGCGTCCTCGCAACCCAGCAGCCCCGCCGCCAGGAGCAAGCTTCCCACAATAATGCCGAGCCTTTGTCTCACCCCTTCATGGTAAGGACCGGCTCACTCCCAGGTCAACGCTTTCCCGCACTCAGGGGGTTGTCACTCTCACCACACGCCCGCCCGCGACCCAACATGAGAAACCTCTTGCAATACCACCCCTCCCGTGGTATTCTGTCTTTGCGTTTGTTGCTCTTGTATCGCCTTTGGGTAGTAAAGCGGTCGCAAGGTCACACTTGCGGCCATTTTTTTGTTCGGTGGACCGCTTTGCAGTCATCCCGGACGAAGCTTGAAGACGGCCGCGGCTCTGTTGAGGGGCTCGGGACTTGGGGCATCAGATAGCTTAATGTTGTGCTCAACCGGTTTCCGGTTGACAGAAAAGAGTAAAGCAGTGAGTAAAGAACAAGGTACAGTGAAGTGGTTCAATGCCAGCAAGGGCTTCGGCTTCATCCAGCGCCAGAGCGGCGAGGACGTTTTCGTCCATTTCTCCGCGATCGTGGCTGATGGCTA
>WNEZ01004893.1_pt1 | contig 18998 bp, 14 predicted proteins | sample 5400521 | NCBI WGS metagenome assembly WNEZ01 (sample SAMN13153339, study PRJNA577476) | soil metagenome | isolation source: 120 cm saprolite under Douglas fir tree site 2 hole 1 replicate 1 | place: USA:California | collected 2015-04-18
GCCGTAAGATCTCGGCCCGCGAAATTGTGCTGCAACACATGGTTGGAACGCCTACCGGTGGACGGCAGATGGTGGCTTCACTGGAGAAAGCGTCGCCGCGAAACCTGTCGGAACCCAAGTCATTGCGGAATCCTGAGCCTGCGGCGAGGAAGAAGTAAATTTTGACCGGCGGCGCTCGCCTTGCGCCATTAATTACAAGCACGTCATCCCGACGTCCGTTGAGCGAACGCGCAGTTATCAGCGCGTGAGCAGGACGGAGGGACCTTGCGCTTGCTTTTTCAAAGCAGACAGCCTCCATAACCGCAAAGCCCCGGCCCTTCGGGCGACAGCGTAGAACTACCCGTCTTGGGCCCACACCTTACTTATTCCACCCTTTCCACTTATGTATCTATATGAGCTTGCCCTCGGCTGGATGAAAAGGTACTCTCCTTCTTATTCAATTCCAGAGTAGGCAAAAGCCACTATGACCTATTTTCGCCACCTTCTGTGCGCCGCCGTTTTTTCCTTTGTCCTGCCTCTCGCCCACGCTGACCAACCCTGGGTTGAGGTCAGCTCGCCCCACTTCACGGTCGTCACAGACGCCGGGGAAAAGCGCGGCCGCGAAGTCGTCACGCGTTTTGAGCAGATGCGCACCGCATTTGGTGTGATCTTCAAGAAGGTCAACGTTAACGCCGCGCCGCTGGAGATTGTCGCCTTCCGCAACAGCAAGGGACTGCGTAATGTTGCGCCGCTCTACGAAGGCAAGCCGATTTCGCTCTCGGGGCTCTTCCTGGGCGGCGGGCGGAGCCAGAAGAACAACGCGGAAGACCGCCAGTTTATCGCGCTTGATCTTTCCGCCGAAGACAACTGGGGTGTGGTGTTTCATGAATACGCCCATCTGTTGATCAACAGTAACTTCCCACCCACACCGGCGTGGTTCGATGAAGGCTTTGCCGAATACTGTTCATCTCTCAAGATGGACAAAAAAGAAATCGATCTAGGACTGGTGCGACCTGATCTGCCGGTAACTCTTTCCGAAAACCGCTGGCTCAAGATCGTGGACTTATTCAGCGTGAGCCACGACTCAAAGATCTACAATCGTGACGATCGCCGCTCAGTGTTTTACGCACAATCATGGCTCACGGTGCACTACATCATGGCGAAGCAACTGGTGCACGAGATGTCAATCTACAACCACCTGGTGCAAGACCAGCACGTTCCTGTGCCAGACGCCATCCGCCAGGCTTTTCACATGGAGCCAGAGCAGTTGGAAAAAGCAGTCCAGAGCTATTACAACGGGGGGCACATCACTTATTTCAAGACGGCGGCGCCTGCGGGAAGCGATGAGATTGCTTTCCATACGCGTCTGTCGAACGATCTTGAACTCAAGACCGTGATGGCGGACCTGGATTTTCATTCGCGTGATTATGAGAAGCGGGGCATAGCAGCATTTCAGGAGATCCTGAGCGTGCAACCGGAGAACCCGGTTGCGAATCGCAGCCTTGGGTACGTTGCCCTGGATAACAACGACTGGGACAAAGCCGGAGAATATTTCAAGCGTGCAGCAGCACAGGCCAGCAAAGATCCCCAGCTACACTACCTGCTGGCACTCCAGATGAGCCGCAAAGAAAAGGCTGAAGGCAAGGCTTCCGACAACGAAGCCATTGAAAAGGAACTTCAGGCTGCAATCGCTCTCAATCCAAACTACGCGGATGCCTATGAGCTTCTTGGGATGACGTTTGCCTTCAACCAGAACGAGCCAGAAAAGGGAATTGAGAGCCTGAAGAAGGCGATCACACTGAATCCTCGCGCCGATTGGTATGTGGCGAACCTGGCCAACGCATATCTTCGTGCGCGCAAGCCGGATGACGCGTTACCGCTGTTTCAGCAATTGCAGGGCAGCTCAAATCCTCAGATTGCGTCCATGGCAGGACAGCAGATGCAGCAAATTGAACGATACAAGAGCGAATCGGCACGCTGGTCTCAATCGCCGCGTGACAGCGTGGAGACTTCTACCGTTTCCGTCAATGCAGACAACTCCGCGCAAGGCTCTTCCGCCACAACACGATCCACGTCTGGTCCACTTTCATTCATGCGGGGAACGCTGGTGGGGATGGACTGCTCAGTTAAACCAGCGGTGGTAGCCACGGTGGTGTCCGCCGGCAAAACCTGGAAGCTGAAAGCTGCGGATGCCGGCGCGGTGGAAACGCGAACAAGCAAGGGCTTCTGTGCTCTGGCGAATAAGCGCGTGGTGATTTTCTATCACAAGACCGCCGTCGACAGCGGCGACCTTATTGGTCTGGACGTTGAAGCGGACGCGAAGTGATTGGCCATGACTCGCGATGACAGGGTTGAACCGGTTTTTACAGAGCCAGTTTGTTAAACTCTTTTGCGATGGCCCAAATCGCATACCTTGAATGTTCCAAATGCGGCGACCACATCAGTGCCGCTCAGCCCCAAACTTTATGCCCGAAAGATGGCGGTTCTTTGTATGTCCGCTTTGATCTTGCTCCACTCAAGGGCAAGTTCACTCCGGATTCGTTGCGGGGACGCGTTGCCAGTATGTGGCGCTATCACGAAGTCCTTCCCGGAGATCATCCGGTAACCATGGGCGAAGGTTTCACGCCCATGCTGCAGGGCCGCCACAATCCCAATGTCTATATAAAGGATGAAGGGCTTAATCCCACTGGCTCCTTCAAGGCTCGCGGTTTGTGCGCGGCCGTGACCATGGCCAGGCAATATGGATTGAAGAAGCTAGCCGTCCCGTCCGCCGGCAACGCCGCCAGCGCGTTAGCCGCCTACAGTGCTGCGGCGGGGATTGAAGCCAATATCTTCATGCCCAAAGACGTTCCGCTGGCCAATCTGGTGGAGTGCAAAGCCTATGGAGCCAATGTCACGCTGGTGGATGGTCTGATTTCCGATTGCGCAAAGATTGTGAACGAGCGCAAGCAGGCGGAAGGCTGGTTTGATATCTCCACGTTGAAAGAGCCTTTCCGCGTGGAAGGCAAAAAGACCATGGGATATGAAGTGGCTGAGCAGCTCAACTGGGAGCTGCCCGACGCGATCTTTTACCCCACGGGCGGTGGCGTTGGCCTCATCGGCATGTGGAAGGCCTTTGATGAGATGGAAGAACTTGGCTGGATCGGCAAGAAGCGTCCCAAGATGGTAGCTGTCCAAGCCGAGGGATGCGCGCCGGTCACCAAAGCGTGGAATGAGAAAAAACCGGTAGCGGAGATGTTTCAGAATGCCCATACGCTGGCCTCGGGATTGCGCGTGCCCAAGCCATATGCTGACTACATCATTCTGGACATCTTGAAGAAGAGTGGAGGTACCGCCATCTCGGTTTCCGATGAACAGATCTTTGCCGGGGTCAAGGAATGGGCCAGCCGTGAAGGATTGTTCGCGGCACCCGAAGGCGCCGCGTGTCTGCCCGCGTACAACGCTCTGGTGGAACAGGGCTTCCTCAAGAAAACAGAGAAAGTTGTGCTGTTCAACACCGGATCAGGCCTGAAATACCTTGAAGCTACGGCGGATGCATTAGGGATCAGATCACAGCAGCCTGCGTCCCATATGAGCGCGCCGGCGACTAGAAGTATTGGCGGGATAATTCAGCCGTATTGAGCTTTTTGGTTTTTTCCGTAATCCCGAGCGTAGCGAGGGATCCCTATCGCCGCGATATTCTGAAGTTGTCACGCGTTTTTGGAGAGAATTACTGAAGAAGTAGGGATCCCTCGGTCCCCTCGGGATAAAGACGAAATGCCAACAGAACGCCTTTACTTTCACGACTCCTATCTCTTCAGCTTCGACGCCCGCGTCATTGAAAGCGTGGAACTCGATGGGAAACACGCCGTCATATTGGACCGCACTGCGTTCTATCCCACCAGCGGCGGACAGGTGCATGACATTGGGCGGCTGGTGGTTGCTGGCGGTGAGAATATATCTGTCCTGGAAGTTGCCGACGACGATGATGGTCGCGTGGTTCACTTCACGCCAACGCTAGTGCGTGTAGGTGCGAGTGTTCGCGGAGAGGTCGACGCCGCCCGTCGAATCGATCACATACAGCAGCATACCGGCCAGCATGTGCTCTCTGCGGCGTTCATACAATTGTTCAACATGGCCACGGTCAGCTTTCACATGGGTGCGGAAAGCTGCACCATTGATCTGGATACGCCATCGCTCACAGTGGAACAGATGGAAAAAGCGGAGCGGCTGGCCAATGAGGTCATTGCGCAGGACCGGCCCGTGGGGGTCCGCTTTGTACCGCTTGAAGAGGCGCGTGAACTTGGATTGCGCAAGCTGCCACCAAAGCAGACGGGCGACCTGCGGCTGATCGACATCAAGGACTTCGATCTATGCGCCTGCGGCGGCACTCATGTGCGGGCGACGGGCCAGATCGGCTGCATTCTGCTTCGTAAGGCCGAAAAGGTGAAGCAGGGAATGCGCGTGGAGTTTGTCTGCGGGTTGCGTGCAGTTGCAATGGCGCGAAAAGATTACGCCGCGCTGACGGAAGCCGCGGGACTGTATTCGTCACATATACATGAACTGCCGCAGCAGATACGCAAGGGCCTGGAAGAAATAAAGTCGGCAGGCAAGGCGCAGCACAAGCTATTGGAAGAGTTGGCGGAACTTCAGGCGGAGAAGCTGCTGGCATCGGTAGACGGATCGCCTCGAAAGATCACCGCGGTTTTCCTGGAGCGAGATGCAGTATTCATCAAGCTGCTGGCGCAGAAACTGACGGCGGGTACGCCCGATGTGGTGGCGCTGCTGGCATCAGGTTCGGGACAAACAACGCTGGTGTTCGCGCAGAGCCCGGGATTAAAGTCCAATATGGGGCAGTTGCTCAAGCAAATTCTGGCCGAGCATGGAGGACGCGGCGGTGGCAGCGCGGAGCTTGCGCAAGGCGGACTGCCCGGAACGCACAATGCCGCGGATTTAGAAACTCTCTTGCGTGAGACGGCAGCCAGGCTTTAGTCTTGGCGGGCCATGAACACTTTCATTTCCACAGCCTGCGCTAGATTCGCACTCGTTTCTCTTCTAATCGGTTCACTGATCGGCTTTGCCTCGGCGCAGGCTCCCGATTTCGCCCAGGCACATGCTGAAGCTCTGCATTTCCTGACCGAGCTGGTGAAGATCGATACCAGCAATCCGCCTGGAAATGAAGTGAAGGCGGCGGAATACATCAAAAGCGTGTTGGCGGCGGAGGGAATCCCGGCGCAGGTGTATGAGTCGGCGCCAGGACGCGGCAATCTGGTGGCGCGCCTCAAAGGCAATGGCAAAAAAAAGCCGCTGCTGCTGATGGGACACCTGGATGTTGTCGGCGTGGAGCGCGACAAGTGGACGGTGGACCCGTTCGCGGCCATTCAGAAAGATGGTTACCTCTACGGGCGCGGATCGATTGATGACAAGTCAATGGACGCCGCCAATCTGGAAGTCTTTCTCCTCCTCCATCGACTGAAAGTTCCTTTGGATCGTGATGTGATCCTGCTGGCTGAGGCCGGTGAGGAAGGCACCACGCAATTCGGCATCGACTTCATGGTGGAAAAGCACTGGGATGATATTGCCTGCGAATACGCGTTGAACGAAGGCGGGGGAATTCAGGAAGAGAACGGTAAGGTCCAGTATGTAGCTGTGAGCACCACCCAGAAAGTGCCTCGCGGATTCAGCCTGGTCGCGCATGGCACCAGCGGTCATGGCTCGGCGCCGCGGCTGGACAATGCGATCACACACCTGGCGGGTGCCGTTGATAAAACCGCACGCTGGGAAGCGCCCATGCGTTTGAATGAGACCACGCGGCGCTTTTTCCAGCAGATGGCAAAAATCAGCCCCCCAGAGAAGGCAGCGATCTATGCGCACGTGGACCAGCCGGACGCACAGCAGAAGCTTCACGCCACTGAGCCACCGTACTACTCCATGCTGCGCACATCGCTGGTGCCAACCATCATTAAAGGCGGCTTCCGCTCAAACGTTATCCCCGCGGATGCAGAGGCACGGTTCGATGTACGGGCGCTTCCCGACGAAAACATGGATGCGTTGAAGGCAGAGTTAACCAAGTTGATCAACGATCCAGCAATCCAGATTGTGGACCAGGAGAGCGCTCACGCGCGGCCCACGGGACAGCCCTCAGGATTGGACACTGACGGCTTTCACGCGCTGGAGCATGCGCAGGCAAGAGTTTTTCCCGGCGTGCCTACCATTCCCATCATGCAGGTAGGCGCCACGGACTCAGCACAATTGCGTGCCAAAGGCGTCCAGGCATATGACATCGGCACCGTGCTCAGCTCGGAGGATATGAAACACGTCCACGGAAACGACGAGCGCATACAGATTGCCGGGTTCGGAAAGTTCGTGGAGTTTCTTTACGTGGCGACCACGGAGATTGCGGGAAGCAAGTAAACATTCGAAGATGACGGGCAAGATGCAACCCGCACGTGTTAGCGCTGATAGATATCGGCGAACAGTTTTAAACGCTGCTGGTCCTGCTCGCGAAGTCCGTCACCCCTGAGACGCCACGTCCAGTTGCCGCCAAGTGTACCGGGAGTGTTCATGCGGGCTTCACTGCCCAGACCCAGCACGTCCTGCATGGGGAACAGAACAGTGTCTGCCACGGACTTCATCACTTCGCGGATGAAGATCCAATTCACTTCATGATCAAGCTGTTCGGCGCTGACGCCAAAATAGTTCTGCGCGTCGGCGTATTCCTTTTTCACATCGGCCTGAGAGCGCGTGCTCTGGGAGACGCCTGATCGCCACCATCCAAACATGGTGTCATTGTCATGGCCGCCGGTGTAGGCCACGAGTTGCTGCTCGTAATTATGCGGACGGAAACTCGGCGCCTGAGGATCCGTGCTGAACGCGAATTGCAGAATGGCCATGCCGGGATAGCCGAACTGCTTGCGTATGTCTTCAACCTCTGGAGTGATCACGCCAAGATTTTCAGCCACGATAGGCAATGGACCCAGCGCGCTGGTGAGCGCCTGAAAAATGTCCGCGCCTGGGCCTTTCACCCACTTGCCGTTGATGGCCGTGGGTTCACCGGCGGGAATTTCCCAGTAAGCTTCAAAGCCGCGGAAGTGGTCCAGACGCACCATGTCAAACATGTTGAGCGAGGCACGCAGCCGGTCAATCCACCACCGATAACCATTGGCCTTCAAATCGTCCCAGCGATACACGGGATTGCCCCAGAGTTGACCCGTGGCGCTGAAGTAGTCAGGCGGAACGCCCGCCAGCTTCAGTGGATTGCCTTGCTCATCCAGCCAGAACATGTCGGGATGGGCCCAGACATCGGCACTATCATGAGCGGCGTAGATCGGGATGTCACCCATGATGCGGATGCCGCGCTTCGCACAATCAGCGCGAATGGCATTCCATTGTCGAAAAAAAGTGAACTGCCAGAATTTATACGTCGCAATCTCTGACGATAGTTTCTCGCTCCACGCTGTCATCGCCAATGGACGCCGCGCAGCAAGCTCTGGTTCCCAGGCAGTCCATACGTGACCCTGATGTGCATCTTTAGCCGCCATGAAAAGCGCATAGTCCTCGAGCCAGGCTTGATTCTGTCCGGTGAAGTCATGGAACTCTGCTTTCCTTTTGTCGCTTGCGGAGGCAAAGAATTTGTCTGCCGCCTTGCGGAGAAGCTCAAATTTCCATGGGATCACCAGGCTGAAATCAACGCGATTTTCGGGGAAGATGGGCGCTGATCGAAGCGCCGACGCATCAAGCAGACCTTCCGTGACCAGATTTTCCAGGCTGATGAGCAACGGGTTTCCAGCGAAGGCCGAGAGCGATTGATAAGGAGAGTCACCGTAGCCGGTGGGATTCAGCGGCAGCACCTGCCAGATTTTGATTCCCCCCTGGTGTAGATAAGAGAGAAAGCGCAAAGCCTCAGAACCAAGATCACCGATTCCGAAAGGGCCCGGCAGGCAGGTGGGATGAAGCAGGACTCCGGCTGAACGGGGAAACTTCATTGCAGTTGTTCCAGAATTCCGTGCAGTGGAATGCGCACCCAGTCTTGGCGATGCTCAAGTTCATACTCAACTTCAATTAAGCCTTTTTCCAGTGTGTAAGCGTCCAGCACGGCCTTGATTTCTTCCTGGGTCCTGGGCAGACAATTACCTGCCGCTGCTGTTTCAAAGTAACCGCGCAGAAACAACGCGCTTACCCACTGGTACCAGGCTTTGGCCCAGCGCTCCAGCCGCCAATCAGCATCGGGCGTGGTAACAATGCCGGGCACATGATTAAAAAGTACGGCGTGTGAGACGTAATGAAAGGAACGGACCATACTGGCAACGTCTTTAATCGGCGACCGTTTGATGCGCCGCTCACTCATGGGCCGGGTAAAATCGCCGTCAAAGTTGCCGATGATGAAATCACTGCCGGTGTAAAACACATTGCCAAGATGGTAATCACCGTGGTGACGAGTGCGCATTCCGGAGATGCGTGTGTCACGCAGGGCAGCGAAACGATCGCGCAGAGTGTCGCGGCGCGCAAGCAATTCCCGGGCTTCATCCTGCGCGGAGCCGGAAAGCTGGTCCACGTGCTGGCGCAGTGTGTCCATTGATTTATTCAATTGAGCCAGTAGTCCGTGATACATGCCGTGACGATAGAACTCAGTGAAAGGTTCTGGAGCAAAGTCGGGCATTTCGGGACGGCTGCTGAGGGCAATATGCAACTCGGCTGTGCGCCGTCCCAGGAGAACTGCGGTTTCGGCATGACCGCCCAGCAATTCTGCCATGATGAGAGGAACCGGCTGAGAGGCGAGGGCAAGAGGAGTGCCGGACGTAAGATCCTTTATCCGGGGATCACTGTCGGCCACGGCAAGAGCACGCTCAAAGAAAAGACCAAGATGGTCAAGCGTGTAAACCCATCCATCAGCCGCGTTGCGTACGTATGCGGTGAGCGTTCCAAGAGTGGTTACCTCTTCGCTTGCATCATCCTGCAAAACGCGATACTCCAAAGCGCCCAGATTGCGGGCAACCTGTGAGAACGTTGTGTAATTGGTAAGGAACTCACCCATTTCCCGGTCAGGATTGGGACCTGGTTCAACTTCGCGATAAAGACTCAGGACAAAATCTTCACCCAGCGTGACCATGATTTTATGCAAGTCCAGGGTTTGCGGCTGAGGATCAAGATTGGAGCGGACGCGTCCCCAGGCTTCACGGAAGGACCGCGTGTGCGCTCCCACAATGTCTCCATGCTCGCCTTTAATACGGCGGCGTCGCAGCATCGCCTTCAGCAATGCATCCATGAACTGGCGATCAAAGATGGCCCCGTAAAGAATGGACTGCGAATCAGGCATTCCCTGCAACTTTGCCAGAACAGTGTGCAGCTTATCGGTCAGAATTGCTGCCGCCTGCTCACCCGTGGCCAGAGAAAGAGGAATGGTCATCATGTCTGGTTCGCCGTCACTGTATTCAATGCTGGCCAGAAGAATGTAAGCGTTTGTGTCAGGAAGAGCAATCACGTCATCAATGCGCACAATGCGGATGGTTCGATTCTTGCTTCTAAACCAGGGTCGCGCACGCAACATTTGCGGCAGCAGGCGGGCGATGGTGTTGCGCGTTGACGTGCTGAAGATGTCCTGAGGATCCACGGTCAGGACAGGTATTTCTTCCGCTCGCGCAGTGATCGCGAATGATTCCTGGCTCTGTTCACGGGGCTGGAGGTGAAACCATTGAAAGGCATGCGGCCCGAGTGAAATTATATATAGCTGGTCGGTGATGGCGGGGAAGCGATTGCGGCCAAAGACTTCCACGGGAACAGCGTCACGGTGTTTGGACAGGTCCAATTCCACGCATTGGGTAAAGCGGGAAAGATTGGCCACCACCAGGATTTTCTCGCCTTCAAATTCACGCACAAACGCCAGCACCTTGCGGTTGGGTGGGAACAGGATATCCATCTTTCCCCGCCCGAATGCCGGATGCTGCTTGCGCTGCGCGATCATGCGCTTCATCCACCACAACAACGAGTGTGAGTTGTTGTACTGCGTCTCCACGTTGAGTGCTTCGTAGTGATATTCCGGATCGATGTTGACCGGCAAATAAAGCTTTTGCGGGTTGGCGCGCGAAAACCCCGCGTTGCGGTCTGGATTCCACTGCATGGGAGTGCGGACGCCGTTACGATCGCCCAGATAGATGTTGTCGCCCATGCCAATTTCGTCGCCATAATAAAGGACCGGGGTGCCGGGCAGAGACAGGAGCAAAGCATTCATTAGCTCGACGCGCCGGCGGTCATTTTCCAGCAGGGGCGCAAGCCGGCGACGAATGCCGAGATTAATGCGCATTTCGCGATCATGAGCGTACGTCCGGTACATGTAATCGCGCTCCTCGTCCGTCACCATCTCCAGGGTGAGCTCATCATGGTTGCGCAGAAACATGGCCCACTGGCAACTGTCTGGAATCGACGGCGTAAGGCGCAGGATCTCCGTAATGGGATGGCGGTCTTCCATCCGCAATCCCATGAACAGACGCGGCATGATGGGGAAATGGAAAGCCATGTGGCATTCATCGCCATTGCCGAAATAAGCAACGGCGTCTTCCGGCCACTGATTGGCTTCGGCCAGCAGGAGACGGTCCGAATATTTTTCGTCCACGTGCTTGCGCAGGTCTTTCAGCGCGGTGTGGGTCTCCGGCAGGTTCTCACAATTGGTTCCTTCACGCTCAAACAGGTAGGGAACTGCGTCCAGGCGCAGACCATCCACGCCCATGTCAAACCAGAAGTCCATGGCGGCAAACATGGCTTTGCGGACCTCAGGATTGTCCCAGTTGAGATCGGGCTGGTGAGAATAAAAGCGGTGCCAGTAATATGCCTTGGCGATGGGGTCCCATGTCCAGTTGGACGTTTCAAAGTCCTTGAAGATGATGCGCGCATCACGATACCGGTCCGGCGTATCACTCCAGACATAAAAATCCCGCCAGCGACTTCCCGGCGGCGCCCGTCTCGATCGCTGAAACCAGAGATGCTGGTCAGAGGTATGGTTAAGCACCAGTTCAGTGATCACTTTAAGGCCGCGGCGCTTCGCTTCCCGCATGAAGCGCTGAAAATCTTTCAAAGTGCCGTAGGACGGATGGATATCCGTGTAATCGGAGATGTCATAGCCATCGTCTTTGAGAGGAGACGGACAGAATGGCAGTAGCCAGATAGCGGTGACGCCAAGGTCTTCCAGGTAAGGCAGTTTTTGCGTAAGTCCGCCGAAGTCACCGATCCCATCGGTCACGCTGTCAAAAAAGGCCCTGACATGGACTTCGTAAATGATTGCGTCTTTGTACCAATCCTGCATTAGAAGGCGAACTGACTAGGACGGCAAAAGTTGTATCCGGAGTTGGCTGAAAATTGAGCCATCGCCAATTAGTCCGGAATGATCCACATCCAGATTAAACTGAAAACGGTAAAAGTTGAACAATCCCGGCGAAGTCACGTGTTTGGGCAGCATCATCGAAGGAAACCGCTCGCGGCCGGCGCGGGTTACGTCACAAAATTCCGCAGCGGTGTGATGCTTGCCACTAGGGCGTATTCCTGTCTTGACCGGGACAGCAACTCTGGATCATACTTTCGCCATGCTCGCCTCACTGTTCAGCCGCCGGATGGTCCCCTGGCTTGCAGTCTGCGTGCTGCTTTTGTTTCTGTTCCCGCTGGTGCATGGTCCGTTTCAGGCAACGCATGGTCCCAACACCGCGTTTCGCGCCCGCAGGGCGGTCCTTGCTCTGATCTTGTCGATCATTCAGTGTGGGATGAGTCCTCATTATGCGCTGCTGATTCAATTCTTCTCTCAATAGCTTTTGCCTTCGTTCAAACCAGCCCACCATGCGGCCATGCTCTGCATGCCTGCAATTATCTTTGAGGAGAGAATTTATGCTTAAACCAATTTGCTCGATATTTCTTGTCGCCACGCTCTCAATCCTGCTGGCGGGATGCCACCACCATCCGCCAGTCGCGAAGGTGAATCCGCCGGCACCGGCAATCCAGCCGGCTCCTTCGGCCACCATCACGGTGTCACCACAGAGCGTACAGCGCGGGCAGACCGCACAACTCACCTGGAGCAGCCAAAATGCCTCTGACGTAAGCATTGATGGCATTGGCGCGGTGGGGGGATCCGGAAGCCGGCAGGTTACCGCCAGTGAGTCCACCACCTATCGTCTTCTAGCCAAAGGGAACGGCGGTTCGACGGAAGCCAGCGCACGTTTGACGGTAACGATTCCCGAACAGAAGCGGGCCGAACTCACAGATGAACAGCTATTCGCTCAAAAGGTGAAAGATATATTTTTCGCGTATGACAATTCCGACATTCGCGGGGATGAAAAGTCTGTTCTTGACGCCGATGCGCAGTTCCTGGCGGCGCATCCGGATTGGCAACTGACCATCGAAGGCCATTGCGATGAGCGAGGTTCAGAGGATTACAACATGGCACTGGGACAAAATCGGGCGCAGCAGGTGATGGATGCCCTGGTAAGGCAAGGGGTCCGCGGCAGTTCGGTGAAACTCATCAGCCTTGGCAAGGAACGCCCATTCTGCTCCAGCGGCAACAATGAATCCTGCTGGTCACAGAACCGGCGCGCACACTTTGTTTTGCAAAAGAATCAGCGCGCCAGTATGCAGTAAGAGTGCCCAGTATACGTTCAGTGCAAAAGAGGCCCGGTGTCCATGCCGGGCCTTTTCTGCCCGCGCCGACATTCCAGCGGCCAGTGAGTGGAACCGCATTCACGCAGAGTGCCGGATGAAGTACTTCGAATTGCACGGTTACACCGGCAGAAATCATCTTCATCAAGCCGTTACCTTTCCAAGGACTACCTGCGCGGCTCCACAGGTCATCCAAATGATCGATAAGTACGAAATCAGGCAGAGTGTTTTATGAGTGATTCCTTGACGATTTACCTCCAGGACCATCTAGCTGGCTCGGTGCATGCAATCGAGCTTCTAACAGCGATACGGGATCATCACGCCGGCGAACCATTGGGCAAGTTCGCAGAGCAGTTGCTGGCTGAGATAGAGGAAGATCGCGGCGTGCTGGCTGCATTGATTCAACACACGGGTAGCACGCCCGGCGGCATGAAAGAATGGGGCGCCTGGCTCACTGAAAAAGTAAGCCGGCTAAAGCTGAAACACAGCTCTGGGGACAGCCTCGGGACCTTCGAAGCGCTTGAATTTATTATGTTAGGAATCCACGGAAAGTGTGCCCTTTGGCGTGCGCTATCCGTGATTGCGCCATTCGATGCTCGCCTGAGAGCTACAGATTTCAGTCACCTCATTGCACGCGCAGAGAACCAACACGACCGGGTGGACGAGCGACGCCTGGCTTGTGCCAAGACGGCATTTGGGATTAGTTAACACCTCCTCCTGCGCATTGATTTTTGGCGCAACCCAAGCGGCCAGGCTCGAAGCGGCCAATCTCTAAGCAGCCAATCTTTGTTCTGAGAATGGCATGCCTGCATCCCAGTCAGTAGAAGCGATCACCGCGACTTCACTGGCAGCTTGCCCATAGAAGAATGCCGCTTCGGGTTCGCCGGCAAATCCGTGCAGCACTGGCCCCAGAGCCGCTGTTGCGGCCTGAACTGCGTCAAGAGTGCCGTGCATCTTGAAATTGATCGGCCTCTTCCCATCCCCGTCGTAATCAGTGAGTAGTGACACGCCGGCAACTATGCCGGCGTTCACAAACGCCGTAGTCGCTGCTCCTTTGTTTCCCCGTCGCAAGTACCATGCGCCAACGCCGACAAAGTATGCCGTCACGGCGCCATCAAGCCACGCATGGACCCTGGGAGAAATAAGTTTTGGCATTTTTGCGAATAAATCGGGAACAGTCGCTTCATTGATGGGAATTCTCTCGATGGCATCGAGCCCAGACTTGATCCGTTCGCCGACAACGCGAACATTCTGAGGATCAAAGTTACGAACTCGATCCTGAACTTCTCTCACGGTGCTACCTATGTCTCTCATTGCTTTCCCCTGGCAGAGATGAATTTGTGCAGAAGTGATTGGATGGCAGCCAGAAACAGGATGTTTTCCAGTAAGAGCCGGCTTGCCGGCATATGTCCACAATCTCCAAGGTGCGAGCCCATCCCGCGCGGCGCGTCGGCCAAGAGAAAACCGAGTCGCATTATTACCTCCGGACGTCCGTCAATTGAGAGTGGAAACTGCATCCAACCAGAACAGCACGTTTCCCCAGGAAGAGTGTCTGGCCGCGAGGCAATTATCTGGCAGTAGAGAAAAGAGAAAACATGAAAGCTGCAACGATTGTTGGAATTTTACTGATCATCCTTGGCATCGCGGGATTTGCCATGGGCGGTATCAGCTTCACCCACGAAAAAAAGGATGTTGATCTCGGCCCTTTGCAGGTTTCCCACAAGCAAAAAGATACCTTGCCGATCTCACCTATTCTGAGCACGCTGGCGCTGGTAGGAGGGATCGCATTAGTGGTTGCCGGATCGAGGGGCAAGTAAGAGCGAATTATGACTTGGTCTCGATTGGCAGGACGTTATTCAGCAGGGTCGTAGTTCAAGTTCTGCCCAAGCCATCTCTCAACCTCTGCAACAGTCATCCCCTTGCGTTGGCTATAGTCGGCGACCTGGTCACGATCGATTTTGCCGAGGCTGAAATAGCGCGATTCCGGGTGGGCGAAGTAGATGCCACTCACGCTTGAGCCGGGCCACATTGCAAACGACTCAGTAATCATCATTCCGGTGTTCGCCTGCACATTGAGCAAACGCCAGAGTGTGCCCTTTTCGGTATGGTCCGGGCACGCCGGGTACCCCGGAGCCGGCCGGATTCCCCGGTACTTCTCCTGGATGAGATCCGCGTTGCTCAGCCCTTCTTCACGGCCATAACCCCATTCATCGCGCACCCGCTTGTGCAGGCATTCGGCGAATGCTTCAGCCAGACGATCAGCGAGGGCCTCCGCCATGATCGCGTTGTAGTCGTCATTCTCAGACCTGAAGCGGTCGCACAATCCCTTAAGGCCGATCCCGCTGGTTACCGCGAAAGCGCCGATATGATCGCGTAGTCCGCTTTCCTTCGGCGCGATGAAGTCTGCCAGAGACCGGCACGGCTCGCTGCCTTCTCTGTTTGCCTGCTGGCGGAGGAAGTGGAACTGCTCCAGCACTCCTCCGCGTTTCGCGTCCTTGTACAACTCAATGTCATCGCCTACGGCACTGGCGGGAAAGAAGCCGTAAACGCCACGCGCGGTAATCAGTTCCTTCTCAATAATCCTATCCAGAAGCGCATTGCCTTCTGTGAAGATCTGGCGCGCCTGTGCCCCCTGTGTCTCATGGTCAAGAATCCGGGGATAAACGCCCTTCAGTCCCCAGGTGTGGAAGAACGGCGACCAGTCAATGAAGTCGCGTAGAGTAGCCAAAGGGAAGTTGTCCAGCACGCGAACGCCGGTAAATTCGGGCACGGGTAAATCTTCTGCGCGCCACTTGATGGGAGTGCGCCTGGCGCGAGCCTCTGCAAGGGAGACGACCGTTTGGCGCGGTGCGGAATGGGCCTTGCGAAGCGCCTCATAATCGGCACGATGCTGCGTGACGAATCCCGACTTGCCGTGGTCACTCAGAAGGCTGGTGGTCACTGGCACTGCACGGCTGGCGTCGAGCACGTGGACCACCGGCTCACTGTAGTGCGGGGCAATCTTAATGGCCGTGTGCGCCCGGCTGGTGGTTGCGCCGCCGATGAGCAGCGGCAACTTGAATCCCTGACGCTCCATCTCGCGCGCTACATGGACCATTTCGTCGAGTGAGGGAGTGATCAGGCCGCTGAGCCCGATCATATCGGCTTTTTCCGCTTTGGCCCTTTCGAGGATCTTTTCGGAGGGGACCATCACTCCCATGTCGATCACTTCATAGTTGTTGCAGGCGAGGACAACGCCGACGATGTTCTTGCCAATGTCGTGCACATCACCCTTGACGGTGGCGAGTACGATTTTTCCCTGTGCCTTGACCTCCTGGCCAGATGCAGCCATGGCAACTTTTTCGGCTTCCATAAACGGAGTCAGGTGTGCCACCGCCTTCTTCATCACGCGGGCGGATTTGACCACCTGAGGCAGGAACATCTTGCCGGCGCCAAACAGATCACCCACCACACTCATACCGGCCATCAGTGGGCCTTCGATCACCAAGAGCGGCCGGCCCAACTTGACGCGAGCTTCCTCGGCGTCAATTTCTATGTACGTGTCTATGCCCTTGACCAGCGCGTGAGAAAGACGTTCCTCAACCGTGCCGTTGCGCCATTCTTCGGCCTTCTTTTCACTGGCAGCAGTGCCTGCACCCTTGAGCGATTCGCCAAACTCCACCAGGCGCTCTGTCGCGTCGGGACGACGATTCAGGAGCACATCCTCGACCAGCTCTTTCAGCTCCGGCTCAATCTCCTGGTATACCTCGAGCATGCCGGCATTCACGATGCCCATGTCCAGGCCCGCCGTGATGGCGTGATAAAGAAACGCGGAGTGCATGGCCTCGCGGACTTTGTTATTGCCGCGGAAGCTAAAAGAGATGTTAGAGACGCCACCACTGACTTTGGCGTGCGGCAGATTGGCCTTAATCCAGCGCGTGGCGTTGATGAAATCAACCGCGTAGTTGTTGTGCTCCTCCATGCCGGTGGCAACGGTGAGAATATTTGGATCAAAGATGATGTCTTCAGGCGGGAAACCGAGCTCGTCAACCAGTATCCGGTAGGCGCGCTCGCAGACGCGGATCTTGTCTTCGTAAGTCGCGGCCTGGCCCTTTTCATCGAAGGCCATCACCACCACCGCGGCGCCGTATTTCAGGACTTTAGCGGCGTTCTGGCGAAACTTCTCTTCGCCTTCTTTCAATGAAATCGAATTGACGATGCCCTTACCTTGCAGGCACTTCAGGCCTGCCTCGATGACCTCCCATTTCGAGGAGTCCACCATGAACGGCACCTTGGCGACCTCGGGTTCGCTCGCCAGCAACTGCAAGTAGCGCGTCATTGCTGTGACGCCGTCAATCATGCCCTCGTCCATACAGATATCGAGAACATTCGCTCCGTTCTCGACTTGCTGCTGGGCGACGCTGACCGCTTCTTCAAATTTGCCCTGTTTGACCAGCTTGGCAAACTTAGGCGACCCGGCCACGTTGATCCGTTCGCCAATCATGATGAAAACGTTGGCCTGCTGGGTGAATGGCTGTGAGCCTGAGAGACGAAGCGGCTTGAATTTCGCGGGCCCGGCAACGCTCACAGTATCTGGCACCCTCACCGGATCGGACACGCTCACGCGCGACTCTCAATCTGCTGGGCGAAGGATTGCTCAGCGCACGCCGTCCCCCACTTTCGCGGAGGCTGCCCTTCGAGCGCTTTGGCGATCGCCGCAATGTGCTCGGGCGTATTGCCGCAACAGCCGCCGGCGATGTTGATCAATCCTCCGCGTGCGAATTCGCCGAGGTATCGGGCCATATCCTTGGGGCCCAGATCAAACCCGGTTTCCGATAACGGATTCGGCAGACCGGCATTCGGGTAGCAAGAGATCGCGACGTCCGCCTTGTCTGAGAGCTCTTCCAGAAAGGGATACATCAAATCGGGCCCGATTGAGCAGTTGAGCCCTACCGACAATGGTTTCACGTGCCGTACCGCGTTCCAGAATGCCTCCGTGGTCTGAGCGGAGATCATGGTCTCACCGCCACGACCCACGGCCGCTGAAATCATGACGGGTAATTTCTTTCCGTCTTGATCAAAGACCTCGCGGATGGCAACCAGCGCCGCCTTGGCGTTCAGCGAGTCAAAGATCGTCTCAACCAGCAACAGGTCCACGCCGCCGGCAATGAGAGCACGCACCTGCTGGGCGTAGGCGGTCTTTACCTGGTCGAAGGTGACCACACGGAAGCCAGGATCATCAGCGTCGGGCGAGTTCGAAAGAGAGACTGTGAGCGGCCCAATGGCTCCCGCCACAAAGCGTTGCCGCGAGGTTGCGGTCCCAACACGGTCGGCCCATTCACGGCACTGCCGCGCGGATTGCTCGTTAATATCCCAGGCCAGATTGCCGAGGGACGAATCATCGATGATCTTTTGATAGAACTCCGGGTCTTTACGGCCGCCCCGCTCCCGAGGATCGTCCACAAAGAATTCGCTCTGGGCAATGCTGGTTGCGCCAAAGGTGTTCGTCTCGATGATGTCCGCTCCGGCCTCAAGAAACCGGCGATGGATGTCACCGATCATCTCTGGCTTGGTCAGAGTGAAGAGATCACCGTTGTTCAGCAGGCCCTTGGTCGCGTTCTTGAAGCGCTCGCCGCGGATGTCCGCTTCCGTCATGCCATAGGTGCGGATGGTGGTGCCCATCGCGCCGTCAATGATGGCGATTCGACTTTCGAGGATTTTCTCCAGTGGATGTTGATGTGATTTCGTCATGATTCCCCAGGGCAATCAGATGCGGCTCTGCTGCCGATTGGAGGCATCACCTGTATTCAGGGTTTACCTGACACCGACAACCACTACCGCAGTGGCCCTACTTAATTATATCGGTAGGGAACGATCCGCAGGAGATGCAGGGTTTGGCCGGGAGCTGCGATCCGGGGTCCCCGGCAAGGCGCCTTTCCTTGCTGGGGTGGGATGAAGCTAGTCGGCTCGCTTGCTGCTCGCTCGCCGGGGCTTCGGCTTGGGCTTGGTTTTACCCTTGAGATTGAGCGCCACTGTTGCGCGGATGAGATCCTTCAAGGCCGCCTCATCGATCTTGTCGCCTTCGTGGATGTCGATGGCCCGCCTGACATTCCCGTCGAGGCTGGAGTTGAATAGACCTGAAGGGTCCTTCAACGCAGCTCCCTTGGCAAATGTCATCTTGACAACGTTCTTGTACGTCTCTCCCGTGCAGACGATGCCGCCGTGGGAAAAGACGGCAGTTCCAGGCGATGTCGGCTTGACCCACTTCCGCTCTTCGACGATCTCAGGGTCTGCCGCGTGTATGATTTCGCGCACTTTCGCGAGCGTCTTCCCGCGCCAGTCCCCAAGTTCCTTGATCTTCTGGTCGATGAATGCAGAGGCAGATTCCATCAAGACGGGCCCTTTCCTGTACAGCTCCAACTCTCGCA
>WNEZ01001620.1_pt1 | contig 18991 bp, 14 predicted proteins | sample 5400521 | NCBI WGS metagenome assembly WNEZ01 (sample SAMN13153339, study PRJNA577476) | soil metagenome | isolation source: 120 cm saprolite under Douglas fir tree site 2 hole 1 replicate 1 | place: USA:California | collected 2015-04-18
CCACCGGCGGCTTGCCAGCCGGTGGGGCATCCACGTCGAGGAACACCAAGCTCGACGTCTTCCGCTTACCCGACTTCGATGGGTCGTCAGGCGGTTGAGGCTTGGGCGGCGCGGGAGCCGCCGTTCCAGCGCCCGGACGCCGCTCTTCGCCGTACATGCGCAGGTGCTCTTCCAGCGTCTGGCGCAGATGTGCGCTCTCCGCCGAGATGTCGGCGAACTCCTTCAGGGCGGCGAAGGCGTGCTGGATCTTTCCGGCCTTGTGCATCCGCGTGGCATACTCGACGAAATTCTGCTTGGCCTCTGCCATGAAGCCCTTGGAGGCGTACAACTTGGCGAGCTTGAGGTAGGTCGTTTGCCGCCCGGGCGCGTTGCGCAGCACCTTATTGCACATCGCGATGGCGTTGTTGTGGAAACCCAGCTCGGCGTACTTGTCGACGGCCTGATCGTAAAAGTCTGCCGCCTGCGCGGGGTCTCGGACCTTGAGATACAGGTCGCCGATGCGATTGAAGATGGCGAGATCGGGGTTCGGATCCCCGTCCTCCTCCTGTCCCTTGAGGACCTGCTGCCACGCCTCGATGGCCCCCTTCGGGTCTTTGGCCTCGAGGCTCCGGGCCTTCTCCTTTAGCTTCTCAAGCTTTGACATGGAGCCCTAAAGATACGGGCCTCGCCGGAAGCGGACAAGCGGAACCTCCTGTCCAGACGGCGGTTACGAGCTGTCCACCCATCCAGTATGCGACTTCTCGCCAGTCCGACACGCCCCAGGACACGAGGTCCGCCCGAAACCCCGGCGCGATCTGGCCCCGATCCGCAGCGAGGCCGAGCGCCGCCGCCGCGTTGACTGTGACCGCGCTCACCACTTCGGCATGGCGTAACCCGAGCTGAGAGACGCCGAGCGCCATGACCAGCGGCAGCCCGACCGTCGGTGAGGATCCCGGGTTGAAATCGGTCGCGAGCGCCACCGCGGCTCCCGCATCGACGAGGCGCCGGGCCGGCGCCTGGGCGCGACGTCCCAGGAAGATCATGGTGGCGGGAAGGAGGACCGCGACCGTATCGCTCGCGGCGAGCGCCCGGATCCCCGCATCGGAGATCGCGGCGAGGTGATCCGCCGAGAGGGCGGCGAGGGCTGCGGCCAGCTCGGCGCCGCCCGACCCCTCCAGCTCGTCGGCGTGCAGTTTCAGTCTCAGCCCGTGCCGCTGGGCGGCGGTGAGGATCGTGCGGGTTTCCGCCAGGTCGAACACGCCGGGCTCGCAAAACACGTCGCATGCCGTCGCCAGGTGCTGGCGGGCCACGGCGGGTATCATCTCCTCGCACACCAGCCGAACATAGTCGGCGCGGCGGTCACGGAATTCGGGCGGAACCTCGTGTGCGCCGAGGAAGGTCGGCACGAGCGCCGCGCGCTCCACCGCCGCCGTTTCGCGGATGGCGCGGAGCTGCTTGAGCTCGCTCTCGGGGTCGAGCCCGTAGCCCGATTTCACCTCGATGGTCGTGCTGCCGGAGGCGAGCAGGGCGCGTACCCGCGCCCGCATGAGCGCTACGAGGTCGTTCTCGCTCCGCGCCCGCACATCCCGCACCGACTGCAGGATACCGCCGCCCCGGGCAGCCACGGTCTTGTAGTCCTCGCCCAGCGCCCGGCGCTCGTGATCGTCGAGCCGGGGTGCGCCGAACACCGCGTGCGTGTGGCAGTCGACGAAGCCGGGGAACAGCACCCCCGACACCTCGACCGCCTCCCCGCCCCGTTGCGTGCCCGTTGCCGCTCGCAATTCCTTGTAGGGGCCCACCGCCGCGATGCGGTCGCCCTCGAGCAGCACCGCCGCATCGTGCAGCACCTCGATCTCGGCCAGCTCGCGGCCCCGGCGCGCCCGCGCAGGGCCCCGGCAGGTGTCGACTTGCTGCGCGCCAGCGAGCAGCGTGCTCAGTCGCCCGCCCCCCCCTCCTGCATCGGGAGCCGGATCCCATGACGGCGCGCGGCGGCCAATGCTTCGGCGTACCCCGCATCCGCGTGGCGCGCTACACCGATGCCGGGATCGTTGGTGAGCACGCGCTCGAGCCGCCGCCCCGCTGACGCCGACCCGTCGGCCACGCTCACCTGCCCCGCGTGCAGCGAGTTTCCAATGCCCACGCCACCGCCGTGATGGAACGAGACCCACGCCGCCCCCGACGCCGTATTGAGCAGCGCGTTGAGGACTGGCCAGTCGGCGATCGCGTCGGAGCCATCTTTCATCGCCTCAGTCTCGCGGAACGGTGACGCGACGGAACCGGTGTCCAGGTGGTCACGCCCGATGACCACGGGTGCGCTGATCTCGCCCCGCTTCACCAGCTCGTTCAGCGCGCAGCCGAATTGTGCCCGCTCCCCTTGGCCCAGCCAGCAGATGCGCGCGGGAAGTCCTTGGAACGCCACCCGCTCCTGCGCGAGCCGAATCCAGCGATGCAGGTGCTCGTGCTCCGGGAAGAGATCGAGCACCAGTCGATCAGTGCGATGCAGATCGCCCGCGTCGCCCGACAGCGCCACCCACCGGAACGGCCCCTTGCCCTCGCAGAACAGGGGCCGGATGTACTCGGGAACAAAGCCCGGGATGTCGAACGCGTCGGTGACGCCCGCGTCCCGCGCCTGGGCGCGAATATTGTTGCCGTAATCGAACGTGACTGCTCCCCGGCGCTTGAGCGCGAGCATCGCCTCCACGTGCGCCGCGATGCTCGCCATGGAGCGCTGCAGGTACTCCGCCGGCGCGCTCCGCCGTAGCGCCGCCGCCCGTTCCACGGTCAGGCCCGCGGGGATGTACCCGTTAAGCGGATCGTGGGCCGACGTCTGGTCCGTCAGCGCGTCCGGGACGAACCCCCGGCCTGCGAGCTCCGGCAGCACCTCGGCGCAGTTCCCGATCAGACCGACCGAGACCGGTCGCGCAGTGCGCTTCGCCTCCTCACACCAGCCCACCGCCTCGTCCAGGGAGGCAGTGGAGCGATCGAGGTAGCGGGTCTCGAGGCGACGCTGCACCCGCCCCGGGTCCACCTCGACCGCCAGGCACACTCCGTCGTTCATCGTCGCGGCGAGCGGTTGGGCGCCTCCCATGCCTCCGAGGCCCCCCGTCAGGACGATACGCCCGCGCAGCGATCCACCGAAGTGCCGCCGTGCCATGGCGCCGAACGTTTCGTAGGTGCCTTGCAGGATCCCTTGAGTGCCGATGTAGATCCACGACCCGGCGGTCATCTGACCGTACATGATCAGGCCCAGGCGCTCGAGCTCGCGGAACACGTCCCAGGTCGCCCAGCGCCCGACCAGATTCGCATTCGCGATGAGCACGCGGGGGGCCTCCGGGTGGGTCGTGAACACGCCGACCGGCTTTCCCGACTGCACCAGCAGCGTTTCGTCGTCGGCGAGCGTGAGGAGCGTGCGACAGATCGCGTCGAACGCGGGCCAGTCGCGCGCCGCCTTCCCGGTACCGCCGTACACGACGAGATCCTGGGGCCGCTCCGCCACCTCCGGATCGAGGTTGTTCATGAGCATGCGGAGCGCCGCCTCCTGAATCCAGCCGCGGCACGACTTCACCGTTCCGCGCGGGGCGCGGACGACGCGGGGGCCGTTCATGCTGCCTCTGGGTCGAACGCCCCCGCCCGCACGCCGCTCGTGATCTGCTCGATGTCGTCGGTGAAGGGGCGGTCGCCATCGAGTGCCTCCGCCACCCTGCGCACCGCCGCATACGTGCGCCGCACTCCTTGCCCGGGCGCGAGGGGTTTCAGGAATTCGAGCCCCTGGGCCCCCGCGAGCAGCTCGACCGCGACGATTCGCGCCGCGTTCCCGAGGATGCGCTCCGCCTTCCACGCGGCCGTCATGCCCATCGGGACGATGTCCTCCTGGTTCCCCTCGGTCGGCACGGACTGGACGCTCGCCGGCGTCGCGAGCACCCGGCACTCCGCGACCAGGGCCGCCGCCGCGATCTGGGGAGTCATGAATCCGGACTCGACGCCGGGATCCCGGGCGAGGAACGGCGGCAGCCCGGATGACAAGTCCGGGTTGACGATGCGCTCGATCCGCCGCTCGGCGAGGCCCGCGAGCGTGGCGAGCGCGATGCCGATCACGTCCAGCGCCAGGGCGATGGGCTGCCCATGAAAGTTGCCGCCCGAGAGCACGTCGTCGTCGAACACGAGCGGGTTGTCGGTCGCGGCGTTCAGCTCGGTCGTGACCAACCGCTCCGCGAACGCCAGCCCTTCTCCGACCGCGCCCAGCACCTGGGGGGTGCAGCGCAGCGAGTACGCGTCTTGCACGCGCGGGTCGTTCTCTCGGTGCGACTCGCGGATCTCCGAGCCGGCGAGCAGGTCGCGCAGCAGTGCCGCCGAGCGTTTCTGGAGCGGGTGGGGGCGCGCTTCGTGGATCCGAGGGTCGAACGGGTCGGGCGTGCCCCGCACCGCTTCGAGGCTCATCGCCGCCGCCGCATGGGCGGTGCGCCACAGCACCCAGGCGTCGTGCACCAGCAACGCGCCTATCCCGGTCTGCGCCTGCGTCCCGTTCACGAACGCCAGCCCTTCTTTCGCCTCGAGCGTGATGGGTCGCAGGCCACTGGCCCGGAGCGCGGCGCCGTCAGCGCCTTCGCCAATCATTGCCAGGGCCAGGTGGGCCAGCGGGGCGAGATCGCCCGACGCCCCGACGCTCCCCTGGGAGGGAACGCGCGGGTGGACCTGGGCATTCAACATCTCGACGATGAGCTCGGGGAGCGCCGGCCGCACGCCGCTCGTTCCGCGCACCAGCACATTGGCCCGCAGCAGCATCATCGCCCGTACGACGTCCATGGACAACGGGTCGCCCACGCCCGACGCGTGACTGCGGATCAGATTCCGCTGCAGCTCCCGTGTCTGCTCCGGCTTGATCCGCACGTGGGCGAGCTTCCCGAAGCCGGTGTTGACGCCGTAGATCGTGTCGCCACGCGCGGCAGCGGCCTCGACCGTGCGGCGGGACGCGGTCACGGCCGCGAGGGCGTGCGGGGCGATGCCAACGCGCACGCCGTGGCGGGCGACGGCGACGACATCCGCGATGGACAGGGAGTGGCCGTCCAGCGAGAGGGGGGCTGGCATGCGAGAGGAAGCTACGTGCGCGGGTGCGAGACGCCAAGCTTCCGGCGGACAGTGGGCAGCTCAGTTCAAGACGCCAAGTCGCAAGCGGTTGACAGAAAGCAGAGTGGCCAGGGAGCTAAACCTGGCCACTCATACCTGGGAACCGCTTGCGGCTTGGCGTCTGGTGACGCTACCGAGAGACGGTCACCTGCCTCCCGGTCAGCCCCGGCCCTTTCGGAGGCGCCAGGTCAGGATTCCCCGGATCCGTCTGCACGCTCCAATCGAAGATCACGTACTGGCGGCTGACGTGCGTCATTCGCAGCGCTCCGTAGCGCAGCACGGATCCGTCTACTAGCTCGAAGACGTAGCCGAAACCGGGGCGCGCGAGTAGCGAATCCCGGCCGTACCCGCTCGCAGGGGCGAGGTCGATCGAGGTGAGATCCGCGATGGGATTCGCGCTATAGAGCTGAGCGCTCGTCCCCGTGAACACCGGCACGATCCAGAGCGACGAGTCCACGGCGTTGACGTGAATGACGAAATCGATGTCGCTCCGGGTGCCGCTCTGCACCAGTCCGAGCTCCCCGGCATCGCCGTAGCCATTGCCGTTCAGGTCGTCCCAAAACCGAAAGCCGGATTGTGCATCGTGCGTGCCGCCCAACGCCCACACCAGCACGTTGCGCGCGTCGGGACGAGGCGTGTCCAGCCACACGGGCGCCCACAGGCTCTCGTACCCGAGCGTATCGATCGCGGACACGCCGAAGCAGCGCGTCACCCCGTTTGGCAGCTGAGCCGCAAGAAACTCGCGCGACACCGTCGTCCCCTCGAGCGCCCAATTGACGCACAGGTTTTGCCCGAGGTTGTAGTCCGAGCTGTACACGCGATACCACTTGAACCGCCCGAAGTCGGGAGTGTCCGGCCAATCGAGGTGGATCGCGCTGTCGAGCGTGATGCCCGTCAACGAGGGCGGGGCGCCGATCTGGAGGTATTCGTTTACCGTCACCCCATTGCTGGGATTGCTCTCGCCGCCGCCGACATCCACCGCGGTCACATGGTACTGCAGGTGCGGCACACCGTTGTCATGGAACGTATTGGACGTGGTCTCACCGCGCAGCAGGAACGAGCCACTCGTGCTACCGCGCGAGTAAACCCGGTAGCTCGCGAGGTCCGAGCTCTGCACGACGTCCCAGGCGAGCCGGATCCCAGCGGGTTGATTGGGATCGCCGCTCGGGTCGAGCTCGTACGAGAGGTTTTGCGGCGGGGGCAAGGTGCCAGTGCCGTTCGAAACCGTGTTGTTCTGGCACGCGCCGGCCGTGAGGCCAGCGACGACTAGTAGTAGACGGCGGAGCGAGAGTCGCATGGTTCCTCAACTGGCGTCGGGTCGGCCCAGCAGCAGGCACGCGCCGTGCCGACACGTAAGCGGCTGTAGGGGCCGCATTTGGGAAATTCGCGCGAGGTCCGTGGTGTCATCTGGAGGGGACGCTAGTGCGTGAAGGACTGCTGCTCGTAGTCAAACTTGATGTCGGGCTGATCCAGCAGGGCGACGTAGAAGCTGAACGCGAAGTTGCCGTTCGGGGCCTTCAGAAACGAGAAGCTCGCGTGCCAGCGGTGCAGGTCGCGCTCGAGGCGAATGGCGTGGGCCCCGAACTGCCGCGTGTCGAAGTTGTAGTTCGAGTCCCAGGTCGCCGACCAATGCGACGTTGGCTGGAACGAGAGCGTGAATCCCACCTGCTGGCTCCCAGCCGGGGCGCCGAACGATGTCGAGTCCGACTGTGGGCGAGACCGGACTTTGGTGTAGTTGAGCGACAGGTTGAACCCCCTGCCCCCACCGCCGATCGGCACCCCGCTCGGCCCTCCAAGGCGGGTCCGATCAAGAGGATTGGGAGCGCCACCTGGCGGGCCCTCGGTTCCAGCCGGCGGCTGGGTGGCCGGAGGCTGGTTGGACGCCGGCTTCCCCCCCAGACCGAGCAGCGAGGCGAGGCCGCGGATCGTCGACGGGGTGATCGCGAACTGGGCGGAGAGGTTGGTCAAGAACGGATCGAACTTTGCGGTGTCGGTCCCCACCTGGCCCTTCCACAAGTCGTGCGTCACGCTCAGCCTGAAGCCCGGAAGCAGGTCCGACGCGAACGTGTTGTTGAGGGACGACGTCTGCCAGCCCGTATGACCGGGTTGCTTCGCTTGCTCAAAGTTGTAGGACAGCGAACTCGTGTTGATGCTCAGGAGCCGGATCTTGCGCGCCGCATGCTGGGTCGTCGTGTCGCCCGCCGGCGGCTTGAGCTTGGCTTCGAAGTTCTGCGACAGGCCGAGGCTGATCGTTTGCTGCGGATCGCTGCGCGTGGTGAAGTTCCGGCGCGTCGGATCGAGCGCGTACGCGAAGGCCGGATCGACGTCGGACCCCGGCGCGTAGGCATAGCTGATCAGGGGCGAAATCGAATGGCGGATCCGGGCGATGGGCCCGAACCCCGGGAAGAACCCGAAGAACGTGGGACTCAGGCCGGCGCTGAACTGGAGCCGCTTGCCCTGCCTGAGGAACTGCCCGTTGGTGAACTGATTGCGGATCATGTACGGCCCCGCCGAGGTCTGGTTCACGATCGCGATGCCCGGCTGGAGCTTCCAGGTTCCCGTGAACAGCGAGGGCAGGTTGATGCCGGTTTGCCAATTGATGTTGGTACTGAACGTCTGGTCGAACAGCACCCGGCGGCGCCCGCCTGGGGCGGTCGAATCCGGAATGTCGAACTCCTGTCGCGCATTGCTGATGTTGTCGGTCACGTCGAAGGTGTTGCTCCAGTTCCAGGGCCCGATGCGCAGCGGTGTCTGCAGGCTCAGGGTGGTGACGCGGTTGTCGGCGAACAGCGTGTCGAGGGCGCCACCGGGGAGGAGCACCGGCGTCTGGACCGCGTGGAACGCCTGTTGATTAGTGAACGAAAACCCGGGCGACCAGGTGATGGACGGCGTGATATTGATCGGGGACGGTGCGAGGCTCACCGTCGGGATGGTCTGCGACACGAGGCCGCTGCCGACCTCTTGCCGGCGGTTACCGCCGACGGTCAAGGTCCCCCAGTCGAACTGCTTGGTGAAGCTCATCTGCGACGACAGGCTCGCCGTCGCGAGGAACGGGTTCACCGTGTTCGTCTGAATGACACTCGTGTTGCTCGCATAGTCGACACTCGCGCTGAACCGCGTCCGCGACGAGAAACGCTGCTGGTGCTGCCAGCCGAGGCGGATGGAAGACCCGGGGAAGTCGAGCTGGCCGAAACGCTCGAACGAGACGTCTCCGTCGATGAACCGGTCGAGCCACTTGTAGCTGCTCCTGGCTCGGAGCGACAGATAGCGCGCCGCATACCAGTCCCCCGAGAGGAGGAAATCGAAGTAGTCGTTGATGGCCCAGTAGTACCCGACGTTCAACACGTGGCGCTGGTAGGTCCGGACGGGGCGGACGATGTCGTTCAGGCCGAAGCGCGGCACCAGGATGCCGCTGCGCCGCCCCTTCCGCACGTCCTGGAAGATGAACGGCAGCCACATGATCGGGACGTCGTGGATGTAGAGGACGGCCGGGCGTGCCACCATCACGTTCTTGTTCAACCACTTCATTTCGCCGGTGGAGAAGTGGTAGTCGGGAACGGGGTTCTCGTCCGAGGTGACCTCGCTTCTCGACCCGTACAGGCGCGTGGAGCCCGAGTCGACCGCGAGATCGCCGCGCACGTACCACCGGGCGACGCCCTGTTGGAAGTCGGTGAGCGCGTTGTGGACGGTGCCGCGCTTGATGCAGGTATCGTACCGCATCCCCTCCCCCACCATCACCGTCGCCTGATCGAACAAGCGCGGATCCCCGATCGCGTCGAGCCGACAGCTCCGCTGATGGTACCGGATCGAGTCCGATTCGAGCTTGGTCCCCTCGCGCTCCACGTACGCTTCGCCGCGGAGATGAATCGTCTGGGTATCGCCGCCTTGGACGATGAGCGTATCGGCGACATACTGCGTGATGCGGTATCCGTGCAGCTTGAGGAGCGAGTCGATCAGCGCGTCCGAGGCCGGGAAGCTCCGGGTCGGGCCGGTCGGCAGGCCCAGCCGGCGGGCGGTGGCCGTGTCGAGGCGGCCCTGCGCCGCCGAGTCCGCGGCGGTCCGCGGCGTCGTGTCGGGTCGCGCCCTCGGGAGTGGCGGTGTCTGCGCATCGAGGGAGCCGCCCACGAGGAGCAGCAGGGCGACGAGCCCGGCGGCGCTCCCCCGGCTGGCCTGCTCGCGGCGGGCCCGGCGTTTGGTCACTACCCACGCGCACCAGATGCTCACTTCGTAAAGCGCCATGAGGAGGACGATCCCGACCAGCATCGACAGTGCATCCGGGGGAGCGAGCAACGCGGCGGCCACGGCCGCGATGGCCAGGGCGTAGCGGCGGTTGCGGGCGAGGAACTGCGGCGTCGTGAGCCCGAGGGCCGTGAGGATCACCACCACGAGCGGCAGCTCCATCGCGAGCCCGATGGCGATCAGGAACTGCGCCGCGAACGAGAAGTATCCGTCGGCGGTGATGATGGGCGAGAACACCTGCGGTTGAAAGCTGAACAGCATGCGCAGGATGTGCGGCAGCAGCCATTCGAAGGCGATGCCGGCGCCGGTCAGGAACAGCACGACGCCCACCGAGAGTGCGGGCACGATCAACCGCTTCTCGCGGGGGTAGAGCGCCGGCGTGAGGAAGGCCCAGAGTTGGTAGATCACCACCGGTGAGGCGAGCAACAGGCCCAGGGCGAACGCGAACTTGAGCGTGATGAGGAACGGCTCGGTGGGACTGGTGAACTTGAGCTTGCCGTCGGGCAGCAGGGGAATGATGGGACGCATCAGCATGCGGATCACGTCCACATGCTCGACGACTACCCAGCCCACCAGGCTCGCCACGAGGACCGCCACGAGGCTCTTGAGGATGCGCCAGCGCAGCTCCTCGACGTGGTCGAGGAAGGGCATCTCGCCCCTGTTCTCACGAGTCTCCGACACGCCGGCCCCCCAGACCCCGGCCCCAGACGCGGGAGAGGCTACCGCCCCAGGCGCTGGAGCTTGTCGCGCGCGAGGTTGGCCTCTGGAGAGCGGGCGTAGCTGGCGATGACCCGGGCGTAATACGTCCGCGCCGCCGCCTTGTCGCCCCGCTGCTCGGCGAGGAAGCCCAGCTTGTAGAGCGCCGACGGTGCCCGCGGCGAAGTCGGATAGGTCCTCACGACCTGTTGGTACACCGCGGCGGCCGAATCCGTGTTCTCCCCCGCAAACGACTCACCGATGAAGTAGAGCGCGTCGGGTGCCCGCTCGTGAGTGGGGAACAGCCGCAGGAAGTCCCGGAAGGCCTGGCGCGCGGTCCCGTATCGGCTCGCCCGGTATTGCTGATACGCGACGTCGTACATCTGCTCCGGCCCCGGGCCCGCCGGATTCCCCGAGGGCCCGACCGGTACGCCCGCGCCGCCGCGGCTGGTGTCCAGGACCGGCACGGGCTGGCGGGCCTGCTCTTCCAGCCGCCCACGCAGCTCGGTCAGGCGCTGCTGGCTCTGGCCCGTCAGCTCCTGCACGCTCACGAGCTGCTGCTGGACGGCCAGTAGATCGGTCTTCACGTCGCCGCGCAGCTGCACCAAGTACGCCTGCTGCGCCGTCAGTTTCTCCTGCGCCGTGCGAAGCAACGCGCGCACCGTGTCGATTTCACTGGCGCGCTGGCTGTCGGCACGGGCGCGCTCGACGCGCAGCGCTTCGACCTGGAGCTCGACGCGCCGGACGTCGCCTTTCAGCGCGCATCCGGCGGTGAGCCCCAGGGCGAGCACGAACGGCCGAGCGTGTTTCATCCGTCGATTCACGGCTGCTTCAGGTTCTCACCGCCGGAGAGAATCTCGACCTCGTCCCGGCGATTCTGCGCCCACGCTTCCTCGTCGTGGCCGGAGGCGATGGGCCGCTCTTCACCGTAGGACACGGTCTCGATCCGACTGCCATCGATGCCGTGGCTGACGAGGTACTGCTTCGCCGACGTCGCGCGGCGATTGCCGAGCGCCAGGTTGTATTCGTCGGACCCGCGCTCGTCGCAATGGCCGCTGATGCGAATCCGCAGCCCCGGGTTCGCCTGGAGGATCGCCACCTTCTGGTCCAGGACCGCGGCGTCCCCACCCCGGATGATTGCCTTGTCGTAATCGAAGTGGATCATGGTCGCGAGGAGGGCCCGCACCGCCTCCGTCGACTTTCCCATCGCGGCGAGCGAATCCGCGATCTGCTGCTGGCGGCGCCGTTCGGCGTCCTCACGCTCCTTGGCCTCGCGCTCGGCGCGCGCGATGGAGTCCGCGCGCAGCCGCTCGGCCTCAGCGAGCGAGTCCGCGTTCGCAGCTTGCGGCGCAGGCGTTGTCTCCGGCGTCTTGCCGCCGCACGCGGCCATGGCCGCGACGGCGAGACCGCTCAGCAGGAGCAAGGGTAGGCGTTTCATCGGTTCAAGTCCTCTCCGATTTCAAGGGGTCGACGATGCGGTCTCCGGCAACCGCGGAGACCAGGCCGGCAGCCGCGCGCCGCTCTTTTGCAGCAGCGGGCGGATGCGGCCGGTTTCTACGTCGATGATCCAGAGCTGCCGATACCCCGAACGATCCGACACGAACGCCATATGACGACTGTCGGGTGCCCAGGTTGGATCTTCGTTCCGCCCGACCGAGGTGAGCTGCCGCACCGCACGCGTCCGCACGTCGAGCACGAACACTTGCAAGGTGCCACCCACGTCGCGGTGGAAAGCGACCGTCTGGCCGTCGGGCGACCACTCCGGCGCGTTAGACGAACCGGTAGCGCCGTAGTCGAACGGCGCGAAGAGCTGCTGGTCCGTCCCGTCCGCCGCCATCACGTAGATCTGCGGCAGCCCGGCTCGCGTCGACACGAACGCGATCCGCTGGCCGTCGGGACTGTAGGTCGGTGACAAGTTGTCGTAAAAGCGGCCTACGGTCAAGCGCTGTAAGCAACAGCTGTCCTTGATGTTCACCGTGTAGAGGTCGGTGCCTTCCTCGGTCGCGCGGCTGAACGCCAGCGTCTTACCGTCGGGCGAGAACGCCGGCGTGAAGTCGAGTGCCTGGCCCGTGGTCGGGACGGACGCGCGCTTGCCGCTCGCGACCTCCTGCAAGAAGAGCCGTCCGTGACCCTGCCAAAACTCCATGTACGAGAACCGACGACCGTCCGCGGCCCACGCCGGCGACATCGCCTGGTGATCGCTCGAGGACACCAGCTTCTGGTCGGCGCCGTCCTGATCGATGCTGTACACCTTTCCGTCCATCACGAACAGCACGCGCGTGGCGGCCGTCCCACCCACGCCGAGGGCCGCCTCCAGCACGCGGTCGGCCAGTTGATGGATTGCGAGGCGAAACCCGGGATCCTTGAGCGCCGGCAGGCGCGCCCGGAGCTCACGCCGCACGCCGCCGGCCGCCACGTCGTGCACGGTGACCACCGTGGTGTCGCCCGACCCGGGCGCGACGGCGACGGCGAAGTCGGCGCCGAGCGCCTGGTACAGCGGATAGTTGAGCGTGGTCGCGGCCGCAGCACCGCCTCCTCCGGTTCGTCCCGCGCCGCCCGCAGCCGGGGGGCGGGCGCCGGACGCCGTGGTCGTGACGCGGATCGAGTCACCCCCGGGCAGCGTGATCAGCTCGAAGCGGTCGCTGTAGTCGAGATCGCGCGACAGGATGATGCGTGCCGAATCGAGCGCCGGCGCATGCACCGGCAGCACCACCATGCCCGGGCGCACGCCGGGCCGGTAGACGATGCCGATGCGGACGCCCCGATCGACGGCCGAGGTGTCTTGGGCGTGGGACGGTCGGACGGCGGGACCGACGGACAGAACGGCGAGACCGAGGAGCAGCCGCCTCACTGCCGCTTCCCGCTGAAATAGAAGCGCACAAAGAGCACGTCCGCAGTCCAGCCGTCGGGCAGCGCCCGGAACGCCTTGATTCGTCCGACCTGCTCGATCGCTCCCTGCGCTTCGAGGTCGAACGCATAATTCCCCGACCGCTTGAGGAGCGTGAGATCGCTCACCGACCCGTCGCGATGTACCAGGAACGAGACCTCCGCCTCGAGAGGAGTGCTTTGGAGCGGGCGCTGCCAGACTCGCAGCACCTGCGCCACGATGTTCTGCAAGTACTGGGGGAAGGGAAACTCCACCCCTTCCGTGCTCACGGTGGCGACGTCCGTACCGGTCGACGGCTTCTCTCCGGGGAGCGGCGCCACGTTGGGCGTGGTGCGCGGTGCGGCCTCGCGCTTCGCGTTGTCCGCCACCGGGGGCGGCGGCGCCGGAGAGACCGTGCTCTTCGGCGACTTGGCCTTCGGGGCCGGCGCCGGTTTGTCCTCCGCCGGGCGATCCACCGCCTCGGGCGCTTTGCGCGCGTCCGGCGTCGGCTCGGGCGCCGCCACGAGGTGCACGCGATAGGTCGGTGGCACGGGCTTGCGCGCAACCGCCGCCCCGGCGACGAGGAACAGCCCGGCGAGCGCGTGTACCGCGACGGTGCCGACGAGGCCGACGCTCGCGCTCTCGGAACCCCGGCGCCCCCGTCTCACCGCTCGACCACCTCCGGCTCGGCAACGAGGCCAACGTCGTTCACGCCCGCCGCGCGGATCGCTGCCAGCACCTGCACCACCTCCGCGTAGGGGACCCGACCGTCGGCCCGAAGGTACACCCCAGTGGGGCGTTTGGTTCGCACAAACGCGGGAAACGTGGCACGGAAATCCGCGTATGAGAGCGCCGCCTGATCCATGAAAATGCGCCCCTCGCGGTCGAGGGTCACCACGAGGCCCGACTTCGGTTCGAGCGGCTTCGCCTCGGCCCGGGGCAAACGGACGTCGACGCCCCCCTGCATGATCGGCGCGGTGATCATGAAAATGATCAGTAGCACGAATGCCACGTCCACGAGCGACGTGACGTTGATGTCCGCGTTCAAGGGCAGCTCCCCGTGCCCGCGCAGCCCACCGCCGCCACCGCCCAGCAGCCCGGCCATTAGAGCCTCCCTTCGCGCGCCATTGTGCCGATGATTTCTTGCGCAAACCCTTCCAGCTCGCCCGCGAACAGGCCGAGCCGGTTCACGAACAAGTTGTAGGCCATGACGGACGGGACGGCCACCGCGAGCCCGGCGACGGTCGTGACCAGGGCTTCGGCGACGCCGGGAGCCACGGCCGCGATGTTGCCGGAGCCGCCGACGGCGATCCCGATGAACGCGTCCATCACACCCAGCACCGTCCCGAGCAGCCCGAGGAGTGGGCTCACGGAGCCGAAGGTGGCGAGCCAGGGAAGGAAGCGCGCCGCGGCGTCGCGCTCCGCCGCGACCTCTTTCGCGAGCACCATCCGCAGCGCCTCGAGCTGCGTCGTGGTCAGCGCGGTCTGGGTCGCCACCGCCGGGCCGTTGTCCTTCAAACCACCGGGCTTCAACTCCGAGAAGAAGTTTATGCCTTCCCGCAGTAAGCGGTTGTAGGGCGAGGCGGGCAACCGCATGGCAGCGTGGTAAGCATCGTCGAGCCGCGTCGCGCGCTCGATCTCCGCCATGAAGCGGTCGGCCTGCCGGCGCATCCGGCGGAACTGCCACCACTTGAGGAAGATGAGATACCAGGAGACGATCGAAAACACGACGAGGATGGCGAGGACGAACTTCGTCTCGCGGCTCGACGTGAGAACCAGCTCCCAGGGCGTTGTAGGGACCGCCCGGCCCACCTGAAAGAGCACGCTGTCAGCCCTCCTTAGGTCCCGTACCCGCGCGGATGCGCCTGGTGCCAGGCCCATGCACTCGCGAGAATCTCCTCGAGACTCGAATGCCGGGGCCGCCAGCCGAGCAGCTGCTCCGCGCGGCCCCGCGCCGCGACGAGGAACGGTGGGTCTCCCGGCCGGCGGGGCCCAAGCACCGTGGCAATGCGCCGGCCGGTCACGGCGCGCGCAGCGTTGGCGACGGCCAGAACCGAGTGCCCCGCACCGGTCCCGAGATTCACGGCTACCGCGCCCTTCAAGGTCGCGTCGAGCGCCCGAATGTGGGCGTCGGCGAGGTCGAGGACGTGGATGTAGTCGCGGACCGCTGTGCCGTCCGAGGTCGCGTAGTCGCTCCCGTACACTTCGAGCGCCGGCGCCTCCCCCTGTGCCACGCGGAGGATGTTGGGAATGAGGTGCGTCTCGGGCTCGTGATCTTCACCGTAGCGCGTCGACGCTCCTGCGGCGTTGAAATAGCGTAAGCTCAGCGACGCGAGCTCGTGACTCTGGGCCAGCCGCGCGAGCATCGCCTCGAACTCCACTTTCGTCTCCCCATAGGGGTTCAACGGCGCCGCCGGCGTGTCCTCGCCGATCGGCTCCGCTCCACGATGGCCGTAGATCGTGCAGGAGGACGAGAACACTACGCGCGGCACACCGGCGGCGACCGCGGCCTCGAGCAGCACCCGGCCAGCCGTGACGTTATTTGCCCGGTATTTCGCCGGATCCGCCACCGATTCGGCGACCAGGGCGAACGCCGCGAGGTGCATCAGCGCGTCGATCGCATGCCGAGCGAACAGCTCCTCGAGCACCCGCCGGTCGCCCACGTTTCCCTGGATGAACTCCACGCCCGGCGCCACGGCCGCCCGATGGCCCGTACTCAAGTCGTCCAGGACGATAGGGACCTCGCCTCGGGCGAGGAGCTGCTCGACCACGACGCTACCGATGTACCCGGCGCCCCCGGTCACGAGGACGCTACGTGTCATCCCGCCGCTCCAGGCCGAAGAGGCGCTTCAGCGCCTCGAGCAGGCCGTAGCCCCGCCCGGCTTGCGCGGCCTCTTTGAGGGCGATGGTCGGCTGGTGCAGAAACTTGTTGAGCAGCGTATGGCTGAAGTGCTCGATTTCTCCGCGGTCCTCCGGGCTCAAATGCGAGAGGCGGCGCAGCGCGCGCTCCAGCTCGGCAGCACGCACCTGGTCCAACCGCTCGCGGAACTCCTTCAGGACGGGCACGACCACCAGTCCGCCGTACCAGGCCCAAAAGCGCTCGACTTCTTCGCTCACGATGCGCTCCGCCGCCGGAATGTCGCCGCGCCGCTCGGCCGCCGCCTGTGCCGCCACCGCCTGGAGATCGTCGATGTCGTACAGGAAGACGTTCTCGAGCTGGGCGACCGAGGGCTCCACATCGCGTGGCATGCCGAGATCGAGGATGCACAGCGGACGCCCGCGGCGTCGAGCGACGGCCGGCGCCACCCGGTCCCAGGTGACGACGGCGTGCGGCGCCGCGGTCGAGCTGAGCACGATGTCGGCATCGGCGAAGTGCTCCCACGCCTCGTCCAACGTGAGGGCGCGCGCGCCCAGCTGTTCGGCGATCGCCCGCGCGCGCTCGTACGTGCGGTTCGCCACGAGCGTCACCCGCACGCCCTCGGACACGAGGCACGTCGCCGCGAGCTCCGCCATGTCTCCCGCCCCGAGGATCAGCGCCGAGCGGCCCGCAAGCCGCGTGAAGATGCGGGCCGCTACCGCGACCGCGGCGGACGGCGCGGATGCCGCGCCGGTCGCGAGTCCCGTCTCGCTGCGCACACGGGCGCCGACGAGCAAGGCCGACTGGAACAGCCGATGCAACACGGGGCCCGCCTGGGCCTTCGACGTCTCCCACGCGTCCCGCACCTGCCCCTGAATCTGCGATTCGCCGAGGATCATGGCATCGAGCCCGGCCGAGACACGGTAGAGGTGACGCACCGCATCGCGATCGCGCTGGGTGTAACCGTACGCGCTGGCGCTGCGACCGCCGCCCAGGCGCTCCGACAGGATCGCCCACACGGCCTCCGGCACGGTCTCGTCTCCTTCGGCGAGATAGAATTCCGTCCGATTGCACGTGGAGAGCAGCACACCACCGCGGGCGCCCGCTGCCAGCACACGCGCGAGTGACGTCGGCACTTCGCGGGGCTCGTGCGCAAAGCGCTCGCGCACCTCGAGCGGCGCCGTGCGGTGACTCACGCCCAGAACGGTGATGCTCATCGTCCCCTCACTCAGAGAAACCGCTGGGTGCCAGGCGCGGCGAGCTTGAGCGCGACGTATACGAGCAGCACCGCGGTGAAGCTCGCGATGCTCGCGAACGCGGCGCGCCGACCAGCCCAGTGGCGCACCACCCGTACGCCCACGGCCCATCCCAAGACGACCCAGGTGAGCATCCCCCACACGACCTGGGCGGCATCGACCGACGCGCCGCCGGCGTACTGCACGCCGAACCCGAGCAGCACCCCCAGCGTCACAGTGGGGAATCCCAGCACGAGTGACAGATGGTTCAACTGGTCCAGCCGCTCGAGCGGCGGGAACAACCGGAACACCGGCCCGAAGCGCTTCGCCTTGAGCTCGTGGAACTGCAGCAGGTACAGCGCGGCGGCGATGAACGCGAGCGCCAGCATGGCGAGGCCGAAGACGCTCACCGTGATGTGGAGGATCGACCAGGCGCCGCGCCCCGACGCGGGCGCGCCTTCCGGCGCGAGCCCGATGAGCAACGCCAGGCCGAGGAGCCCCGTCGCGAGCGGCCCGGTGAATACGCCCACCGCCGACGCGCGAAACAGGCCCTCGCTCGCCGCCTGCAGCGCGACGAGGAACAAAGCCAGCATGGAGAGCGTGGGCGCGACGCCCACGAAGGGGGTGAGTTGCGCCACGCCGATTACATGCGCCGCCAGCCCGAGCAGCGGGACGCCCAGCCCCAGAGCGCGCGGCGCCGGCCGGAGACCGGCGAACGGCGCCAACGCGAGCGCAGTGGCCAAGGCGTACAGGCCCAGCGCGATCAGATGCGGAACGAGAACCACGGGACGGAAAGCGCCGGCGCCGCTCAGCGCGGTCGCCGGCCCCCGATCAGGACGGCATCTTCCGGATGAGCCGCACCGGCATGCCGGGAACGAGTTTGGGGTGGCCGATATTCAGGATCAACCCCGAGGCCGAGTGATCGCGCGTGTGCACGATCTGGAGCACCACCTGCATCTGCTCGGACGACGTACCCGGGATCCCTGCCGCCGGCCGGAACACTTCGAACACGTCGCCGGCCGTCACGCCCTCCGCCCGTCCCCGATTGATGAAGACGATCTGCTGCGGACCGGCCAGCACGTGGAGATCCCGCTCCGCGACCACCACGCCCTCGAGTCCGCTAGCCACCGGGGTCGGGCGCACCTGGCCCGGGTCCTTGAACGGCTCGAGCGGCAGGGCGAGATGCCCGTCGTGGATGCGCCCGAACTGCATGATCACGTCGGCGAGCACCTGCCGCCGCTGCAGCTCGGTCACGCGCGCGACCCCGACCGGAACGACGACGCCGCCCCACCCAGCGATGTCGCGGTCGATCCGCACCATGAGCAACGAGTCACCCACGTGATACGACGCACTCCGCGGCGGCTGTATCGAGACCTGATCGAACGTCGTCGCGGTCGAGCGATCCGTGAGCCGCGGGATGGCCGGGATCGACGTGTTGCCGAGCACACGACCGTACGGCAGCCTCTCCTGCTCGGTCAGAAAACCCGCCGCGTAGAACTCACCGCGGCGCAACGGCCGATACGGCTGATTCGCGTAGGCCCGCAGCACATCCCGGACTTCCTGCGTAGCCGTGCGCCGTCGATCGAAGATCGTCTGATAGCCTTCGGTGGGCTCGGGTGGAGGCGGTGGCGCTTCCACCACCGCCGTGTCGAGCAGCGGGCTCGTATCCGGCCCGACCGCGACCACGGTATCTGGGGCGGGCACGGCGTGCACGGTGTCCCCAGGGCCCTGGGGCTGCACCACCGTCGTCGTCTCCGGTGCCTGCGCCACGCTCACTCCCGGCGCCAAGCCTAACTCCTGGCCTGGATAGATCCAGTGGGGATCGTCGATCTGCGAGGTGTTCAACCGGTAGATCTCGGGCCAGAGGAGCGGATCGTTGTAGTACAGCTGAGCTATGGACCAGAGGGTTTCACCCGTCGCCACGACGTGGGTGGCGGGCAACTGGCCCAACGGGGCCGGCGCCGGCGCTGCTTGAGACGTGTCTTGCGCCGGCTT
>WNEZ01005831.1_pt1 | contig 18987 bp, 14 predicted proteins | sample 5400521 | NCBI WGS metagenome assembly WNEZ01 (sample SAMN13153339, study PRJNA577476) | soil metagenome | isolation source: 120 cm saprolite under Douglas fir tree site 2 hole 1 replicate 1 | place: USA:California | collected 2015-04-18
CCAACACCGACTGATCCGCTATCGGTCGGAACATCTTGTGAGGCCCAAAATAGACCGTCTTGATCTTATCCTTGGCCCAAGGAAAGGCTCCCACAAACCCTTCCGTGCAATAATTGGAGACCGAAATGGCTCGACTTGCCTTCCTCAGGTAGAGCGGCATGAATGTCTTAATGTATCGGACGTCAAGTTCATTGTAGGCTTTTTCATACTTGGGCAGAAACCAGTCTGCTCCATGTAGAACCATGACGGTACGCGCTCTGGTGAGCAGGGGCACGGTGAACTTCGGGTGAAAAATGATGTCGATCTTCTCTTTCTCGGCGACATAGGGGATGACGATCTGATCCCATATGGCCTTGTTCGGCGCATGTACGCATATTTCTTTTGCATTCTTCTGGCTCTCGTACCGCCCGAGGTTTGCTTTATCGCTATAAAACAGGCGGTACTCGTTCTCCGTATCTTTCTTCAGCAACTCATGGACGATATTTCTGGCATAAACTCCGATCCCGCCTTTTTCATCGATACACCGGAGCATCACGCCTATCCGCATCGCCGGCCCATCTGATCAGCCGATTTCTCTTACCACTTCGACCACTCTTGCCGGGACACCCACCGCGACGGCATGAGACGGGAGGTCCTTGGTGACCACTGAACCGGCTCCTACGACCGTCCGCTCGCCGATCGACACCCCATCGAGCACGACGACTTTTGCACCTAACCAGCAACCCTCCCCGATCATTGTTGGGCCTTCGGCGTAGCCGTCCTGGGCGGAAAAACTGACGTCCGAACGGCGATACTCGTAGCTGCCTCCACTCATGAGATAGCAGTACGCCGCGATAACCGAGTCTCTGCCGATGAGCAGGTAACGCGAGGAAAATAATTCGCAGTTGTAGCTGATATTCACGTTGTCTTGAACTTCAATATCTCCATCCTTGCAACAGAGGATGGAGCCCCGCCCGATGAATACCTTCTCTCCGATCACGATGCCCTTATTCGTTCCCCCTTTGGCGTCCAGCATGCAGTGGTCATCAATCAGGGTGTTGTCCCCGATGCGAATCTTGTGAGGGTGGCGAAGAGTAATCCCTCGGCCGAATACGACGTTCTTGCCGACTGCGCCGAGGATGTATGGGTACAGCTTGCCGCGACAATAGAGCCCCAGCGCGCCGGCGAGGTTCCCGAAAAGGAACGTGATCAGTTCATACCTCACCAGGCTCACCAGATCCGTTTTTCCGACCACCCATTCTCCGTATTTCCGCCAGGGCGACCCTCCCCCGGTGGTGGTGATCGCTTTGACTTTGAAGTCTCCCTGTGCCATTCGTCTCTCAGCTCACCCGCTGCCCTCGATGAACAACCGGTGCCAGATCGCCAGGTTGATCAGCGCCCAAAGAATGTGATTGTGGTTCGCCCGGTATTCCACGTGATCTCGAATCAGTTGCCGGATGTAATTCATATTGAAGGCCTCGCCCATCAGCGGGGAGGAGGTCAGCAGATCCGTCATGTACTCCCGCAAATCCTGTCTCAGCCAGTTCTTGATCGGCAGGCTATAGCCCTGCTTTCCACGCGCGCGGATCTCGTCGGGCAGGATACCTTTCATCGCCGAGCGAAAAATCCCCTTGGTCGTGAAGCCCTCGAGCTTCAGATCTCCTGGGATCGTTGCGCAGAACTCGACAAACTGGTAGTCCAGAAACGGCACCCGCACTTCCAGAGCATGAGCCATGCTCATCTTGTCCACTTTCATGAGCACGCTGTCGGGCATGGTGAACTTGAGATCCACATAGATCTCACGGTCCAGGCGTTCCGTCGAATTGCAGCGCAACGCATGGGCACGGATCGGTGCGAACGGATCCCTTGAGATTTCACCCAGGATATCCTTCGCAAACAGCTGCTGGTCATCGGCCGGCATCCCGAAGTATTGCCACCGCATGTGCCCGGCTTCTTCCGGAAGCAGGCCGCCTTGGATAAACCGCTTGACGACGTTCACCAATCCCTTCTTTTGAGGCTGGTCCGGCAGCGCATTGATCACTGGCGCTATGACCCCTCGCCGAACCCATTCTGGGAGGAACGCATAATATCCATTGGCCTTGCTCGCTTTGAACCGGTCGTAACCCACCAGGACCTCGTCACCCCCTTCGCCGCTCAAGCAGACCGTGACATGCTCCCGCGCCATTTTGCAGATGAGATAGAACGGAATGGTGGACAGGTCGGTCATCGGCTCATCCAGGTGCCACACGGCCTTCTCAATCAGGTCCGGCGTAATCGGATCAATGATGATCTCCCGATGCTTGGTTCCGAACTGCTTGGCTATGATCCGAGCATAGTCCAACTCGCTAAAGGACGGGTCGGCGTACCCTAACGAGAACGTCTGGATCTGCTCGACGCCACAGCGGTTCATCAGCGCCACCACTGCACTCGAATCCAGCCCCCCTGACAGGAAGACTCCCAGCGGTACATCACTGACCAGTCGTTTCCGGACCGACTCAGTCAGCATGTCACGCATTGTCTCCTCGTAATACTCGCGAGAATGGGCTTGCCTGTGGAACTCCACATCCCAATAGCGGACTACCTCCGCTTTGCCGTCTTTGTATCGAAGATAATGTCCTGGAGGCAGCTTGTGCACCTTTCGAAACATCGTGGCCGGCGCCGGGACAAACTCATAACCGACATAATGATAGAGGGCTTCAGGATTGATCTCCCGCTTCACTTCGGGAACTTGCACGATCGCTTTGATTTCAGACGCAAAGACCAGTTTTTCATCCTGAGCGTAGTAATAGAGGGGCTTCACGCCGAGCCGGTCCCGCGCTAGGACCAGCTCCCGTCGCTTTCTGTCCCACACCGCAAACGCGAACATGCCGTTAAACCGCTCGACGCACGCCGGCCCGTATTCCTCGTAGGCATGAACGATGACCTCGGTATCCGTCCGGCTTCTAAAGGTATGCCCCAGGCCTTCCAAGACCGTGCGCAGCTCTTGGAAGTTATAAATCTCGCCGACGAAAGCGACCCACACCGATCCATCCTCATTCGACATCGGCTGTCGCCCGTGTTCACTGAGATCAATGATGCTGAGGCGCCGATGGCCGAGAGAGATGAACTCGTCCGTATAAATCCCATCCTGGTCCGGTCCGCGGTGGGCAATGACCTTGGTCATTCGCGCGACCAGGGCCTCATCCTTCCAGGTGATCCCGGCTATGCCGCACATGATGGATCGCTCTCCGCTACTCGCACCATTTCGCCCTCATCGGAGACGCCGGCTGTCTGGCGGTCAATCCCAAGCCGTCGCTTTGGCAAGGGAGAATGCTCGGACCTGTCGAAGCCAATCGACGAGACGGCACACCTCGCGCTCCTTGGAGCGGAAGCACGACCTCGACCTCCATCCCGACCTCGAGGTAGGGATGCGGATCGAACGGCAGAACGTTTGGTCACGAGGCGGCGGACCATCTCGATCTCGGCATCGTCAGAACTGAGGGGCGCGCCTCCCAGAAGAACCGTGCGAAGCAGTCCAGTCATCTTCAGGGCCTCGGCCATCTGCGCGCATCGCACGTCATATCCGCCATGTGATGCCAAGGATACAAAATTGCTGGCCATTGAGGATTCATTCTTTACGACAGAAGCAGGGCTTTTAGCTGTGCCATTTGCGGTTCGAGGTCGAAGTGCTGGCGTACCCACTGACGAGCCTCCAGCCCCATCCTCTTCCTTTCATCGTGATGGACGATGAGATAGGTAATCGCCTGCACCAGGTCTTCGACTGAGCCGGACTTGAAGAGCAGGCCTGTCCGTCCGTGGATTACAATCTCCCCGGTACCTCCAACATCGGATGCCACGCATGGCACCCCTGCAGCCATGGCTTCAGCCAACGCCAAGGGGAGGCCCTCTTGCTCAGAAGGTAATATACAAAGATCGGCCTCTCGCACATACGGTCGTATATCACCCACGTGCCCTTCGAATATGACCGATCCCGTCAGACCAAGACGTTGTGCGTGTGCGAGTAACTCTTCTCGAAGGGGTCCGGCGCCCAGGACAACGCATTTCCAAGAGGGATGGGATCGCGAAAGAATCGCCAAGGCATCCAGCAAGAGATCGATTCTCTTAACGGTAGACAACCGAGCAATGCATAGTAGCTTCAGACAACCAGAGGACTCTCGACGCGCTGTTGGAGGTTCGGAGCAGTGCTCTTCCTCGAAATAATGCAGGTCCGCGCCATTGTGAATGACCACGGTGCGGTCAGGAGGATAGAAATATTCGCCCACTAGTCTACGTTGGATGGCCTTGCTGACGCAGACCGTGAGGTGCGTGAGGCGTCCCTGAAGCCGTCTGCCAAGCATATGTCGCGTTCGCCATCCGACGAGCCGTCTGATCTTCGACACGACGCCGCGTCCCGTTTCCCTCGGAGGTGTCGGATTCCACATCAGTTGTTCGATGCACACGAAACGCTGTGCTCCAGAAAGACGAGCTGCAAAATAAGCGGAGAGAGGAAAGAGATCGGGGGTTCCCTTGGCGAATACCACCACTTGCGGCGAGTGCCGCAGGAAGAGCCACCAAAACCTGGCAAACCTCAGATGTCGAATCCTGGTGTGGCGGACGATGTCGACGCCCGGAGACCCACCGAGATATTTGGTGTAGAAGTCCTCCGCCAAACATACAATCGTGCAGTCTGCTTCTCCCGTCAATCGTCGAACCAGTTCCACCACATGCTTTTCGGTCCCGCCGTAATCCGGCGTTTGAGTGAGGATCAGGATTCGCGCAGCCAAGAATCCACCATAGATCGGTAGTCGCTACGACGTCAGCGCTCGCACGATGCGGTCCGTTGCCTTCTCCCAGGAAAACCATTCCGTGGCAAGCGTGACCGTACCCCTGTGTAACCGACTCCTCAGGTCCCCGTCTTCCATGATCGAGAGCAGGGTTTTCGCCATGGCCTCAGGAGACTTTGGGGGACAGAGCAGCACGTTATCACCGGGGCGGATGGGGGATTCCAGCGCCGCGCCTTGCGTCGCCACCGTAGGCAGCCCATGCGCGATGAGCGCCGCAAAGGAGCTGTTGTTCATTGCCACGCCTAGATCGTGTCCAAACACTCCGGCATCCGCGGCAAAGAGATATCGGGAAGCCTCATCGCCTTCCGTCGAAAACTGTCCGGTCCAGACCACCTTCTCCTCGCACCCCAGTTGCCGAGCGAGATCCCGCATCTCTTTCCCAAAAGCGGGGCGATCCGGGTTGTCTCGACCCAGTTCACCACCGATCAAGATGAGTCGTGCATGAGGTTGAGTCCGAGCAACAAGGTGAAAGGCGCGAAGTACGGTTTCGACTCCTTTAGGAGGATAGATGTATCCAAAATAGGCAATCAGAAAGTCCTCCCGCTCAATTCCGAAGGCTTTCCTCGTCCTCATGCGCGCTTCCTCGTCCTGCCCCGTTGCCATATTCAGCAATGGCGGGGGGGGGACAAGAATCGTTTTCTTGTCGACCGGTGCATAGTGGCTCGCAAACGCTTGGCGATGACCGTCACTCATCACGATCACGGCATCGCTGTCTCGAAGCAAGGTGCCAAACTCGTAATCTGAATCCTGTTCACTCGCCCACTTTGCGACCACTCTGCGTACCGCTCGGGTTATTGGCGAGAACCGGTCGCTTCGACTGCCCTGTGGATAGGCGAACATCGTCACCACTCGACAGTGAGGAAGAATCCGCTTACAGACAGTAGGGGCAAAGGTGACCATCGGATGCTCGTTGTAGACCCATCCGATATAAAACAGGAATACGCGGTCAGGACTACATCGCTTCACGAATCGGATAAAGCGGGGCAAGTCCGTCCACGACCACGTACGCATGATGGGGTGGACCGTAAATGGAACTTCCTGGGTCCACCGGTTCGCCTCCGTCGTCAAGAGATGCGTCTCCACGCCCAGCTTGGCCAGATGCAAACATTGATGATAGGCATGGTCTGCCTCACCAGCCTTCATCGGTGGAAAAGCGGATGAAACAAAAAGAACTTTCACGGTCAGGCCGCCAACTCTTTGTATAGGTCACCGTAGCGCTGGGCTTGCAGCAGCAACGGGTACTCAGCAAACGCAATCTGCCTGGCCTGTTCGGACATCTCCTGACGAGTCGTCGGACTCTTCAACAGCGCGACAATGGATTCGAGTAGCCCCTCCACGTCGCCGGGATTGACGAGTGACCCCGTGACACTGTGACGAACCATGTCCCGAATGCCACCGACATCGAATCCGACGACCGGTGTTCCGCAGGCCATCGCTTCCATCACCGTGTTAGGAAGATTATCTTGGAGCGAAGGGATCACGAATAGGTCCGCAGCACTATACGCAAGCGAGAGAAAGCGGTCATTCTCGACATAGCTGAGGTGAGACCCCTGCACCTCTCCCCTCAGTTTCGGGGGATTGTTTCCGACTGAGAGCAACCACAGACGATCGACCGACGCAGCGCACTGGGTCAGCACCTGGGCCAAGAGCGAGAATCCCTTTCGGCGATTGTCCACCATTTCGGCCAAGAACAAGATCACCTTGGCATCCTGAGGGATCCCCAATACATCACGAGCCGCGGCGCGATCACGCGGTGCAAAGTCGCTGAGGTCGATGCCGTATGGGATCGTTTCCACGCGAAACCGGCTAAAGATCGGGCTCTGCCTAGCGACCCGCCCAAGCCACCGGCTCGGGGTCACGATACAAAACTTTCGAGGATCGAGCCGCTCGAATACCGCACGCTTCCGATCCCATGTTTGAGCGGTCAAGTCATGTGGATCGCTTGAGCCGAGTTGTGGGCAGGCACCACATCGCTGTGCGAAGCGCCCACACTCCAGGTCGTAGTGACACCCACCCGTCACGGCATTCATGTCATGGAGCGTCCACACGATGGGGGTGCGCTGCGAAGCCCTTTGAAAAAAATGCTCGTAGTCCACATAGGCTGCTATCCAGTGAAGATTCATGACATCGCAGGGAGGTACCTGTTCAAGCACCGCACTGCCGTAGGGCGTCCGATCCTCGCTGAACAGTTCAAAGCCGGCGGGACGCGTTGCAGTGTAAAGGGCTGCGCTTCGTACGATGGCTTTTCGACGAGACCAGCGTCGCCATCGAGTCGGCAAATCCATAGGGGGAACAAATTCGACTACCCTCGGATCTCGGCTAGTCCGATACTTAACCAACATCGTGGACTCATGTCCCAGGCGCACGAGCCCACGATGGAGGCGAAAAGCCGATCGGGCTGCGCCCCCCTTAATATCGTAAGTACTCAGATGGGCGACTCTCATATACCTCTTCAGCCTTGGGACACTATGCACGCTCCGCTCGGGCGTCGGGCGGCACGGCAAGTCGCCGACGTGCCTGCTCCTCGATCCAGGCATAAGTCCGTTCCAGGCCTTCCTCGAGCGAGATCGTCGGCTCCCAGCTCAGCACTTTCCGCAGCCGGGTGTTGTCCGAGTTGCGGCCGCGGACTCCCTGCGGGCCCGGGACGTGCTTCTTCGTCACGCGAACGCCAGCGATCCGAGCGACGATGTCGACCAATTGGTTGATAGTCACCATGCGGTCCTGCCCGAGATTCAGCGGCTCCGGATAGTCGGATTCAATGAGTCTGCGGATTCCGCTAACGCAGTCGTCGATGAAGCAAAATGACCGGGTCTGCTCACCGTCTCCCCAGATCTCGATCTCGGACGCGCCGGTGAGCTTCGCCATCGCCACCTTCCGGCAGATCGCCGCCGGGGCCTTCTCCCGACCGCCATCCCACGTGCCGAGCGGCCCGAAGATGTTGTGGAAGCGGACGATCCGGGTCTCCATGCCGTACTCCTCGCGGTAGTGCGTACAGAGCCGTTCGGCGATCAACTTCTCCCAACCGTAGGCATCCTGTGGCTGCGCGGGATAGGCGTCTTCCTCCCTAAGAGGTGTGACGTTGGCGTCCATCTGCCGATATTCGGGGTAGACGCACGCCGACGACGTGTAGAGGTACCGCCGAACGCCGTTGACCCTTGCCGCATCGAGAGTGTGCAGGTTGATGAGCGAGTTGTTGTGGAGGATCTCGGCGTGATGCGCGGAGATGAACCCCATACCCCCCATATCGGCTGCGAGGGCAAAGACCTCGTCGACGCCGCGGGTCGCTTGCAGGCAGCTATCCCACCGCCGTAGATCCAGCAACTCGAATTCGTCGGCGTCCGTCCTGCGGTATTCGGGGTGCTTGAGATCCACGCCACGCACCCAGTCGCCGGCGCATTTCAGCTGGGTGACAAGATGATGGCCAATGAATCCGCCGGCCCCCGTGACTAGCACCCGCTTTGCAATCCCCATGAGTTGTCTCTCCTTATCTCCTACGCGATCTATGCGCCCTTTTGTAAGTGGCGATGCGCGTCCGCCGGGGGCATCAGGAGTTGCTCCCCACACAACAATTGTGGGCGCGCTCGGCTTCGTGACGTGTCGCGTCGGTTACGGAAACAAATACCGGCCCCGCATTCTCTAATATGTACCTGGCGTGCTCGGATCCCACACTGTTATGGTGATGGTTCATCCGACAAGTGCGCCTGCACAGGTCAGACGCACGCGCGGTTCACGAGCCTCTTTGAGCGGCTGGCGATTGACGTCCTTCAGATCGAGGCGGAACCACACCCGGCTCGGCAGGATCACGAGGAGGGTTTGGTCAATGCGTTCTGGTCCACGAGTCAGGTGAAGGGTGCAGCGTCGAAGATTCTACTGAATCAGTCGAAGGTGATCGGATACCCGAACTGCAGGCCGAATCGGACTTGGTTCTGATTGATATCGAGTTGCGTCGACGACAAGGGAGCGCTTACCGTAGCGGAGATCCGCACGACCTCGACCTCCATGCCGGACCGCATACCACGCGGCGCCCCCCGTTGCTTCGAGCATAGCTTCGCCCTCTCCCTTACAAGGCCACGTCGGGAAAACGTGCCGCGAACGCCGGGCCGGTCCGGCCTTCGTCGCGCAAGCGCGGCCCGCACACTTCGTCGGACGGTCGGCGCAACATGTGTCACCTGCCAGGTCAGGACCCGCAAGGGTGCACCGGGTTCAGGGCGTGCAAGTACCGCGCCAAAGAATCGGTCGCGTGCATCGCCCTTCGACAAAGACCCACTTCTTGACCTCCCGCGTGATCTAGGCCTCTACGAGGTGCGACTATTCGGATGTGTTGTATCCTCCCGCCGCGAAAAGACGAAAGAATCGCGTTCGACGTTCGAAATCTCAAGCCACGGCCGCTCGAGCACCGGGTCGGGGGAAGTCATGACATTTTTCGCGTGGGAGCGCACCGGTTTGAACCTTTGGCTGCGGCACGATGCATTGTGTTGCGCACATGTGCAAATCGCTCGAAACGGTTCGATGGGCTCTTCGGCCGCGCGAACTCCTGAAGACTTAAGAGCCGTCGAACGAGGACTGCGTCAGCATTGCGATCTCCCGTTCGCCCGAATTCCGCATGACAAGACATCACTATCTGGTCTCGTGAGGCCGAAAAAAGGCGCGTCCGAGATTCCGTAGTAGACGCGATAGGACGCCAGATCCGTCAAAGGGCTCCGGTCGGCGGATGCTGCGTCGAAGCTTCTACTAAATCAGTCGAATGAATCAGTCGAAGTTGATCGGATATCCGAACTGCAGACCGAATCTGACCCGGTTTTGATCGACATCGAACTGCGTCGACGACGATCCCCCAGTACGCTGCAAGAGAAACGTGTACCCTCCAAAGACGCTGACATAGCGTGCAACCTGATACGTCGCCGCGAGAGCCAGAGAGACCCCCCAGACGTCAACCTGCCCGGGCTGCCGGGAGCTCAAGGATTCGGAGCGGGTGTACGCAGGGCCGAGCGTGACGAATAAGCCTCGCAGAAGGGTAGAGAGCGTCAGTGAGGCCGAGACACTCTGAGTGTCGGTCGTCCCGCCGAACCCCCCCGCCACACCGACGCCCTGATTGTATTGCAGACTTGCGGAGCCGAATGAAAACATCTGAACGAGACTCGCGGACCCAGCTGGCGACAGGAGCGTGTCGCCACCAATCTGGGTCACGGCGGCGCCACCAGTGATGGTGGTCGAAAGCGTCGGCGTCAGGTGATAGGTGAAGCCTATTGTCGGAGTGTGGCTCTTCGAATCTGGCCCTTCTCGAAGACTCAGGTACGTGAAGCCATAGGCGAAGATGCCCGAAAAGCGTTGCGTAAAGGTGTGAGTCAAATTGCTCTGGAATCCGTAGGTGTCAGAATCGGCTCCAACCCCGGCGCCGAGGTAGCGCAACACGCTGTAGGTCGCGCTGAGACCGACGCTGTTCAGCGGCGTCATCTGCCACGTCATTCCGGGGGTGAAGGTGTTGCTCCACGATTCTTGCCGACCGGTCGAAAAGCCCTGTACCGCCACGCGATTAGTGTCGTTGCGATTGAACGCGAAGGAATCAGTAGCACTCAATGTCAGTCCTCGCGTCACCTGGAAGGACCCGCCCGCTACGAAGTTTTGAGATTCGAACGCGTTGTTGGGTTGCGTTCCCTCCGCGTACAGTGCGGCGGAGAATGAATAGCCGGCGTTCAGTTGGTACGAGGGGCGGTTGACTGTCAGTATGACGGCCGGGCTGAACTCCGTGGTGAAATCCGACTGCCGGTTCAGGTTGTTTGAAAGGACGTTGTCGTTGTACTCCTCTGAAACGCCGATTGAAGGCATCAGCGTCAGCGGGCCGCGTTGGGCCGGAGGCGCCAGAAGCCCCAACAGCGCGAGAGGATACGACGCCATCGGCGGTCCCGGGCTTTGCAGTGTGGGAGGAGGTCCGGTGACAGCTGGCGGCGGTTGGTCTTTCGTGCTGGAGGGCGCCGGCTCTTGACTCCCCGCCTGGGACGCGATTAGCCCGATGACAATCGCGAAGATCCGCTTGACTCTCACACGCTAGGCGCTGTGTCATGACAGTACAGCGCCAGAGCTCCGTCGATCCGCGTGATCCTGTGTCTTTTTTATCTGGCGCACCCGAGGATCATATCGTGAAGGGCCTGTACACGATCCTGAGGTCCAATTGGTTCCCGATCCTCTGGCTCGTCGTGATTCTGGGAGTGACGCTCGTTCCGCTCGAGGCTACGGACGAAGCACCGCCGATCCTTTGTGTGCTGTGCGGCGACGGGGCGCTCGCCGACGGCGTCCTGAACGCAGCGCTGTTCCTTCCGCTGGGGGCGGCACTGAGCGTCGCGGGCTGGCGCCCATGGCGCACTATCGCGCTGGGCGCCCTTCTGTCCTGTGGAGTGGAGACCGCCCAGCTCGTGATCCCTGGTCGCGATCCGAGCCTGTCGGACGCTCTGTTCAATACGCTCGGAACGGCACTCGGTGTCGTTCTCGCCCGCTCCGCTTCCACGTGGTGGCGGCCGGGGTCGCGTCTGGCCCAGGTCCTCTCGATTTCCGGATCGATTGGTACGACGTCCGTTCTCGCCTTGACCGGAGTCCTCCTCGGCGCGTCGTTCCCGAACGCTACGTACTATGGGGGATGGACGCCACGTTTCGGTCACCTTGAATGGTACGGCGGCCGCCTCCTAGAAGCCTCGCTCGACGGACTAGAGGTACCGTCCGGTGTCGTCGCTCGCTCGGCCGAGATCCGTCAACTGCTCCTCTCCGGAGCGACGATCCAGGTGCGCGCCCGCGCCGGCCCACGGCCACCGAGGCTGGCGCCCCTGCTCACCATCCACGACCGACACCAGCGCGTGATTCTACTTCTTGGCGTCGACGGCGACGACTTCGTCTACCGGTATCGAACGCGGGCGATCGCCTATGGTCTCGTCGGATCAGAGATTCGTGTAGTCGGCGCCCTTCGTGGGATAGCCTCTGGGGACTCATTCTCCATCATCGTGCGCCAAGCCCCTCCGGGGCACTGCGTCCGCGTAAACGCCACGGAGCACTGTGGCCTCGGCTACACGGTAGGCATCGGCTGGGCATTGCTGCTGGGCGGGCAGCCTATCGCTCCCTGGCAGAAATCGGTGCTCAGCGTTCTCTGGCTCGCCGCTCTCTTCTTCCCGACAGGCCTGTGGGCCCGTTTCAGTCGACCTTTCGTGGTAACTGCCGCGTTCTCGCTGGGCAGCCTGCTGATCCTGCCCGCCAGCGTCGGTCTTCTGCCAACGCCCGGGGTCGAGCTACTGGGCGCCTCTGTTGGATTCCTCGCAGGTTGGGCCAGCAGCACGCGACACCGTCCTTGGCCGAGATGGTGGGCGTGACGCTTTTGGCGGAACTCCCGCCGCCTGGGGAGTTTCTGAGCAGATCCGTTCGAATTCCATCAGAAGGTTGGGACGCAGGAAGTTGCGTAGGCCGGGGAGGCGGGCCAAGCGCCGCTCGAGGAGACCCACTCGGATGGCGACAAAGCGAGACGACTCTCACCTGAACTGAGTCGCAAGGGCGTTGATATTTTCGAACGCAAGAAAATACAGTCATCGGATCAGACTAGAGTACCTTCGATCGCCTTGTCCTAACGAGCCGGGACTTCGACTTATGCGTTGGTAAACCGATTCGTCGGCGGCACTTGCTCATGAGCCACAAGCGTACAACATCTCACACTCACTTCTGTTGAAAGGCCTCTATGTCAGCTACCCGCTCTCCATGGGAGCTGGGAGTCATGAAGGTCGGCGCCGAGACCAAGCCAAGCTTACCAGCCCGCGCACCGCAGAGCGTGCCATCAGACAGATCGTCTCAGCTGAGTAGTGCCAGTCGCGGGGATCGAAGTCATAGAATGCCAGAGGGCGCCTGTAGGAACGCATCACGTCTCTCCAGGAGATCAGTCCAGCTATCCGGTAGGCGATGATGGCGCTGAGGTCGGAGCGGAGCACGATATGCCGGAAATCCCTTCCGTCCCCGACGACGGGTGTGACCCGCTTTCCGATCAGGTCGAGGTAATGGAGCCAGCACACGTCCACACCGGCATATGGCGCGGCGTCGCCGTTACCGGTCAACCGTGGGTTGGCCTCGATCAGCTTCACCCGGCCGTCGCAGCTGTCGCGCTTCATCTCGATCTCGCAGACCCCCGAGTAGCCGAGATTGCGCAGCCAGCGGTCGCACAGCTCATCTGTCTCAGGATCCACCACCGGTTCACTTACAGTAGCCGGCCCGAAGCGGACGGGAGCGCACCGCAATTCGCGAAACATTGCATTGGCGATGCGACGGCCGCCCCGGTCATAGCAGGCCACGTAGACCCGCTTGGCCGTATCTGGCCCTTCAATGATCTCCTGGGCGATCGCTTTGGGATTGACCGTTGCAGCCAGTCGCCAAGCGGCGAGCAGGGATTGAGGCGTCCGGGCAATGGCCACCTTCTCATGGGAGAGCGGGTGGCCCTCGGGGAAGGACTCCCATTCCCGAAAGTGCAGCGGCTTGAGCAAACAAGGGAACCGAGCTTCCCGGCCGAAATCCCGGACGTCCTCCTCGGAGTGGACTAACTTGGTGCTTGGAAGGGGCATGCCGTACTCGGCCGCCAACGCGTACTGCGTCTCCTTGGTGGCGAGGAGGCCCTGGAGAGGGACACCCGGAGACAGGACGTAGTGCTTCGCCAGGGTGTCCGCATGGGCAGCGATGGCTGAGACGAACTGATCAGCGCTCGGGATCAGGACCGGCTTGCCGCCCATCTTCCCAGCAAGGGCGACCATGAAGTTTACCCAGCCCTGGGCATCGATGTCCGGGTCGGGACAGGCGTGTGCGGGGCCGTAGACGGAACGAAAGCCCGGATAGTCGAGATGACAGTCGAAGCAGCAGGCCCGGACGCCCCGCCGAACTAGGGATCGCACGCCCAGGACGCCGGTCTGGTACGCCCCTGCTACGACCGCAGCCGGCCAGTCCCGGCTCGCACGATTAGGGTTCGAGGCCCCGGGTCCCACGGAGCTGTCAGACGGCGTTGGCATCGACCCGGAGCATGACCTTTATGTGGGCTCTTGATCGCAAGGCGTTCCAGGCGCGCGCGAACTCCTCCAGCGGATAGGCGCATTGGAGGAAGGGGCTGGTATCGAGACGCCGGAGTGTCGCGAGAGCCTTTTCGAAGTCGGCGCCGCTGCTTCCCACCGAGCCGACGACGGTCTTGTCGAACCCGACGATGGACTCGAAGCTGAAGTTGTGGTGAGCGTACGGCAGTCCTAGGAGGAGCAGCGTCGCGCCGGTGGCCGATTGCTGCAGCAGGGCCGTGAGTGCGGCCTGGTCTCCCGTAGCCTCGACCAGCCACTCGAACCGGTCCAAGGCGCTCAGGGAGGTCTCCGTCCGGACGACTCCGTTCAATAGCGCGAGCCGGGTAGGCTCCCGGTCGAAGACCGTGACCTCATGCCCGCGGAGCGCCAGGACCTTGGCCGCAAGGTGGCCGATGGTGCCGGCGCCGGCGACGGCACAGTGTTTGGGCGCAGTCGACGGCGCCGACTCTTCCAGTCGGCGCAGCGCCTTGATGACCACCGCGAGCGGTTCGGTCAACGCGGCTTGAGCCAGGTTGACGTCGCTCGGCACCTTGTGCGCGTACCGTGCGCGGGTCACGAAATACTCGGCATAGCCGCCGTCCACCTCGATCACCCCGACCTCGCGCCGTTCCTTGCAGATGATGGCGCTGTCACTCTTGCAGTCGTCGCAGGCCCCGCATCCCTGAATGCATTCGACGACGACCCGATCGCCCTCCTCGAGAGTCGTCACCTTCTTGCCGAGCGACACCACGGTGCCCGACAGCTCGTGCCCAGGCACGATCGGATACTTCGCCATGCCGGACTTGTAGTAACCCAGGCGACCTTCGAAGATCTCCAGGTCGGTCGCGCAGATGCCCTCATACGCGACCCGCACCAGGATCTCGCTGGGCTTGAGGGGCGGGATGGAGCGCGGCTCGATGGCCGCCGAGTGGGGGCCTCGGATCACCACGCCGGAGAACCCCTTGTCAAAGTGGAGTTCGGCGCGCTTGGAGGGGTTAGTGATGACCCGGCTATCCAGGATCCCTTTCACGATCCCCACGGTCTTGTGGTATCGGTAACGCAGAATCTCGCCAGCGAGCGAAGGCAGACGTCCCTGCAGCGTCGCAAGCGAGAGATCAAGGAAACACCAATACAGCTCCCGCAGAACTTCGCCAGGAATATGCCGGATGATTCGGACCGCGGTCCATCGCCCGGCGATCCCTTCCCGATGGAACCGGTGCCGGACCTGGGCCCAGGATTCGGTGTGCACGTGGTAGATGCAGGCGGCCGGCACGTAGAGGACGTTCTTGCCCAGTGGGATCCAGTACTTGGCCCACTCGGCGTCCTCGAGTCCCGGGAGCCCCTCGTCGAACCGATGTTGCTCCCACAGGTCGCGCCGGATCGCCGAATTCGCGTTGTTGACGAACACATGGTCGTCATCCATCACCAGCGGCTTGGAGGGGAACACCCGCTCGAAATCGCGGGCTTCCGAGAATTTCGAAACCGCATGCCCCCGCTGTCCTCCGAAGACCATGGCGGTCTCGGGCTGACGGAGGGGGGTGATCAGACGCTCCAGCCATTGCTCGTCGGTCGGGATCGCATGGGCGGAGATGATGACGATGAATGCCCCCCGCGCTTCCTGGATGCCGAGGTTGAGAGAATGCCCGAAGGTGAAGTCCTCGCTGCGGAGCCGGATGATCCGCGCACCGTGCGCGGCCGCGATGTCGCGCGTCCGGTCCACTGATCCCGAGTCGACTAGGAGGACTTCGAAGTCCCGATAGGTCTGCCGGTCGATGCCGGCGAACACTTCGGGCAACCAGCGTTCTTCATTGAACGCCCGAATGACGATGGTCGTTTCGGGAGACGGGACGCCAGTCTGATCGTGCTCGCCCAACGGATTGCAAGGCGAGTCAGGCATCGCGTTCATTGTGGTAGGCCAGTGGCTTTACGGTCTGGCGCACCATCACCGGTGTTCCCGAGACCTGCCACCGTCGTGAGCTGGCGGTAAATCTCGATGTGATTCTCGACCATCCGCTCGAGCGAGAACTCGCTCTGGACTCGCGCCCGGGCCCGACGACCCATATCTCGGCGAAGCTCGGCATCGAGTAGGTGGCGGCGCCATGCCCCCGCGAGGGCGGCGTCATCGTCGGAAGTGACCAGCAGTGAGGCGAGCTCGGGTCCGAGTACCCCGCGATTGCCCCCGACATCGGTCACAACCGGGCATAACCCCATGCTCATCGCTTCCAAGAGACTGATGGAAGTGCCTTCGCTTCGGGAGGTGAGTGTAAAGAGGTCGAAGGCGCCATACAGACGCTCGACCTCATCACGCCAGCCGAGAAATCTCACCCGGCCGGCGATGCCTAGCGTCGTGGCGAGCTCCTCCAGCATACCGCGCTCGCGCCCGTCACCCACGAGGACGAGAAGGGGCGGAGGCCCACCGTCGAGCTCCCCCATTCGGGCAAAGGCTCTCAGAGCCAGTCGATAGTTCTTGACTGGTTCGAGACGTCCGATACTCCCGATCACCGGTGTTCCTTCCGGGATGTCGAGATCCCGGCGGAGTGCCGAGGCGTCCGGAGACGGCCGGAATCGGTCTACATCCACACCGTTTGTGATCACCCGCACCCGGGTCGGGTCATGTAGAACCCGCCGTCGGAGCACCTCCGCGAGGGTCTCGGAGACGGCGATGACCAGGTCGGTGGACCGGCTCGCCAGGCTGTCGATCAAGCGGTCTGTTACCCGATCAGGGACACGGCGTCCGTGCTCTGTGTGTATCACAACTGGTACACGAGCCAGTCGCGCCGCGCGACTGGTCCTGAACCACACTCCCGAGTGAGAATGCACGACGTCCGGGGCGATTCTCCGGAGCACCCTGATGAGTTGCCCTGGGTAGAGGAGCGAGATCTTGGACATCGGCGGCACCTGATGGAGGTCGGCCACTTCTCGAAGCCCGTCGGCGAATCGGCCGAAGCCCGCTACGACCACGACGTGCACCTCAAACCCTCGGGGGGGTAGCGCCTTCGTCAAATCGTGCAGAATCCTCTCCATCCCTCCATAGTGGAGGCCTGGAATGAGGTAGGCCACCCGGATGGGCCGAGGCACCGGAGTTGCGCCCGGCGCTCGCTTTTCACCAGATCCTATACGGACCCCTGTGCCCGCGACTATGGCCTTACTGACCGGCATGCGCCGTCTTTCTCCAGAATATGGCCCGGCTATCAATCTTCGTGATCGGTTCCCGGATGCTAAGGGTCTTGCGGTACTCATCGACGGCTCGGCGGCAATCTATGAGGTTCTGGTAATCGTCAAAGATGGCGTAGCCACCCACCGACAGTTTCGGATACAGGTTCTCAAGGACATCGCGGGTGGACTCATACAGGTCGGCGTCGACTCTCAGGATCGACAACGCCGAAATGGGGGCTTTCGGAAGGGTGTCACTGAAAAAGCCCTTCAAGAAGACCACTTGGTCATCCAGGAGGCCGTAACGCGCAAAGTTGCCTCTCACTTCGTCCACGGACACCGCCATTTCGCCGGCCTTCCATCCGAACGAGTCAAGCGCAGCATCGGGGTTTGGCAGGCCCTCGAACGAATCGACGACCCAAACACGCCTTTTCCGTTCGCGCCGGACTCCCAAAGCTGCTCGCATGAAGATCGTCATCCCTCCGCGCCAAACGCCGGCCTCGACCAGATCGCCTGGGATGCCGCGATCAAGCACGTCGTTGATGCACATCTGCATGTGATCCAACTGGCGCGTCCCCAGCATCGTTTCCGAATCCTCGACCCGATTCTTCGCGGCGTGCCCTGATTCCAGGTAATCCTCCGGCCCCGAACGAATGACACGAACGAGCTCCAGGTTCAGGGGGCTCAAAACCCCTCTCACGACGGCGTTACAGGCGCGCAACCAGAGACGGCTCGGACTGAGAGTCTGGCGTTGATACTCCTTGGCGAACAAGACCCGCGTCAGACTTCGTTTCATGAGATCGAGATACATCTCTTCCAGGGTGCGGGGATCGGGGCTCGTCCTTACAGCGACGGATATGCTCGCCGGCGCGGACCGCTGAGGGCCACGCTCAGTTGATGCCATCATGCTCCCGAGTCTGAGCGCGCATCACTTGGCGCGTACGGCTGCGCTCTGTGTGTATCACAACTGGTCACCAGCCCGCCGAGCCGCGCGATTGGCCTTGAGCCACACTCCCGCGTGAGAATGGATGACGTCCGGGGCGATTCTCCGAAGCACCTTGATGAGTTTGCCCTGGGTAGATGAGCGAGAACTTGGACATCGCCGGTACCTTATGGAGGTCGGCTACTTCTCCAAGCCCGTCGGCGAATCTGCCGAAGAAGCCCCCTACGATCACGACGTGCACCTCGAACTCTCGCGGGGGTAGCGCCTTCGTCAAATCGTCCAGAATCCTCTCCATCCCTCCATAGTGGAGGCCTGGAATGAGGTAGGCTACCTGGATGGGCCGAGGGACCGGAGTTGCGCCCGGCACTCGTTCTTCACCAGAACCTGTACCGACCCCGGTTTCGATGCAGGCTGAAATAAGACGGAGGATCGACCCCGAAATCATACAGGAGAGAGCCGAACCGCTCGGCGCGATCGGTGAACCTGGGGCACGGCGTAGTCGATCGGCCCCTCGGCGGTGCGCAGGCGGCTCCGGCGGTAGCCGTTGCGATACCCCCCGCCCTGGGCTCGGCGCCGTCCTCGTAGTAGCCGCGGCCCAGCGCCTCGCTGACCTGCGCACGGCGAGCTTGAGCAGCTCCGCCTGGGCATTGGAGTTGCCCCGGTTCGGTGAGAGTGAGCTGCTTTCGCAACTCCTCACCCCACCCACTCCGAGGGGTGAGCGCCACCGGGAGTTTCTGAGCAGGTCCGTTCGAATTCCATCAGAAGGTTGGGACGCAGAAAGTTGCGTAGGCCGGGGAGGCGGGCCAAGCGCCGCTCGAGGAGACCCACTCGGATGGCGACATTGAAGAGTCCGCGGTAGGGCAGGTACAACGGGGGCCCATCAACGAGCCCACCATCCACGAAACGACAGCCGCTGCCTTCGAACAGGCGCCGGAGGCGGCCGACCGTGTTGGCGCGATACTGTGTTGGATACACATCCTTGCCTGCGCGGCGCTCGACACGTTCGACGATCCACTGATGAAAGCGATACGGC
>WNEZ01001624.1_pt1 | contig 18976 bp, 16 predicted proteins | sample 5400521 | NCBI WGS metagenome assembly WNEZ01 (sample SAMN13153339, study PRJNA577476) | soil metagenome | isolation source: 120 cm saprolite under Douglas fir tree site 2 hole 1 replicate 1 | place: USA:California | collected 2015-04-18
CAGGAGGAGCTGCAGCGCACCAACGAGCAACTTCAGGAGAAGGCGAAGCTTCTTTCGGAGCAAATGAGCCAAGTTGAATTCAAGAACCGGGAAGTCGAGCAGGCAAAAGCCGCGCTCGAGGAAAAAGCCGAGCAGCTCGCGCTCTCCTCCCGCTACAAGTCCGAGTTTCTGGCCAACATGTCGCACGAGCTGCGCACTCCGTTGAACAGCCTGCTGATCCTGGCGAAGCTGCTCGCGGACAACGCAGGCAACAATCTCATGCCGAAACAAATCGATTACGCGCAGACCATCTATGCCGCCGGCACCGATCTCCTTTCCCTCATCAACGATATTCTCGATCTGGCCAAGATCGAATCGGGTACCGTCACGCTCGACATTGCGCCCGAGCGCTTCTCCGGGCTGCAGGATTACGTCGAGCGGAGCTTCCGCCAGGTCGCCCAGGACAAGGGCTTGGAGTTCGCGGTGGACGCGACTCCCGGCTTGCCCGCGGTGATTTACACCGACGAAAAACGGCTCCAGCAGATCCTGAAGAACCTGCTCTCGAATGCGATCAAGTTTACCGAAAAAGGCAAGGTGGACCTGCGGATCACCCTCGCGAAATCCGGCTGGGCCCCCGGACACCCGCAACTGGACGCGGCGGAAAAAGTGGTAGCCTTCTCCGTCTCGGACACCGGGATCGGAATTCCCGAAAACAAGAAGAAGGTCATTTTCGAGGCCTTCCAACAAGCCGACGGTACCACCAGCCGCAAATACGGCGGCACGGGACTGGGACTTTCCATCAGCCGCGAGCTCACGCGCCTGCTTGGCGGAGAAATCCGGGTCGAAAGCACTCCGGGCAAAGGCAGCACGTTCACCCTCTACCTGCCGTTTACCCACGAGCCGGCGGGGGTCGAGGCGAGAGTACTGAAAACACCCGCCGAGGAAACAGCGGCCGAGGAAACACCCGCCGAGGAAACGCCAGCCGAAGAGCCCAAGCTCGGTCCAGCCTACGCCAAGCGATCGAGCGTGCGCCCGGGGCCGAAAGCCGGACGTGCGGTGCACGCGCAGCCGCAGGTGAGCGACGACCGCGAGAACCTCCAGCCCGGCGACCGCGTCGTCTTGATCGTCGAAGACGACGCGAAGTTCGCCGCGACGCTGCTCGATGTCGCGCGCGAAAGCGGGTTCAAAGGAGTGGTCGCCCTGGATGGAAGCACGGCGCTTGTTCTGGTCAAGGAGATCTCTCCCGACGCGATCACGCTGGATCTGAAGCTTCCGGACATGGACGGGTGGGCGGTGCTGGATTTCCTGAAACACGATCCGGGAACGCGGCATATTCCGGTGAGCGTCATCTCGGTGGCCGAACGGATGCACAAATGCCTCCACATGGGAGCCCTGGGGACGGTGCAGAAGCCCGCGGTGAAAGAAGCGCTCCAGGAAGCCCTCGCCAAGACGCGCAGGATAATCGAACACGAGATCAGAACGCTGCTCGTCGTCGATGGAAACGATGCGGAGCGGACGAGCATCACCGAAGCCCTGCGCGGGGAGGACGTGCAGATCACGGGCGCACGCGCCGGCAAGCAGGCCCTCGATGCCCTGCGGAAAAATCAGTTCGATTGCATGGTGCTCGGACCGACGCTTCGCGATATGACGGCGATAGAACTCATCAAAAAGATCGTTCAATCCGAAACGGCCTCCGAATTACCGATCGTGATCTATGAAACGGACGCCCTGAGCGGCAGCGAGCGGGACAAGCTCAAGAAACTGGCGGAAGTCGCCGTCCTGAAAAGCGCGCGAACCCTCGAAGCCGTTTTGGAGGAGACGACGCTGTTCCTGCATCAGACGGTCAACGAACTGCCGACGGACAAGCGCGACCCGCTGCTGGCCGCCATCCAAAGGGCCACGCCGGATCTGGCCGGCAGAAAAGTGCTGATCGTCGACGACGACATAAGAAACATATTCGCGTTGACCGGGGCTCTCGAGCAGCACGGGATAACGGTGCTCAATGCGGAGAACGGCAAAGACGGGCTCGAGGCGCTGAAGAACAATCCCGGCATCGACGTGGTCCTCATGGACATCATGATGCCCGAGCTCGACGGATACGACACGATCCGAATCATTCGCAGGCTGGACGAATTCAAGAATCTTCCGATCATCGCAGTGACTGCGAAAGCGATGAAGGGGGACCGCGAGAAATGCATCGAGGCCGGCGCCTCGGACTACATCTCCAAGCCCGTCAATATCGAACAACTGTTGTCGCTGTTGCGGGTCGGGCTCGCCAGGTGACCGGAGGCGGCGTGTCCGGCTCATCGCCAGCCAACATTCTCGTGGTCGATGACGACCGTCATGGCCTGGCTGCCATGCGGGAGCTCCTTTCCGGGCCCGACCGGAACGTGTTGGCCGTCGGGTCGGGAAAGGAGGCGCTAAGACAGATTCTTAGAACCGACTTCGCGCTCATTCTGCTCGACATCCGGATGCCCGAAATGGACGGTTTCGAAACCGCCACATTGATCCGCAAGCTCAAGCGTTCCCGTCACACTCCCATCATTTTCCTCACTGCCGTGCTCGAAGACGCGCAATCGGTTTTCAGAGGATATGAAATCGGCGCGGTGGACTACATTCTGAAGCCGGTGAATATCGACATCCTGAAGTCGAAGGTGGCGGTGTTCGTCGATTTGTACAGCAAGAGCGCGGAGCTCGAGACGCAGGTCAACCAGCGCAAAATCGCGGAACGGGAGTTGTCCAAGGTAAACGAAAGCCTCGAGACCAAAATACGGGAGCGTACCGCCAGCCTGATTACGGCGAACGAACTGCTGCGGAAAGAAATCGAGATGCGCAAGCAGGCCGAAGAGGATCTGCACAAGGCGAAGCAGGCGGCCGAGGCGGCGAATCTGGCAAAGTCGGAGTTTCTGGCCAATATGAGTCACGAAATCCGCACTCCGATGAATGCCATCATTGGAATGACCGAGCTCGCCCTGCAGACGCCTCTGACGCCGGAGCAGCGCGAGTACCTCGATCTCGTAAAGACCTCCGGCGGTTCCCTTTTGACGGTCATCAACGACATTCTCGATTTCTCGAAGATCGAGGCCGGTCGGCTGGAGGTCGAGACCATCCCGTTCTCGCTGCGCGAGAGCCTGGGCGACACCATGAAGACCCTGGCGCTCGAGGCCCACAGGAAGGGCCTGGAACTCGCCTATGAAATTGCGCCCGACACCCGGGATACGCTGCTCGGCGACCCGGTCCGGTTGCGCCAGATCGTTCTCAACCTGGCGGGCAATGCCATCAAGTTCACCGAGCGCGGCGAAGTGGTGATGCGCGTTCAACCCCAATCGAGCGATCCAAGCGACGGGAGCTGTTATTTCACCGTGAGCGACACGGGCGTCGGCATCGACGAGGAAAAACAGACCGCCATCTTTGCGCCGTTCCTGCAGGGCGACACTTCGACGGCGCGCATTTACGGGGGCACCGGACTGGGGTTGACGATTTCGGCGCGCCTAGTGGAAATGATGGACGGAAAGATCTGGGTCGAAAGCGAGCCGGGCAAGGGAAGCGTTTTCCACTTCACGGTGCGTTTCGGCCTGCAGACCGCGGCGCAAGTCGAACCGGGCGCTATCGATTTCAAGGGACTCCGGGCCCTGGTGGTGGAAGACCATCCCGTGAGTCGCCGCATCCTCGTGGAAACGCTGAGACGATGGAACATCGAAGCCCACGAAGCGGAGGGCTGCAAATCCGCAACGGAATTCCTGGAGCGGGCGAAACAGGCAAAGGCGCCGTTCCGACTGGTGCTTCTGGATGACACCTTGCCCGGCGTGGATAGCTATGAATTCGCAGCACAGATAAGCGAGAGCCCGCGCCCCGGGGTCCAGGCCGTGATCGTGCTCGGCTCGGCCTTGCAGCGCGCGGGAGACCGCATCGATGGCGGGGTCTGGTCCTGCCTGAGCAAGCCGGTCAAGGAGTCGGAACTGCTGGATGCGGTCCGCTCCGTGGTCGGCGTTTCGTCCCGTACCAGAGCCCGGCGGGCACCGGCTGTGTCGGGGCAGGCGCAAAGAAGCAGGCTGGCGCTGGATATTTTGCTGGTCGAGGACAATCCCGTAAACCGCAGACTTGCCCAGCATGTGCTTGAGAAAGAGGGTTACAGAGTCGTTGCGGCGGACAACGGCGCCGCGGCCCTGAAGACGCTCGAAGACAAGCATTTCGATCTTATCCTCATGGACGTGCAGATGCCCAGGGTGGACGGTATTGAAACTACCAGGGCAATTCGAAGCCGGGAAAAAATTACCGGCGAATACACTCCCATCGTCGCATTGACCGCGCATGCGATGGTGGGCGATCGCGAACGTTGCCTGAAAGCCGGCATGGACGGCTATTTAATCAAGCCTATCCAGCCGGCGACGCTGCTCGAAGCCATCGAACGGCTGCATCTTGTCTGCGGCGGGCGGTCGAAATCGACGCGAAAAATCGTGCTCGATCGTGCGGCGTTGCTCGATCGGGTCGACGGCGACGTGCAGTTGCTCGGCGAAATTACGAAACTGTTCTTGCAGGAATGCGTGCCGCTCATGGCGAGCGCCCGCGAGGCCATGAAAACCGGGAACACCGACCGCTTTACCTACGCCGTCCACACCTTGCGCGGGATGTTCCGCAGCCTTTCCGCACCCGCGGCGCAGGAAGCGGCGGGGATACTGGAAGGGCTGAGCTTGAAAAACGACCGCGAAAACGCGGAGGCGACCTATGCTGTCCTCGAGCAGGAGGTGCAAGTGCTGAAGACCGAGCTCGGCGGCATGACCGACAAAACGGTCGTTTCCTCCGAGGCGATGTAAACGGTGAAGACGTTCGGCTCGAAAAAAACCCCGGCGAGTGCCGGGGCTGCCTGCCCGCATTTGCACCGGGAGGGAAGGGTGCTTAACAAGCAGAATTTCATGATAGCGAATCGGGTTTCTGCCTGCTATAGCGCGATCGCGAATTTCTTGTGGCAAACGAGCGACTGGAGGTAGCTGCTTTGCTACTTTTTTTTTGGAATATGGCAATCAAAGCTCCGTTTCCCATGCAAGCAGGGAAGGACCTGTCAGGAATTCCCTTACAAGTGCAGCGGGGATTTCCCGAGTGGGCGCGTAGCTGATCCGTAAAGGCTATTTGCACCGTGACAATTCTTCATTTCGTTTTGATACGAAGTATGTTTTGGTGATGCTTTCCTACTCGGCTAGTCTGCGAATCGTGGCATCGATTTTCCCGGTTACCCGAGGCGGGTGGAGGCGCTGCGCCCTGTAAACATGTTGTACAAAGTCACCATAGAGCCGGAATATTTGAAGGCCGAACTTTTCAATCGTGAGACGATGGAGGAAACGCGGGAATTTCTGCAAATCGTCGCTGGCGCCGCAACGAGGTATCAGCGATCATCGGTGCTGATCTGTGTGCGTTCCTCGAACCCGGTTTTCACGGTCGAGCGGTCCGGATTTCTCGCGTATTTCAAGAAGCTCAGCGTCGATCCATCACATAAGATCGCGCTGCTGGGTGATTCCGAGGAGCTCGGCATTTCCCATCAGTACATCGAATTGATCGGGCGCCAGCATGGCGTCAACGTTCAGAGTTTTAGAGACGAGGCGGCTGCGGTCAAGTGGTTCAAGGCCGAGCCGAAGCGCCAGCGGTTGAGCGGTTCAATGCTGGGCGAATGACGCGACCCTAGGCGCTTCTACCAGGCCGATACGTGAGTCTGTGGGGTGAGGGGGTCTGCGACGGCTTCCCGAACCCCTCCTTTCGGCTCACCTTCCGTGACATTTTTGTTACCTGTATTGACCCATGACGGGGGCATAATCATCCCATCCGCAATCAGCTGTCCGGGAGCGGGCCTAACGGGCTTTCTGAGCACCGGACGAAAATCGGAGAGGATCGTGGCCACGATTCTTACCATCGAGGACAGACCCGTCAATCTGCGCTTTGTTGCGACGCTGCTCCGGGACCGCGGGCACCGGTTGCTGGAGGCTTGCGACGGCGAGGAAGCGCTGAGGATCGCTCGCGCCGAAAAGCCCGACTTGGTGATCATCGACGTACTCACCTCGGGCATGGACGGTTGTCAGTTCGTCCTCAACCTGCGCCAAGAGCCGGACTCGGTCCAGCCGCGGGTGGTGTTTCGGGCCGCCGCCTACATCGCGGCCGAAGCCGAGGCCCTGGCGAGCTCCTTTGGCGCGTTCTTCGTCGCCAAGCCGGTCAACCCCGAGAACCTGCTCGCGGTCGTCGATGCGGCTCTTTCCGCGCCGAGCTCACCGCCCGTGGAACCGCATTCCGAGCATCAATCCATCGACTCGTTCTTGCGCCCGATCGCCCGGAAGCTCCACCGGCACACGGCGAATCTCGAACGGTTGAACGCTCAACTGGATCGCGGCGTCGCCGAGCGCGACGCGCAGCTCGAAGTGGTGAGGGCCGCCCTGGACCAAGAGATCAAAAAGCGCTTATGGGCGGAACAGGAACTGACGCAGTCAAACCTCCGCCTGCAGGACCAGGTTGTACATGACGGACTGACCGGTCTGCATAACCGCCGCTACGTCGAAGAGTCGCTCGGGCGGGAAGAGAGCCGTGCCCGGCGCAGCAGCCAGCCCTTCGGCGTGATGATGATCGACATCGACAACTTCAAGCGCTTCAACGACACGCTCGGCCACGCGGCAGGGGATGCGGTGTTGCGTGCAATCGGTCAGTACATGCTGTCCGCCGCCCGGGGCGAGGATATCGTCTCCCGCTATGGCGGCGAAGAGTTCGTGCTGGTCATGGCACCGGCCCTGCAGGGCACGGTCTTGGAGCGCGCCGAAAAGCTCCGCCGGGGGGTGCAGGAGCTCGAGATCGAGTACGAGGGCCGGCGCGTCGGACCCATCACGATATCGGTGGGCATCGGGATGTTTCCCGATCACGGCGAGAGCGGGCACGAGGTGCTGCGAGTCGCCGACGCTGCCCTGTATCGGGCCAAGCGCTCGGGACGTAACTGCGTTGTGGTCGGGGACAACGTGAAAGCCTGATGTGGCGATTCGTGGCGCGAAGTCACGCGCGCAGATCGTACGCGACGAAGTCGTAGCTGAAGCCTACCGCCCCGCCGAGAACGCGCGACTCACGCGAGATCTCGCGCCATCGTGAACGGTCGAACTCCGGGAAAAACGCGTCGCCCTCGAAGTCGCGCTCGATCTCGGTGATATAGAGGCGGCAGGCGAATGGAAGAGCGAGCGCATAGATCTCCGCGCCGCCGATGACGAACGCTTCCTCCCGCTCGTGAACCGCTGCGAGGGCGGTTTCGATCGAATGGGCGGCGTGGCAGCCCGAGCCGGTCCAATCGGGCGAGCGGGTGACCACGATATTGTTTCGGCCGGCAAGGGCCTTGCCGATCGATTCAAACGTTCGGCGACCCATGATCACCGCGTGGCCCAGCGTAAGCCGCCTGAAGCGCTTCAAGTCCTCGGGCAAATGCCAGGGCATCCGGTTGCGTCGGCCGATGACGCCGTTGCGCGCCACGGCAGCGATGATGGCAATGCGCGAAATGCCGGTCATTTCGAGCCGACGGGAGGGGGCAGCAAGTTCACGATGCGGAAAACTGCGGCATTATAGCGGGCCATGAAAATCGGGCTCGACTTCCCCCTGCGGTATTACCCGCGATCGTTCCTGAGCTTGCTGTTGCTCGCCTTCGCGCTCGTCGCGGCACCGCTCATCGTTGCTTTTTACAATGCCGCGGTGTACGTCGAACAGCTGGCAGGTCAGAGCCAGACCGCGGTATCTCAAGCAGCGCAGGCCTCACGCGGCAGCCGCCTCCTGGTCGAGCAAACCACCGCGCTGGAACGGGTGGTGCGCCAGTATCTCATCCTCGACGATGAGGACCTCCTCAAGGACTACGCTCGGCTCAGGGCGAACTTCAAGGCGAATACCAGCGAGCTGTCCCTGCAGCCGCTCGACGAGCCGCAGCTGAACGAGCTCAACAACACGATCGACAAGGAGCAGGGGCTTTACGAGCAGTTGCTCGGCAGACCGAAGACGGAGGCTGACAAGAAGGCGCTCGTGGAAGGCTACGTGGTATTGTCGGAGCTGGCGCGGGACGTCCTCAATACAAGCAACGCTTTGATCGACCGCGAGGTGGAATCGATGCGACGCACGGGCGAGCGCGCGCAGCGCATCCTGTGGCTGCAGCTCGCTGCGACGATACCGCTGGGGATACTCCTTGCGGTCGGGGTCACCCTTCTCATCGCCAGACCGATCCGCCAGCTCGACCAGGCGATCCGGCGCCTCGGCGCAGGCGAGTTCGAAGGCGACATCCGGGTCGGCGGGCCCGCGGACCTGAAATACCTGGGCAGCCGGCTCGATTGGCTGCGTCAGCGCCTGATCGAGCTCGAGCAACAGAAGCGCTTGTTCCTGCGGCACGTATCTCACGAGCTGAAAACGCCGCTGACGGCACTTCGCGAAGGATCCGAGCTGCTCGCCGAAGGCACTGCCGGTCCGCTTTCGTTGGGACAACGCGAAATCGTCGAAATTCTCCAGCAAAAGAGCGTGCAATTGCAGCAGCTGATCGAGGGCCTGCTCAACTATCATCGCGCGCAGGAGAGCGTGGGGCGCCTGGAGCTGACGGCAGTGCGATTCGACGAGGTCGTGGAGCAGGTGCTCGACGATCACCGGCTCGCGATCCAGGCCCGCGGCATCCGCGCCGACCTGCTGCTGGACCCGGTCATCCTTCAGGCGGACGAGGAAAAATTGCGCGCCGTCGCTGCGAATCTGGTCTCCAATGCGGTCAAATACTCGCCGGATGAGGGTATGATTTCCCTTGCGCTGCGACGAGAGGGAGACGAGGTGGTGTTTGACGTAAGAGACGCGGGTCCGGGAATTCCCCCCGAGGATCACGACCGGATTTTCGATTGGTTTTATCAGGGCGAAGACGTCCATCACGGTCGCGTGCGGGGGAGCGGTCTGGGTCTGGCCATCGCGAGGGAATTCGTGGTCGCTCACGGCGGGCGAATCGAGGTCGTGAAGGGCCCCGCGGCCGGCGCCCACTTCCGCGTCACGCTCGCGTCCGGGACGCCGCGTCCCGAGTCATGATGCGGACAGTTGCAGCCCTCTCCTGCGCGGTCGCGCTAGCCGGATGCGCCTATCTCGCCCCATTCCCGGGAACCTCTTCGGCTCGTGAAAGCCAGGAATCGCGCCAGATCATCGACCTGATCGCCTACACCCAGAGAGTCGCGGCGCTCCAGGCCGAAGAACAGCAGCGCGAATTGAACGCTTCGAGCCAGATATTCACCAAGGATCGTGGCGCTTACGGGCGCGTCAGGCTTGCCCTCCTGCTCGCCCTGCCCGGAACGGCGTTCAACGACGATGCCAAGGCCGCGGGCCTGCTTGAGTCCCTCGCGGGCACGGGAACTTCCGAATCGCCGCCGGGCCCAATGCAGCAGTTTGCCGGGCTGCTTCACGCGCAGATCGGCGAGCGCTTGCGCGAGCAGCGCCGCACGGCCCAACTGAAGGAACAACTCGAGGCGCTGAAGGCGGTCGAGCGCAAGATCATAGAGCGCGAGCAAGCGCGGCCAAGATGAGCACGATTCTTCTCGTAGACGACGATCCGGATATTCTGAAGCTCATTTCCCTACGGCTTACCGCCGCTGGCCACAGCGTGAAGGGAGCCGAGAGCGGCGAGAAGGCGCTCGCCATGCTCGCGGCGTCGCGCCCCGAGCTCGTCATTACGGACCTCAAGATGGGCGGAATGGACGGGTTGACCTTGTTCGACGAGATCCGCAAGCAGGCGCCCACCCTTCCGGTCATCATCCTGACTGCGCACGGCACGATCCCAGACGCGGTCGCCGCCACACGCCGCGGGGTTTTCGGCTTTCAGTCCAAGCCGTTCGACGGAAAGCACCTGCTCGATCAGGTCGAGCAGGCGCTGCGGCTTTCCGGAGCCGGACAAGGCGGGAACGACGGGGACTGGCGGCAAGGCTTGGTGACGCAAAGCCCGAAAATGGAGAACGTGCTCCATCAAGCGCGCCTGGTCGCCCAGTCGGAAGCGAGCGTGTTCATCCAGGGCGCGAGCGGCACGGGAAAGGAACTCCTCGCGCGCGCGATACACCGCGCGAGCCGGCGCTCGGGGGGACCTTTCGTTGCGGTCAATTGCGCCGCCATCCCTGAAAATCTGCTCGAATCCGAATTGTTCGGACACCGCAAGGGCTCGTTCACCGGCGCGATCTACGACCACAAGGGGCTTGTCCCCGCAGCGGACGGAGGGACGCTGTTCCTGGACGAGATCGGCGATATGCCTCTTGCTTTGCAAGCCAAGCTATTGCGGGTACTGCAAGATCGTGAGGTGCGTGCGGTCGGTGCAACTCAAGGGACGGCGGTGGACGTACGGATCATCTCCGCCACGCATCGCGACCTCGACGTCCAGATGAAAGCCGGGCGGTTCCGCGAGGACCTTTACTATCGCCTCAACGTCGTCTCGCTCGTTCTCCCGCCCCTCTCGGAGCGGCGCGAAGACATCGTTCCCTTGGCGACTCATTACCTCGGCGCGACGGCCGGGCGTTACGGAAAGGACGTCCGCGCATTCGCTCCGGAGGCGCTCCAGATGCTGCTTGCGGCACCCTGGCCGGGCAACGTGCGCCAGCTCGTCAACGTGATCGAGCAGGTGGTTGCGCTCTGCGCCTCGAGCGTCGTGCCCGCCACACTCGTCCAGCAGGCGCTGAAGGAAGAACCCGCGCAGCTCGCCTCGCTCGAGGAGGCGCGAGGCGTCTTTGAGCGCGAATACCTGGTTCGCATTCTGCGCATGACCGGAGGCAGCGTGACGCAAGCGGCGAAGCTCGCGCAACGCAATCGTACGGAGTTCTACAAGCTGCTCGAGCGTCACCAGCTCGAGCCGAAGATGTTCAAGCCCGAAAAGGCCTGAACCCCCGAAGCGCGGATCTTGTCGCCCTGTCGCCCAGTGGCGACAAGGAAATTCCTTTCCCATCAGCTTGATTTTCTTCGGTTGCCGGAAAGCGTCGCTGACAGGCGACGTATCGAGAAAATTTGGCATCCCGGATTTTCGAGTAACCCGTTGAGTTAGCTTGAAAGTTTCATCTTGGCACGGGGATTGCACTCCTAGCGGCGGAGAAAGAAATTTACTGAAGCAGGCGCGCTCCGAATCGGGATAAATGCGGATCGATCCACTTATCGCAGGACCGGCGGTTTCGGTGCTGATCGCGGGCGTGATCGGCGTCGGCGCCATGACGGGCTTACTGCCCAGCGGGCTGTCGCCGAAGCAGGGCGACGCGCGGCCGGCCGACCCCGGAAGCCAATCGGTTCCGGCCACCAGTTGTGCCTTATGCGGCACCGTCGAGTCCATCCGGACGATAGAGGTACGCGATGAGCCGCGCGACGTCGGCACCGTCGCCGGCGGGCTCAGCGGCGCCGCCGCAGGCAACCGGGCAGACGGCGGAAACGGCAACGCCGCCACGACGATCCTCGGGACCGTCGCAGGCGCAATCACCGGAGACGAGACCGAGAGGAACGTGAAAAAGCGCTACGCGTATCGTGTGACGGTGCGCATGGATGACGGCTCCTTTCGCACCGTTTCTCTTTCGAGCCCGCCCACCCTCGCCGTGGGCGACAAGGTCAGGGTAGTGGAAGGCAAACTCGTGCGCACATGAAAAAAGTCGGGTATAAGAAAAACCCCACTTTATTCAAGCGAGGAGGAACGAAAATGCCAAGCCTTAACCGGACCGTCGCAGGCGCTCTTGTCGTCGCCCTGTGCACCTTGGGGCTGCCGATTCCGGCCGCGCAGGCCGAGCTGGTCGCAACCGATCGGGTCGGGACCACCCGGCAGGCGCCGCTTTCGGCACGCGAGTTTCTGGGTTCGCTTTTCGACCGGGCCGACGTCCGGGCCGCGCTCGAGCGGCAAGGCGTGAGTGCCGACGATGCGAGGGCCCGCGTCGACGCCTTGAGCGATGACGAAGTGGAACAGGTCGCCGCGCGGTTCGATTCGCTTCCCGCAGCGGGCAGCGGGATCGAGACCGCGCTGGTAATTGGGTTTCTCGTGTTCGTGACCCTTCTCATAACGGATATTCTGGGCTTCACCAAGGTTTTCAGCTTCACCCGGCCGGCCAAGTGATCCTCCCCTCTCGGCCGCGCCGGTGTGTCGCCCGCCGCCTAACGGCGGCGGGCATCTTTCTTCTCGGGCTTGCAGGCTGCGCCACGCCGCAGCTGCAAGCCCTGGTCGGGAGCGATTCCTCCGGAATCCCGCAGCGCGCCGAGATCGGCGCGGTTCCTTTTTACTCGCAGGACGACTATCAATGCGGTCCGGCCGCTCTCGCGATGGTGCTCGGAGCCGGGGGCAAGACGATCGAGCCCGAGGCGCTGCGGCCGCAGGTCTACCTCCCGGATCGGCACGGGAGCTTGCAGATCGAGATGCTAGCGGCGGCGCGCCGCAACGGCTTCGTCGCGATCGAGCTCAAGCCGAATCTTTCGGATCTCCTCACCGAGATCGCCGAGGGAAACCCCGTGCTGGTGCTGCAGAACCTTGCGCTGGACTGGCATCCCGTCTGGCACTACGCGGTCGCGATCGGCTATGACCTCAAGGCGCGCAGCATCACCTTGCGCTCCGGCGAAGAGCGGCGCCTGCAGATGCCGCTCAGCACCTTCGAGCACACTTGGCGACGCGGCGGCTATTGGGCGATGCTCGCGTTGCCGCCCCGACGCTTGCCGGCGAGCGTGCATGCAGGCGACTATTTGAGCGCCGTGGCGCGGCTCGAGAAGACCGGCCCGCCCGCGTCGGCGCGGGGAGCCTACGAGCGCGCACTCGAGCGCTGGCCCGACCAGCTCATGGCGCTCATGGGCCTGGGAAATACCGCCTATCGGGCCGGCGACTACGAGGCGGCGGAACGGGCCTTCCGGCGGGCCGTTCTCGTTCATCCGCGGTCGGCCGCCGCGCACAACAATCTGGCGCAAACGCTCGCGGACCTCGACCGCCACGACGAGGCCCTGGCCGAAGCGCGCGTGGCGGTCGGCCTCGGCGGGCCGCAAGAGGACACGTCGCTCCGCACGCTGGATGCCATCGTATCGCGCACCGGCCGAGGCGAGCAGGAATGGCACCGGTGATCCAACGCTGATGGCGATGCACCGTGGGACGCCCACGCACAACCTCTGGACCGGACTGCGACAAATCCTTTCGCACGGCGCCATCACCGTGCTCGCAGTCGCGATCGCTTTCTCGCTTCCCGGGGTAGCGAACTACATCCTGAACGAGTGGTGGCCTGAGGTCCAGAACAACGCGAATCTCCTGCTCGCGACTGAAGTGGGCCTGGCCTCGGTCCTTGCGTTGCTGTTCAATCTCGCGAAAATCGCCTGGGATCACCGCCAGCGGGTCCTCACCGCGCGGCTCGCATCCCTCGTGTACGCGCGCAACGCCGGCGCCGGCTGGTGGTCGAGGCGGCGGGAACGCGCGCTGGTGAGCCAGCTTCCGGCCGCGCGCGACGCGTTCGTGCTGACCTTGACCGGCTACGACACGTTCGTCGCCGACGACAGCTTGCTGCGAGGTGTGATCGAGAAGGCCTACGAGATCCGAGTGATGCTGGTCAACCCGATTGGAAAGGCACTGCGCGAGCGGGCAGATTCCCTGCCATCGAAGATCACGGTGCAAACTCTGCATACCGAGATCGAGGCGACAGTCGGGTATCTCTCGGGGCTGCGCAAGTTCGGCAAGAAGGTGGAAGTCAAGTTCTACGATGAAGAACCGTTCTGGAAGCTCATCGTGCTCGGCGACTATGTCTGGGTGCAGCATTGCCACAGCGGATTCGCGGTCAAAGAGCAGCCCGAATTCGTGTTCGCCCTGCAGCACCGCGAGCCGCGCCAGGGCCTCTTCGTACCCTTCTATATGGTGTTCCTCAACCGGTGGAATGATGCGAGACATCCCGAGTACGATTTCGACACGAACGAGCTGGTCTACCGCGACTCTTCGGGAAAGGAAACGGGCCGGGATGCACTGACAGCTCCGATCGACGGCACTGCGGTGCGCCTGCCTGTCTCCGAGGCGCCCGCCGCGGCGGTGGCTGAAGCGGCGCTGCTGCGGCGCCCGGCGCCCGAGCGCACCGCCGTCGACTAGACCGCGATCGGCGCCTTGATCGCAGGGTGGGGGTCGTAAGCCTCGAGGGTGAAATCCTCGTAACGGAAAGCGAAGATGTCCTTTACGGCTGGGTCGAGCCGCATGCGCGGCAGGGGCCGCGGCAAGCGCGCGAGCTGCTCTTTCGCCTGTTCCAAATGATTGAGATACAGGTGCGCATCGCCGAAGGTATGCACGAATTCGCCCGGCTTCAGGTCACATACCTGCGACACCATCAGCGTGAGCAGCGCATAGGAGGCGATGTTGAACGGCACGCCGAGGAAAATGTCGGCACTGCGCTGGTACATCTGGCAGGAAAGGCGTCCATCGGCCACGTAGAACTGAAACAGGACGTGACACGGGGGCAGCTTCATCTTGTCGATCTCGGCGGGGTTCCAGGCCGTCACGATGTGGCGGCGCGAATCCGGCCGGGTCCTGATCGAATTCACGACTTGCGAGATCTGATCGATCGCGCCCCCGTCGGCCGAGGGCCAGCTGCGCCACTGCGAGCCGTACACCGGTCCGAGCTCGCCGTCGGCATCGGCCCATTCGTCCCAGATCGTGACGCCGCGCTCCTGCAGCCAGTGGACGTTGGTCTCGCCCCGCAGGAACCACAGCAGCTCGTAGACGATCGATTTGAGATGGACTTTCTTTGTGGTCAAGAGCGGGAAGCCGGCGGCCAGATCGAATCGCATCTGCCAGCCGAAGGTGGACAGCGTGCCGGTGCCCGTTCGGTCGGTCTTTCTGTGACCGTGCCCGAGCACGTGGCGCATGAGATCGAGGTATTGCTTCATCGAGGCGCGACCGGATAGGGTTTCGAAATCATAGCGCGTTATCCGATCTTCTTGAACGCGCGCGCGGCGGGATCGCCCACCAGCACCCGATCACCGCCAGCGCGAATGCAGCGTAGGCGATTGCAAAGACCCACTCCGGAAGATCGTAGTAGAGCAGCCACGCCAGCCAGCGGCCGATAAAGCTGCGCTCCTCGCGCCCCGTGGCCCGCAACATGTCCTCCCATCGCGTCAGCGGGCAGGCGACCCCGAGCAGGGCCTCGGCGGCGACAAACACGATCGCGGCGACGTGCAGCATACGAAAAGTGCGGTTGCGGATCCAGCTCCAGCGCCCCGCGCCGGCGAGAATCAGGGCGAAGCCGCCGACGACGAACAGCACGAAGAGGACGTGCGCGACGAGGACCGCATCGGCAAGCCACGGGGCAGCCATGGTGTCTCAACGCCTCTGTGCTTTCGGCTCCCCCGATTCGACCGGCCGCGAGGGATCGGCGCACCATTCGCTCCAGGAGCCGGGATAGAGGCGCGCCCCGCGCAGGCCGGCGATTTCCATCGCGAGAAGGTTGTGGCAGGCGGAAACCCCGGAGCCGCAATAGTTCACGACGTTTTCCGCGCCAGCGGGACCGAGCAGGGTTCCGAACTCCTCGCTGAGCGCCTCGGGCGTCTTGAAACGGCCGTTCGCGTCGAGGTTGTCCCGGAAATATCGATTGTGCGCGCCCGGAATGCGGCCACCCACGGGATCGAGAGTTTCGTTCTGTCCGCGAAAACGGTCCGGCGCGCGCGCGTCGACGAGAACCAGGCTCGGATCGTGGAGGCGGGCGCGGACAAAATCGGCGCTGACCCAGCTCTTGTTTACCTTCCCTGAAAATCGCGTCGGCTGCGGCTGCGGCACCTCGGCGCCCTGCGGTCGCCCTTCGGAGATCCATTGGTTCCAGCCCCCGTCGAGAACTGCCACGGGCAGATGCCCGAGCCAGCGCAGCAGCCACCACAGTCTCGCTGCCACCATGCCACCCTGCGCGTCGTACACAACGACCTGCTTTCTCGAATCGACGCCCGCGCGCCCCAGCTTCTCCATCAGCATCTGCGGATCGGGAAGCGGATGCCGGCCGTTGGTTCCGGTCTTCGGCGCGGAGAGATCGTCGTCCAGATGCAGGAAGCGTGCGCCGGGAACGTGCGACGCCTTGTACTCGGTACGCCCGCGCGTCGGGTCGGTCAGATCGTGACGGCAATCGAACACGACCCAATCGGGATCGTCGAGGCGCTGCGCGAGGATTTCGGTGCTGACCAGCGCTGTGAGGATCATGCCGCTATCTTACTCGCGGCCGGCACCCAGAAATTCTAGAGGTGCCCGGCCAGCCCGCGCTTGATGTGCTCGTGGAAGTGCATCATCCCGTCTTCCATGGGGGACTGGTAAGGACCGACTTCGTTCTCGCCGCGCTCCCACAGCGCGCGCCGGCCGCGGTCCATGCGCTTGGCGATCTCGTCGTCCTCGATCGCGGTTTCCCGGTAGGCGGCCTGCTCGGCTTCGATGAATTCGCGCTCGAACAGGACGATGTCCTCGGGATAGTAGAACTCGACGACGTTGGTGGTGTGCGTCGGTGAGCGCGGCAGGAGCGTGCTCACCACGAGCACGTGCGGATACCATTCGAGCATGACGTTCGGGTAGTACAGGAACCAGATCGCGCCCTGCTTGGCCTTCCTGCCATCGAGATAGCGGGTGAGCGCGTCGTGCCACCTGGCGTAGGTGGGCGTTCCTGCCCTGGTGAACTCGTCTTTCACTCCTACGACTTGCGCCGAATAAGCGTCCGCAATGTCCCACTTGAGATCGTCGCAGGTGACGAAGTTGCCCAGTCCCGGATGGTAGGGGATGACGTGATAGTCCTCGAGGTACACCTCGATGAAGGTTTTCCAGTTCTGCTCGAACTCCATGATTTCGACGCGGTCGAGCAGGTAGCCGGTGAAATCGAAGTCGTCGGCGCTCGCGAACCCGGCGAGGTCCTTCGCCACGTCGCGTTTTCCCGAGAACAGCATTCCGCGCCAGTTCTGCAGAGGAGTCTTGCCGAGGTTGAGGCAGGGATTCTCGGGGAAATGCGGGGCGCCGAGCAGCTCGCCCTTCATGTCGTAGGTCCAACGGTGCAGCGGGCAGACGATGTTCTGGGCGTTGCCGCGGCCTTCGAGCAGGACGGCCTGCCGGTGGCGGCAGACGTTCGACAGGAGCTCGATGCCGCTTGCGTTCCGGACCAACACCTTGCCGTGATCCATCCAGGCGAGGGTGTGATAGTCGCCGAGGTTCGGCACCATCAGTTCGTGCCCGACATATCCCGGGCTGTTCGCGAAGAGCAGCTTCTGCTCCAGCTCGAAAACCTGCGGGTCGAAGTACCAGGAAACGGGAAGCTGCGATGCGTTGGGTTTGAGCCTTCGCGAACTGGGCAAGTCGGACATACGGCTGGAGAGCTCCCTTATTTCTATAGTTCGTAAAATGCGCGCGATTCTAGACCTTTTTCCCGGGAGGCACCAGGTGTTTTTCCCAACCGGGCCCCCCTTTTCCCTCTGGACAATGCTCATCCGCCGGAGTTCGCTCCGGAGCTTCATTTGACCGCCGTTTCCTCATGGGCTATTTTGCCGTTTCCTGAACAGAACGGCGCTCCGGGCCGGCCCCTCCGCCATGTCAAAATCCGCCAAGACCGATCCACCCGAGAGCTTCGAAGCCGCCCTCGCCGAGCTGGAGAAGATCGTGGCCAGTATGGAGTCCGGAAAGCTGACTCTGGAGCAGTCCCTTGCCGCGCACAAGCGGGGCCTGGAGCTGGCTCAGTACTGCCAGGGGGTCCTCGCCCGCGCGCAGCAGCAGGTGAAGGTGCTTGAAGAAAATACGCTGAAAAACTTTCCCGGTGCCGACGGCGGCGAATGAATTCAACGCCTGGATGGCAAGAGTCCAGGCTCGGGTCGAAGCGGCGCTGGAGCGTCTTCTCCCTTCGGCAGGAATCGCGCCGCTGCGCCTGCATGACGCGATGCGCTACGCGGTGCTCGGGGGAGGCAAGCGGATACGGCCCCTGCTCGCCTTTGCCGCGGGGGAGGCCTCTGCGGGCGAACCGGCCCGCGCCGACCCGGCGCGCCTGGAAATCGCGGCCTGCGCCGTCGAATGCATTCACGCCTACTCGCTCGTGCACGACGATCTGCCCTGCATGGACGACGACGTGCTTCGGCGCGGCAAGCCGGCTTGCCACATCGAATTCGACGAGGCGACCGCGCTTCTCGTGGGCGACAGTCTGCAGTCGCTCGCGTTTCAGCTGCTCACCGAGCACCGTCTGTCCGACGATCCCGCGGTTCAGGTCGAAATGGTGAAGATCCTCGCCGTTGCGTGCGGCAGTCGCGGCATGGCGGGCGGACAGGCGATCGATCTCGCGAGCGTGGGCCAGGCCCTCTCCGTGCCGGAGCTGGAATACATGCACATCCACAAAACGGGCGCGCTGATCCGCGCGTCGGTCGCGCTCGGCGCGCGCTGCTCGAACACGCTCGCGCCGGGCGAGCTTGCGCACCTTGATCACTACGCAAAATGCGTGGGGCTCGCCTATCAGGTCGTCGACGATGTTCTCGACCAGGAGTCATCGACCGCGACGCTCGGCAAGACCGTCGGCAAGGACGCGGCGAACAACAAGCCGACCTACGTCTCGGCGCTCGGGCTCGCGCGCGCCAAGGCGCTCGCCCGCGAATTGCGCGAGGAGGCGCTGGCCGCCCTTTCGGAACTGCGCGGCGGTGCACGAAGGCTCGCCGAGCTGGCCGATTTCATCGTGTTGCGCAAGTTCTAGCTGCGGAAAAGGCGCGTTCGCGTCGGACAAGCTCTCCGGTTTGCGGGATAATTCGCCTCTATGAGCGCGATTGGCAAGGCGGATCTGCCGGGGAAGGGTTCGGGGGCCGGATCGGCAGTATACGAGCCGGCGGCGTACGAGCTGCTCAAGACCATCGACGACCCGGCCGCGTTGCGGGCTCTGGATCGCCGGGGACTGCAGCGGCTCGCCGACGAGCTGCGCACCTTCATTCTGGAATCGGTCAGCCAGACCGGCGGCCATCTGTCCTCCAATCTGGGAACGGTCGAGCTGACCATCGCGCTGCACCACGTCTTCAACACGCCCTACGATCGCATCGT
>WNEZ01004384.1_pt1 | contig 18974 bp, 10 predicted proteins | sample 5400521 | NCBI WGS metagenome assembly WNEZ01 (sample SAMN13153339, study PRJNA577476) | soil metagenome | isolation source: 120 cm saprolite under Douglas fir tree site 2 hole 1 replicate 1 | place: USA:California | collected 2015-04-18
GACTATCCCAATCAGGTGAACAACTCCCTGGTGTTCCCAGGACTCTTCCGTGGCGCGCTGGATGCGCGTGCCCGCGTGATTAACGAGCCAATGAAATTTGCGGCGGCAGAACGACTGGCAGCTATGGTGAGCGAGCGGGAGCGGCAGGAGGGCCAGATTATTCCACCAGCGATGAGCTACGATATTGCTCCCGCGTTGGCTGAGGCGGTGGCTCAGGCGGCAATGGACAGTGGAGTAGCCCGCCTTCGCGTCGATCCACAGATTGTGGCCCAAAACTGCTATGATTTCATCTACGAGGGAATCCTGACACCAGTCCCGCCACTGGAAGAAACGCGTGTAGGGGCATGATGATGAATTTTAACAATCAAAACCGGTCCTGTCATGCTGAGCGCAGCGAAGCATCTCGCTGCCCATCGAGACAGACCCTTCGCTTCGCGGAGGCGTGACAATACTTTACCGATGGTGGTTGTTAAACTTCATCATCACGCCCATACTGGAAAGGAAAGAACCAATGACCACATCAACGAGCAACCCAAAGGTTGAGGCGATTCGTCGTAGCGTGCAATCTTCCTACAATGAGCTGAACCGGTTCATCGCAGAGGAGTTGGTGACGTTAGACCCGGTCAAACTTTATCAGCGGCCTGCCGAAAACGAGTGGACAATCATGGAGAGCCTTGCTCATATCGTAGAGATTATGCTCTACTGGGCCGGTGAAATCGAGAAGCTGGTGGCAGAACCCGGGCGGAATTTTGGTCGTACGATGCAGGATGCAGGGCGTTTGCAGGCAATCAGTGAGCATGGTTCGGATAGCCTGGAGCAAATTCGTGCCGCGCTACCCGGCAGCTATGCCCGCCTTGAAGAGGTGTTGAGCAAGCTGAACGATGGTGATTTAGCGTTGACGGGCCATCATTCCAGGTACGGTGATCAGACGCTTGAGTGGTTCATTGAGGATTTTGTGACGCACCACCTGAGCAGCCACCTTGAGCAACTGAGGCTTAGCCTGGCAGCTGTAAGGTGAACAGGTATATTCATCCGCAAAAACCGATGTATGCTGTCGTCTATCAGGTTGAGCATCACTCTTTCCCTGGAAAGGGAACTATCAGAGACAAGGAGAATACATCATGACGACACCACAAACGAAGCGTCTTGTAGGCTTGCTCACCTCTCCTCGTTGCCGCCAAAGCTGAATTAGCGTATAATAAACACTACCACAAATTGTAGACAGATTTACAGGCAAAATAGTCCAGGGTAGGCACTCATGCCACTAGAAATCTTCTACTCCTATGCGCATGCAGATGAAGCGCTGCGACAGCACATGGAGACGCATCTGAGTCTGCTGCAACGGCAGGGTCTCATCTCCGAGTGGCATGATCGCCAGATTCTTGCTGGCGACGAATGGGCACGTGACATTGACCAGCATCTGGAGACGGCCTCGATCATTCTTCTGCTTATCAGTCCCAACTTCCTGGCCTCCGACTATTGCTACGATATTGAGATGCAACGGGCCCTGGAACGCCATAAAAACGGCGAGGTCCAGGTCATTCCCGTTATTTTGCGGCCCGTCGATTGGGAGGGCGCGCCCTTCGCCCACTTGCAATGCTTGCCGCGTGACGCCAGAGCGGTCACCGAGTGGGACAACCAGGACGCCGCGTTTCGTGACATTGCCAGGGGCATTCGCACCGCTATTGAGCAGCTCCCATCGACTTCCACGGTGCCCCAGCCAGTGCCACCCGCACCCGGGGCACCTGCTACAGCGAGCACGCGAGCGCCTACTGTGCCTACTGACCGCAACCGCCAGCGCATGCTCAAACGGGTGCATGCGACCTGGATTGCCGGGGTGCTCGAACAATCGCTGCACGGTGCTGCGCTAGTGGTGTTAGGGTTGGAGGAAAAGGCGGATGTGCTGGACAATCCGTGGCGGCTGCTGATGCAAGAGGTGGATCGACCCACGCAGCCCCTGCCGGAGGGAACGCGTATCACCCAGGTCTATGACGCGACGGAAGGCGGGCTGCTCATCCTGGGCGAGCCTGGCGCAGGGAAAACGACACTGCTACTTGAACTGGCGCGTGACCTGCTCAACCGTGCGCAGACCAGCGAAAACGCTCCAATACCCGTGGTCTTCAACCTATCATCCTGGGCAAAGAAACGACTTGCCCTGAGCGACTGGCTGGTTGAGGAACTGAGCATCCGCTACGAGGTGCCGCGCAGACTCGGGCAGTCCTGGGTGAGCGAGGACCGGCTGCTTTTGCTGCTCGATGGGCTGGACGAGGTGGCATCAGCTGCGCGTAAGGAGTGCATAGAGGCTATCAACAGCTACCGGCAAACGCACCCAGACGTACAGGTCGTGGTCTGTTGCCGCAGCACTGAGTACCTCAATGAGCCTGCACAACTGCGCCTGCATACCGCCGTGGTGATCCAGCCGCTCACGCAGGAGCAGATTGATACCTACCTGGAGAGCGCGGGGGAGCAGGCGGAGGCGTTGCGCGAGGCGCTGCAACAGGATGCGGACCTGCGCGAACTGGCGACGACACCCCTCATGCTCACGATCCTTTTGTTTGCTTACAGGGGAACATCACCCGACAAGATCAGCGAGCTGACATCCCTGGGAGCCAAACGAGAGCAGATCTTTGCCTCCTACGTGCAGCATATGCTCAAACGCCGTGGTGCCTCGAAACGCTACAAACCCGAACAGATAACGCACTGGCTCACCTACCTCGCTGGGCAGATGAAACGGCAGAACCAGACCGTCTTCTACATTGAGCAGATGCAGCCTGACTGGCTGCTGGAGATGTGGCCGCACTCCTGGTATCGCGCTCTTGCAGGAGGAGTATCCGGTGGATTGTTGTGTGGGCTGATTGGCGCGGCGGTTGGAGCCACATTTAGTTTGATATCCGCATTTAGCTCGTTATCCTCCTTCCTGGATACGCCTATTTCATGGCCTGCAATAGCCGCCGGGTTAGTCAGCGGATTGATCATAGGACAGATCCTTGGATCGATCACCGGATTGTTTCGCCTCAAAAGTACAGAAATAAGAACTGTTGAAGTGATCACCTGGTCATGGGCGAATGCGCGTCTGGCTGCAATTGCAGCCATTGTTGGCGGACCGCTGGGGGCACTGATACTACTTCATTCTAGCTACTTCATCATAAACTTCGTTGTGGTCTTTATTTCACATAGTACACTTCTACCCCTTTGGCTGATTACTGTTGCTTTTCTATTGATAGTAGCTCTACCTCTGATATATTTGATAATTCTAATATTGCCTGAATGGATATGTTTTATTCTGCTTTACCTATTCACCCATAGAAATCATGATGGTCACAGATCTATCATATCCAGGCAGAGGATATGGTATGCTGCACGTCGTGGAGCACTTGTTGGAATATTTATGGTTTGCATCGGTCTCACATTGTTGCTGCCCACCGTTACAGTGACTAGCAGGTTAGTAGAGCTAACAGGTATACGCCTCGATATCTATCTGGTAGCCGTTGGATGTGTCTCGGGGCTCGTTACCGGGCTGATTTACGGAGTATCACACGGACAACTAGAAACACACGCCTCCATTAAGCCGAACCAGGGAACATGGCGTTCTCTGTATAATGGGGGACGTGTTTTGTTGATTGCTGGACTCATCGTGTGGCTTGTATATGATATACCTGTTCTAGTGAGCTATAGGCTCGCTGTCATTCTGGCACCTCCCCCAGTAACCATAAATTTCCCCAGCAATCAGATCCTCACTGGAGTACTTGTTGGTATCTCCATTGGCTTCTTCTTCGGGCTATTAAATGGCGGCATAGCCTGTATCGAGCATGTGCTGCTGCGCGTCTTCCTCTGGCAGAACAGAGCTCTGCCCTGGAACTATGTACACTTCCTCAATTATGCCGCCGAGCGCATTCTGCTGCGCAAGGTGGGCGGAGGCTATATCTTTGTCCATCGGCTGCTGTTGGAGTATTTTGCTTCGTTAGCAACACCTTTCCCTGAAGAAGTATTCGCGGTAGCAGCGATAAGTGACCTTTCGCCAGCTATTTCCAGCACTCCTCAGATCGACATCGCCCACCCAGAAGAAAAAGCCTCTGCCCCTGTTCCTAGCAGAAAAGCTGGTTTCAACAAGGAAAAGCGCATCGCGACTCTATTTGTCGTAGTGATTATTCTTCTTGAACTAGCAAGCGGCGCGAGTATCCTCAATGTAGTCCAGTACTCTGTACAAAAGGCCAATGATGCCAGAGCCACTGCCCAGGTCGAGGCCGAGGCCAGCGCCAATGCCCAAGCCGAGGCCACCGCCAATGCCACCGCCAATGCCCAGGTCGAGGCCAATGCTAGTGCTGAAGCTCTCTCTAACGCCTCGCCGATTGCTTACCCTCCAAAAAACACATCTCCAGTACTCGATGATCCATTACAGGACAACAGCAAAGGAAACAACTGGGAAGTAGATGATCCGAGCAAGGGTAATTGCAAGTTCATCAATCGGGCCTATGACATCAATACTCTTGGCCTGGAACAGTGTTTCGCTAGGAGCATGGACTTCACGAACTTCATCTATGAAGTACAAATGAAGATTGTCAAAGGTGATGGAGGAGGTATTGCTTTTCGCATTGATCCTACGGAAAGTCAGTACTACTACTTTGCCATAAACCAGGATGGTTCATACAGCGTCTATGATTACGGTATCGACGTCGTGCTCGCCGGGGGCTCCAGTTCGGCCATTCACCAAGGGCTGAATCAGACCAACCTGCTTGCAGCCGTCGTTCATGGCAAGATCATCGAACTGTATGTCAATCACCAACGCGTTGCCGTCGTAGGCAGTAACACCTATACTCACGGCCGGATAGGCGTGATCGTGACAGGACTCTCTAACCAGACCGAAGTAATATTTCAAAACGCCAAAGTATGGAAATTAACAGCCTGAATTTGTTCTGGCAAGACTTGACAACCGACACGGTATCTACGTCTTCGTTGCCTGACGCAACATCTCTTGCAACCGCTGGTTCGTTTCCTCCAATTGTTGGTTCCGTACTTCCAACTGCCGCATTTCCTCCTCCAGTTCTTCCTTCTCCCGATGCAACAGGGTGAGTTGGATAGCAAGCTGTCGCCTGGCCTTCTCATACTCGTATTGTGCGGTTCGCAGATCATTCTCAAGTTTTGTGATCTGTGGGCCATAAGGCTTGCCAAGCAGGACGCTGTAGAGTTCATGTTCTGGGCTGCCGTAGAGACTACTCGCCTGCCGATTTTGCAGCGTGGAGCTATTCAGATGCCCACCGGCGAGCAAACCACCCAGCGCACGCAAGGCAACCGCCTGGCGTTCGGAATACGTCATGCTGGTTTGATACATTGCCAGGCCAGGGTAGCCGATGGCTTTGGTATACTCATATACATCCTGGTGAGGTGTCATCATACCCAGTACACCTACAACTTCGGCGAGCAGTTCCGGTGGGATAGCACGATAGCGCAGCATCTCTAGAAGAACCTCTTCTGCCTCTTTTCCCAGTAATAAGAATGCCTGCGTAAGCTGTTCCTGATGTCCTGGCTGGTTATGATAGTGATATAGCCCCCAGGCGATGTGATTGGCAACATCGCTGCCACCAACCAGAAGCAACAAGGCGATGATGCGCTGCGTGGCACGTTCTTCGCTCTGCGTCTGCAGGTACTCCAACAGTGCTTGTATCATCTCCTGGTTGGTACGTGGCAGCGTAGCTTCATCGGCGATTCGTTCTAAAAGGAGACCCAGGGCCATCGAGATGTCCGCTAGCTCGTCGGCGAGCAAGTGCCCAATCAACCCGTTCTTGATCTCTACAGTGGGCATGCTACGGAAAGTGTTCAGTGCCGCCTCCCGTCGTGCACGATTGCTTACATCGTGAGATGCAGCCCAGATAGCGGGAAAGGCAGCTACACCAATATCACGCAGAATTCCTTGCGCAACCTGGGCCAGCGATAGGTCAGGATCAGCAATCAGGTTAATGAGACCGGGTACAGCCTCTGCACCAATATTCACCAACACGATCTTCACACCACGCTGCCGCTCTTCCATACGTAAAGCATCTAAGAGACCTTGCAAAGTACTATCACTTTGGGCATCATGTTTCTGCACCAAACGCACAAACGCCTCACAGACGCCTTCTAGGAGGTACGCATTTTCTAACCCCTCGAGTAAAGCAGGAATGCTCACGTCTGCAAGTTCGTTTGTCAGCACCTCCAGCAAGGCTTCGCGAGCACGTTGTGGCAAAGGCAAAATGAAGAGTTGCACAACTTGAGGCAAGATATCCGCTGCCTGGCGCACCAGGTCTACAATGATGCGCTGTGCACGCGCCTGTGCCGAGCTATTGGCATCATCCAGTCCTGGCACCAGCAACGGTAATACCGTTGGGCCAATTTCTAGCAGGATGACCGCGGCAGCATCACCACGTTCGGGGTCTCCCAGCAAGCTCACCAACTGCGGTATGGCGTCCTCTTGATACATGTGCAGTAGTTCGTTAACCGCCGGACGCAGTACGGGATGATGTAGTACCGCCAATAATGCGGAAACGACCACATGGCCCTCCATCCTGGTGAGCGTATGACGCACGAAACGCTGCACACGATCGTCAGGATGCGCAAGATGGGTTACCAGCACCTGGGCGGCATCATTCCCTTTTGCCAGTAACACCGTCACGATTTGCTCCGCCTGGGCCTCACTAGCAACTGCTAACGCAGCGATCAACTGCTCGCCGGGGAATGGTACCATCCCGAGCAGCGCACGGCGTGCCCAATGGTATTCGTTTCCTGTTGGATGTCTAATGCGGCGATCAGACCGGGGAGCGCTACCTCACCCAGGAAACTGAGCGCATTTATCGCCTCCTCATACACATGTACGGTAGAACTTGCCAGAACGGCAAGCAAAGGTGGGACCACTCGCGCATCTGGGTACTGGCTGAGGAGTGCGGGAATAGCTCGCGCATCTTGCACACGTTCCAGCACCTGTACCAGGAGGCGGGTACGCCCAGGCACAAGTTGTGGCAGGGCTTGCATCACAGGTACAACGATCGCTTCACCAATGTCTCCCAGTACCTGCGCTGCCCTGGTGGCAACTGCTTCATCGGTATCAAACAACACCAGTTCTATCAAACCAGGGATGCTATCGGGAGCATAGGTACGCAGAGCACGGGCAGCTTGCTGTTGCACGACCGGTGCCGGATCGGCCAACAGGTGCAGTAGCCGCGGTAAGGCTCGTTGGTCAAGCACGGGCATGCCTTCAAACACTTCTATAATATGCTTGCGCACCATTTCTGACGACTCCTGCCCCAATTGCGCCAGGAGAGTTGGAGTAGCGATAGTACCTATCATTTGCAATGCCTGCACCACGCTGCGCCTGATTTCTTCGTTCTCGGAGGAGAGATTGCTTACCAGTAGCTCTATCACCGCAGTGTCTTCCTGAGCAGGAACATGGGCCTGGCGAACCAGTATCTCCACAGCCTGATGCTGCGTTTCTGGAGCGTAGTCGGATGTGAGGACGGACACAATCGCTTCCAGGATACGCTGGCGCTGTACAGGTGTTATCCGCCGGGTATCCTGCTCATCGAGAAAACGTTGAAGGACCATGAGCACTGCCCAATGGATCAACTGCCGGGGACCATGGACCTCTATATACTGCTCCAATTCCCGAATGAGATGGGGTAACGTGTGTGCCGGTCCAAGACGGATCAGTGCGTTGATGGCCCGCCCACGAATGAAAGGTTCAGGGTCGTTCAGGCGTGCAAGCAGTGGCTCTACCGCACCTTGCTGATTAGTTCCGCCCAGGATGTTGACCATAGCGGCACGCATACGAATACTCCGCCCAGGTTCGGGCTGACTCCACTCGACGGCACGTTCAACTGTTGCGCTGCCCAACCTCCCCAACACCTGTACCAAGCGCTTGACCTGAGCTTCATAAGCAGCATCATCGACGACATCAGTGAGCTGGTTGAAAAGCATGTCAGGGACGATGGTCTCGTCGAGCAGGACCAGCAACTTATCAATGCCTTCAAGCATAAGCAAGGGCACCAGCGCGTGATAGATCTCCTGTCCACCTTCCTCGGCGCAATGTGTGAAGATGTCTGCCAGTTTCTCTCGCGCTTCGGCGTCTTGTAGAGCTTCCACCAATACCTCCTCGACGCTGGATGGTAATACGATTGTATGTTGGCTCCCGGCCTGTGGGGGTGTCCATAAAACACCGATGCAGACGAGGCTCAAGCTCAACGCCTCTAGAATATAGGAGGGATGCCCAACAATGAATCGGGGGCTTACGCCCCACTTCGCCAGGCGCTCAGCCAGGAGCATTGGATCATCCAGCAGACCCGCCCAGATGGCAACAACCTCGCTCCAACGTGCGGCGTCTGCCAGCAGTTCTTCACAAATCGGCAATGCCGGTTGCTGCTCGCTATCCATAGCTGAGAAATACGCTGCCACCAGGTACGCCGCAATCAGCTCATGGCAAAAACTCAACACACCGTCCGCACCGACATCGATCAACCCGGCACTCTGCGCAAACTGCACGAGCTTGGATGGCGCAGGCAGGCTCGCACCCCTACGCTCCGTGGTTTGTAGGGGCGTCAGCTTGCCTGCGCCCTGGCCCCCACCCTGGCCTCTCGCACCCCCACGCTCTGTGGTTTGTAGGGGCATCAGCTTGCCTGCGACCTGGCCTCCACCCTCGCCTACGCCCTCTGTGCCTGTCGCTCCGCCCCCCTCGTCTGTCGCAAACGGCCCCAGTGGTGGATGCTCGCCCAGCCACGCCTGCAATTCCCTGGCCAACTCTTCGCTATGTGGTGCCCAGCTTGCTTTCTCTTTTGCCATAGAGACAGGTAGTTTGATAGCGTTCCGATCATTGGCCCAGCGCGCCGCACAGGCAATTTCACCGAGGAATGCCAGTACCGCGCTTTCCGCCGGGGCTTCGCCGCTCCATCTGGCCTGGCTGCGCTCGCGTTCGATCGATTGCGATACATATTCGCGCAATAACTGGCCGCGTGTATCGATCTGCTTGCCACGTTGGATACCTATGCCCTCGATGATCTCCATGAAGGTGAATAGCATCATCGGGTTGGTGCAGTGGTAGCGCAAACGACTGCTGTCGATCATCTCCAGGATCTGCTCTGGGGTATATGTCCACCGGTCGCCTTGCTCTGAAACGTAATGCTCAACACATTCGTGTATCTGCTCGGGCTGAAGTGGCTGAAGCTCTCTACACATCAACAGGCCATCATCGACCAGGCGCTTGAGGCTGGGCTGCATACGGTAATCCACGTCACGACAGGTGATCACCAGGCGGTTCCTGGTCCAACGGAGGAGATATGCCAGTTCTGCACTCACAGCATCCAGGTAATGATGATCGATCTCATTCAGGCCGTCACAAAGGAAGACGATACGGCCCTGCACCCTCAGCTTTTTTAGATAGCGCCGGATGTGGCGCATACCCGGCAGGTCACTTTCGCACAGAAAATCGATCAGCGTGACGTTCTTCGCCAACTCGCCTGGACTAGCGGGCCCCTTCAATGCGTCGTCTGTTACAATATAAGGAGACGAGGACTGTTGGCGCGTCTTGAGGAAGAGGTTATACTGTTTGAGCGGAACATACACAGGAATCTTGTCGCGTCCGCGTAATATTGCCTGGCTGTTTTGCGCGGCTGCGGCTGCATACTGGTACATACGCAACATCGTCGTCTTCCCTGCACCTGCTGCACCAAGGATCAGTTGATGGGTGTCCTGACCAGGTTCTGGCAGGACGAAGAAAGGTACGTAGAGCTTGCGATAGCGCTCTTGCGCTGCTTGTACGGTGCGCAGGTAGGCAAGTAGGGCCAGTGGTTTAGCGATTAATATGGCTATAAGAATGGTACAGATGATCCCGGCTAGGGGGACGATAAGAAAAAAAGCGTTAGATAATATCATGGGTTCCTTTCTTAAATTGCGCTTTCTTGCTAAAGATAGTATATTTCACTCGGTGTGTTTGAACAAGCATGCATGCTATCGGTTTGCTTTTCACAAATTTGCGTATGGGGTTGGCAATACTATACAAAAATGAAATATATGCTGTTAAAGTTAACCCCATCTGTACGATTCATTCTGCAAAGTAAGTAAACCTACCATTACCTTGATTTTTCAAAGGAGGCCTATTTATGGAACAAGCCGAACCTAGCTTATTCCATGACCAGCAAAACAACGATATTCTATCCGTTAAGGCACAAAAGCTCAAGGGAATCCGCAAAGTTCGTATAACAAGTACACTACAAAGAGAATCTATCGAAGCGGATGATACTGTTGAAGCAGAGAGCATCTACAAGGATGAGTCTATTGAATTCGTTGATACTATCAAAACAATGAGTGTCTTTGAGCGTGAACAAATCGAATCAGTTGACACTTTCAAGATGCAGTCGGTCTCAGAGCAAGAATCTATCGAGGCAATTCATACCCGCGAGTTTCCAGGCTTATCCCTCTTTATGGATATGCCAACTACGCCAATCAGCACGGTGCGGCGGACAACCCTCAAACGCGGACATGCGCTTATCCTTGTAGGGCTTCTTTGTATCATTGTTCTACGTACAATCAATATGGGTTCTGAGCAATTTATCGGGCCGCAAGGCTGGGCCTACGTGCTTGGAGGAGCCACTGGTACAAGCAATAATAACCTGTTGTGGACCCTCAACCAGGATTTACACCACAATCGCAGGCTCACACCAGGTAGCACAGCAGAGCCAACACTGACGCCGCAGCAGTATATCAATCTCATTGTGCAACACATGACACTCGATCAGAAGCTGGGACAGATGCTGATTGTGCAGTTTGACGGCCCAACTTATTCACTCAACCTGAGTACAATGATTAGTCAATATAACGTGGGAGCAGTATTGATATATGCAAATAATGGCAATATTGTTAGTAAGGAGCAGCTTAAGGGACTCACTCAGCAGATGCAGAGCGATAGCTCCTTGCCTCTGGCGATTGCGATTGATCAGGAAGGGGGAACAGTTGACCGTTTGAAGAGTTTAGACGGGCCACATCCTTCAGCTACGGCCATAGGGGCAACCAGTGATCCTGCTAAAGCATTTGCGGCAGGCAAGCAAGATGCCAAAGACCTATCATTCTACGGCATCAATCTTAATCTTGCCCCTGTTGTCGATGTCACGCAGGTCTATAATCCTCAACTCTACCTGCGCACCTATGGCAACAATGCTGAGCTTGTGACGAGAATGGCTGCGGCATATCTGCAGGGTCTGCAACAAAGCGGAAAAGTGCTCGGCACACTCAAGCATTTTCCAGGGTTGGGCGATGTGGCCGCTGACCCACATAACAGTGTACCTTATCTGAACGCATCACGAAGCGACCTGGAGGCCATCGACTGGGCACCGTACCGCGCACTCATCAAGCAGGGTGATGTCTACTCGATCCTGGTGACCCACGAGATTGTGCGTGAGATAGATGACACGAGACCTTCCTCGTTATCCTATCAGGTTGTGACCGGCATTCTGCGCGAGGAGTTAGGGTTTCAGGGCGTCATTATGACCGATAGTCTGACTATGGAAGGTGTTACCGCTTACTACACCGCGACACAAGCGGCGGTGTTGGCCATTGAGGCAGGTTCGGACCTGCTGATGGGAGCATCTACACCCAGTGATGTCGCCACAATGATCGCGGGCATACACCAGGCGATAAACGCAGGGAACATTAGTATGCAACGTATCGACGATTCTGTACGCCGCATTCTGATGCTGAAGTACCAGATGGGATTGATCAGGATTCCGAATCCGTATCCGTAGGGGCGAGAGTGGCGGTGTGGCGTGGGGTGGACCCTTGTGGAACCCTGTCTGGGGGACAGGTATGCCCGCGTACCTTGTCCTTGAAGCGGTGTGGCGTGGGGTGGACCCTTGTGGAACCCTGTCTGGGGGCAGGTAATGCCCGCGTACCTCGTCCTTGAATTCGCCAACACTATCATTGTACCCGATAGGCGCGATCTTACAAGAGAAGGGTTGGACCATGATACGTTTGAGCACACCCGATTCAAAGCAAGAAAAACGATTGGCCATGCTGGTGATCGGTATGGTGGTACTAGAGACAATACTGGTTTTGCTAGCGCTGGTGCCCCCGCAGTTGTGGACACGCCTGCTACCAGATACTCCAGGTGCATCGCTGGATGGGCCATTTCCCCCATTCATTGCGCCAGTGATTACAGCATTGCTCTATCTTGCTCCTACTGCTATCGGCTTCATGTGTCGCTCCTGGCAACAGGCACTTGTTTACGCCACTATCCCAGCCTGGATTGGCCTGGGACTCTTTGTGATTGCAGCCACCTTCAAGGTCGGAGCATTCTATCTTGTCTCGGTCGACCATGTCGCAGCAAACGTCAGCATACTGGAGCTATTTGCCGCATTAGGCGGCATTGGTTGGCTAGGACGCACTATCTTTCACTTGCGTTAGTATGTATAATGTCCCAAAACACTGTGCATAACTGCTTAAAAGGAACGAGGTGTCCACCGAACATTCTCTTCCTGTTATGCACTAGAAAAGGTGATTGTGAGAGAAACAAAAAACGCACAGGACACGAGAGATACGAGAAATACGGATGATGTAGTACATCGCGTCTCTAGCGGTCTACTGAATATGTTTCCCAATCCGCCAGGTGCAGATGCGCCGCGAGGAGAGGCCGAGGCTCGGCAATTACTGAAGCGCACACCAGGTAGCTACCTACTCAACCAGGCGTATAGTTTGTGGTTTTTCATTTCATCGTTTCTGCTCACGGTCATCGTCACACGCAAATTATCCCTCGATCAGTACGGTGTGTATGCGATAGCACTGTCAGCCTTCAACACGATTGCATACATCGTGGCGTTGGGGTTGGAAGATGCAACGACAACCTACGTGCCACGAGTATTTTCCGAGCATGGAAAAGCAGCAGCGGCACTCTTGATTCGACGACTACTGACCCTACGTATAGCTATCCTTGCATTGAGTATGGGTATTACGCTCTTCGCTCTGCCTGCGCTGGCAATGTTGATTGCAGTCATCCCGATGCAAGGTTCAGTGGGTATGGCAGCAGGGTTGCGTGACCCAAAACTGCTTGGACATATTACCCCTATCGCTATCAATGTGCTGGGTAATGGTATAGCCGGCCTGGTCGCTGCCGTCTGTGCCGCTCTGATGCGTATGCGCGTGGTATTTATTGTTGGCAGCGTGACACAATTGCTGATCCTGGTCATGGCCGCCGTTGGGCTGCAACTGGGCTGGGGCGTTGATGGTATGTTGTGGCTGCTGGCGGCGGGTTCGGTGTTCAATGCACTCGTCTATGTATTCTGGCTGGCACCAATCCTGTTCATTTGTGGTGCGCGAAACTTATGTAGTTACAGGCAGTCCCTGAAGCCGGTGATGAGGCTTGGTATCTCCGCATGGTTGACCAACCTGGTATCGGGGGCGCTGCTCAAGCAGATATCGATCATCTTGCTTGGCTACTTTGCGGTTTCGGTTGTGTTGATTGGCTACTTCAACCTTTCGTTCCAACTGGCACATGCCGCCAACCTGCTGCTTGTGTCGGGTTTTGGTGGAGTGGCCGGTGCTGCGCTTGCAGCGGCGTTCGTGGGGCAGAATCGCGAACGGCTGGCGCGTTCCTGGCAAACACTGATCAAGATCGAGACGCTGCTGGCGGCACCCGGACTCATGTTCTGTTTATTTAATGCGCAGAACATTGCGCCTGTGTTGTATGGGGCTGCATATGTTGCGGTGGGGCCATTGCTGGCGATCTTTCTTTTCTTCAACATTCTGACGCGCATCCTGGGCTCGACGATCCACCAAAACACGTTGTATGTGATTGGGAAACCCGGGAAGGTGGTGCTGGGCCAGTGGCTAGGCTTGCTGGCGCTGGTGGTGATTGGTATTGTGCTGATTCCCCATTGGGGGCCAGCAGGGGCACTGGTAGCAGACGGGGTGGCGCAGGTGATTACGGGTGCGCTGCTGCTTGCTTTCCTGTGGCGTGAGCTTCCACGCAAGTTTCCTCTGGATTTTACGTGGCGTTTGCTGCTTGGGTTGCTGCTGGCTGCGCTGCCAAGTATTATCTGGCACCCGGCAGGTCGCTTTCTGCTCGTCGTGTCGGGCTGTGTCTTTTTGGCATTGAGTGTTGTGCTGCTGATGGTTATTCGTCCGTTGAGTGCTGCGGACATGGATGTGATCAGGGATGTGAGGCCGGGGGCGGGACGTTATTTGAAGTGGTTTGCGCAAGTGAAATAATAGATGTGCTGGCAATATTCGTCGGGAAGTTGTTCCCGATCCCGTCGGGATTGCCTGCTTGCTCTCCTCCTCTCTCTTCTTGACCACCACTTCCACCTTACCGCCTGGGCGCAGGGTGAGATGATGCAAAGGAAGAGTAAAGTTCAACTCACAACCATCATTTTTGATGATAAACTGTCAAGAGATCTGTTAGGCAATGGGGGTGCAGGGGGCGAAGCCTCCTGCCGGGGTTTTGGGGTGTCCCCAAATTTTCTTTTTCCCAAATTGTTGGGTGATTATGCACTAGATGAAGCTTAATGAAAGTGTCCTTTCGACCGGTAAGTGGATTGAGCCGAGATACCTGCACCACTATGGAGGAGAATTTGATGGCGCGCTGGGATAGGGCTATTGCAGCCTTACCGTTTCGTCAAGGACGTGTTTTGGACCTGGGTTGTTCGATTGGCTATGCCACAGCGAAGCTGAGACGGAGGGGGTATCAGGCAGTGGGTGTAGACAACTCACCCCGGTGTATTGGATGGGCAAATTGCATCTATCCGGAAGGAGAGTATTTACTTTGCTCCGCCGAAGAGTTACCTTTGGCCGATGCCAGCTTCGATGGTATTCTCTGTCTGGACGTTCTTGAACATGTGGCTGAAGAAACAGCAACAATGCGCGAAATCCGCCGTATCCTGAAACCAGGAGGAACGCTCGTTATCAGTGTTCCTCATCATGGACTCTTGCGATGGCTCGACTCTCTGAATCTGTATGCCCAACTTGTGCGCGTCACTCACCATGGTTTCTTTCCACAAGAAATCGTGCAAACCGGTATTCATCGTCATTACTCGCTAGACCACATCCGTACTCTACTGGGGTCAACATTTCGTGTGCAACGTGTCAGCCGTACGGGACTCGGGCTGGCCGAGTTGGTCAATTTGCCTTTGCTCGTTGTGTGTCGCTATATCCTGCTTTGGGAATGGGCATATGAGATGCTGCGATGGATCTTTTGGCTTGTCTATCTGCTAGAAGAACTGTTCCCAGTGCCGTTGGGTCGGCTAAGCTGGCACCTGATGGTAGTAGCAATGAAAGAACAGGCTGTGGAAGTATGTACGGACCAGGAGGGAAAAGAGAAAGGAGGCGTCAGACCAGGTGATGCTCGATAGCGTAGCGGGTAGCAGCACTGCGCGAGGAGACCTGGAGCTTGCCGTAGATCGAGGTCAGGTGCCAGTTGACGGTGCGCGGGCTGACGACGAGCTTTTCGGCTACCTGCGCGTCGGTTAACCCTTGGGCTACCAGGCGCAGCACATCCACCTCTCGTGCAGTCAGTCCAGCAGGATAGGTGGGTAGGGTCCTGGTAGTGGCCGGCTGTGCTACGCTGGAGATCTCTCCGGGCACCATCGCTGCTCCCTGTGCGGCGAGGACATGCTCCAGTGTCATCATTCGTCCCTCGGCCCATGCTCCTGCAAAAGCCTGCTCATCCAGTTGTGTGCACGCAGTACTGACGAATTGCTCGTAGATGGTGCGAACGACAGGCGGCATGGATGGGCCACCCACTGCACGTACCGTCTCCGCCTTTCCCCACAGGCGCGCCGCCCACATCGGCTCTCCCAGCGTCGTGGCCACGCATCCCAGTCCTTCCAGGCAAAGAGCGACCAGGAACATGTTGTGGTAGTCCAACTGCCTGAGGATCCTCAGGCACTCCTCCAATTGCGTACGTGCTACCGCATAGTCGCCCTGGAAGAAAGCAAGCATGCCCTGGCCAAAGCGTCCCCATGCTATGGCTTCTCGATCCCCCACCCTCCCGGCATGTACCAGGCTCTCCTCGAACAGCGCAGGTGCCACGGCATACTCGCCCTGCAAAAAGGCCACCATCCCTAAATAGGAGAGCGCGTAGGCGATGTTCCTCTCGTCGCCCACCTGCTTGGCGAGGGCAAGACCCTCCGTGAGCAACGTGTGGCCTCTCACCAGGTCGCCTAAGGAAAAGTTCACCAGCCCCAGCATTAAAAGCGCATGGGCGATCGCCCTGGTGTCGGCTGCCTTCCTTGCGTACGTCAGGTACTCCTCGCCGCGTGCACGAGCTTCCTCGTATTTCCCTTCGTCGTGGGCGGTAGAGGTCAGAATTTCGAGTGAGGTGGCGATGCCCCAGGTATCGTCCGCCTGGCGCGAGAGTGAGAGCGCCTCCTCGCCCAGTGTATGTGCCGCGGCATACTTACCCGTGGTAATGGCCACATGCCCCAGCATCCAGAGGGAGGTGACGATGCCCCGCGAGTCTTGCAGTTCCCGGAACAGCCTCAAGCTCTCTCCACAGAATGCCTCTGCCTGCGACCAGTTGCCTTGCTCGCCTGCGAGCACCCCGGCACCGGTGAGCGCCCTGGCTCGTATCGACGACGCAACCTCGCCTGGGGCCATTAGCATGCGCTCCAGCACAGCACGTCCCGCACTCAGATGCCCGCGCATCCACCAGAACCGCCATAAGGCCCCGCCTAATCGTAGCGCTGTCTCCAGCTCTCCAGACTCGATCAACCAGCTCAGCGCGGCCCGCACGTTGTCATGCTCTCGCTCGAGCCGTTCCAGCCACTGCACCTGTTCGGCGCCGAGCAGCGACTGCTCGGCTTCTTCCGTCAGCCGCAGATAGTAGGCCGCATGCGCCTGTCGCGTAGCCTCCATTTCCCCACTCGCTACCAGGCACTCCAGCCCATACTCGCGGATCGTCTCCAGCATGAGCAGGCGCGGCTCCTCTCCTTCCTGTTCGGTCTGTTGCAGCAAGCTCTTGTTGATGAGCGAGGCCACGCCATCTAAGACTTGTCCTGCTCCATCGCCGTGATCAAGTGCAGTGCAGACTGCTTCTGCAGCCTGCAAGGTACAACCGCCGACGAAGACAGAGAGCCGTCGGAAGAGACCTTGTTCCTCAGGAGTAAGCAGGTCATAGCTCCAGGTGATGGTGTTGCGTAGCGTCTGCTGCCGTGCTGGCACATCGCGTGCACCGCCCGTCAACACGGCCAACCGCTGCTCCAACCGGGCGAGAAGTGCTTGTGGCGGCAACAGTTTGATCCGAGCTGCCGCCAACTCGATGGCCAACGGCAAGCCGTCCAGACGCACACAAATCTCGGCTATGGCTCTTGCATTTGCGGTGGTCAACTGGAAGTCGGCCTTGACCGCCTGGGCTCGCTCGACGAAGAGCGCGACTGCTTCAAACTGCGAAAGCGCGACGGGATCAGGTAAGCGTTTGGGGTCAGGCAGCGCCAGTGGTGGCACCGCAAACTCGTGCTCGGCTCGCACATGCAGCACTTCCCGGCTGGTCACCACCATCTTAAGTTGTGGGCAGGCACAGAGCAAGCCCGCCACCTGTTCTGCCGCATTCACCACCTGCTCGAAATTGTCCAGCAGCAACAACGTCTGCTTCTGTCGCAGCGCCTCCTTCAGGCGCTCTATCGGCGGTTGACCACCCACTTCCCGGATGCCGAGGGTCTCGGTGATGGTCGGAATCACCAACGCAGGATCGCTGATGGGAGCCAGATTGACGAAAAACACCCCACTGGCAAACAGATTACTCAGCTCCGTGGCCACCTGCAGCGCCATTCGCGTTTTGCCTGCACCGCCGGGACCCGTCAGGGTAAGGAGTCGCACCTCCTCGCGCTGGAGCAGGTCTCCGACGGTCGCCAGTTCTTGTTCCCGTCCGATGAAGGGGGTCGGTTGGATGGGCAGGTTATGGGGATGGGTAAGGTGAGGTATGGTGGCTGCCCCTCGCCCGGCTGCGGCTAGGTATCCCGAGGCCTGTACTGGGAGCATGTGTCCATATGCATCTTCCCTGCTGGCCTCTTCCAAAGCCAGGGCAAAGTCCTGCACGGAAGGGAAACGCAGCTCTGGCTCTTTGGCCAACGCACGCATGATGACCTCCTCGATGGCAGGCGAGAGTTCAGGGAGCTGCTTGCGTATAGGCGGTGGCGCTGCCGAGAGGTGCTGCAGGGCGACCTCGATGGGAGCCCCCCTGAACGGTCGCTGGCCACAGAGCCACTCGTAAACGACCACGCCCAATGCATACTGGTCACTGGCCGGTCGCGGTTGGCCCTGTACCTGTTCGGGAGCCAGATACGGAGCCGTCCCCGCCATCGCCGGGTCCATCGCCTGCGTGCTGCCCGAGCGCGTCGAAGGAGTGAGCATCGCCAGCCCAAAGTCGCCCAGCAGCACCTCCTCTCGTGCGCCCAGCAGCATATTCTCCGGCTTGACATCGCGATGGATGAGGCGCTGGTTGTGGGCGTACTGCAAGGCGGAGGCTAGCTGGCTGACATAGGCGATGATCTGCTCGAGGGGGACGCGCGTGCCTGCCGGGTGCCGCGTTCGCAGGGTGCCACCGACGGCATAGTCCATGATCAGAAAGGGCATACCGTCCTGGACGGCAAAATCGAGCACGCGCACAATATGGGGGTGGTCCAGCCCCGCCAGCGTCTGCGCTTCGCGCAGGAACTGGGCAGCATCCTGCTCGCCCAGGCGCATGTGCAGGATTTTGAGCGCAGCAGGCTTGTTGAGATAGGCATGCTCGCCCAGATAGACTTCGGCGAAGCCGCCACGTCCTAAGAGGCGAAGCAGGCGATAATTGCCCAGCTGTTGGCCAACCCGGTCAGTCATCTGGTCCTCCCCTGGTGCTGCACACCTTAGGGAACCTGCGCTTGCCACAACGGTGGCAAACGAACAGCAGCATATCGTATGGCGAAGTAGGGGTAAAGATCATGTTGTAGATCTTGTCCCGCATAGCCGACTCTTCCCTAGCGCTCACTCTTCATCGC
>WNEZ01001625.1_pt1 | contig 18971 bp, 14 predicted proteins | sample 5400521 | NCBI WGS metagenome assembly WNEZ01 (sample SAMN13153339, study PRJNA577476) | soil metagenome | isolation source: 120 cm saprolite under Douglas fir tree site 2 hole 1 replicate 1 | place: USA:California | collected 2015-04-18
GAGCGCTGAAGTCCAGAAACTCAGGAAACGGTCGCGTCCTACTTCGTGAGCGACGTCCGTCAGGAAACGTTGGCCCTCGAGCAGGCGTGGGATGCGCCTCCACCAGCGTGTATCGATGCGCACGATATCGGGAAACGGAATTGCTGGATCGTCACTCGCCCCGGCGAGGACCGCGGCGCGACAGGCCGGGGGCCGGCTCGCGATGCACGCGACAGCCGTGGGAGGCAAGGAATAAATCGCCTCCCAGTAAGAGTAATAGCGCGCTTCGGCCATCCCAATCGGCGAGTTACCTTGCCGTCCGCGTCCGCCAGCATCGAAGGTCAACGCAAGGTCCCAACCGCGCGACACCAACCACCCGCGCACCGATTTGCCGGGTGTACCGTAAGCGGCATAGAACGCGCAAGGACCGAGGCCTGCTTTGAGAAACTGCACCAGCGCTTCGAACGGTACCCGTCCGCGCAGGTCGCCCGTAAACGCGCGCGTCCAGTACGTGCCCGTCGACACCGCGGCAATGCATGTGGTCCGATCCGTAGAATCAGGGGCCAGATACGCAGCACGTCCCTCATCAGGCAGGGGGTGATCGTGCACCTGAGAAGCGGCCGCAAGCTGGATGATGAGTGCGACTCTGACTTTCGTTTCACCCAATCCGAGCTGGCGCCAGGCGACGTGGATCGCGCTGTCGGCGATGGGAGGGGCCGCTGTCGCGACGTCAGCGGACTCGCTTACAACGACGAGTGACGTGCCGGCCTTCGCTTCTCGCAACAACTCTTGCAGCTCGCGCCGCGCGCGCAACAGCCGCAACGAGGCGTCAGCGACGCGCCATTCGTCCGCCAACGCCTGCGCGCGTTGCCGGGCCGGTGTGCCCCACCGCGACTGGGCAACGAAGACGGAACCACCATTCGGTGTCGCCCCGCGCGGGGGCAGGTACGCCAGCGCCAGGGCCACGCATCCCACGAGCCCAACCAGGACCCAGCGCTTTAGAGACGCCACCGGCTGCTCCGTAGCGCGCAGAATCCAAAGAAGGCTGTCCAACCAATTGCGGCGAAACTGGCCCACCACGGCAGCGTGAGCGGCTTGGGACGCGCCGCCCGCACGCCGTTCCGCCACCGCACGACCAGCGAGTCGATATCCATCCCTGCCGCACTCGCCAGTCTCTCGCTGATCGGCGCGTTCGGACGCGCGACGAGACGCCGATACGCGTCGCGTCCCCCCGCGCGCAGTGCTTCGCGAACGAGCAGAATCCGGGCAGAGCGCGCGAGTGGGGGCGGCAAAGTCCCCGGCGGTAACGACTGCAGCAGCGCAGTGCACGCATCATCATGATGTTGGCGACATCTCTGCAGTGTCGGGGCAGTTGCTCCGCGTGCAAAAACGAACTCGAACGATTCAATGACGAGCGCTTCCCGTTCCCCAGGCGTCACGTACCAGCGCTGCAGTAAGCCAGTCGAATCTCCGGCCTGCAGCACGTCCTTGCAGCGGGCGATGTCGCCCAGGAAACAGCGACGCACCGCCTCGGAGGGCGCGGTGAAGAGCAGCACGAAGCCAACGGCGCGCTCATCTTGCGGCCGCAGCGTCGGCCGCAGCGCAGCCCCAAGCCAATCCGCCAATGCGGCGTCGAAGGACGGCGCGATCACGGTCGTGAGGAGGACGTTCGTGCTCGCCCGAACATCGAGGTCCCAGGGGAGCTCCACGCCCACGTGTAACACCGTCCGGCGCACGCTGCTGTCGGGATCGACGGCGCGGAAGATATAGGGATGTTGCGGCAAGTCCGCGGCGGCGCTGCCGTAGAGACTGTCGATGACCGGCCAGGCAAGTTCGGCCGCTTGCCGCCACGGCAGAGGCGATGGATTCACGACGATGCGTAGGCCACCCACGGCGATGGTATCGGAGCCGGCCGTCGCGCGCACCTGCTCGAGACTATCGGCAACATCGGCCAGTAGCTGCGCTTCGCGCCAAGTGCCGAGCAGGCTGTCGGCCTGCCTGCGCAGCCGCACCATGAGGGAGTCCTGGCTGCGAAGCGGTGACGCCAGCAGCGAGGCCGCGACCACCAGCCCGAGGAGTCTAGACATCCACCAGCATCCATCGCCCCGTAAAGACGGCGAGCGGCCCGGGGCCGAGCAACAGCACAGTCTGCGCGACGCCAAACAGGTCGAGATCGAGGTTTGCGATCTTGGCGACGACCTGCACAAGGATGACGGCGGCAATCACCCCGAGGATGATGCCCGCCGTGCGGGCCGTTCCTGCGGACACGGCAAAGAACACGGCATAGGCGACAAACACCGCGAACGCAAACCGCACCGCCAACGCGATCGGATACGCCTGCAATCCGGGCGGCAGCGTGGCGGTGAGCACCGCGAGGGACGACCCGATGAGCACCGCGGCGATTGGCGCGGCGAGAAGCACGAACCCCGCTCCGAAGCGCAACAGCACGTAACGCCACCGCGCGAGCGGCAATGTGAGCGCGTGGATGTGGCGCCCACGGTGGTCCGGCGCCCAGGCCGCGATCGCCATGAGCAGGCCGAGCGCGGTCGCGAGCAGCGGATACAATGACCCCCACGACTGCACGGCCCGAAGCAGGTCCTGCGTCTGGAGGGCACCTCGATCGGCCCGCGCGGCTCCCTGCAGCGACACCAGGGGAATCGCAAAAGCCGCGACCGTTCCCAGCACCACGATGAGACGCGACCACTTCCATTGGCTGTAGAGGACTGCGCGGAAGATGGCGATCATCGCCGTGTCCCCCCTTTCCGGAAGCTGCGTAACAGCTCGACGAATCCATCCTCCAGATCGAGATCGATCACATCCCGAACGGACGCGCCCACTCCCTCGAAGTACGACGTCATGACCGGCTCCCAGTCACCGACGACCCAGTTCTCACCCGCCCCGCCGCCGTTCGTCGACTCACGCGTCAGGACTCGGAACGGTGGGTTGACGAGTTCGGCCGGCGCGTTCATCACGACGAGCCGTTTGGTGCCGTGTTTGAGTTTTTCCATCGGCGCTTCGGTGATCAGCCGCCCGTCGTCCATCACGGCGACCCAGTCGCACACTCGTTCCAGCTCGTGCACGAGATGGCTCGAGATGAAGATCGTGGCGCCGCGTTCGGACACGTATGCGATGAGCGCGCTGAGGATGTCACGCCGCACGACGGGATCGAGTCCATCTGTCGGCTCGTCCAGAACGAGCAGATCACCGCATTGCGACAGCGCGAGCAGAATCATCAACTTCGCTTTCTGACCCTTGGACAGACGGCCGAAGAGATGCTCGCCGTCGAGCTCGAAACGCTCCACCAGATCCTCCGCCCGCACGCGATCCCACCGCGGATAGAAGGCCGCCTGAAAATCGATCAGCTCGCGAACCGTGAGCGTCGGGTCGAGATGTGGTTGCTCGGGCACGTAACCGACCCGGCCGAGGACGGCGGCGTGCTGCGCGGGCATCGGAAGCCCGAGCACCGTGATGCGGCCGCTCACCGGACGGAGCAGACCAAGGATGAGTCGAATCGTGGTGGTCTTGCCCGAGCCATTGGGGCCGAGAAACCCGTAGATCGAGCCGGTTGGGACGTGGAGATCGAGTTCCTTGATCGCGAAGTTCTTCCCGGCGCGATAGTGCAGGCGCTCGATGTGGATGGCGTCGTTCATGTGGTTTTTGCTCCTAGCTCTGTCTCGATGGCGCGCTGCAGCTCCGCCAGCGAAACGCCGGACCGCCGCGCGTCGGCCAGCAGCTTGCGCACGAGGGCGACGGCTTGTTGCGAGCGCTCCCGTGCCCTGCGCCCAGGCGCCAGCTCGCGCACGAACGTGCCGGCCCCATGGCGGATTTCCACGAACCCTTGTGCCTCGAGATCCCTGTAGGCCTGAATGACGGTTGCGGGATTGATGCGGAGCTCAGCCGCGAGCTGGCGAACAGATGGCAGCGGAGCGGCGCTGCCCAGCGTGCCGGTCGCGATCGCGAGCCGCACGCGGTCGGCGATTTGCACATAGAGCGGAATGGGACTGCGGGGATCGATGCCGTGAAACACGCAGGCGGCCTCGCGTGCCAGTGTACTGGTACAGTATAACAGTTGGCGACGACTCGCAAGCGGCGGGCGTTGTGGCAGATTTCAAGCACGACTCAACCAGGAGAGCACATGAGCGAGAAAAAGGCCTTTCTCGATGCCTGGGACCGCGAATCGGCGACGACCATGAAGGTTCTGCGGGCATACCCTGGTGGACACGAAGGACTCAAGCCCCACGATTCCTGCCGCAGCGCGAAAGATCTTGCCTGGACGTTCGTGTTCGAAGGCATCGCCGGCGCACAGGCAGTGCAAGGCGAGATGAAGTTCCCACCTCCGAACATGCCCGCTATGCCCGCGAACTGGCAGGGCGTCGTCGGAGAGGTCGAAAAGGCGTTGACGTCGTTCGGCGACAAGGTGCGCAAGGCGGATGAGTCGCAGCTCAACACCACAGTCAAGTTCAAAACCGGCCCGAAGCAAGTCAGCGATCTGCGACGCCTGGATGTGCTGTGGTTCATGCTCAACGATCAGATCCACCACCGCGGACAGTTCTCCGTCTACCTGCGGATGACGGGCGGTAAGGTGCCGTCGATCTACGGCCCGTCCAAGGACGAGCCGTGGCAGTGAGGATTTGAGCGCACAAATCGGATAGAACTCCGGTGGGGCCCCGCACTAACTTCTCCGTCATGAGTCCCACGGAGCGGTGGCAAGCGGTGCTGGCAAGAGATCGCCGGTTCGACGGAGCGTTCGTCTACGCCGTCCGCTCGACCGGCATCTACTGCCGCCCGTCCTGCGCCAGCCGCCGCCCACGGCGCACCCAAGTGACGTTTTTCCCGATCCCCGAAGCTGCCGAGCGCGAGGGGTTCCGCGCGTGCCGCCGCTGTCACCCTGCCGATGCCAACGGGCACGATCCCGCCGTCGCGCTGGTGCGCGAGGCGGCTCGCGCAATCGCCGCCGGCACCGCGCCTCGAGGCGAGCCCCGCCGGCTCGCGCGCGCATTCAAACGAGTTCTGGGGATCACGCCGCGGGCCTACGCCGAGGCGCACCGCACCGCGCGCTTCAAACAGGAATTGAAACGGAGGAAGCACGTGAGTCCCGCACTCTATGAAGCTGGATACAGCTCCACGAGCCGCGTCTACGAGCATACGCACGAGCAGCTCGGCATGACGCCCGCGACGTACGCCCGCGGCGGCCCGGGGGTGGACATCGCCTTTGTCACCGTGCCGACGTCCCTGGGCCGCCTGCTGGTGGCCGCAACCGATCGGGGGATCTGCCGAGTGACGCTCGGCGACAGCGCCGCCAAGCTCGAAACCGACCTCCGCACCGAGTTCGATGCCGCGCGGGTGCGAGAGCAGAAAGGCGGAACGCTGGAGGGCTTCGTCGACGCTATCCTCTCCTACCTCGAGGGGACCGAGCCGCACCTCGATCTGCCGCTCGACATCCGGGCGACCGCCTTCCAGCGGCGGGTGTGGCAGGAGCTGCAACAGATTCCGTTCGGCGAGACGCGCACCTACGCCGAAGTCGCGCAGGCGATCGGACAGCCGAAGGCGACGAGAGCAGTCGCTCGGGCGTGCGCCACCAATCCCGCTGCCTTAGTCATTCCGTGTCACCGCGTCATTCGTGAGGATGGGCAGCTGGGTGGCTATCGGTGGGGCATGGAGCGTAAGGAGTCGTTGCTGCAGAAAGAGAAAGAGGAGGTTACCGCACAGGGATCCAGTAGCTGACCTTTAGCGCAAAGAAATTGTCGCCCTGCGCCCCAAACGAATCGGCCAAATCTCCGAAGCCGACCAGCCGCGCGGTCGGCTGGTACCCAAACCGGTTCTGTGCCCACACCAGGTACAACGTGCTGCCCTGTCTCCATTCCCAGCGCAGGACGGCATTGCTGCGGAACGACAGGATATTGAAGTCGGGATTGGAGATTTGGAGAGTGTCGGCCCCGCCGTTGTCCGTGATCGTGTAGTCGCCCGCGCCGTCGCGCGCGATCGTAGTGCCGCCCGTGCCGTACTGCCGCAGGTTGAACGTTCGTGCCGCCGCGAGCTCGCCGAGTCCGTAATAGCGCCCGCTCGCCGCGAACGGCTCGCCGTACAGCTCGAGCGTGAGATCGGGACCGATGGTGTAGTTGGCGCGCAGCTGCATCAGGAATGTGCTCTGGTCGATCTGCGCGAAGACGTAGCGTGAGCCGTAGGTCGCGACGGAGCCGCCACCCGTGAAGGTCGTCACGTACTGGCGCGGGTCGATGGCGCGGAGGTAGTTCGGCGTTGCCGATAGCTGGAAACGCAGGGACGGGCGGATCGAGATCTCTCCGCTCAGGCGGTACGTTTCGCCCCCCAGCTCGTCCTCGCCGTAGTAGACCCGTCCCACCCACGAGTTCTTCGCACCGAACTTGCTTGCGAGCCGGACGACCCAATTCCAGGAGGAGGCTGTCTGCGTCTCGGGACCGCCGCGGGTGGCGGAATGGTCGAAGGAACGCGGCATGTAGTCGATGTAGGAGCTCAGATTCCAGAAATTCTTGAGTCGGACCTCGCCATAGAGCTCGCTGAACAGGACCTGCCGATCGCCCCCAAAGTCGTATTCCGTGAATGCGCTCAGCGAGGCGGCGTAGTTCTGAAACCACGCGCGCGGTTTCGTTTGCCTGTAGATCATCCCCGCGAACCCTGTACGGCCATCGGCATTGCCGAGCCGTCCGGCATCGTTGGGGTCATAGGCCGGTGATTCCCAGCCGTATTCGAGATCGAACAACAAGTTGCCCTTGGTCTTCCGGAACCAGATATCCGCGACGGAGCCCGTGAACGAGGTGCGCGTGGAATCGTACGTCAGATAGTGCGCATCGGGACGCTGGAAGTAGTGGACCGGGGAGCGCTGCACCCGGTTGAGGTTCCGCGGGTCGCCGCGGAGGTGCGTGAATCCCGCGTACCCACGCAACTCGTACGCGCCGCGGTCCCAGCGCAGCACCCAGTCCGCCCCACCGGCATACGCATGCCGCGTAAAGCTGGGGGCGAGCAGGCTATCGAGGTCGCGTTGGACGGTCGTCAACGTGACGCCGACAACCGATTTCGACGCGCCGAATTCCTGCTGCAGCCGCACGACGCCGTAACCTGCGGGCGATGCGACGATCGTTCGGCCGAACGTGTGCGTCGTGGTGTCGTACGTCCTCGCCCACTCGCGTGAGGTAAACGCCGTGAGAGCACCGAGCGACATTCCGGTCGCGAGCCGTCCGGTGACTTTTGCGGCGCCGAGGATCGTGGCGTTCTGGGGGCAATCGACGAAATCCCCGCTCGCATTGCAACCGGGCCGCGCCCCGATCCGACGAGAGTAGAAATAGCTCGGCCCATTGCCGCGCAGCAGCTGGCTGCCCTCGGTGAAGAACGGCCGCTTCTCGTCGAAGAACACTTCGAACGCCGAGAGATTCACCACCGCGGGATCGGCTTCGACCTGCCCGAAGTCGGGATTCACCGTGCCATCGAGCGTGATGTTGGGACCGAGGCCCATTTTTAAATCCGCACCCACGCGTCCGGCGAGGTTCGCACCGCCGTGAAACGGGTCGGCTGCCGCGACACCACCCTGAAAGCGCGCGTCGGCCGCGCTGTAGGGCATGAGCTCGAGCCGGCGCGTCGGCTTGATGCCCTCGATGCCCACCAGCTGTCCCATGAACGACGACCAGCCGGTGCGGTCGGTGGGCACTGGGATCCAGTAGTCGTCCTCGCTCGTGGCGGGATTCCACCGGTTGGCGTTGAAGCCCCAGACCTGCACCGGTTGGTCGTTGAAGCGCAGCTGCGAGAACGGAATCCGCATCTCCGCCGTCCAGCCGGTCGCGTCGATGTTCGCTTTCGCCTCCCAGACCGGGTCGAACCCCATGTTCGCGTCATTCTCGTTATCGGACGCGTGGTACCAGTCCGCCCGCACTCCGGACGCCGTGACACCGAACGAGTACGCGGTGCGCTTGTCGTGGTAGCTGTCGAACGACACCCACATCCGTTCAGCCTGAAAGGTATTGTCGCGCCGTGAGAGCGGCGCCTGAATCTTGGAGGGATCACGACTGAACATCCGCGCCCCGACATACAGCGCGTCGTCATCGTAGAAAATCGCGATGCGCATGCTGTCGCTGGGCGGCGCGCCTTCGCGCGGGCGTTTCTGCACGAAGTCACTGATCCACGCCGCCTGCGCCCAGGCTGGATCGTCGAGGCGCCCATCGAGCGTGATGGACGTCCCCTGTAACCGAACCGCCCTCGCCTGCTTGGCCGGTGGTGCCTCGTTCGTCTGCAGCGCGACCGAGGCGGCCAGGCACAACGCGACGATGCTCAATCGCGGGCCAGTGCCTCGAACACGCGACCGCGATCGTACTGCGAGCTGATCGACTCGGCATCCGCGCGCAGCGCCGCGCGGATGGTGTCATCCATGCGGACCTTGCCGATGATCGCGATCAACAGCTCCGACAGCTCGTGATCCGACGAGATGTCCTTGGCCGACTCGAGCACCGCCAGCACGACCGGCCGCGTCACTTCGCCACGCTCGACGATGCTGAGTAACGTGCGGCCGTGCTCGTAATCGGAATTGAGGTTCTTGGCGGCGGCGAAGAACGCCGGCCGCAATGCATCGTCCAGCACGTATGAGCCGCCGATCTTCGTCAGCAGCTCCGCCAGCTCGAAATCGGAGTTGATCGTCTTGGCCGAGGTGAGCACGTCGGCGAGCATGGCAGGGCTGGTACCCTGGCGGGCGACGACCGCATCTAGGACGCGTCGGTGTTCGTAGTCGGACTGCAAACGGTTCGCCGCCTTGAAGAACGCGGGCCGGACCGCCTCGTCGATCGGGCGGGCGTCATTCAGCTCGATCAGCAGCGTGGCCAGCTCGTAGTCGGAATTGATGTCCGCCGCTGCGTCCAGCATGCCGGCCTCCATGGCCGGGGTGAGACCGGGTCGCGACAGCGCCGCCGTCAGCACGCGATGCCGCTCGTAGTCCGAGCCGATCGATTTCGCGGCCGTGACGAAACCCGCCTGCATCCGTTCGGTGAGCGGCTGCTTCTGGGAGACGGCAATCAGGAACTCCGCCAGCTCATAGTCGCTGTCGATGGATTGACCGGCGAGCGTGACGATGCGCTCGTACCCTGCGGCATCGAGCTTGCCGCTCTCGACGGCGGCTTGGTAGTAGACGCGCCGGGTGTAGTCGCCGGTGAGCTGGCCGAACTCGTCGATCAGTCCCTGAATGCCCCGACGGTCGAGAATCCAGCGCGCGCGCTCTTCGGCCATGAACCCCGTGCGCCGCAGCAGGAACGTGAGGGTCTCCTTCAGCCAGGCTTTTGCCTCGTCGTCGAACGGCCGGACATCGCCATCGACCTTGTAGACGCGTTCGAGTTCATTGCCGCGGCGCTGAATCGTCACGCGGCGATCGTGAGTGCCGTAGTCCACCTGGATGACGATCCGTCCGCCCGAGGCCAGCGTGGCGATGTCGGTGAAATCGTCATTGAAGGTGAACTTGCCGTCCCCGTCGAAGGTGACGGCGCAGCGACCGACAGTGATGCTGAGCGTGACGACATCGCCGTCGCCCTCGTGGCTATGCGTCGCGCGACGGGAACCGTCGGTGCAGCCGCGCAGCGTGTCCGTTCCCGCGCGTTGACGCGACGCCAACGCCAGCAACGGCACCGCCATGCGTTTCGCGGAAGAGGTCAGATCTGGGGAAGGCAGCCGTGGAATCGTGTCGAGTGAGCCCCCCCTGGCAGCCGACGCCGGCTCCGCGACCCGTGGTGCGGCGGCCGCGAGCGGCACGACGACCGCGATCGCCGCGATCCACGCCGGCAGTGCCGAGCGCGCCGAGAGCGTATCGCGGCTCCGCCCGGTGTCGAGCACGTCGATCAGGCGCGTCGCGAGCTGCGCGGGCCGAGCCATCGCGACGCTGGCGAGCGACGTCGCGCGCGCGGCGCGGAGGCCGCGCGCGATCTCGAGCAGATGCGAGGCGTACTCGGACGGGGTGGCACCTGCGCGCAGCACGTGATCGTCACAGGCGCGCTCGCGCTCCTCGCGCAGCCGCGTGGCGGCGAGCCACACCAGCGGATGGAACCAGTAGACCGCGCAGGCGATCCGCGCGATCAGCTGAATGAGGAAGTCGTGCCGCTTCACGTGCGCCAGCTCGTGCAGCAACACGTCGCGGCGCCGCTCTGCCGTCCAATCGTTGGCTTCGGCGGGCAGCAGAATCGCGGGCCGCCGAATGCCCCACGTCATCGGCATCGCCGGCCCCTTCGCTTGCAGTAACCGCACGTGACGGCGCAGGCCCAACTCGAGCGACAGCTCGTCGACCAGGATGAGCCACGCCTCGTCGTCCACCGGCGGCGTCACGCGATCGAGCCACATGATCCGCGCGATCCCCACGGCGAGCAGGATCAGAACGGCTCCCACGCCGCTGAGCCAGACAGGAAACACGAGCGCGGTCCAATCGGGCGGCAGATGCCAACGCACGGGTTCTGCGTCGATCGTGCTGGATGGTGGGGGAGTCGGCGCATGGACCGTCGGTACCACGCGCGCGGCTGGCTTCGGCTCGGGTTCCGCCGCGCGCGGAGCGAGTTGCTCGGCATTGGACGCGACCGGTACATCGAGGCGCGGCCAGAGCGCGAGTTTCCAATTGGGCAGCAACGCAGAAGCGAGAGGCAGCGCGAGCACGCCGCCGCAAGCGAGCGTCCAGACGAGGTGCCGGAGCGACGCGGGAGAGCGGCGCAGAAAGATGGTCACGACTGCCGCCAACACCAGCAGGACGGTCGCTTTGACAAAGGCATCAGTGAGGATCGCGAGCATGTCAGCGGCCCTCCTTCCGCGCGTCAGCGATGAGTTGGCTCAAACGGGCCAGCTCCGCGTCGGAGAGGCGTGTGGAAGAGAGATCGAGCAGCGCCGCGACGGCCTGCTCCGTGGAACCGTCAAAGAAGGTGTGCAGCAGCTGTCGCAGCGCCGATTGCCGCGCTCGCTCGCGCGGAACGGTCGGCACGAACACGTAGCGGGGGCCGTCCTCCTCATGACGGAGATGGCCTTTCTCCTCGAGCACCCGCAGGAGCGCGCGCACGGCGGAATAACTCGGCGGATCCGTGAGCTGATCGAGCACCTCGGCGGCGGTGGCACGGCCGGTCCGGTAGATCACGTCCATGATCTCCCGTTCCCGACGGCTCAGCTGCGTGTTCGTTTCTTTGGACATTGCCGATCCCCCAACGGTTGATGCTAAAAAATTAGCACTTACTGCTAAGAAAGTAGCATTGGGGGGTTTCTTGTCAAGCGAGGCGGTTGCGGACGTTCCGGGCTTGCCAGAGATGCCGTCGGTCGTGCGCGATGATGAAATCGAAATACGCGCCTAGCGGCATACGCAGCAAGCGGTTAACAGGAGAGATCGTTCGGACGTGCGCCAGATCCAGACCGTCGGCCCGGCGCACTCGCTCCGCCAACTGATCGCGCACGGCGGCGAATTCGGGGAGCAGGTCAGCGCCGCGATACGTGCCGCCGACCGAAACCCGAATGAGCCCGGGGGCTTTCATGCGGAATTTGGGGGGCGGCTCCATCGACGCGACCATCATGCGAGAGAACCACCCGTACCGAAACGGTCCCGGCGCCAGCTGGTTTTCGGAGCGCCCTTCGCCGATCGCACGATCGAACGCCGGCAGCGTCTTCGTCACGCCGACATTCAGATGTGTCAGACACTCGGCGATCGACCAACTGTCCTTCGTGGCGTGCCAATTGAGCTGCGCGTCGCTCAAGCCGGCAGCCACCGCCTGCCCTGCCGCCTTGTTGGCGTCAATCTGATCGAGCAGCGACTGGATGGCGGCATTCATGCGGTCAATATGCACCAATACGAAGGACTTCGTATTGACATATACGAAACGCTTCGTAAATTATCGGGCCATGTCTCCTCGCCCGACGATTCGACCGACCAACGCCGAGCTCGCGATCCTGGGTGTGCTGTGGCACCGGGGGCCGAGTACGGTGCGTGAAGTGCATGAGGCGTTGCGGGACGGCCGGGCAGAGAGCGTGGGCTACACCACGATTCTCAAGCTCCTCCAGATCATGACCGAAAAGAAGCTCGTGAAGCGCGACACGCGCTCGCGCACGCACGTCTATGCCGCCGCCGTTTCCGAGGCAACCACTCGCGGGCATCTGCTGTCTGACCTCGTAGAACGGGCGTTCGGAGGGTCGTCGCTGGCGCTCGTGCTCCAGGCGTTGTCCAGTACCCGCGCGACCCCCGCCGAGCTCGAACAAATTCGACGCCTCCTCGATGAGAGGAAGGGAGATTCGCGATGAACGCAACTCATGCGCTGGGATGGGCGCTCGTGCATTTCCTGTGGCAAGGCGCCGCCCTCGCCATCGTCTTGGGCGTCGCCCTTGCACTGATTCGGCCTACGGCGGCTCGGACGCGCTACACCTTCGCGATCGTTACGCTGGCGGCGATGCTTGTCGTTCCCGTCGCAACCACGCTGCGACTGTACGAGCCCACGGTCGTGTCTTCGCCCGCGACCGCGGCACCATCTTTCGAGGTGAACGCCTCCCCCTCCCCCTCCCCTGCCCCGCGTACAGCAGGTGCCGACGTCAAGTCGCTCCCATCGCTCACGGCAGCTTCCCAATCGAACAGCGGCGGACGATTCACGCTGCTCCGGGATCGACTTGAGCCCGTTCTTCCGTGGCTCGTCGTCGCGTGGATGCTGGGCGTGTTGATCCTGTCGGTACGCCTGGCCTACGGGTGGATGGCGGCGCGCCGGCTGCGGACCGACGGCACACGCGACGTCTCCGCCGCGCTCCGGGACGTGCTGGCGCGGCTCGCCGCCCGGCTGCGCGTGAATCGCCCGGTGCGCCTGCTGGAATCGTTGCTCGTCGAAGTCCCCGCCGTCATCGGCTGGCTGCGTCCGGTGGTCCTGATGCCGGCCAGTGCGCTCACGGGTCTGACGCCGCAACAGCTCGAGGTGTTGCTCGCGCACGAGCTGGCTCACGTGCGCCGCTACGACTACCTCGTGAACCTCATCCAGTGCGTCATCGAGACGTTGCTCTTCTATCATCCAGCGGTGTGGTGGGTATCGCGCCGCATCAGGGAAGAGCGCGAGCACTGCTGCGACGATCTCGCAGTCCGGGTGTGCGGCGATCCGCATCTGTACGCGACGGCGCTCGTCAGCATGGAGCGCATTCGTGCGACGACTCCCCGGTTGGCGCTTGCGGCCACGGGCAGCGGAGGCTCACTGATCACACGTGTCAGGCGTCTGGTCCTCCCCACCACTGCGCGCACGGAGTATTTCCCGCGTTGGGCCGCAGGCCTCACCGGCGTGCTCGCGGTGACGGTTGCTCTGCTGGCAACGGGAAGTGATCGCCTGGCAGTCGCGAGCGCGACGCAAATCGCGGCCGATACGACCCGCGTGCGGCCGGATACGGTGCTGCGCCATCCCGATCAATCGCAACCGCTCGCACAGCGCTGGGAGTGGGCGCGCACGCAGGCCCGGCAACTCGGCCGCCGGTCGTATTGGGTCGGGTACATGATCCCGCGGCCGTCGTGGCTCGAGCACTCCGTCTACGTCGACCGCGGCATGGAAGCCGTCGGCCAGAACATCACCATCAGCGGGCGGATGTACGGCAACTTCCAGGGATTCATGTTCCGGGGCGTGCGCCTCGCGCCGCTGACCGGCGCGGGTGACTCCGACGACATCGCGCTGCTATTCGGCTTCACCGATCAAGGCGGTAAGCCTGTGTTGACACGCGTGCATGTGGCGAGCTCCTACTTGCCGGTGGACTTCCGCGGTCGCTCACTGCTCTGGCTCGGACCCGCCACGGAGGCACAGAGCCTGCCGATCGTCCAGGACTTGCTTACTGGGGCGTCGAATCCGGGTCTGCGCGAGGATGTCGTCTCAGCGCTCGGTATTCACGGATCCAGCGACGTCGTCGTGCCGCTGCTCGTGCGACTGCTCACGAGTCGCGAACCGGACGGCGTGCGGGAGCAGGCCGCGGAATGGCTGGGCTTTCATCCCTCGTCCGCCGCGGTAACTGCCCTGAGCGCGGTCGCCCGCAATGATGCATCCGGCGACGTGCGCCGGCGTGCGGCCGAGTCGCTGGGAGACAACACGCTACCAGCGGCGATCGATTCCAGCATCGCCATCGCGAAGACGGCCGGTGATGCCGACACGCGCCGCGCGGCGGTCGAGGGGCTGGGTCAGAAATCCGATGATCGCGCGCACACCACGCTCGTCTCGATTGCGCAGAGTGATCGTGATGAAGATGTGGAGCGGGCGGCCGTGGAAGCCCTCGGCGAGCTGTCGGACGGGCGTGGGCTGCCAGCTCTCCGCGAGATTGCGCGCAATCATCGGAGCTCGGATGTACGGCGCGCAGCGGTAGAGACGCTCGCCGAACACCTTCCCCCTGCCGACGCAATCGCTCTGCTCAAGTCCATCGCGACGAACGATTCGGATGCGGACGTGCAGCGCGCCGCCGTCGAAAAGCTCGGCGAGCTCGCACCGACGGCGGAGACGGTGCAATTTTTGTCGACGCTCGTGTCGAACAGCCGGAGCGAGGACGTACAGCGGCAAGCGCTCGAGACGCTCGGGGACATCGGCGTCCTGGGCCTGCCCGCCATCGTTGACGTCGCGCGGTCGCATCCCCGTACCGATCTGCGGCGCGCGGCAATCGAAACGATCGGCGACAAGCTGCCCCCGGCACAGGCCCTCGACATCCTCGGGCCCATCGCCCGGCGCGACCGGGATTCCGACGTGCAGCGGCAGGCCATCGAGACGCTGGGAAATTTGAAGGACCAGCGCGCGTACAGCCTGCTTGTCGATGTCGCGCGCACGAGTCCCTCGAGCGACGTCCGCCGGAAGGCGATCGAGACGCTCGGGGAGAGCGGACATCCCGACAGCGTCCGTGCCGTGCTGACTGATCTCGCCCGCCGCACGAATGATCCCGAAGCAGCGCAGGAAGCGATCGAGACGCTCGGGGAACTGAAGGACGCCCGGGCCTTCGCGGTCATCGCACGAGTGGCGCGCACTCCAGGCGACGTAGACGTGCGCCGCAAAGCGCTGGAGACCTACGTCGAAGCGGCGTCCAACGACTCCGCGCTCGCGTTGCTCAAGTCGGTGCTGGCGAGCAATGCGCCCGAGGACATCAACAGCAAAGTGCTCGAAGCGCTCGAGGAGATGGGAGACGGCGCGGGAATTCCGCTGCTCATCGAGACCGCACGCTCCCATCCGAACCGCGATGTCCGGGCCGACGCCCTCCGCCGTCTGGCGGAGAGCGACGACCCGCGTGCCCAGAAGGTGTTCGACCAGACCCTGCGACGCCCCTAGGGCTGACGGGCCTCGCTCGAAGTGCTGGCGGCGTTCTCGCTGCCCAGCCGGTGTTGCTGATACCAGCTCAGCATGTAGAGCTGCGTCCGGAGGAAATTCGACGGCTTGGAGCTGGTGCCGTGATACTCGCCGTTGAAGCGCAGCATGACGACGGGCACCTTCAGCATCTTCAGCGCCGAGTAGTACTCTTCGGTCTGCGGGATGGGCGTCCGCAGATCGAGCTCGCCGGTCATCAAGAGCGTCGGCGTCTTCACGTTGCCGACATACGCGAGTGACGACTGCTTGATCCACTGCTCGGGCTTTTCCCAGAATGGCGCGTCGAAGAACCCATAGGTGAACAGCGGGACGTCGGTCTGCCCCGCCATGCTCATCCAGTCGATGACCGGACACCGCACGGCGGCCGCCGCGAACCGCGTCGTGTGGCCGATTACCCAGCTCGACAGCACACCGCCGCCCGAGCAGCCGCCGACGTACATGCGCTGGGTATCGATGTAGCCGCGTCCGACGATGGTATCGACGCCGGCCATCAAGTCGTCATAGTCCACGCTCGGATAGGCGCGCTCGATCGCATTGCCGAACGCGCTGCCGTAGCCGGTGCTGCCCCGCGGATTTGTAATGAGGACCACGTAGCCACTGGCGGCGAAGTTCTGCAGCTGATAGCTGAACGCGCCGTTGTACATCCCGTGCGGCCCGCCGTGGATCTCCATGATGAGCGGATACTTCTTGGTGCGATCGAATCCGGGCGGCTTGATGATCCATCCCTGCACCTTCGCGCCGCCGGTCGACGTGTACCACACGTCTTCCTCCGACCCGAGCTTGATCCCCTGCAACACATCGGCATTCACGCTCGTGAGGCGGGTGATCGGCTGCGCGCGGCGGAGATTGAATCGGACGACGTCGGCGGGCTCATCGGCATCGGAACGGACGCCGACCGCGTTGAAGTCGCGCGACACGGACGTCAACGAGAGCATCTGCTCGCCGTCGGTGACGCGCCGGTTGCCGCCGCGGAGTCCGGCGAAGTACACGTTGCTCGTGCCTTGCTCGGCGAGCGCGAAGAAGACGCCGCTGCCGTCGGGACTCCAGCGGACCGCGCCAGGATCACGGTCATACGTCGTCAGCGCGCGCAGGCCACTGCCGTCGATCCCCACTGTCCAGACTTCGTCCGCGCGATAGGAGAACGTGCCGTACTCGTGACCCGTGAACGCCACGGTGCGCCCATCGGGCGACACCACGGGCCCCGTCCAGCCGCCCTTCTTCGAGACGAGCTGGCGCACCGCCCCGCTCTGCACGTCGACCGTGTAGAGATACGATTCGCGGTAGCGATAGTCGGCATCGGCTTCGCGCAGCCCGTCGAAGACGATGCTGCGGCCATCGGGAGTCCAGTCGTAGCTCGGCGCGCCGAGGCCGCCCAGCTCGCTGGTCCCGAAATCGCCCTTCGTAAGCTGCCGCGGCGTTCCGCCCTCGGCCGGCACGAGGAAGATCTGGGTCGTGCCTTGCTCGACGTACCCGGTTCGATCCCGCCGGTAATGCAGCTTGTCCACGATGCGGGGCGCCGGAGTCCATTTGGCCCCTTCGGGCGCCGCCGGCATGCTGATCTTCCACGGCGTTTCGCTCTTCACCAGCATCGCGAAAGCGACCGAGCGGCCGTCGGGGGACCAACTCAGGTTCGACGGCGTTTCGCTGACGTGCGTGATCTGCGAGGTGGCGCCTTCCGCGTCCATCCAGCGCACGAACACCTGCGTGCCCTTCGGCTCGCCGTCGGCGAAGTAGGCGATGCGCGTGCCGTCCGGCGACCAGCGCGCGTTCGAGCCCTTCACGAGGAAGCGGTTGCGCGAGCCGTCGGCGTTCATGATCCACAGACCCGCATCCCAACGGTCTTCGATCTTGTTCACCCAGCGGCGCGTGTACAGGATCTGGGAGCCGTCGGGCGAGACTTGTGGATCGGCGACTTGTTCCCAGTCGAGATAGTGGTTGACGGTGAGGAGCGTATCGGATGCGGTTTCTTGACTCGAAGCAACGGACGGTACGACGAGGAACGCGGCCAGAATCACGGATCGCATAGTGCCTCCGCGGACGGCGGAATGAAGGATGTCTCTAAGAAAGCCTCGGAACACCGATCAGGTAACTCCCCCGCAACGGCGACCACGCACCCCGAAAATCCCCGATCTCCCAGTCGTAGGTGTCGAGTCCCCGAACGAGTTCTGCTAGCTCGGCCTTCGAGTAGGTGCGGAGGCAGGAGACAATACCGTCGAACGTGCCCACCACGGGCAGGACCGGCGGCAGGTACGTCCATGCCAATCGGGACCAGCTCCAGGGGCGCACGAACGGGGCGGACACGATCGTCCCCAACCACGTGAGGGCGACCACAGCGATCTCGAGCGGCGCCCGCCGGGCGATCTCGAACACCCCGATTCCTTGCCCTCGCCGTACGGCGTCAGCGAGGATGGCCCGGGCCTCGGCCGGACGGAAGTGGTGGAAGGCGGTGAAGATCGTCCGGAATCCGTCGAGTTCCGCGGGCACCGCCCGCGCGTCTACGCGACTTACGTCCTCATTGTGCGGATACAGGTCCGTGAGAAGCACTGGCACCCCGACCCGAGCCGCGAGCCGGCGCCACGGGCCCCCAGCGCCCGAGCAGAGGTCAACAATCCGGCGCGCTTTCGTGCGTTCGAGCGCGCGGCGCAGCAACGGACCAACCGGATCGTAGGCACCGGCGAGATTCTCGGTAAATGCCAGAAAGTCGGTCAGCGCGTCGCGCAACGACGGCGGACAGGACGGCAAGTCGTGAATCTCGACGAGGTGCACTCGCATCTAGGCAAAGTTAGATTTCGCGCCCGATAATGGACAATTTCGAGCTGTACCCGTGAGCCTGCGCACGACGCCGTTTCATCCCCGCACGGGTCCGTTGTCGGAAGGTCAGGCCTGGCGGCGCTGGGCCGGCTACGTCGTCGCCAGCTCCTACGAGCTGTCGCACGACCGCGAGTATCACGCGATCCGGAACTCGGCGGCCCTGTTCGACGTCTCGCCGCTCTACAAGTACCTCGTCACCGGCCGCGACGCGGCGCGACTGCTCGATCACGTCGTCACGCGCAACATCGGCAAAGCGAAAGTCGGCCAGGTGCTGTACACGCCGTGGTGCGATAACGAAGGCAAGCAGATCGACGACGGCACGATCTCGGTCCTCGGTGAGCAGACGTTTCGCATGACGTCGGCCGATCCGACGCTGCGCTGGCTGCATCTCAACGCGTCGGGTCTGGACGTCCGGATCGAGGACGTTTCTGAGTCCACCGCCGCGCTGTCGCTCCAGGGTCCGAGCTCGCGCGCGATCCTCCAGATCGCCGCCGAGCGCGATCTGTCCGCGCTTAAGTACTTCCGGCTGACGAGCGCCAAGATCCGCGGCATCCCCGTCACCATCTCGCGCACCGGCTATACGGGGGATTTGGGGTTCGAGGTCTGGGTTGATGCGTCGCAGGCCGTCCCGCTCTGGGATGCCCTGATCGAAACCGGCACGCCGTACGGCATCACACCGGCTGGAATGCTGGCCCTCGACGTGGCGCGCATCGAAGCGGGGCTGCTGCTGATCGAGGTGGACTACTTCTCCTCGCGGCACGCGTTGATCGAACCGCAGAAATCGTCGCCACTCGAGCTCGGGCTCGGTTGGACCGTTGCGACCGACAAAGAGCGCTACAACGGGCAGGCCGCACTCGACGCCGAGCG
>WNEZ01008492.1_pt1 | contig 18960 bp, 14 predicted proteins | sample 5400521 | NCBI WGS metagenome assembly WNEZ01 (sample SAMN13153339, study PRJNA577476) | soil metagenome | isolation source: 120 cm saprolite under Douglas fir tree site 2 hole 1 replicate 1 | place: USA:California | collected 2015-04-18
CACGAAGTTGAGAACGCGGCGGCCAGGGCGAAATGCCGAAATAACAGCAATGGCCCGCGTTCGGCGAGGAGTGAGCAGACTCGTGCATGCCCACTCAACGGAGCTGCAGAAGGCGCCAGTATGGGTCTAATGAAACAAGCAAATGAAAGGAGGAGGTTAATATGGGTCAGAAAAACCATTATCGGTCGGCCTCGGCAGCAGTCGCCCTCATGATGGTGGGCCTGTTGCTCCTATGGCCTGGGGTCAGTGCAGCACAGACGGTTGTGGGGGACGCGGCAGGCGTGCGAGCGACCGTTCTCGCAGCGACAAGCCTACTCGGGTCGTTGAACCCCACGCCGACTACGCTTGCCGATACCGGAACTCTCGCAGGCATAAACGACGAAAGGGATGCGGGTCAGTTGACGGGAAGCGTCCCGTTTTTGCTCAGCGGAGAAGTCTTAAACGCAGCCACGATCAGTTGGCCTGACCAGGTCGACTCCGAATCCTCGCTCGCGGCCTTGAACCTGACGGTAGCCGGGATCGGCATCTCCGCCGACTCGGTTATGGCACAGGCGTCACAGGTGTTGGGCGCCGCCGGCAGCGGCAGCTCAATCATCAACAACCTGTCGATTAACGGCGTTCCGATCGTGGTAACGGGTGACCCGAATCAGACCATCCTGATGCCCGGCGGTCAGGTGGTTATCAACGAACAGACGATTTCACCGACCGGCACGGCCGTGGTGAATGCGCTTCACGTCACCGTCAGTGGCGTTGCCGATGTGGTGGTCGCGTCAGCAACCGCGGGCATTTCTTAGCGCCGCACAAAGCGGCCTCGATGGAAAAGGAGGAGAGGCAATGAGCAAGGGAGCAACGGCCAAGCTCGTATCGGCACTATTGACAGGGGGACTCCTGGTGGGCGTGCTGATGTTCAAGGGCATCCCCGTGGTGAAAGCCCACGTGCTTCCGAGTCCGTGTGACTTCACCACGGGCGGCGGGTTCGTCCTCAACAACGATGGCTCGAAGGTGAATTTCGGGATCGTTGGAGGATGCAAAAACGGCGGATTCTTCGGCCACGTGAACATCGGCCACGTTCTTCGCCGGGCTGCATGTGAGCAGTACGAGCATTGACGGGTATTTTACCCCGTCCGTGGGTTCGAACATACGTGATATCTGTGGCACAGCCAAGACCAACTTTGCGCCCCCGAACGATACTCTTAAATTCCGGGTTAGGACGGAGGACAACGGAGAGCCGGGCTCCGGGCCGACTGGGCCCGACAAGTTCGGCGTAAAGCTGTGTAATGCCGAAGGTATGTGCAGTACGACTTTTGGCTGGCTTCCGACGCGCTACCTGGCGGGCGGCAACATCCAGTTGCACAAACCCAATCCATCCACCACCGGGCCGAACCCGCCGCCGGATGAGATTACCGCTTGCGGCGGCGACGACTCCGGATTGGGATCCTGACCGGCCTGAAGCGTTTCGAATCCACGACTGCCTCGAGGCCACCGCACGCGGAGGCCTCGGGGCAATGCATAGTGGGGCAACGACCATTCGGGCCCACCAGCGACAAAATCCGCTAGGTGTTCATTTCCGAACCCGCCATTCACGCCTGGCACATCCTTCGCGGAAGCGGTATGAGCGGCTCTGAGACGACCTCGATCCTTACATCGACCACGATGTGTTGACCATACCGGTTGATTAGCTGAGCGGCCCTTTCCATTGCCTGTCGTTCCGTGGCGAAGATTTCCGGCGTGATTTGCCCTGCGCCCTCCCAAAGAGAACCCATCACCACGAATGTTGGTGGCATCAGATGCTCCTACCCTGTTCGCCAGCTTAGCGGCGGCTTCGCTGTCGTCCGGCCCACCAACTGTTGCGGCATCCGTAATCGGTCACTCACGTTGCCCGCCGCGCGATCATTGTGGCAGCCGTCGAGGCAAGCTCGCCCTTCGAAATCTTGCCGGTCGCGGTCGTCGGCAGGGTAGCAACGAAAAAGATGTGCGACGGCCGTTTGTATGGGGCGAGGTGCTTGGCTGCGTACTCCCCCAATTCGGCGGCGGTTATCGGCGAATCCGGCACCGGTTGAACGAAGACGATGACCTCTTCATCTCCCTTGACTGGTCGGCCGATCACTGCCGACCGCGCCACCGCGGGATGAGCGTTCAACACCGCCTCGATTTCTGGCGGGTAGACATTGAACCCAAAGCGGATGATGAGCTCCTTCGTGCGCCCGACGATGAAGAGGTTGCCGTCCTCGAAGCGCGCGAGGTCGCGGGTGTTGAACCATCCTTCCGCATCGATCGCGGCGGCGGTTTCCTCGGGGGCCTTGTAATAGCCCTTCATGACATTGGGCCCGCGCGCCCACAACTCACCCACTTCGCCCTCGGTTACGGGCTTGCTATCGAGTCCGACCAGCTTGACTTCGACGCCCGGAAACACCGGGCCAACAGACGTGTCACGGCGAGGCGCTTCGATACGGGTCTGAGCAATGTTGGGAGAAGTTTCGGTGACGCCGTAGCTGTGATAGAGCGGCAGGCCGAGCAGTCTCTCGACCCCGGACTTGATTGCCGGGTCGAGCGGCGCGCCCGAACACGAAATGATCCGCAGCGCAGGACATGCCACGGAAGTAAGCCCTTTGCATTTCGCGTATTCGACCAGCAGGGCGTACATGGCCGGCACGCCCAGCACCACCGTCAGCCGATCCCGCTCCAACGCCGTGAGCGCTGCGGCGGGATCGAAGCGCGGCGAGAGATAAACCGTGGCGCCGTTGAGTAATGCTTTTAAGAGAATCACGGACACGCCGACGATGTGAGACATCGGCAGCACGCCGTAAAGGCGGTCGTCAGGTGTCAGCGACCGCAACCTGCCGGCAACGGCCGCCACAAACAACAGGTTCCTATGAGTCAGCATGACGCCCTTGGGACGGCCAGTAGTGCCTGAAGTATAGATCAGGGCAGCGACGTTGTTGGCGCTGTCGGTCTCGATCGGCTCAGGCTCGGCTGTCTCGTTCAGCGGGCCGATGCCGATCGGACCCAGCCCCCCGGCCCCGTAGATAAGTGCGCCGTGGCGCTCGGCATGCGCCCTCGCATGCGGCGACACGCTCGTGGTGTAGATCACGCGGCGCGCGCCGCAGTGATCTCGGATCTGATCGAGCTCGCGCGCTGAGAGACGCGCGTTCACGGGCACCGGCCAGGCGTCAAGGCCGGCCACGGCCAAGAGCACCGCAACAAGCGCTCGGCAGTTCTCGCACACAAGCATGATCCGATCGCCCGGGCGCATGCCGCTTTCGACGAGCCAGCTGCGGGTCTCGGCGATCACGGAAGCCAATTGCCCATAGGTCCAAGTGCCGCTGCTTTCCACGAGAGCCGGCCGATCGGGCGACCGCTGGCTCCACGGTATGAGGACGTCGCTGATGCGGGTCGGAAGGCTCCGCAGGATCTCAGGCACGCGATCTTCCAGGGTCGGCATCTCTTATGCCTCATTTACCGGCATGGATTGCACGTCAATCGCCCACGGCAGCCCGTTAGCGGCCTCGCTCTGTATCTTGTCATTGAGCTGCGACAGGGGACATACCCGCATACGCGAACGAGCCAGCCTTTTCCTCGACCAAGTACAGCAACCAATTTCGATATATCTGGGTGGCCGACGAGCGCCAGGTGTTACTGAGCGTGGCGACGACGTTTGCCTCCGGGAAGATGGCCAAGAGCTCCTCACGCGGATCGGACAGAGCTTTCTCGCGGAAATCACTCAGTGTTTTGGTGCCTGCCGCGTCGAAGTATCCCTGCGGCATTGACGGATAGGCTTCTCTCTCCCGCCTGAGAAAACGCCCTATATCCCGTCGGTACTCCCTCAGTAGAGTCAGTGCGCCGTATTCCGGATGGCCTTGGAAATATACGAACAGACTTCTCCCCCGTTGCTTCACAAACAAGTCGACACCGGCTTCGGCCGACTTCGTGAGAACGGCATAACCACACGATGTCAGAGCGTCCTTCCGTACGTCGTTCCACCGCGAGTGAGGAATCCGCATTTGGGCAGCAGTGCCGCTTGTCAGCGGGTGGTCACAGACCCGTGTGTGGTCAAAGACACCGAAGCGCTTGTGGCTGAGCGCGTACCGTTCAATGCCATCGCTATAGAGGACGCCGGCGTGCGCCGCCAAACATGACAGGACCGTCGACATCGTATTGTTTTCAGCCCAGTCAAGAACCTCCGACAGCGCATCCCAGTAGGGTTCGTCCATCAGATTAGGGCGCTGCGGCTCGGTCCCGGTCATTATGAGTCCGTCGAAGAAAAAGCGGCTGTTCCAGAGATCATCAATGTCGAGATAGAAGCTGCTTAGATGTTGTCGTGCCCAATCGCCTCGCGGTATCTTGGGCAGGGAGTAAAGTTGGACCCGCACCGGAATATTTTCGGCCGCAGCTTCGAGAAGTTCGAAGAATTGCACCTCGGTCCCCTCGAGCGCGGAGTCCGGCATGTTGTTGATGAGCGCGATGTTGATGCACTCCGCCGGCGGCTTGCGACTGTCGCGGAGGCGGGCAGCGGCTCTGCCCGCCCAGCGGCTCGGAATCCGATTCTTTTCCATGACCAACGGCATGAAAGTGCTCCCGGCCGAACAAGGCTATGACTTCGGCCGCCTCATCTGGTTGTTGCTTGCAGTGCCTGAGAGAGGTCGTCGATAATATCGTCGATGTGCTCAATCCCGACGCTAAGCCGAATCATCTCTGGCATCACGCCCACTTTCCGTTGCTCATCGGCCGATAGCTGCCGGTGTGTCGTTGACGCAGGATGGCACGCCAAGGACTTGGCATCGCCCATATTGACCATTCGCTTGAACAGCCGCAGCGCGTTAAAACATTTCTTGCCCTCTTCGAAGCCGCCCTTGATCCCAAACGTCAGTAGCGAGCAGCGCCGCGAGCCCAAGTATTTTTGGGCCATCGGGTACAAGGGGCTGTCCGGAAATCCGGCGTAGTTGATCCATTCCACCCTGCCGTGGTCGCGGAGAAACTCGGCCACTTTGCGGGCATTCTCCACATGGCGCTCGACACGCAGCGCCAGCGTCTCGACCCCCTGAAGCAGCAGAAAACCGTTCAACGGCGACAAGGTCGATCCCGTGTTTCGCTGGCAAACTGTCCGACACCGCGCGATGTAGGCTGCCGCACCATAATGTTCGGTGTAGACGACGCCGTGATAGGAGGGTTCCGGTTCGTTCAGCATATAAAAGCGTCGACGATGCTCGCGCCACGGAAATTTCCCGCTGTCGACGATCATTCCACCCAACGTCGTTCCGTGCCCTCCCATGAACTTCGTCATGGAATGCACGACGATGTCGGCGCCGTGTTCGATCGGTCTCAACAAGATCGGAGTTAGGATCGTATTGTCTACGATCAAAGGAACGTGATGATGATGGGCGACCTGTGCCAGCCCCTCGATATCCGCAACATTGCCGGCGGGATTACCGACGCTTTCGCAAAAAACCGCCCTTGTGTTTTCGTCGATCAACTTTTCCACGGCGTCGGGGCGATCGCTCTCCGCAAACCGGACGCTGATTCCTTGCTTCGGCAGGATGTGAGCAAATAGCGTGTAGGTGGCGCCGTAAAGCTGGGGAAGCGAAACGATATTGTTTCCCAACTCCGCAATGTTGACGACCGCATAATGGATCGCGGCCATCCCTGAACTAACGCTGAGCGCATCCACTCCCCCCTCGAGCGCGGCTACGCGCTTCTCCAGAACCGTATTTGTCGGATTCCCGATGCGAGTGTAGATGTTCCCGGTGACTTCGAGATTGAACAAGGCTGCGCCATGCTCGGCGCTGTCGAACTCGAATGCGATTGTTTGATAGATCGGTACGGCGACGGCCTTCGTCGCGGGATCGCCGTCGTAGCCGGCGTGGATCGCTATGGTCTCTCTTCTCATGCGTTCACCAGCAGCGCTATCGGGAGCGGCACGTGCGCTGCCATCGGCGCGTCACGCGTACGCGTGATTCTCCCGTGAACGGGCGAGGCCGGTCCGTGCGTCAGTCCTCCTGTCGGATTCCGGATGGGTTCAGGCTGTCCGTGGGATCCATTGCAGGACGCCGTGACCATGAAGGGTATTATAGGGAATTCGCTGCCGCTCCTAACAATCATGGGAACCCGTCAGTAGGCGTTGCGGTGGACGAAGCCCACCATCAGGGTGCGCAGCAAAATCAGCAGATCGAAGCGCGCCGACCAGTTCTCGATGTAGTAGAGGTCGTGCTTGACACGCTCGTGCATCACCTCGACGGTCGCCGTCTCGCCGCGCAAGCCGTTCACCTGCGCCCAGCCGGTGATGCCGGGCTTGACGCGGTGGCGGCCCAGGTAACCGTCGATGGCCTGGGCGTAGTACTCGTTGTGCGCAATCGCGTGCGGCCGCGGTCCGACAAGCGACATCTCGCCCTTCAGCACATTGATGAGCTGCGGCAGCTCGTCGAGGCTCGTGTGGCGCAGAATGCGGCCGACGCGCGTGACGCGCGGATCGTCGCGCTTGGCCTGCGGTACGGTCGCGTCGTTTGCGGCGTCGGCCGACATGGTGCGGAATTTGAGCACGGTGATGGGGTTGTTGTTGAAGCCGAAGCGCCGTTGGCGGAAAAGCACAGGTCCGCGGCCGTCGAGCTTGATCAAGAGCGCGATCAGCAGCATCAGCGGCGCGACGCACAGCAGCAAGAGCCCACTAAGCATGATGTCTTCGGCGCGCTTCAACACCGCTGCCCAGCCCGAAAGCGGCCGCTCGAAGACATTGATCATGAACGTCTCGTGCAGCATGGTGAGCTGGCGCAGCGAGACCGGCAAATCAGAGAGATCGGGGCAGAGATTGACGTTGACCGGCAACTCGCCGAGCTTGCGCAGCACGGCGCTAAATTCGGCGTCGCGCTTCTCCGGCAGCTGAACGATGATCTCGTCGATGTGCGTCTTGCGCGCAAGCCGCAGTAGCCCGGGCACCGTCGCGTCCGCTGCGACGCCGGTGCCGGCCGCGCGGAGCTGCGGCGCAAAGATGCCGACGACGCGCACCTCGGCGTCGCCCGGCCAGGTGATCCGCCGCATCACTTCCTGCGCAAATGGCTCGCAGCCGACGATCGCGACATTGATGGAAAGAGTGCCCGTCCGGCGGCGACGAGCGATATAGGCGGCGACGCCGCAGCGCGCCGCACCCGAGAGCGCCGTGCCCAGCACGAACCAGGAGCTGATCCAAACACGCGAATATTGGTCGGAGATCTTGTCGAAAAAGGCGATTGCAAGCACGACAGCGATACCGACGCTCCAGCCGCCGATGACTTTGGCCGCCTGCCTGTGCCAGACGTGGATATCGGCCAGGTTATAGGCGTCGATGATCGCCATGACATTGGCGACGACCACCATGCCCAGGATCACGATCAGCCCGTGCTGGAACTCGATCGCCAGCGACTGGAAGCGCAGAGAATACGCGATCAGCCCTGCGATAGGCACGCTGGCGATGTCGAGCGTGCGCAACACGCCGGTCGACAGCGCGAGGATCTCGTGGCGGACGACACGCGATCCCTCGCTCATCCTACGGCGTGCGCCGACGAGGGTCGGATCCCTCAGTGTGAGTTGCGCCATTATGTTGCACCCGTTGCAGGCCATGCCAAGGCATTGCCATGAGAATGCCTACATTCGAGCGACACGGCCGGGCCGATCGTTCTCAGCAGGCGGCTGCACTGGCCAGCGACGCGTATGCTCAGGTCGTTCGCCTGGAGCCGGTGGGGAGCAGCGGTCACTACACTGCGATCAGCACGTAGCTCGCCATTTTCTCTCATGGGCCGCCGGCGATCGAACATATGCCTCGCCTCATGGACAGCTTCTGGCGGTAGATCGACGGCGCGCGCGAACCTGAGAAGCGCCGCTTCGTTGGTGACGAGAAAATCCAAGATGGCGGCCAGATATTCGAGGCAGATGGGCACTCGTTTGAGGTCGGCTTGCGACAGGCCGGTCTCGGACAGGAACCGGTCCAACTCAGGTCGGTCGCTGGCCACAAACCCGAGCACCCGGAGCGCGACGGCTTCCGGATGAGTCAACAGAGCCGCCCACGTTTGCGGAAGTGCGTCCATGACGCTATGGTCTCGCCTCTTCCAGTCTCTGCCCGGGCCGGAGCCAGTCGAGATCGCGAATCTCTGGCCCGAACCACCACGACCTAATTATGCGAAAACGCGGTCTGACAGCTCCTCGAGGGAACTCTGTCCCTTTGGATTTTCTCGTCACCAGCGAATTTAGCGCATGGCGAGCTCGGCACTAATTGGGGGATTCCCTAATCGGCCCGAGGAATCTACCCAGGGGAAAGACTGAGGGGATTGCGAGCGCCATTGGTGATGCGGGCGGCCGACCAACGCATCAGGGCTAGGTGAGAACTGTCCGCCGCGAGATGTTCCTCCCGTGGACTACGTGTCGGCCGAGACGAGCCCATTGCGAATGGCGTACCGGACGAGGCCAGCGACATCATGTATGTCGAGACGCTCCATCAGGCTCGCTCGGTGAGACTCGATGGTCTTCACACTGGCATGAAGCAGCTGCGCGATCCGCTTGCTCGAATTGCCTTCAGCTACCAGCTGCAGTATCTCGCGCTGGCGCGGCGTGAGCTGCTCCAAAGGGATTATTTGATCCGCCTTTTGGCTAAGATAGACCTCGACCACATGCTTTGATATGGCCGGGCTCAGGAAGATCTCGCCACGTGCCACGGACTCGATGGCCAGCTCGAGCTCGCGTGGGGCCGAACTCTTGAGGACATAACCTGAGGCTCCGGCGCGAAGAGCCTGAAGGACGTTAGCATCGGTTGCATGCATCGAGAGAACTACCACGCGTACGTTCGGATGCTCTTTAACGATCCGCCGTGTCGCCTCCAGTCCGTCCAATCCTGGCATAGAGATGTCCATCAGCACCAGCTCCGGACGATACTTCGCGATCAGCTCAAGTGCCTCACGACCGTTGCCCGCCTCGGCAATGACCTCGATGCCGGGGAAATCGGCCAACAGAGACTTGAGGCTTGCGCGCACGAGAGAGTGATCGTCAGCGAGAAGGATTTTAATGGCCGCCATCCTGCACCCCGGAAAAGGGTGCCCGAGTGATATGAATCGCATGGTGAAAACAAGCAACCCATGATAGCCCAACGTGGCTTACATCGTCGAGGGCATTGTTACGGTAAAGGCCGGTCTAGGCTGGGCGCGGTGAAGTTCGACCACGCCTGAGATCTGCCATGATCGTCACCGCTTTCTTGCGGTCATCATCCCGCAAGCTGTGGGGCTCTATTTCCGTTTCGCTTTGAGCGACCGGGATATTGAAGATTCGCTCGCTGAGCGCGGTGTCGACGCCTCAGTGAGACGGTCCGCCGGGCGCTCAAGTTCGGACTGCTCTTCCGGCAACGACCCCCGGCGGTATTTACCCTCCTCCCAGCGCCCCGCCTTGCCGCCGCGCCCGTACATCGTCGTGACAATGTCCGATCTCCACGGCAATCCGGGTTTCCAACCCCGTCTCAGTAGTTTCCAGCCGCCTTCTAAAGGATTCCCTGATAAGAGCGGCAGCTTGGGCCAGCTAGGATACAGCGTGGATTCTGTTCAACCGGAGGTGGACGCCGGGCGGCCACATTCTAGAGACGGATGTTCGTCACGCCTGCGGCGGACACTCGAAGGGCGTGGGTCCAAATGCGCACCGCCGTTGAATCCCAGGTGGAGCAGTCCGGAGTCGAGCGCCGGTTTGCATGACCGCATGACTGGCGCTTGGCGCAAATGACGGACAGGCTCATGATCGCAAATCGTGCACTAATCTCATCCAGTCCACCAGGTCCGGGCGGTGTCGCCCCCGCGGCCATGGGTCTAACCGTTCATGACCATCGAGCAGGAGATGTGGGAGGATTTGATGCTGCAAGTCGTCGCTGAGTCCCGTTATCCGAAGCGGCTGCTTGATCGGAAGCACCTCCTCAAGGCGCTGCGCGCCTTCAAGAGGGGCGATTTTTCTGTGCGCCTGCCGGTGGACCTCATCGGTGCCGACGGCGAGATCGCGACGACATTCAACGACGTTGTCGAGCTGAACGAGCAGATGACGCGAGAGTTGGAGCGCATCAGTTCGGTGGTTGGCAAGGATGGCAGGATTTCGCAGCGCGGAAAGCTACGAGGCGCGACGGGGTCGTGGGAAGAGTGCATCGACTCCGTGAATACGTTGATCGGCGACTTAGTGCAGCCGATCACCGAAGTCGCCCGAGTTATCGGCGCCGTGGCGAAAGGCGATCTATCGCAAACCATGTTGCTGGAAATCGACGACCGGCCGCTGCGCGGGGAATTCCTGCGCATCGGAAAAGTCGTGAACACGATGGTGGACCAGCTGAACTCCTTCGCGTCGGAGGTGACGCGCGTGGCGCGCGAGGTCGGCACCGAGGGCAAGCTCGGCGGCCAGGCCAAAGTGAAGGGCGTCGCCGGCACGTGGAAGGATCTGACCGACAACGGAAGGATCTGACCGACAACGTCAACCTGATGGCGGCGAACCTGACGGGCCAGGTGCGCAACATCGCCGAGGTGACGACGGCGGTGGCGAGCGGGAACCTGTCGAAGAAGATCACGGTGGACGTGAAGGGCGAGATCCTGGAGCTGAAGAACACCATAAACACGATGGTGGACCAGCTGAACTCCTTCGCGTCGGAGGTGACGCGCGTGGCGCGCGAGGTCGGCACCGAGGGCAAGCTCGGCGGCCAGGCCAAAGTGAAGGGCGTCGCCGGCACGTGGAAGGATCTGACCGACAACGACCTCCAGCAGAAGCTCGCCGTAAAGGCCAGCGGTGAAATTGCGGCGCTGGCGGACACCATCAACGGCATGATCGAAACACTGGCTACCTTTGCAGATCAAGTAACCAATGTGGCGCGCGAAGTCGGTATCGAAGGCAAGCTCGGCGGCCAAGCGCGCGTGCCCGGCGCCGCCGGCCTTTGGCGCGATTTGACCGACAACGTGAACCAGCTCGCAGCCAATCTGACCACCCAAGTGCGGGCCATCGCCGAAGTGGCAACCGCGGTGACGACGGGCGATCTGACCCGATCGATCACGGTGGAGGCCTCGGGCGAGGTGGCTGCGCTCAAGGATAATATCAACGAGATGATCCACAATTTGGCGGATACAACCCGGAAGAATACCGAGCAAGACTGGCTGAAGACCAATTTAGCGAAATTCACTCGCATGCTCCAGGGTGAGCGCGACCTCGTCACGGTGACCAATCGGATTCTTTCGGAGCTTGCGCCGCTGGTGAACGCCAGCCACGGCACCTTCTACTTGAAAAAGGCGGAGGACGGCGAAGAAATTCTCGAACTTGTGGCAAGCTACGCATATACGCGGCGGAAGCATTTGGCCAATCGCTTCTCGCTCCGAGAGGGTCTTATCGGACAGTGTGCCTTCGAAAAGCGCGATATCCTGCTTACGAACGTTCCTAGGACTTATATCCGGATCAGTTCGGGGCTCGGAGCGGCGCCCCCACTCAATATCATCGTTTTGCCAGTGTTGTTCGAAGGCGAGGTCCAGGCGGTTCTGGAACTCGCCTCTTTTGAACGGTTCAGCGAGATCCACCATTCGTTCCTCGATCAGTTGATGGAAAGCATCGGTATCGTGCTGAACACGATTGCCACTAACATGCGTACGGAACGGCTGCTAGCGCAATCTCAGCGGCTGACCGCAGAGCTACAGAGCCAGCAAGGAGAGCTGAAAAAGACGAACGACCGGCTAGCACAGCAGGCCGCATCGCTTCAGAAATCCGAGGAGCTGCTCAAGAGCCAGCAGGAAGAATTGCGCCATAGTAATGAGCAATTGGAAGACAAGGCGCAACTTCTGGGGAGCCAGAAGAAACAGGTGGAGCTCAAGAACCAAGAAATCGAGCACGCCAAGGCGGCGCTCGAGGAAAAGGCGGCGCAGCTAGCGTTGACGTCAAAGTACAAGTCCGAATTTCTCGCAAACATGTCCCACGAACTGCGCACGCCGCTCAATAGCCTTCTCATCCTATCCAAACTGCTGGCCGAGAACGCAGACAAGAACTTGTGCGAAAAACAAGTTCAGTTTGCGGAGACGATTCACACCGCTGGGACCGAGCTCTTGACGTTGATCAATGATATTCTGGACTTGTCCAAGATCGAGTCCGGCACGGTCACTTTGGATATCGGCGAGGTGAATCTTGGCGACTTGAAAGACTACGTGTCGCGAAGTTTTGGTCAGATCGCCGACGACCGGAAGCTAGAATTCGCCGTCACCCTGGATACAACGCTGCCGAAGGTGATGCATACCGATTCCAAGCGGCTGCAGCAGGTGATCAAGAATCTGCTTTCGAACGCCTTCAAGTTTACGGAACGTGGCAATGTGGAGCTGAAGATCGCACGCGCCACAAACGGGTGGAGTTCAAGAAACAACATTCTTAATTCTGTGCCAATGGTCGTTGCCTTTGCCGTACGGGACACGGGTATCGGCATTGCGTCCGACAAGCAGAAGGTCATCTTTGAGGCGTTTCAACAGTTGGATGGAACGCCCAGCCGCAAGTATGGCGGGACCGGTCTCGGACTCTCCATCAGTCGCGAGATCGCCCGGCTGCTGGGGGGTGAGATAGCCGTGGTCAGCACACCGGGGCGGGGCAGTATTTTCACGCTTTTCGTACCGATCAGCTATAAACCCGCGGTCACCGCGTCTCGGCCGAACATCGGGGTGGACGTCGATCTGCCCGTTGTCAACAAGCCGGCTCAGCTGTCGCCGCAAAGCGAGTTTAGAGATGATCGCCATGTGTTGGAGCAAGGCGATCCAGCGCTGCTCATCGTGGAAGACGATCCGAAATTCGCATCGATCTTGCTAGACATGGCGCGCGAGCGCGGACTCAAGGGGCTTGTGTCGTCCAGCGGCAGCGATGCCCTGGTTTTGGCTCGCCGATTCAAGCCCGATGCCATTACACTCGATATAAAGCTCTCTGATATGAATGGCTGGGTATTGCTCGATATTCTAAAGCGTAATTGTGAAACCCGGCATACTCCGGTAAACGTCATATCTGTGGAAGCTCCACGCGACACGGGCCTTCAGTTAGGGGCTTTTTCGGTGTTGGCGAAGCCAGTCGATCGGGAGACGCTGTTCGCTACCTTTGAGCAGACCGCAAATTTTCTGTCGCGCAAAGTAAAGCAATTGCTGGTCGTCGAGAATGACGAAGTCCGGCGCGCCAATATCGTCGGGATGATCGGCAATGGTGATGTCGAGACTATGTGCGTTTCTAGCGGGGAAGCGGCTCTGACGGCGATCAGGGAAACGCCCTTCGATTGTATGATCCTGAACCCCGCCTTGCCTGACATGGATGGCCTTGAAGTGCTCGCGCAACTGCGCAGGAATTCGCAAATTCGATTGCCGGTGATCATCTACGCTGCAAGTGACTTGAGCACTCTGGAGAAGGCAAATCTAAGAAAAATGGCTGAATCGGTGGTTGTGGAAAGCCCGGCGTCGCTGGCGCGGTTACTCGATGACAGCGCGGTGTTCTTGCACAGGCGCGTTGTCGGCCTGCCTGAGGAGAAGCAGAAGTTGCTCGCAAGCCTTCGCCAACGAGAACCGTTGCTGTCGGATCGGAAGATTTTGATTGTCGACGACGATATCCGTAATATCTTTTCTTTGACGAGTGTGCTGGAGCAGCATAATGTCAAGGTGTTCCATGCAGAGACTGGCCGCGACGGCATCGCCATATTGGAGGAAACATCGGGGATCGATCTGGTGCTCATGGACGTCATGATGCCAGACATGGACGGCTACGAAACCGTGCGAAGTATCCGCGCTCGTGATCGCTTCAAGACACTGCCAATCATTGCGATCACTGCGAAAGCGATGAAAGGCGATAGAGAAAAGTGCATCAAAGCGGGTGCGTCAGACTACGCCGCCAAGCCCGTCGATATCGACCATGTCCTCTCAGCAACGCGGGTCTGGCTGCGCGAACATTAGAAGCATTTTTGGACAGAACCTGACTGTGCATAGTACTTCGGATGATGGGAAGCAGACCGGCCGGTCGGCCGGCGGCGTGGGCGTCGCCAGCGACCAGTATGGCAATGGTGCCATTGGCGGCGGCGTGCCCATCAAGGCCAACATTCTAATAGTCGACGACAAGCCCGAAAACCTATTGGCCCTGGCGCAAATGCTCGGGAGTCTGAATGAGAATATCGCCCAGGCAAAATCCGGTGCTGACGCCCTACGCTACCTCTTGCGCCAGGATGCCGCCATCATACTCGTAGACGTCCGGATGCCCGACATGGACGGCTACGAGTTGGCGGCTCTTATACGCAGGCGCGAACGATCGCGCGACACGCCCATCATCTTCATTACCGCATTCGACAAAGACGATCGGGATATCTCGCGCGGATACATGCTGGGGGCCGTCGACTATGTGTTCAAGCCAATAGATCCGGTCATTCTGAGAGCGAAGGTTTCGGTATTCGTCGATCTGTTCAAAAAAACGGAGACGCTACGGCGCCAGGCTGACCTTGAGCGCCGACTGCATTGGGAGACCCTCCGCGCAGTGCAAGCAGAAAGGGCTCTGCGACAGATCGAAGAGATTCAATCCTTCATCGTCAAATCGCTACCAATCGCGCTTTACAGGTCGGACCTAGATGGTCGCTTTGCTGGGCCTCGGTTTCTGAGCGGGAGCATCGCCGCTTCGGTCGGCTTCGAGGCCGTGGCGTTCATTAACGACGAAGATCTATGGCCGGCGCGCATCCACCCCGCCGACCTGCCACAGGTACTGGCTCGGGTGGCCTCGATCGTCAAGACCGGAACGCTATCAATGGAGTATCGCTGGCGGTGCGATGACGGCTCGGAAAGAATTTTCCTTGACCAAGCCGTGTTGGTTCGCCAGGAAAGCGGCGCGCCCAAGGAAATTCTCGGAACCTGCCTTGATGTCACCTATCGGCGACAGTTAGAGCAGCAGCTATTGCAATCCCAGAAGATGGAAGCCATCGGGCAGCTCACGGGCGGGATCGCACACGATTTCAACAATATGCTCACGGTCATTATCTGGAACCTCCATCCACTGACCCGGTCGCTCATTGGCCAGGGAAAGGATTACGATCGCGCCCAGCACGCGCTCGGCGCGGCATTGAATTGCGCCGAGCTGACCCGGCAACTGCTCACCTTCGCTCATCACCAGCCTCATCAGGCTAAAGTGATCGATCTATCGGAGCTCTTGCCGCGCATGGCAAGACTGCTGGACCCGATTATCGGCGAGGGGGTGAGGATAGAGGTGCGGACGGCCGAGGGCCTATGGCCGATATTTGCCGATCCGACACAGATCGAATCGGCGGTACTTAATCTTGCCATCAATGCGCGCGACGCGATGCCAAAGGGCGGTACCTTGATCATCGAGGCCGTCAACATGCGACGCGAAAACGTGGAATTAGAACCAGTGCCGCATGACTACGTGATGATGGCAGTGACCGATACAGGCATCGGCATGTCGCAGGAAGTGGTAGACCGGGCATTCGAGCCGTTCTTCACCACAAAACCAGCGGGGGAAGGCACCGGACTGGGCTTGAGCACGGTCTATGGCTTTGTCAAGCAATCAGGCGGGGACATCAAGATCGAGAGTGTGGAAGGGATGGGAACAACGATTCGGGTCTATCTACCCAGAGGCGAGGCACCGCAAACCATTGGCCAGCATTCAATTCCCGACGGTGACGCCGCAGTCGCGGATATCAGTCGCATAATTCTGGTCGTTGAAGATAATGCCCACGTGCGCAGCATCACCGTCACTCGCCTGGAAGAACTCGGTCACCGCGTCCTTGCAGCGGATAACGCAGCAACGGCACTCGAGATCCTGAGCGGCGACTCGCCGGTCGACTTGCTGTTCACGGATGTGGTCATGCCGGGAGGAATGAACGGGTTCGATCTCGCCCGTCGCGCAGTCGAGCTGCGATCGGGGATCAAAGTAATCATCGTTTCGGGCTACGCACCTTCGTTCAATACCACTGGAAGCACAATTGGAGAGCGGTTGCAGAAGCCCTATGGCGACGAGGAATTGAGGCGAGCGTTAGCGCGCGCGTTGGGCGATACTGCTACTCCGGAAGACGCAAGCGTCGAAGCGGTTTCGTCCTAGGCCACTCTAAGCACTGGCGGGCCGGCGCAGCTTCGTCCACCGCAGCGTCTTCACTTTGTTGGGGCGAGTTTCTCGCACTTCGCCGCCAAAACCAAAAGATGTTCTCGAAGGGTGCCGTCGCTGAATGTCCTAGCACGCTCGCAAAGCGTTGCGGCCTGCTCCCGCAACTGCGCGATCGTCGTCACAAGCATTGCTTCTGCCGGCGGAGCCGACGATGGCGCACCGGCAGGTCGCGATCGAGCCGCCTTCACCTTCCGCGGATCCGAGCTCGATGGTGGGTTCAAATACTTCTCAAGCTCAATCGCCGCCGCGTTACAATGAATCGCCATCTGAGTGATCTCGAAGAGTTCGTCTGGATGAGCCGCTGTTTTGGCAACATCTAAATATTTGTTGGCGAGCTCCAAACACTCGGCAACCATTGTCCTCAGCGCTAAAGACTGGTCCTGCATTGGCTCTCGAGTTCTGGCTCTATCTCTGCCTCGCTTTGAGCCGCCGGGATGTTGAAGATCTGGTCGCCGAGCGGGGCATCAGCGCCTTAACCATAAGGCCCGCAAACGCCACATTAGTTCTAAGGTAGCGCGGCCCGAGCCGCAGCGGTTCCTGCACGGTGCGGAACAGCCATTCGAAGCCCATCTCCTGAACTAGCCGGGGCGCCCGGCGGACGCGACCGGCGAGCACGTCCAATCCACCGCCGACGCCCATGATAAAAGGGCTGCCGAGATCGTCGCGATGACGTGCGAGGAAGCGTTCCTTTCGCGGCGTCGGCATGCCGATAAAGAGGCAATCAGCTTCGGACGATTTGATGGCAGTGACCACGCCGGTCTCTTCCTCCGGCGCAAAATACCCGTCGCGTGAACCGGCAATGTCGAGCCCGGGAAATCTTGTCTGGATGTTGATGATGGCTTGTTGCAGCACATCCCGCCGCGCGCCGAGAAAATAGGGACGATAGCCTTTGGTCGCGCAGAGCAGTATCACGCCTTCCATCACGTCAACTCCGGTGACCCGTTCCGGGATCGAGATTCCCATCAGCCGCGCTGCCCAGACGATCCCCATCCCATCAATGCTGATAACATCGCTCGAGCGGACATCAACGTCGAGTTCCGCATTCGAGCGCATGGCAACGAACTTCGCCACATTGATGCAGGCGTGCTGCAGTGGTTGGCGGCGTCGGATGGCTCGATCGGCCGCCTCGATTGTCTCGGTCAACGTCAAGCAATCTATGGGCACGCCGAGAAACTCTCGGCGAACACCGGAATTAATCAGAGGGGAAATCCTGGGAGCAGCCGCCTGTGCCTCGGAGAAATGCTGCATTTGCCTCCTCCCGCCTGTCGAATGGGCGCGGCAGTTATCGATTATGCGAAAGCGCGGCCAAGCTCATCCGCGATGCAACTCCATTCCATGTAACGCACGGCAGGCTCGGCATCCATCTTGGCGATTCCCTAATTGGCTGCAAAAATCTACCTAGCGCAGACCTCAAAGGGATAATGATGACTCCCGCCGTCGATGTGGGCTTGGAAAATGGCAGAAAAAATGGGACCCACCTGCGCCATCTGCTCGGTGTTTGTCGACGAAAGCGGATTCCGGCTGTCAAAAATCGGCCACTCATGGCTGCCCACGCCCTTGGTTACAAAGGCTTCTGTGCGGGCGACCGGCGCTCATCGGTTCAATCTCTGCTCTCGGTAGATTCCTTCGGCTTATTAGGGACTCGGCCCGATTAGTGCCGAGCCCGCCGTGCCTTACAAAGGATAGAGTTCCATCGAGGACGGGTCGGGCCGCGTTTTCGCGCTGAAGCGGAGAGAGCCAAGTGGGCCTCGGTCGCATGATCGGAGACCGATCGGTGTCTCCGGATGGAGAATGTCCTCTTTGGCGTGGCCAGGGCATTACCTGCTTCCTGGGCCGCTGGCCAACTTCCTATGGGGCCATCATCAAATCCGCGCGCATGGCATGGCGAGTGTGCGATGGGATCGGCCGGCGCCCGAACGACGGCCCCGCCAGAACCGCTACCGGAGTGCCAAACCCTAACCCGTGTCGACCTATTTGAGAGCGCGGCATATGGATTTTCGCGGATGCAATAGCCGAGATAGGGCGCCGGATTGAAGATCACTGCAACCGAGGCTAGTCAGACACCTGTTGCGACCGGCAGGCAAGGAGCGTGGCTTTAATGCCAGCCAACGATTTTGAGGTGCCGACAAACCTTGTCACGCCGGCGCCGATCGAACAAGTCCCGGACTCCACAATGGACCTGCGGTCCATAATCGGTGTCTTGTTGCGACACTGGAAGCTGATCGTTGCCGTGCCAATTCTGGCAACCGTCGCGACGTCCGGCGCGCTGAGATTGGTTCACCCGCTTTACAAATCGACGGTAGAGATACTCGTTGTCGATCCAAAGCAGCAGCTTAATGGTGCGATTAATCGACCGTTGACGCCTTTCGATGTCGACAATGCGGCGATGAGCAGCGAGATAGCGGTCATCGAGTCAAAATCGCTGGCGCTGCGCGTTGTCCAGGAGCTGGGCCTCGACAAGGATGAGGAATTTCAGCGCCCTAGACGTCTCGTGGTATGGGGGGAAAATCTGGGCCTGGCACGCCTCCCTTGGCTCGCAGACCTCTTCCATACGACGAGCGATACGGACAACGAACGCGCCGCTCTTGACCGGGCAGCCGAAGGACTGCGCCAACGCCTGCAAGTGGAACGCGTGCAGTTTTCGTATGTATTGGCGATCTCGGTCACATCGGAGGATCCGGCAAAGTCGGAGCGCGTTGCTCGCACGATCGTCAACGTTTACCTGGCCGATCAAGCCAAAACGCGATACGACGCCACGCACCGGGCGGAGGGATGGTTGACGGGTCGGCTTGACGAGCTCCGCTCCCGCGTCATCGAGACCGAGGAGGCGATGCA
>WNEZ01002484.1_pt1 | contig 18958 bp, 19 predicted proteins | sample 5400521 | NCBI WGS metagenome assembly WNEZ01 (sample SAMN13153339, study PRJNA577476) | soil metagenome | isolation source: 120 cm saprolite under Douglas fir tree site 2 hole 1 replicate 1 | place: USA:California | collected 2015-04-18
TGGGGGTCATCCTCGACAGGAGAAGCCAAAAGCTCACGATGTCGTCAGCCGAAATCCCCGGCCTTCGAAAACCGCGAAGGCCGGGGCAGCCTCACTCGTGGTGATTCCCAAGTTCGAACTGGGAAAGGGTCAGCCAGCCAGCCCTTGGAACGCTGTGAATGTCAGTCCAGTCCCAGCTCTTTCGCCAGTGCCTTCCACTTGCTGTCCACTAAGGCTTTGGTCTTTGTGTCCATGAGGATCTCGTCGGGCCAGGGGCGTGCGAAGCCTTCAGTGGACCATTTGCGCGTGGCGTCGATGCCCATTTTCGAGCCGTAGTTAGGAAGACGGCTGGCGTGGTCGAGCGAGTCCACGGGGCCCAGAGTGAACTGGATGTCGCGCTCCGGGTCGATGTTGTTGGAGACCTTGAGCGTGACTTCCGCGAGATCCTGCACGTTGACGTCTTCATCGACCACGATCACGCACTTGGTGAACATCGCCTGGCCAAGCGACCAGATGGCGTTCATCACTTTGCGGGCCTGCCCGGGGTAGGACTTGCGGATGGAGACGATCATCAGGTTGTGGAAGATGGCTTCGATCGGCAGATTGATGTCGACTAACTCCGGGATCGTCAGCTTCATAAGCGGTAGGAAGATGCGCTCGACAGCTTTGCCCATGTAAGCGTCCTCTTGCGGAGGCTTGCCGACGATCGTGGTGGCGTAGATCGGGTCTTTGCGGTGCGTGACGCAGGTGACGTGGAAGACCGGATACAAATCTTCCAGCGAGTAGAAGCCGGTGTGGTCGCCGAAGGGGCCTTCGGTGCGCAGTTCGTCGAGGTTCACGTAGCCTTCGAGGATGATCTCGCTCGTGGCGGGGACTTCCAGATCAACCGTCTCGCACTTCACCAGCTCGACGGAGGCTCCGCGGAGGAAGCCGGCAATCAGGTATTCCTCGATGTCGGGCGGGGCGGGTGTGCTCGGAGCCGCCTCGCTCCGCTTTGGCGGGACAGCCGAGGCGGCTGTCCCCACATGAGTTGTGGTTGCTGCGGCCCTTCGCAATGACTCGCGGTAGTGCTCGGCTCCTACCTTCTGTCTTTGCCAGTGCATGCCGGCGGTGCGTTCGTCGTAGACCTGCATGCGGTACATACCTACGTTGCGTTTGCCGGATTTCGGATCACGGGTGATGACGCACGGAAGGGTGATGAAGCGTCCTGCGTCCTTGGGCCAGCATTGCAATACCGGGAAGTCGAGGAGGGAGAAGTTATCGCGCTTGATGACTTCTTTGCATGGACCTGTGGCGACGGTTCGCGGGAAGAACTTACCCATCTCCGCGAGCATGGGAAGCATTTTGATTTTGTCGAGGAAACCCTGGGGGGACTTCACATCCATGAACATACGAATGCGGTCGGCGATCTCGTCCAGCGAGTTCACGCCGAGGGCCAGCTTCATGCGAGATTCGGAGCCGAACTGGTTGATCAGGAGCTGGGAGCCCGGATGACCCTTAATATTTTCGAAGAGGAGTGCGGGGCCGCCAGGGTTTGGTTGTGTGGCGCGGGCGCCCCCGCCCGCGAGCTTCTCTTTCGAGGCATGCATCTTGCTGACCCTGTCGGTGATTTCGGCGATTTCGAGTATCGGGTCGACTTCGGTTCGGATGCGCTTGAGTTCGCCGGCGCGGTCGAGCGCGGCGATCCATTGGCGGAGGTCGTCGAAGGGCACAGTTTCCTCTCGGGATGCGACGGACGATTATAAGGGATTCGCTCGCGGAACTTCCTCGCCACGGATTTGCACGGATCGTCACGGATTCAGAAAGGCAGCAAGTGCCGCCGTAATGCCGTGGTTCGGAATGACAAGAGTTTCTAGGCTGCCAGAAGAGGCAGGATGGTCTCTTCCACCTTTTTCATTGCCGGCGTGCGGGGATCGATTAGGTCGAAGTGGTCGGCGCCAGAGATTTCCAGCAGGTGGACGCCTTCCTTTTCTTTCCCGGTTCTCTTTTGTTTGGCGGAGACGTAGTCGCGGCTGAAGGCAGGCGGAATGACGTCGTCGGCGGAGCCGTGAACGAGCCATTGACGGGCGTGAGGAATCGATAGTTGCATGGGATCGGCTTCCCGATAGTGATCTGGGACTTCGCTGGGCGTACCGCGGAGAAATTCAACGACGGCGTCGTTGGAGAGGTGGAGTTTATAGGCGCGCTGCAGATCGACGACACCGGCGAGGGAGACGACGCGAGTGACGCTGGGTTCGTGAGCGGCGAGGCAGAGGGCGAGTTGACCTCCCGCAGAGTGACCCATGACGACCATCCGCTGCGGGTCGAGACTGTGCTTGGCTGCGTGTTGTCTCAGGAACTGGTAGGCCGTGCGGATGTCGGCGAAGGTGTTGGGCCAGGCTCCTCCTTCGTTGCCGACGCGGCGGTATTCAAGGTTTGCCGTGGCGAGACCTTTTGCGGCGAGGGCGGCGCAAAGGTGGCCAGCGTGGTCCAGGTTGTATTTGGCTCGCCAGAATCCGCCATGGATGTTCATCACAAAAGGATGTGGGGCTTTGGTTTTGGGCATGCGCAGGTCTAGAAATTGATTTGGGTCGGAGCCGTAGGTGAGTCGCGTGTCGGCCGGAGGAGGCGGGAGATTGAGGATGTCTTCGGACATGGATGATTAGTGATTCTATGCTCAATGCTTCCCGGCTTGGCTCATACAGCACTTACGACAGCGGGAGCCGCGCGGGCGAGGCGCCCGCGCCACACTCACACAAACTTATTCGTAGCGGAGGGCTTCGATGGGGTCGAGGTTGGCGGCGCGCATGGCGGGGACCATGCCGCTGATTACGCCGACGACGGCGAGGATCGACGTTGCCACAACCAGGATCATCGGCGAAACGATCAGGCGAATGTCTCCGGCTTCGGCGTGTTTCGCGAGTGCGCTGTAAAGAGTCAGGCGGCCAACGGAGAGAGAAACGGCATAGGAGAGCAAGATGCCGAGTACGCCGCCGACCGCAGTGATGACCATCGCCTCGGAAAGAAATTGCAACAGGATGTCGCGACGGCGGGCTCCCAGCGCCTTCTCCACGCCGATCTCGCGGGTGCGTTGGGTTACCGAAACCAGCATGATGTTCATCAGTCCTACCCCACCAATGCCGAGGGTGATCGTGCCGATGAATGCGAGAAGGACTTTCAGGGCCATGCTGATGATGCCGAATTGTGAGAGTTGCTTCTGCGCGTCGAAGACGAAAACAGCACGCGGATCGTCGGGCTTGAAATTGTGTGCGACGGCGAGGGCTCCCTTGATCGTTTTTGCCATCTTGTCGTGGTCGAGCCCGGCGGAATCGAGCCACATGCCGTCGAGATAGTGGTTATCCTTGACGACGTCCATGGTGTTGTAAGGGAGGTAGACGACGCGGTTGTCGTCGTTGTCGCCTTCCTGCATGCGGGGTTTGAGAACGCCGATTACCTCCAGCGTAACGCCGTCAATCCGAATCGACTCGCCGATCGCGGGCATGCCGGAGAACAGCTTCTCCCGAGCCTCGGAGCCGAGCACGGCAACCAGGCCGTGCTGCATGTTGTCCTTGTCGTTGAGGAAGCGGCCCTCATCCACATTAAGGTTCCAGATTTCCAGGATTGCGGGGTCGAGTCCCATCACCGGGAAAGTGAAAGAGCGATTATTGTTCTGGACGGTGGACTGTTTTTGCGACATGCGAACGACGTGCTTGGCCAGCGGGATATTGTTGCGGAGCACTTCGATGTCGTCATTGGTGAAGCGGATCTGGACTCCGGCTTTGTTGCCGCCAGCCTGTTGCGATGTGCGTCCGGGAAACACCCCCACGGCGGTGGCGCCGAAACTTTCGAAAATGTTCTGGATAGCGCGGCCAAAGCCGTTGCCGTAGGCGAGCAGAAGAACGACGGTGGCGATGCCCCATGCCATCCCCGCCATGGTGAGAAGGGTGCGGCGAAGGTCGTGGCGCATGGCAGAGTAGGCCTGCTGAAGCAAGTCGCGATACATGATGAAAACTGGCGACACGGGACGATGCTCGCGGGGCTGAACCGCATGTTGGGGAGCGTCGACTGCCGCGCCGGCCTGCGCATCGACCATCGTTGCCGTACCTGTATCGTTTGAAAGTTCTGGCATCGTTATTCGTTATTCCTTATTCCTTGCGCAGTGCTTCCACGGGTTCGAGCAGGGCAGCCCGGCGGGCGGGGTACAGGCCAGCGGCGATTCCGGCAATCGCGAGCGACAGCACGGCGAGGGCAGCCGTGGCGGGGACAAGTCTGGGAGCATCGAATCCCGGGCCGAGTTCGACGCCCGAGAACGGGGCCATCAGGGCTGCGGCCCCGGCAATGCCGATGCCTCCGCTGAGCAGGGTGAGGAAGGCTCCCTCCACGAAGAATTGGAACATGATGCTGCCGTTGGTCGCTCCCACGGCTTTGCGGAGCCCGATCTCGCGGGTGCGGTCGGCAACCGCCACCAGCATGATGTTGATGATACCGATCGCGCCCAGCGCCAGCGTCACTAGGCCCACGCTTCCCAGGAAAAGGTTCATAGCATCAAAAATCTTGCCCACCTGATCGACAGTCTTGACAGTGTCCCATTCGTCGAAGGAATCGGGATTGTTGGGATCGAAGCCGTGGTTGCGGGCAATGATCTTGTGCACCTCCTGCTTGGCAGCTTCGTGCAAGGCTCGCGATTTGGGCTGATAGTTGATGAAGGAGATCACGTCGGGTGCAGTGCCGACGTTAAAGGGCCGAAAGTACTGCTGCATGGTATGGAAGGGAACAAAACTGCGCAGGTTCAGATTCATGTTGTCCCCGTGTCCCACCTTTTGCAGGATGCCAATCACCTGAAAGCGGATCCCATTCAGCAAAACGGTGCTGCCGATGGCAGGCTTGCCGGGGAACAGAGTCCGGTTGACTTCGTCTCCGATGACGATAACCGCGCGTTTCTGGACGTCATCCATATCGTTGATCCACCGGCCCTCGCTGAGTGGAAGGTTGCGGATCTGATTGAAGATGGCCGGAACTCCCACGACCTGGCCACTGGCCTGGAAGAAATCGCTGACGGAGCGAATGTCGCCGCGGGAAATCGCTGGGGCGGCGGCGCCGACGCTGGGACACTCGCGGAGAACGTCCTGATAGTCGCGGTAGGTCAGGTAATACTGCCGCAGGGCGGTGAAGCTGCCTTGCATAACGGGGGCACGACCGGACCAGATGAACATCACGTTTTCGCCGAGGGTGTCGAACTGCTTACGGTTCCCGGAGCGGAAACCCTCCCCAAGGCCGACCAGCAAGAGCAGGGAACCGACTCCCCAGGCGATTCCGAACATGGTTAGAAGCGAACGGAGCTTGTGCGCCCAGAGGGTACGGAGGGTCTGACCGAAAATGTCGAGGACTAAGCGCACTGATTCATTATAGGGGCTTCGGGACCGGGACTTCGGGCTTGCTCTGTCTGGGAAACCGGCGCGATTCCGGTGCTCAGTTCTTGAGACGTGTGACCTGGAGATCTGTCATCCGAACCAACCTCGAGGCCTGAGGGGCGGACGAATGCGTCCGCCCGTACGTGAGACTTTCTCTGCATTTCGCCAGAAAATCATTTCGCATCAGCTGCCAGTTGAGTATTCTCTAGCGTGATGACGACGCTTGCTCTGAGCGATTTGTTGGGCGCGACGGTGTATGAGCCGTCCGGCGCGGCAGGCGGACGTGTGCGCGAAGTGGCCCTCGCGCCCCAGGAGGACCGGGCGAGGATTGCTTCGCTGATCGTAAAGACGAAGTCGGGCAACCGGGTGCTGCCGTTCGCCTCCGTGGCGTCGATCAATGGCGGGGTGCGCGCTGCTACGGTGATTGGCGAGTGGTCTCCCACGAACGGCACCGAGGGACTGTTTCTGCTGGAGCGGGATCTTCTCGATCAGCAGGTCATCGACATCAATGGGCGCAAGGTAGTCCGCGTCAATGACGTTGAGCTGCAAATTGAGGCGCAAAAAGAAGCTGGGAAAGCGGCTCCGGTACTGCGAGTTCATTCGGTCGATGTAGGGGCTCGAGGAGCGGTGCGCCGTCTGCTGCACGGGATAGCGCCTCGCGCGGCCCTGCAGATTCTCCTGGCCAAGATTCCTCCACGCAGCATTCCGTGGAACTTTGTCGATCTGATCGAGACCGATCCCGCCCGGCGGGTGAAGCTGAAGATTTCGCACGAAGGGCTGGCGAAGCTGCACCCGGCTGACATCGCCGACATCGTCGAGAATCTGGCGCCGGATGAGCGCGAGGCGGTGTTCGAGACACTGGACCATGGAACCGCGGCCGAGGCTCTGGAAGAAGTCGAGCCCAGAGTTCAGAAGGCGATCGTTGAGTCGATGGACTCCGAACGGGCGGCAAACATCGTGGAAGAAATGGATCCCGATGCGGCCGCCGATCTGTTGGGCGACTTGCCGGACGAACGCACCGAACAGATTCTGGTTCAAATGCAGCCCGAGGAGCGTCAGGAAGTTGTAGAACTTCTCGAGCACAAGGAAAAGACGGCTGCGGGCCGGATGACCACAGATTTCTTGGCGCTGCCGCTCCAGGCGACGGTGAAGAATGCGGTCGACTCGATGCGCGAATTCGAAGGCGGGGTTGAGACGCTCAGCACGATCTACCTGGTGGACTCGAATGGAACCCTGGTTGGAGCTGTGCCGCTGGCAAAGCTGGTCCTGGCGGAGCAGTCGACGCCGCTGCTCTCTCTTACCCAGGAGCCGCTGATCTTCAGCCACCAGGGCGTGAACGATAATGAGGTCGCCGAACTGTTTGACAAGTACAACCTGCTGATGCTGCCGGTGGTCGATGAGAGCAGCCGGCTCACGGGCGTGATTACTTCTGACGACGTGATCAGCATGCTAAGGGCGAAGCTGTAGGACCGGGCTTCGGGCTCCGGCTATCGGGCTTCGGCTCTCGGGCTTCGGCTTTCCGTTATACCCGGGCACGCGAATTTCATCCTTCCGTTCATTTTTTGTTGTGTCGCACACTTTTCCTTTGGCCAGATTCACGAAGTGCGTTTATTCTGTTCGGTCGTTTGTGGGTGTAGTTGTTCCATCCCTATGTCTGCGATAAGTGCGCATGAAATTCCTGAGACGTTCGAAGAGCCGGATCCTGCTGTTCTTTGCCGTGGTGGGTCCGGGGTTCATTACCGCGAACGTCGACAATGATGCCGGCGGCATCCTCACCTACTCGTCCGCCGGGGCGCAATTCGGACATCTTCTGTTGTGGACCATGATTCCGATCACGATCTCACTGATCGTGGTGCAGGAGATGTGCGCTCGCATGGGGGCGGTGACCGGCAAGGGCCTGAGCGACCTGATCCGCGAGGAATTCGGACTGCGTATCACGTTTCTGATGATGCTCGGGATTCTGATTACCAATTTCGGCAATGTGGTGACAGAGTTCATCGGGATTGCTACCAGTCTTGAGTTGTTCGGGCTTCCGCGATATGCGACGGTGCCGGTGTGCGGCGTGATCGTGTGGCTGATCGTGGTCAAGGGGCAGTACAAGAGCGTAGAGAAGGTTTTCTTGGCGGCGTCGTTCTTCTATGTGACTTACATTTTTGCCGGCATACTGGCTAAGCCGGCGTGGGTCGAAGCAACCATCGCGACCGTGAAGCCTCCCGCCTTGAAGGCTTTTCGCGATCAAGCGTACCTATACATGGTGATCGGCGTCGTGGGAACAACCATTGCTCCGTGGATGCAGTTCTACCTGCAGGCCTCGATCGTGGAAAAGGGCGTAACCAGGCGGGGATTCAAGGCTTCTCGCCTGGATGTAGTGACCGGATGCATCTTCACTGACATAGTCGCGTGGTTCATCATCGTGGCCTGTGCAGCGACGTTGTATGTCCACGGATATCGCGACATTAAGTATGCGGCGGATGCGGCGCAGGCGCTGCGTCCTCTTGCGGGAGATTACGCTTACATCCTGTTCGCGGTGGGATTGTTCAATGCTTCCTTGTTTGCAGCTTCGATCTTGCCGCTTTCTACCGCGTATACCGTGTGCGAGGGGTTGGGGTTCGAGTCCGGGGTTGGTCGGCGTTTCGGCGAAGCGCCACTATTTTACTGGCTTTACACACTGCTGATTGTGGCCGGCGGGGCGGTGGTGCTTATTCCGGGTTTGCCGTTGGTGAAGATCGCGGTATTGTCCCAGGTCGTCAATGGTGTGGTACTGCCGTTCGTACTGATCTTCATGCTGCTGCTCATCAACAAGAAGGAATTGATGGGCGAGTATGTGAACCGGCCTCTATTTAATGTGATTGCTTGGGCGACAACAGTGCTGATGATCGTCCTGACGATCGTGTGGTTCTGGACCTTGCGCTCGGGATGAAGAACCGCGAGTATTTATTGGGATCGGAAAAGAGAAAATGCCGAACCGTCCACGGCATTTGCGGATGGTTCGGCATTCGCAACTCAGAAATACGTCTTGAAAGATCAGTGACCGTCGAGACAGCCCTTCTGTCCTGAACTGTTTGGGTATCCCGTGCCTGCGTTGTAGGCGTTGTTCGACCACTCGCCCTGAATCTTCCACTGGGTGCTGTTGCTGAACGTCACCAACGGCACATTGAAAGTCCAGGCGCACTTGTCTCCGTTTTCCTGACCGCGACGGTCGTACCAGGCTCCCGGCGAATCCGGATCCGTGCGCGCTTCAGAGAGTTCGTGTCCGCTTACGTTTGCCAGTGCGGCCAAGCCCTGAGAATGCAGGCCGGAGGTATCCTGCGGATCGCAACCCGCGTCGCCATCTATGTTGAAGAAGAACGCGACCTGCACGGTTACGCCGCTGCACGTGCCGAACGTATGGTAAGCGCAGTAACCGGCGTTGCCGCGCTTCACATCCACATAGACCGGGTAGTAGCCGTTGGAGACTGGGCTAGTGATTTCTCTGCAAACCTCAGCCACGATGGCGGAGGTGGAGTTTCCGTTGGCCGCAGTCGAAAGGTCGACAAGATGCCCATTGTGAGTGACCACAGGCCCGACTTGACCATTCGAACCCGTGTACTCGTCGCTGGTCTTGGCGTAGTTGGAGTTGCTGAAGCCGCTATGCCAGGAGTCCAGGCCCGTGATCTTGTCGCCGACAAAGCTGGAGTTGGCCCAGCTTGGTCCCCAGAAAATAGCCTCACTCACCGTGGATGGCATGATCACGCCACCGTGATAGGTCATGTTAACGTTTCTCGCTGGTGGACGAGCGAATGGAGTGAAGCCGCGAGCCCAGTGAATACCGAGCATCGGCGGTTCGTGTGATCCGTTGAGTGACGACAAATCTTGCCGCACAGCTGAAGAGCCACCGGTTTGGGCAAATGAGAGACTGGCCAACAACAACAAGACAAGCAAAACTAGCAATTTCCTATACATGGGGGGACTTTCCTTTCGTGAATGGAGATTTGAACTACTTTCCAGCAGGGGTACTCCGGTCAATGGCGCGCATTATGCCACGGGATTGTGAGAGGTCAATACAGGATTGTCCGCAGTTAGGTTTTCCGAACAAGCCGGGTATTAAGCCTTGTGTGGTGACTCAAAGTAGTTTGCCGGCGGCGAGATCCTTCACCAGCGTGAGGTCGGCTTCAAGAAAATCGTACTTCGTGAGATCGCTGGGTGCAGCCCACTGGATTTCGCGGAAGATTCGGTTCTCAATCTCTCCCTGATATTCGCGGACAAGGTAAAAGCGGAGTTCAACCATCCCGCCGTTGGGATACTCATGCTGAATTCGCGCGACCTCATCGCCGATCGTGGCGATGATCCCGAGCTCTTCTTCCAGTTCGCGGCGCAGCGCGTCGCGAGGTTGCTCCCCCTCTTCGATCTTGCCGCCGGGAAATTCCCACTTCAGCGGCATGGTCTGGTGTCGCGTGCGCTGGCAAACCAGGAGCTTGCCATCCTTCTCGATAAGGGCCGCGACGACACGCTTCATAGGCTTGGAGTCGCAGAAGACTGGAGGGCTCTCCCAACCGGGTCAACGCAACTGGTGAATGTAAAGGCGAAGGCTGCAACGCCGGTGGAGCAGTGAAGTTCGAGTTCGTGTTCGCCGAATTCGTGGTTGTCGACAAGGAAATACATGCGGGCGGAGTCGACGACCAAATAGCTCTCTTCTTCCCCAGAGGTTGGAGAGCCGCGGAAACGGGTGTCACGCGTCGCTTGCTTGCGGGTGAGCGGTTTGCCGTCCTGCACGATGACGACTTCGGTGGATGTGCCGCGTGGCGAGGCCATAACCAAGTTTACGGCAGCTGCCTCATATCTCAACTTCAGGAGGTGCGAACCTTCTTCGGTTGCTTCAAAATACTCGGCGGTCGAGGCCCACCGGCCCTCAGCATAGAAGAAGTTTTCTTCGGGCTTGCCGGAGAAAGAGTAGTCGGCGATTTGATCTTCCTTGAACCCGCCTTCATTGCCGATGCGTCCGCGGCGATGACCGAGATAGAGTTCGCCGGAAGCCCGGTAACAGACGGCGCCGGCGTGGTCCTCTTCGCGCAAGGGATCCATCAACACCGGCAGGGTGATGTTGGCATCGATCTCGCGCAGCAGTTCCTGGATGACCTGCTCACATTCTCCGTAGCCGCCTTCGCCGAAGTGGCCGTAACGAAGATAGCCATCCTTGTCGAGCAGGTATTTCGTAGGCCAGTAGCGGTTGGCGAAGGCTTTCCAGATTTCGCGGTTGCTGTCAATCACGATGGGATAGGTAAGGCCAAACTCGCGGATGCCGCGCTCGACATTCGATTCATACTGCGCGAAGGTGAACTCCGGCGTGTGGACTCCGATTACCGTCAGCCCCTTATCCCGATATTTCTCGTGCCAGGCTTGCACGTAAGGGAGTGTACGGATGCAGTTGACGCAAGTGTAGTCCCAGAAGTCCACGAGGACGGCCCGTCCCCGCAGCTGGCGGAAACTGAGCGGTGTGGAGTTCAGCCAGACCCGGCCGATCTCCGGGGCGCGCACCTTGCCCTTCTCCACTCTCATTGCTTCGAGTTTTCCAGTTTCTTGCCGACCAGAGCGGCGCAGTGCTGGACGAGTTCCTGATCTTCGGGAGTGAAGGCGGCGGGGAAGTGGCTGTCGATGTCCAACTCGCCAACGACTTTACCATGAGCAAAGACCGGGACGACGATTTCGGATTTGGTTTCCAGCGAACACGCCAGATAGCGCGGATCTTTGCTAACATCATCGACCACGATGGTCCGGCCACTCGAGGCAGCGGCGCCACAGATGCCCTGATTCATCGGGATGCGAGTATGGGGCGTCATCGCACCTACGAACGCTACCAGCGCGAGCATGGGAGGCTCCGCCTCTGGCTCGATCATGTAAAAGCCCACCCAGTTGTATTTCAGCATGTGCTCGTGGAGCAGCCGGCAGAGTCGTTGCATAAGTTCACTCGACGTGGGCGCGCTCCGCGCCACTGCGTTAACGTCGTTGCGAAGCTCCTCCATCCGGGAAGTGACCGACATGATGGAATGTTAACTCACGCAGCCGGATTGGGAAGTCTGGATGTGGGCACGGCGGTAATCTGACGGATTCCTTTCGTTCGCGGAAAAAGCTCCGGGTGAATGGCGAAGGTCAGGGCATGAAGGCCCTGAAGGAGTGTCGGAGCCGGAGTGTTGAGGAATTCATCGCGGATGCAGAAGACGCGTCCGGCACGAGCGGCTGAGGTCTCGTGCCAGTTGCGGTCAGCGATGATTTTTTCCAGAGGCACTCGATCGCCCGCGCCGCACCAGGCAGCGATGATGACTTCCGGGTCGACTCGGAGTACTTCCTCGGCCGGAATCTGACGGCCCGGTTCACCAATGAAAGTGCCGCCGGCTGCCTCAACCAGTTCCGCCACCCAGGACTGCGAAGTAATCAGCGGCTTGCCCCATTCCTCGCAGAACACTCTAGGACGCGCACAATCGCTGGTCTTGACTCGCACGTCTTCGATCTGGTTCTGCATCGATGCGATCAGTGTGTCGCCGCGGTCGCTGGCACTGACCACGCCAGCGATCGTGGCAATGTCAGTGTAGATATCTTTCAGGTTCCTGGGAGCGAGGCCCAGGAACCGCGCCCCGGCTTTGAGGATTTCGCTTACTGCGCTTTCCTGGTACGGAACGGCTGCAATCACCAGATCGGGCCGAGCCGCAATGATCTGCTCTGCATTCGCAGTCCACGAATCGGCCAGGATGATGCGCGAGGAATCGGCGACCTCCGGCACTACGTCGGCACAATACTTTGTGCAGGCCACAATCCGACCGATTTCGCCGATCGCCGCAAGGATCACGGTGGCACTGGGCTGCAGGCAGACGATCCGGCGCGGCGTGTAGTCCAGGCACATCCTGCAATCTTAAGGTAAAGCCGTCACGCACCTACTATCAAAACCATCGAATCATCCGGGTTTACATTCTCAACCCGCTGACCGCGAAAACCATCGAAGTTATCGATGACGCAGATAAAGCGTGCTGGCGGCGCTCGGAACATCCTTTCGTTTCAGGACCAGATCCTAACGCTATCACCTTCTTCTGCCGACTTAACACCAGAGGGCCACTGTACCGCGGCGGCCATATAGTTACCGCCGTTACCTGTTACCACGTGGGGATGCCCCTGATGATTGCGAAGTACCCCTTCGAGCACGGAAAGAAATCTCACGACGGAATGGGACGGCTCACGGCATCGATATGATTGATCGGAAAGCAATACGCTCGCTGCTTGAGAACATGGAACGAGCAGCCCAAGAAACCCTGCAAAAGGATGCTGCTTTCTATGAAGCGCTGCAGGCACTGAAGTGGGAAATCGACAGCGATGCTCGAGTGCAAGCGGCCGTCGCCGCCTTACAAGCAGCTGGCCGGCGAGTCTTCAGCTCCTTTGTGCCCCAAATCAAAATCCGAGTCAAGACCGGAGAGGGCACCTTTGCGTCGCCCAAAGCGGCGGTGATGCCGCCGGCTCCTGTGGGCCAGCAGGTGGACGGATTAATCGAAGAACTAAAACAGGCAGCCAGCGCAGTGATCATGAACAGTCGCCATCGCCACCAACTGGACATCATCGTGAATGAAGCGGTGGGGGCGAGTGACCGCTTTGAAGGTATGGCTTCGCAGATCGAGCGTGCCGGGCATGAGTTGGTTATTTGTCTCGATCTTTCGGCCTATGCCCAGGTTCGGGCGTCTACACCTTCACTCCCTTTCCCGGACACTAGGAAACCGGTGTCCTGCGATAAGCCTTTCGAACTTGAGTTTTCAGCTCAGGACTTAACTTTTCTGAAGGCGCTGGGAGTCAAGGCTGACGAAAGTCCAAACTGTTAAACGCACCTCGCGAATTCCGGCGGTATCCTCATCCGCGAAACAATCGAACGACTGTAGCGTCCATGGTGAAAACTGCCTCGGCCAGTGCTGATGCTACGGCTCAACTTGCCGCAGTGCAGCCGATAGAACATCGATCGCCAGCTGGGCGGCGTGGGTTGACGCTTGTGGCACTCCGCCAACGGCTTCGATCACGTCTTCGCGGCGCAGACTTCTAGCGCGCCCAAGAGATTTTCCCACCACAAGTTCCGTCAAGGCTGAGGCGCATGCCATGGCAGGAACGCATCCTTTAGCTTTGAAACGGATCTCTGAGATGCATCCGGCCGCGACCCTTAACGTCAGTCGGACGACATCTCCGCAGACGGGATTCTCGATCTCTACGGCCGCGTCGGCGTCGATGATCTCTCCCGCGTTACGCGGATTCTGGAAGTGATCGAGAAGCTGGGCGGAGTACATTGCAGTCAATTGTAGCGAGGAAAAACTCCAACGTTCGCGCAAAAAGCGAGGCTGGGTGAGTCACCTTGCGCTATGGGCGGGGAGAAACGCCGTCAGGAAAGTAGATCGTCCAGTTCTTTTCTCGCGCGGCTTCAGCGAGGTCAGGATTCGGATTCACCGCGAACGCATGCTTCGCCATAGCGAGCATATCCTTGTCCCAGCGGGAGTTGCCGAAGGCGGCGTCAATATCCTTTCCGACCACCTCACGCAGAGCTTCCGGCTTGCCGGGACCTGACGGTATGCGGATGATCCGGCCGGTGATAATGCCGTTCTCGATTTCAACAGCCGCCGCCAGGATGCGGTTTTCGGGAATGCAGAACTGCTTCATTCCCGCGCGAATGATCCATTCATTCGACGAAGAGACGGCCCAAACCTCGCAGCCATCATTCTGCAGGCGGTGGACCAGATCCCGCATTTCGGGGAAGATGCGGCTTGGAAATGAATGCGCGAAGTAGTCGTTAGTAGCGCGCAGCAACTCAGCCTCGGGCATCCCCTTGTGCATGGTGACCATTTCCCCGCACATCTGCTCCTCGGAAACCCTACCGGCCTTGTACTCGGCATAGCTTGCGCGCATGGCGTGGCCTACTTCGGGTCCGACCAAGCCTTGCTTTATCTCCCAGTCGAAGAAGCCCTCGCCGGCATCGCCGGACCACAGGGTTCCGTCGCAGTCGAAAGCAGCGACGCGAGGGCGAAGGCGGAGCACGGAATCGACGAACTGCTTGGCGGTTGGAGGGAGCGTCTGAACCTCAGCGGCATCCATTTCACGACGATAACGTGCCAACGGTAATCGCGCAATTCGCAAAGGCGAACGACGGGCGACGTCAGATCTATCGCGGCCCCGGCAACGCGGCGTAATCCTCAGGAGTATTGATGTTGGCAGCCACTAGTGGATCCTCTACAGGTACGTACAGGATGTGGTCTTGGTGCTCATGCTCGACGTCACGAGCGGTGGAAGTTGGCGGGGCTTGCAGAAAGGCTTCGATCAGTTCGCGGCCGACGATAAAGGGGTGGCCGTGCTTGCCTGAGTACTGGGGTACAACTGCCCAGACTTTCCTTTCGGCGGACTCGTAGGCTTCGCGAAGCGCCTGCATCGTAGCGGCGTTGGCTGGAGGACGATCAACCAGCGTCACCATTGCGGTGTCGCGCCCGCGACTGAGCACCTCATGCAAGCCGACCTGGAGGGAACTGAACTGCCCGCGTTCGGGATTCGGATTGATTACGATCGATGCCCCGCGGGCGTAGGCCACGGGAGCGAGGGCAGCTGCGTTTTTCCCCGCAACCACCAGCACGAAATCGCTGGCGTACGAAAGAGAGCGAATTGCCGCGGAGAGGAACGTCTCGGGCGTTGGCTTCCCTGCAGATGTCGGAGGCCAGGGCAGCAGCGCTTTGTCCGTACCCATGCGTGACGATTCGCCTGCGGCGAGTATTACTCCGGCGAAACTGGCGGCATGAGACATGGGATTTACGATTGCCGATCAGTGATTGCCGACTTCCGGAGCTCATTGAAGATCACGCCAAGCAATCGACAATCGGAAATCGTAAATCAAATGTCGTGGTCGCCGTCGTCCACAGCTTTCGTCGAGACGTCCGACTCTTCGACCGACCCAGCTTTCGCGCCCTTGAACCAACTCATGTGCGGTACGGCGGCAGCGTGACGGCGCACGGCAATCAGTTCGGCGGTGATGGCCACGGCAATCTCTTCGGGAGTGATGGCACCGATGTCCAGTCCAATCGGCGCGTGCACTCGGTCGAACAAGTGCGCCGGCAGTCCCTCTTGTTGCAGCGTTTTGAAGATCTCGATCACCTTGCGCTTGGATCCGATCATGCCGACGTAGCGGGCCGGGGTCTGCACCGCCCAGCGCAGGATCCGCATGTCGTCGCGATGGCCGCGGGTGACAATGACGATGTACGACGACTCAGTTGGGTCCAGCTTGCGTGTGGCTTCATCGAAGTCGAGGGCGTGAACTTCGTGGGCGTCTGGAAATCTTTCCTTGGTCGCGTAGGAACTGCGATCGTCAGTCACGATGAGGTCGAAACCGGCATTCGCAGCTACCCTGCAAAGATTGATAGCTACGTGACCTGCACCGAAAAGATAAAGTAATGCTGGAGGTAGTATCGGCTCTACGAAAACCTCCAGCGTACCACCGCAGACCAGGCCGGTGTCGTACTTCGGATCCTGGTTCAGATCGAAGTGCAGGGTGCGAGGCTTCTCCGATTCCATGACTTCGCGGGCGGCCTGCCAAACGTCGGCCTCGACGCAGCCGCCGCCAATCGTGCCGACGATCGAGCCATCGTCGCGAACCAGCATCTTCGCCGTCTTAAACGAGGGGATCGAGCCGCGCACGTTGACGATCGTCGCGACCGCGCCGCGCCGTCCTTCGCGGCGGAGTTGCACGATTTGCTCGTAGAGGTCCATCGAGTTCGACGCTTCCGATGTGATTGTCAATCAGTTAACAGGGGAGAGTCAAACCTCACGAAAGTTAAGAGTATGAGGAGTTCATTCATCACAATGGATCATTTCTTTGCTTCCACCACCGTTTTCCAATAGGCCTGATGGCCGATGTAGTCATCGTCCACCAGATTCGCAATGATCAGCCGTTTAAGTTGCAAGGGGTCAACGTTGGCACTCTGGACCTTGTAGGCGAGAGTGCCGTCGGGACGAATGAGCAACGTGTAGGGCACGGCCGCGTTCCACTCCGGATCAAACGCTGCCAGTTGCGCGTAAATATCTGTCGAGCCGAGGATCAGGTTCGTGCTTGTCGCGAGCTCCGCGTTCAGCACCTTCTCGACGCCGGGCTTCTCGTCGGGATAGTTGATGCTCACGGTCACCAGATCAAACGCCCGATGCCCGTACATCCGGTACATGGTCTCAAACTCCGGCAACTCTTTGCGGCAGGGCCCGCATGCGCAGCGCCTTTAGATCATCCGCGCTTGCGGTCTTCAGCTTCAGCGGTTGCCTCTCGATTTCGACCAGTTCTTCGCGATGGCCTTCTTCCTTGTAGATCCATTTGGTAGAGCAACCTACGGACGGAGTCTTCGCGATCGGGACAGGTTTGCCCGCCAGCAGGGCATCGATAGCAAGGCGAGCATCGCGCTGGCTAACCAGCGTTTCGCGCGGATTATTGTCGACGCGGCCTTCGTAGCGCAATTTGCGCTTCTCATCGAAAATGAATACGTGTGGCGTGGCAGTAGGCCCGTACAGATTGGAAATCTTCTGATCTTCTCCGTCGTAGAGATATGGAAAGTTGAAGTGCCGGTAGTCGGCGCGAATCTTCATCTCTTCGAATGAATCGCCGACGTCGGTGTAGCCCATCTCATCGAGGCGGACAGCATCGGGATTGTTGGGTTCGATCGCCACCACCGCCACGCTGCGATCTTTGTAATCCTCAGCGATCTGCTTGACGCGCGTTTCGTAGAGCTGTGACGTCGGACAATGGTTGCAGATGAAGGCGATCATCAAAACTTTCGCGGAGGCGTAGTCTTTCAGGCAATGCGGTTGGTCGTCGACTCCCGAGAGACAAAAATCCGGCGCCTGTGCCCCAATGGCAAGTGGGGGCGGGCCATGGCCCTCTTCGTCGTCCGCTAATGCGGACGCGGATACCAGTGCAATCAGTAGATAAATGACTGCTGCGACGAAGTAATTTGCAAACGCGAGCATTGAACGCAACGAACGGGAGGAATGAGTGGATGGCTCTCGAAATGCGTGGTGCATCATGCGTCCTCGAAAATCGCATTCTACATCCGAGCTTACGCTGTTAGCTTTCATTGAGTAAAAACGCTGAGCGGTGTGTTAGGTTGAAAACCTTCGGGATTACCGAGCAGTGTGAGGAGTTCGCCCCATGAAAGCCGTTCGCATCCATCAATTTGGCGGTCCGGAAGTTCTGATTTACGAAGATGTCCTGGATCCCCGGCCACGCAAAGATCAAGTGCTGGTGCGGGTGCGAGCCTGCGCATTGAACCATCTGGATGTGTGGGTGCGCAAAGGGCTCCCGGGCGTGAAGCTACCGCATATTCTTGGAAGCGACATCGCGGGAGAAGTGGTCGAGGCTGGAGAATACGTCACCGGGTTCCGGCAGGGACAGCGGGTGCTTCTCGCCCCGATGCACTTTTGCGGTCGATGCGCGAAGTGCGTGGCCGGGCTGCAGAACCAGTGCCGGGAGTTCACCGTTCTGGGCAACGGCGTCGATGGCGGGAATTGTGAGCTGATTGCGATCCCGGCAGTGAACGTCATTCCGATCCCGGATGTGCTTGATTTCAACCAGGCAGCAAGCGTCCCGCTGGTGTTTCTGACGGCGTGGCACATGCTGGTGGGGCGGGCGGGGATCCGTCCAGGGCAGACGGTGCTCGTGCTGGGAGCGAGTTCAGGGGTGGGAATTGCGGCAATTCAGATGGCTCGGATGTTTCATTGCCGGGTGATTACCACCGCGGGCGATGAAACGAAACTGGAAAAGGCGCGCGCGCTAGGCGCAGATTTCGGCATCAACCATTACCAGCAGAAGATTTCAGAAGAAGTGCGAAAGATTACGAACAAAGAAGGAGTCGACATTGTGCTCGAACATGTCGGCGCCGCTACGTGGGACGAGAGTGTAAAGTCGCTGAAACCGGGCGGCACCCTGGTGACCTGCGGAGCGACAACGGGGCCGAATGTGGGAATTGACTTACGTTTCCTTTACTCGCGCCAACTCTCGTTGCTTGGCTCTTACATGGGGACCATGGGAGAGCTGCACGAGGTTCTAGGTCACGTGTTCGCAGGCCGACTAAAACCTGTGGTAGACCGGGTGTTCCCACTTCAAGACTTGCGCGCGGCGCATGAATATCTGGAGAAGAGCCAGATGTTCGGCAAGATCGTCGTGAATCCTTAGCAGGTTGCTAACAAACCCAAATGCGACTTAGATTTGAAAGGGCGCGGCTTCGAGCCGCGCCGAAAGTGCCACAAAATCAACAGCGGCTTTAGCCGCCGACGTAGCACTAAGGAGGCTTATGCCACGGCTTGCTAACGCGAATCCAGAGCGGATAGCGGATCATTTCGTCAATTACCTCTTTGCCAAATACCCAGACGATAAGCATGTAAGGCGCGTTGCTTCGTGGGTGGGACTTATTGTGCTAGCTATCGAAAAAATGGCAGGGGCTCGCTATGTTCCCCGTGAGCGCCAACTTCGTTTCGACTACAACGGCAAGCCCTACAAGGCGACGTTCAATCACCATGCTGGCGGTTCAAAGCGTGGCGGTATTGACGTTATCGAAATATTGCCCGGCAGAGGT
>WNEZ01003026.1_pt1 | contig 18958 bp, 16 predicted proteins | sample 5400521 | NCBI WGS metagenome assembly WNEZ01 (sample SAMN13153339, study PRJNA577476) | soil metagenome | isolation source: 120 cm saprolite under Douglas fir tree site 2 hole 1 replicate 1 | place: USA:California | collected 2015-04-18
AGGCCCTTGGCGATCAGGATCGGGCCGAAGATCTCGGGGGCGAAGATCAGGCCGGCCAACAGCCCCACCCCGACGAGCGCGGAGATCGATCCCCGGACGGAGTTGCCGAGGCAGTCCGTGATCTCGGTGCAGTCCAGCGCCCCGGCCGCCGTGGCGGCGATCACCGCGAGCACGCCGGCGGCCGCGGCGACGAACAGCAGGCGGCGCAGGCCGCGGCTCACGGCGACGCCTTCGCCGGGGTCGGCTGGCGGCCGGGCGCCGCGAGCAGGTAGAGCACCACGAGGGTGAACAGCGTCCCGAGCACGAAGGGACGGAACAGGTCGCTCGGCCCGCCCAGCGCCGCGGCGTGGTTGAGGACCAGGGTGGCGACCCCGCGGATGACGACGACCCCGACGACCAGCCGGATGAGGATGGGGACGCGCCCCACCAGCCGGGCCCACCCACCGAGGGGGATGTGGACGACGCCGGCGAGCGCGAGGTAGAGCAGGGTGCTGGCCACGAACATCACGACCGCCTCGACGGCGTTGGCGAAGATCCCGACCCGCAGCCGGTCATCGCTGAGCACCGGCGCCTGCAGCCGGTCGAAGCGCGACTGGATGGCCGGGTCGAAGGCGAGGGGGAACTGGTGGATCATCCGGACCGCCGAGGCGACCACCGCAGCCAGCACGACGACACTCCCGTGCTGCTGCAACGGCGTGATCACGTCGGTCGGTGGCGCCAGGTCCCCCGCCCACGTGAAGATCGGCCGGATGAGCACCGGGGTTGCCTGGACCCAGAAGGCGACCATCGCCAGCGTTGCCACCGCGTGGCCGAGGAGGGCCACGGCCAGGCGGGCCCGCCGGGACCACGCCTGGCGGAGCGGCAGCTGCGCCGTGAGGGCCTTGGCCGTCATCGGGATCCGTACCGCCAGCAGCGCCAGCAGGGCGTAGCCCACGATCAGCGGGAGACGGAACTGGAGCGTGGCGTTGTGGATCGCAAACACGTGCGGGGCCGGGTCCGGCATGAAGGCGGGTTGATGGCGGGCGAAGACCCAGTCGCCCACCGCGAATCCCGCCACCAGGTAGGCACCGAGCGCCGCGGACAGCGTCCCCACCGCGGCGACCAGCGCCATGAACAGCAGGCTCTGGCTCCACAGCACGTCGAACCCGGGATGCGTCCAACCGGCGAGGAGCCCGAGAGCCAAGCATGCGGGCGGCCCCAACTCCGCGACGGAGGGCCACGCCGCGACATGGATGCCGTCAGAGAGCGACAGGGCGAGGCTCGGCGAGATGCGGCTGAGGGCCGCCGGGGTTCGCCCCCACCACCAGGGGGCCAGGTCAGGCAGCGACAAGCCCGGCCACCTTCTCGCTCCGGCGGAGCAACGCCCTGGCAGTTGCGCCGACGGCCGCCCCGTAGGCGATGTGGCCCAGCATGGCCACCTGGACGAACTCACCGAGGAGCCGGATCTTGAGCCACCCGGGATAGAGCAGGATCATCGCGACGTTGAGCGCGAGCGCGAACACGACGCCCGCCACCACGCCCCTGCGGCCCATCCACACCGTGTAGGCGGTGGCGAACCCGAGCCCGTTGGTCACGTGGAAAGCCACCCCGGCGACGTCGATCCACCACGTGGCGTGGTGCGCCCCCACGAGGGCGCGTCCCGCGAGGGCCTGCCCGAAGATGGAGAAGACATCGAAGGGCTTGAAGCGGTAGTGGGCGACGTGGACGAACGCCCAGCGGGTGCCGTCATAGGCGGCGAGCCCGGCGAGCCCGGCGGCGAGCCCGGCCCGGAGCCGCCGGTCCAGGTCGGCCCGGCGGTCGGGCGCAATCCGCTTGCGGACGGCGACCGCCCCGGCCACGGCGCCGGCGACCGCGAGGGCAAACGTTCCGCCGAGGGAGACACCGGACAGGATGTAGAAGACGAGCGCGCCGCCACTGGCGAAGAAGAACGCTCCGAAGAGCGCTTTTACCCCGTCGACCCTCGTGCGAGTCTGTTCCGACTTCTCGCCCATGATCCCCGGTAGTAACTATCCACCCGATGGTCGCAGGTGGCAAGTCCCCGGACGGGACTCATGCTGATCTTTGTGTGATTGACCGTCAAGATGGCGGCTAAACACACAAAGAACCTCGTTACGGGCCAGTGCCTCCTGGGATCCCGTCGGTGCGTCCTCGGGGAGGTCGTCGTTATGTACCACGCTCGAAACGCTTCTCCAGGTCGGGCCCGTCATTGCTCACGGTTGGGACGCCGGGTTCGGCAGGCGCCGCCACCGGCAGGGTGAAGGCGAAGACGGCACCGCCGCCCCCGTCCCCCGACTCGACCCAGATCCGGCCCCCGTGGGCCTCGACGAGCCCCTTCGAGATGAACAGCCCCAGACCCGTGCCCGACGGCGACCCCGCCCGGCCGCTGTTGCGGCGGAAGAACTTGCCGAACACCGCCAGGCGGTGGTCCTTGGGGATGCCTTCCCCCTGGTCGGCGACGCTGATGCGGACCCTGCCGTCCTCGACGACGCCGGTCACGTGGATCTCGCCGGCGTCGGTGTGCTTCGTGGCGTTCTCCACGAGGTTCGTCAGGACCTGCTCGAGCTTGTCCGGGTCGCCGTACACGAGCGGGAAGTCGGGGGGGAAGGACATCGACAAGGTGTGGTTGGCGGTGGTGGGGGCCAGCCGGCTCGTGACCTTCTGGGAGATCTCGATGATGTCGATCGGGTACCGGCGCAGCTCCAGGCGGCCCGCCTCGATGCGGCTCACGTCGAGCAGCTCACCGATCAGCCGGGTGACGCGGTCAGCGTCGCTCTCGATGGTGACGAGGAGGTGCTTCTTCGTTTCGTCGTCGAAGCGGTCCCAGCGGTGCAGCAGCGTGGACGTGAAGCCCTTCACCGACGTCAGCGGGGAGCGCAGCTCGTGGGCGACCGCCGAGATCACCTCGGACTTGGCCATGTCCACGCGCTTGCGGCGGGTGATGTCCCTGGCGACGACGGTGATCCGGTCGATGCGGCCGGCGTCGTCGCGCTCGTAGCTGCAGCAGGCACCGAGCCAGAGTTCGGGGCGCCCGTTGGTCTCGACGAGGAACTCCTGCTCGGGCGTCCCCGTGGTGATGCCGAGCACGCACGTGGGGTCGCAGGGGCCGATGCACGCCGGGTTGCCGTTGGCATCGCGGGGCTGGAGGAGCTCGTCGATGGGCTTGCCCATCACGTCCTCGTCCGGCCACCCGAGCATCCGGGCGGCCGCGCCGTGCCAGCCGGTGATCCGGCGTTGGGCGTCGAGGACGATCACCGCGTCCCGCAGCCGGGCAACGATCTCCTCCAGGACACTCACAGGGATCTCCGCTGGCGGACGGCCTCGAAGAGGAAGACCCCCGCCGCGATGCCGACGTTCAGGGATTCCGTCGATGCGCGCATCGGGATCGACGCCCTCTCGTCCACTGCTGCGGCTACCTCCTCGGCCAGGCCCCACGCCTCGTTGCCCAAGACGAGCGCACTGGGGCCCCGCATGTCGACCTCATCGTACGTCACCGTTGCCGTCGGATCCGCAGCCACGCGCAGGACATTCCTGTCCCCCAACTCCGCCAAAATCCAGGGTACAGCAACCTCCCGCGCAACGGAAACGTGGAACATCGCCCCCGCGGAGGCCCGGACGACCTTGGGGTTGTAGACGTCGACCGTGCCGGTCGTGAGGAACACCGCGCCCACCCCGGCGGCCCCGGACGTGCGGAGGATCGTGCCGAGGTTGCCCGGGTCCCGCACCTCAGCCAGGACGACCGTGAGGTCGGAGCCCCGGTCGAGCAACTCGGCCGGATCGACGTCCACGAAGGGTGCGATGGCGATCGCGCCGGGCGGCGTGTCCGCATCCGAGATGGCGTGCATGACCGGCGGCGAGACATCGAGGACCGGCACCCTGGCGGACTTCGCTTTCTCCACCAGGTCGCCCAGGGGGCCGGCGAACCCGGGCCGCACACCGCCCGAACAAGAGCCCGAACAAGAGCCCGAACCAGGGCCCGAGGCCGGATCCGAGACGAAGAGCAGGTCGAGTCCGATCCCGGCGTCCAGCGCGGCGTCGATGCCGTTGATCCCCTCGACCAGGAACTCCCGCGAGCGGTCGCGCATCCCTCGCTTGCGAAGTTTGCGTGCTCGTTGTACCAGCTGGTTGCGAACGCTGGTGATCACCGGGGAGCCGGCGAAGATGCTACGCAGACTCCTGCGCTGGTGCCAAGCCGGGTTCCGTCGCGGGTTCCATGTCCGGGGTTGCCGCCGGGTTGTGGGCGTGGAGGCGGGCCAGCTCGACGAGGGCGGCGAAGCCCTGGGGGTCGACGACGGCCATGTCGGCGAGCACCTTGCGGTCCACCTCGACACCGGCGGCGTGCAGGCCCTCCATGAAGCGGCTGTAGGACATGCCGTGCGAGCGTGCGCCTGCGTTGATCTTGGCGATCCAGAGGCGGCGGAACTGGCCCTTTTTGTCCCGGCGGTCCCGGTAGGCATAGGTGAGCGAGTGGAGCATCTGCTCCTTGGCTGCCCGGAAGTGGCGGCTGCGCACGCCGCGGTAGCCCGACGCCGCCTCCAGCACCTTGCGCCGGTGCTTGCGCTTGTGAACCCCCCGCTTGACTCGTGCCATGGCCTAGTCCCCCAACAGCTTCCGGACCCGGCGTGCATCGCCGGGCGACAGGGGGGCTTCCCGCTGGAGAGCACGGCGGCGCTGCCCCGACTTGTGCTCGAGGAGGTGCCGCACCCCAGCCTGCGCGCGTAGGAACTTTCCCGATCCCGTCCGCTTGATCCGCTTCTTGGCACCACTGTGCGTCTTCATCTTGGGCATGTCTTCTCTACGCTCCTGCCTTCTCTACCTCGCCGGCGGTGGTGTCCGCCACCGGACCGTTCGTCGCCGGGCCGCCTGCAATGCTCGCCCCGGGCCCAATGGAGCCGAAGGGACCGTTGGCAGCCGGGGTCGCCGGGCGCCCCTTGTGGGGCTCCCTCGACTCCTTTGGCGGCGGCTTCGTGACCCGCTTCACCGGTGAGAGGACCATCGTCATGTTGCGTCCATCCTGCTTCGGCGCTGCCTCGACCTGCGAGATCTCGCCCAGATCCCTGGCGAGGCGGTCGAGCAGCTTGGCCCCGAGTTCCGTGTGGGCCATCTCCCGGCCCCGGAACATGATCGTGACCTTGACCTTGTCGCCCTCCTCGAGGAACCGCTCGACGTGGCCCTTCTTGATGCTGAAGTCGTGGTCGGAGATCTTGGGGCGGAACTTCATCTCCTTGACGATCACCTGGGACTGCTTCTTGCGCGACTCTTTGGCCCGTACGTCCTGCTCGTATTTCCACTTGCCGAAGTCCATGATCCGGCAAACGGGAGGATCGGCCTGGGGCGCAACCTCCACCAGGTCGAGATCCAATTCTTTCGCCCGAGCCAGGGCCGTCGCGGTCGGCATGATCCCAACCTGCTGGCCGTCGTGCCCAACTACTCGCACTTGGGGGGACCGGATACGGTCGTTGATCCGGTACTCAGCTACGATCGAAGACCACTCCCCCCGCGGGAGAACTCAATTCCTGCCATAGACCTCCCTAACGCCGATAGTCAGCACCAAATGAAAGTAGCACCTGTGAACGCCCCGCACAACAGCCGCGCGCGATGCAAGCATCGTACCTGGGCTGATGGCCACGTGTCAGCGAAGCGGCCTATTCGACGATCTTGGTGATCGGCAGCTCCAGGATGTCCCTGGCCCCGATGCTCTTGAGCCGGGGGATGAGGATGTTGACGACCCGCCTCTCCACGACCGTCTCGAGGGCGTAGTACGACTGGTCGGCAAGCTTGGAGACGGTGGGCGCCCGCATGGACGGCAACGCGTCGAGGACGGCCTGCAGGTACTGGCCCGGCACGTTCAGCTTCATGAGCACCTTCCCCCGGGCGTTGATAGCCCCGAGGATGAGGATCTTCAGCTCCTCGATGGCCTGGCGCTTGCGGGGATCCGCGTACGCTGCCGGGTTGGCGATCAGCAGGGTGGGTGACTCCAGGATGGTGTGGACGATCTTCAGGCCATGGCGCCTGAGCGTGCTGCCGGTGTCGGTCACCTCGACGACGGCGTCGACGATGGTGGGCACTTTGGCCTCGGTGGCACCGTAGGAGAGGAAGATCTTGACCGGGATCCCGAGCTCCTGGAAGTACCGGCGGGTGAGCTCGACGTACTCCGTCGAGATGCGGGAGTCCGGCTTGATCTGGTGCGGCTCGTCGATGCCCGACGCCTCGGAGACCGCCACGACGATGCGGACCCTCCCGCCGACGTAGGCCTTCGAGTACGGCAGCTCGGCGACCGTCGCGACGGTGGCGCCCGTCTCCAGCACCCAGTCGAGCCCGGTCAGGCCGAGGTCGAAGAAGCCGTCCTCGACGTAGCGGGGGATCTCCTGGGGCCTGAGCAGCGAGAACTGCTGGATGCGGGGGTCGTCGACGCTGCCGTGGTAGTCGCGGTCGCTGCCGCGCACCAGGCGGATGTCGGCAGCCTCGAACAGGGCCAGCGTCTGGGCCTCGAGGCTTCCCTTGGGGATGACGAGCTTGAGCATGACGTGAGCGAGTTTAGCGGGGAGTCACTCGGTAGGAGCGGGGGCGCCGCCGGCGACGCCCTCCTGCAGCGCCCAGTCGATGCGGTCGCTCTGCAGGATCCGGGCGAGCCGGGCCGCCATCCGGAGGCGGCGCTCCTCGGGGACGTCCGGGCACAGGCGGGGGAACTGCTGGAGTGCCTGGTCCAGGGCGGCCGCAAGGTCCTCCTTCGTGGCGCCCGACAGCACCACGATGCCCTCGGTCGCGGCAAGGCGGGCTGCCGCGGCCTCGGCCTTGCGGGTCGAGCTCAGCTTGGCCTCGGGGCAGCTCGCCCAGTTGAGCAGCCAGCCGAGGATGACGTTCGGGAGCGACGCGTCCATGGTGCCGACCCTATCCCGCTCCCGTGCCCGCGGCCAAACTCCGGTAGAGGTTCGCCATCTCGACGGCATCGAGGGCGGCCTCGTAGCCCTTGTTGCCGGCTTGACCCCCCGCCCGGGCTTCCGCCTGCTCGAAATCGTCGGTCGTGAGCACGCCGAAGGTGATCGGGATGCCCGTGTCGAGGCTGACGCGGAGGATGCCCTCCTGGGCGGCGGCGGCGACGAACGTGAAGTGCTCGGTCTGGCCCCGGATGACCGCGCCGAGGCACACGACGGCGTCGACCGTGCCCGAGGAGGCCAGGCGCCCGGCGGTCCCGGCCAGCTCGAAGGCCCCCGGGACGGACACGACGGTGACGGCCTCCGACGGGACCTTCGCCTCCTCCAGCCCCTCGAGCGCCCCCTTGAGGAGGGCGCCGGTCACCGACTCGTTGAAGCGGCTGACGACGACGCCGATGCGCAGACCGGCGCCCTCGTGGTCGCCCTGGAGGTTCCTCACCGGTCGAGGCCCTCGAGCAGGTGGCCCAGGCGGTCCCGCTTGGTGCGGAGGTAGGCGATGTTCTCGGGGGTCGGGTGGGTCTCCAGGGCGACGCGCTCCGAGATCGACAGGCCGTAGCCCTCCAGGCCCGCGTACTTGGCGGGGTTGTTCGTCATGAGCCGCATCGACGTGATGCCGAGGTCGGCGAGCACCTGTGCCCCCAGCCCGTAGTCCCGCAGGTCGGGCTTGAAGCCGAGCTCGGTGTTGGCTTCGACGGTGTCTCGGCCCTGCTCCTGGAGGCTGTAGGCCCGGATCTTGTGCATGAGCCCGATGCCGCGGCCCTCGTGGGCCATGATGTAGAGCAGGACCCCGGCCCCCTCGGCCTCGATCCGCAGCATGGCCTCGCGCAGCTGGGCGCCGCAGTCGCACCGCGACGACTGGAACACGTCGCCGGTGAGGCACTGCGAGTGGACCCGGACGAGCACGTCGGGCCTGCCGGCCACCTCGCCCTTCACGAAGGCCACGTACTCCTGGCCGTCGGTCAGGCAGCGGTAGACGTGGCACTCGAAGGTGCCGAACGCCGTGGGCATCTTCGCCATCGAGACCGGCTCGACCAGGCGCTCGCGCTGGTGGCGGTAGGCGATGAGGTCCTTGATCGTCACCATCTTCAGCGCGTGGCGGATGGCCACCTCCTGGAGGTACGGGACCCGGGCCATCGTGCCGTCGGGGTGGACGATCTCGGCGAGGACACCCGCCGGCTGCAGGCCCGCCAGGCGGGCCAGGTCCACCGAGGCCTCGGTGTGGCCGGAGCGGCGCAGCACGCCGCCCTCGACCGCCCGCAGGGGGAAGACGTGGCCGGGCCGGACCAGGTCGGACGGCCGGGTGGCGGGGTTGGCCAGGGCCTGGATCGTCGCCGCCCGGTCGAAGGCGCTCGAGCCGCTGTGCAAGGGCACCTTCAGGTCGACGGTCACGCCGAAGGCGGTCTGGTGCGGGGCGGTGTTGTCGGCGACCATCATCGGGATGCCGAGCTGCTCGAAGCGTTCCCGGGTGAGTCCGACACAGAGCTGGATGCCGGCCTCGCGGGCGATGAAGTTCACCTGCTCGGGGGTGACGGTCTCCGCGGCGGTGATGAAGTCGCCCTCGTTCTCCCGCTCCTCGTCGTCGACGACGATGATCATCCTGCCGGCGGCGATGTCCGCCAGGGCGTCCTCGATGGTGGCGAAACTCATCTGTCTCCTCTCTGGGCCCCGAGCAGCGACTCCACGTACTTTGCGAGGATGTCGACCTCGAGGTTCACGACGTCGCCCGGCGCCTTGTCCGACAGGGTCGTCGCCGTGAGCGTGTGGGGGATGAGTGCAATGGAAAACGCTTCCCCCTTCAGCCCCGCCACGGTCAGACTCACTCCGTCCACCGCCACCGATCCTTTCTCCACAAGATATCGCCGGAGTGCCTGCGGAGCCTCGATCCAGATGACCACGGAGCCCTCCTGGGGGTCGAGTCGCCTGACCATCCCGGTCCCGTCGACATGCCCTTGCACGACGTGGCCCCCGAGGCGGCCGCCGGCGGGGACCGGCCGCTCCAGGTTGCCGGCCGATCCGGAGCCCAGCTGCCCGAGGGAGGTCCGGGCCAGGGTCTCCTCGGACAGCTCCGCGGCGAAGCCCCACCCGTCGTCAAGAGCGGAAAGCTCCACCACAGTGAGGCAGACGCCGTTGACCGCGACCGAGTCGCCGATGGCGAGGTCGTCGAAGCCGCAGGCGACGTCGATGCGCAGGCCATCGAGGGCGGCGACCCGCCCGACCTCCTCCACGATGCCGGTGAACATCAGGCGCTCCCGCCAGGGTGGTCGGGATTTTGTACCGTGGATGTAGCAAATCCCGCCCACCCTGGTTTGGGCCGGGCTTCGAGGCGCAGATCCTCCCCCATCAGGCGGGGACTGCGCAGGACCAGCGGCCGGGCCTCCCCGATCGTCGCCGCCGTCCAGCCCTCGACGACCCCCGGAGCGGACCCCCCGCCGAGGAGCTTGGGGGCGACGTAGAGCAGGTAGCGATCGACCAGGCCCGCCGCCACGAACGAGCCGGCAAGGGTCGCCCCGCCCTCCAGCAGCAGGTTCACGACCCCGCGGGCGGCGAGGCAGCCGAGCATGGGGCCAAGTGAGACCCACCCCCCTTCGCCGGGCATCGCCACCACCTCCGCCCCGGCCTCCCGCAGGCGACGGACGCCAACGTCGGGGGCCCGCTCCGTCACCACCACGAGCGTGGGCGCTGCCCCGTCCAGCACCTTGGCCCCCAGCGGGGTCCGGGCCAGCGAGTCCACGACCACCCGAAGCGGCGGGCGGGGGGCCTTCACGTCGCGGACTGTGAGGGACGGGTCGTCCGCCAGGATGGTGCCGATCCCGACGCAGATGGCGTCCGACGCGGCCCGCAGGCGCTGGACGTCGCGGCGGGCATCCGGCCCGGTGATCCACTGCGACGTCCGGTCGGCCGCCGCGGTGCGGCCGTCGAGCGAGACCGCCGCCTTGTAGGTCACGAACGGGCGCCCGCGGCGCCGGTGGGTGACGTAGGCCTCGTTGAGCTCGGCCGCCTGCGCCTCCCCCGGGCCGGCCTCGACGTCGACCCCGGCCTCCCGGAGGGCCTCGAAGCCTCTGCCGGAGACGAGTGGGTCGGGGTCTTCCATGGCGGCGACCACCCGGGAGACGCCCGAGGCCAGGACAGCCTCGACGCAGGGAGGCGTCCGGCCGTGGTGCGAGCACGGCTCGAGGGTCACGTAGAGCGTGGCCCCCCGGGCCGCCTCCCCCGCCTCCCGAAGGGCCAGGACCTCGGCGTGCTCGGTGCCGGCCCGGCGGTGCCACCCGGTGCCGACCACGCGGCCCCCGGCGACGACGACCGCCCCCACCGCGGGGTTGGGGCTGGTCCGCCCAATGCCCTTACGGGCAAGCCGGAGGGCCTGCTGCATGAACGCTTGGTCGGGGCCGGTGCCGGGTGCGGGCATGGCCCCATGTTCCCACGGGGCCTGCGGCGCCCCACGCCGCGTCCCCACGCCGCCTCCCACACCGCGTCCCCAGGACGCGGCGATGACGCGGGGATGACGCCCGGCCCTCATGATGACGGGCATGCTGAAGTACGCCAGCCCGGTCGCCACCAGGGTTCGTGACGCCGTGAGCTCACCCGGCCACCCGGTCGACCCCGGGGCACGGGCATTCCTCGAGCCGAGGCTGGGCCAGGACTTCGGCAAGGTCCGGGTGCACGTCGACGCCACCGCCGCCAGGTCCGCCGCGGCCCTCAACGCCAGGGCCTTCACGGTCGGGCGGGACATCGTTTTCGGGGCAAACCAGTACGCGCCCGGATCCCCGCAGGGAAGGGCGGCGCTGGCCCACGAGCTCACCCACGTGGTGCAGCAGGCGGCGGGCACGGTCGAGGGAGCGGTGAGCCCCGGCCCCGGCGGCGTGCGGCTCAGCCGCCCCGACGACCCGTTCGAACACGCCGCACGCGCCGCTGCCAGCCGCGTGCTGGGCCCACCCCCGCAGGAGCCCGCGGCCACCCGGCTCCGGGTGCCCCCGCGCGACCCGCTCAACGCTCCGGTCCAGCGCCTCGTGCTGAAGGCGGAGGAGCCCTCCCCGAAGCCCTACTACTCCGACCAGGACCCGCAGGCGCGCTTCGCAACCGCGGAGGAGGCCGAGGCGCACGAGCGGCAGATCGCCGAGCGCAGGGTGGCCACCCACGGCGGGGGCCCGGCCGCGTCGGAGAGTCCCGAGGTCAAGAGGTTCGAGGAGCTGTTCCGGAGCGAGCCGCGGGACCAGTGGCGGGACCTCTACAAGAGGTTGGCCCTGCAGTATCACCCCGACAAGGGAGGGGTGGTCGTGAAGTTCCAGGCCCTCCAGGAAGCCTACGGCCTGCTCACCACCGGGGCGCCCGGTGGGGGCCCCACCTTGACCATCACGCACGCCCCGGAGATCGTGGAGCGCGAGCGGGGACTGCAGCGCACGGACCCACGCCTCGCCGCGCTGCTCGGGACACCGGGCGTCAGGCTCGACGTCGCGCGGCAACTCCTCCAGGCCATGCCCACCCTGAGTGCCTCCCTCGTGCCCGCCGCCGGGGTGCTCCTCGGCATGGGCGTGGATCCTTCTGCGGCCGCCGTCTTCCTGCGGAGGAACCGGGGCTTCTCCGCCAGCGCCGAGGGCGCGCAGGTGATGAGCGACCTCCTCGCCCCCCCGCAGTTCACCCTCGTGCACCTCGCCGGCATCGTGGGGCTCTTCCCGGGCCTCGCCCGAGTGCACGTCCCCCTCGTGCGGGCGCTGAGGGCGCGCAACGTCGCCCCCGACGACATCGGCGCGTTCTGCGTGGGACACGGGGCCTTCGCGGCCAGCGCCCATGGCCACCAGATCGCCGGCCAGCTCCTTGCGCAGCGCGGCTTCGGCCTCGGTGACCTCGGCGACCTGCTGCACGCCTTCCCGGGCCTCGCGCTTGGCAATGTCGCCGTGGTCAAGGTGCTGATCGGCGCGAAGAAAGCGATCCCCGTCATCGCGGCGTTCTGCAGCACCCACGGCGCCTTCGTGGCCCGCGCCGGAGCGGCGCAGGTCGTCACCAGCCTCCTCTCCCCCGGGTTCAGCCTCGAGGACCTGAGCAGCCTCGTGACCGGCTTCCGCCTCCTGGCCACCGCCCACGTGCCGAGCGTGAAAGTGCTGCTCGTCCACGTGAAGGCCCGACCCGTGCCCGTCGCTGCCTTCTGCACGACCCACACCGCCTTCGTGGCACACGGCGGCGCCCCCACGATCCTCAGGGTGCTCGTTGCATCGGCTCCGGGCTTCACGCTGGACGAGTTCAGCACCCTGCTCACGGCGTTCCCCGCCCTCACCTTGGTGCATGCGGGCGTCCTCAAAGTCTTCAGGGGGAAGGGGGCAACGGCGGCTGCCATCACCACGTTCTGCCCGGCCCACGCCGTGTTCATGAACAACGCCACGGCCCGGGGCATCGCCAACCAGCTCCTCGGGCCCGCATTCACGCTGCCACACCTCGGCCAGCTGCTCACCGGTTTCGTCGGTCTCGCGCTGGCCCACGTCCCGGGCGTGAAGGAACTCCTTGCCAGGACGGCTCCCCTCACCGAGGTCATCGCATTCTGCAATGCCCATGCTGCATTCCTGGCGAGCGCAGCCGGCCCGGGCATCGTGCGGGAGGTCGTGGCTCCGCCCGCGTTCACGCACACCGACCTGAGCACCCTCCTCAGCGCCTTCCCAGCTCTCGGCCCGGTGCATGTGCCGACGCTGAAGACGCTCATCAGCAAAGCGTCGACGCCGGCGGAGATCACGGCATTCTGCCCGGTCCACGCCGCGTTCCTGGCGAGCCCGGGGGCACCCCGGGTGGCCGGCACGCTGCTCGCGCCCCCCGACTTCATGCTCCCCAGTCTCGGCACCCTGCTCACGGCGTTCCCCGGCTTGAGCCCCGCCAACGTGGCCACGGTCAAGGTCCTCCACGCCAAGGTCACGACCCCGGCTGCCATCGCCACCCTCTGCACGGCCCACCCGGTGTTCGTCGCGCACGCTGACGCCCCCGGCATCGTCAACCAGCTTGTGGAGGCGCCTGCTTTCACGTCGTTGCAGCTCGGCGCGTTGCTTGTCACCTGCCCAGGGCTGGTCAGGACGTACGTCCCCACGGTGAAGAAGCTGATCGAAAAGGCAGTGGCGGCAGGCAGCATCGGCACGTTTGGTGCGGCCTACCCGATCTTTGTCGCAAGCGCTCGCGGCCCCCTGGTGACCCACGCGCTCGTCGGCTTCTCCGGCTTCACGCTGGCCAACGTCACCACGGTGCTGGCGAGCTTCGCCGGCCTCGACGAGACGCATGTCGCCACGGTGAAGAAGCTGATCGAAAAGGCAGTGGCGGCAGGCAGCATCGGCACGTTTGGTGCCGCCCATCATGGCTTCCTGGCCAACGCCGACGGACCGGAGATCGTCGACAGCCTGTGGCAGCTCTTCGGGTTCACCGTCACCAGGCTGACCAACCTTCTCGTCGCCTTCCCGGGGGTGAGGCTGGACCAGCTCGACGTGGTCAAGGCGTTCCTGCGCAAGGGTGCCCATGAGGCAACATCGCGACCTTCGCCGGCAATTACCCGGCGCGCATGACCGACCCCGGGATTCCGGGCATCATCCGCGAACTCCTTGACCGGGCAGGGACGGCGATCGCACTCAACGGCCTGTTCGGGTTGCTCACGGGGCTCACCGCGGCCGAGCTGGTCACCATGTTCACGGACTACTTCAAGGGAGCCCCGGTCCCAACCATCGTGATCCGCGTCACGGCGCTTCGTGTCGGGCGGACCCCACAACAGATGCTTGCCCTGCTGGAAAAGCCGTCGGCGGCCCTCGACACCCAGTTCACGACCTTTCCCGCACGGCAGTTCCCAGCCTGGACGGTGACCTACATCCGGGCGGCGCTGAACATCAGGGGGTGGGCGCCCGCCGCCGTGGTGTCATTCCTCCAGGACAACAGCGTCAAGGCGGAACTCAAGAAGGCCACCAGGGAGAAGAACCCTGCCTACTGGATCTGGCTGTTCGCGCTGCACCACGGAGGCGCTGCCCCGTTGGGTGGGGGTGCGCCGACCGTGGTCAACGTCGCTCACGTCACCGGAGCCAGGGTCGTGCGACTCGAGCCTTGGATCCTGCAGCACGTGCAGAACCGCCACACGTTCCATCACTTCGATTTCTGGGACCCCGCGGCCCTGGCCCCGAACCGGCCGACGTCGGGCATGCTCGCGCCCGGCTTCGACATCCTTGGAGAGATCACCAGGCTGCTGGGGAACGCCAGCGTCACGTCGGCTGTCTGGGATGGGAGCAAGATACAGATCGGGACGTGGGAGATCAGGATAGCGCCGGACCCTGGTCACCTCGGGGAGTTCCGCATCACGTCGTTTTTCCCGGAGACGGTAGCCCCCATGCCCATTCCCAGGGCCATCATGCTGGCGATCCACCAGCATCTCTTCCCCTAACGTCCGCGGTCAGCGGTTGTACCCCGACACCGACATCTGGTTCTGGTCGCTCGTCGCGGCGTTGCCCCGGCCTGGCGGCCCCGTGCCGTTCCACCAGAACAGGTCCCACGTGCCCGCGGCTGCCGAGGGCTGGGTGTACACGATGTAGTAGGTGGCCCCGGGGGTCACGGCGACGTCGCCGATGTCGGCACCGCTCTCGCCGTAGTTGGTCACGGGGGCCGCCACATCCGCGAGCGGCGTGGTGCAGGGGATGTCCGAAGGGCCGGCCGCCCCGATCCCCCCGCAGACCCGGATGCGCGTCGTCGCCCCTGGCACCGGCGCCCCGGCCGTGTAGTTCCCACTCCCCCACGTGACGGCCACGTGGGTCAACGTGTTGGACCGGGCGATGAACGACTGGTAGCCGTAGGGCGACCGTCCCCAGTACGGTGCGCCGGGAGCCATCCGGTCGTAGCTCACGATCGCGGTCCGGTTGGGCGGTGGCGGAGGCGGCGCCGGGGTGGGGCCGGGCGAGGGGGCGACGGGCGGCGAGCTCACGCTCGGCTGGCCCGCACCGTGCCCGACGTGACGGACGCGATGTCGGATCTCGACGAGCTCCACGCCGCGGCCGGGGCGGGGGACTGGTCGTTCATCGTCCCTGCCAGCACCAGGTCCTGCGTCGCACCGACGGCCAGCACCACCCTTCCAGGGGTGACGCTGATCGCGCGCAGCTGCTTCACCACGAGGTCCCTGCCGACGCGGTAGGCGGCCTCGGCCCTCACCTCGTCTTCGGCCAGAAGGCTCAGGCTGCCGGTCGCAGGGACCGTGGCCTGGTAGGAGAGGCTCCGGCTCTGGCCGGGGGCCACGTCCGGGAACACGAACCGCAGGACGGGGTCGTCCTGGATCACCTGGGCCCCCGCGGGTTGGACGTCCCGAAGGTTCCTGGCCGAATGCGCCACCGAGGCGGGGATCACCTCGTCGTACGTGACGGTCTGGGTCGCCGGCCCGGCGTTGGTCAGGGTCACGTGCCCCGTCAGCACCGTCCCCGCCAGCTCCCAGGTGCGGCCCGCCGCCACCGTGCCACTCACCACGGTGAGCGGAAACATCATGCTCTGGTGGGGCGGCGGCTGGGGGGTGCGGGTCACGACGACGGCCACGAACGCACCGGCGACGAGGGCGGCGGCGATCGCCGCCGTGATCACGAGACGGCTCCTGCCCCGGCGTCCGGCCGCGGCAGGGGGGTCCGGCCCCACCCGCGAGCCGGAAAGCGGGGGCGTGGCGTGGGAGCTGCGCGGCAGGATCGTCGCCCGGTCCGGCTCGGGCACCTGGGGCTCCGGTGGCCGCTCGAGCCTCGGGAGCGCCGCGACTGCGTCCAGGCTGGGCGCAAGCGCAGACAGCGCCCGGGCAGCGGCAGCGGCGTCCGGGCGGTCGCCGGGCTCGCGGGCGATCATGGACGCACAGATGTCCCAGAGCTCTTGGGGGAAGCCGGGGACCGGTCCGGGCACCTTCTCGCGGGCCGCGAGGAGCACCGCTACGGGATCGACGATGGTCGCAAACGGCGTCGTGCCCGTCACCAGTTCGTAGAGCATGATCCCGGCGCTGTAGACGTCGGCGGCGGGGGTGGCGTGCTCCCGCTGGCTCAGCTCGGGAGCCAGGTAGCGGGGCGTGCCGATCAACCCGGTGAGCCGGGTGAGGGACGGACCGTGGGTGAGCCGGGCGATGCCGAAGTCGCTGAGGCGTGCCTGCGGGGGCGCCGCCGTCGTGTCCACGAGGACGTTCTCCGGCTTGACGTCACGGTGGACCACCCCCGTGGCGTGCACCGCCGCGAGGCCCTCGAGGACCTGGATGCTGAGGCGGGTCGCCTCCGCCGGGGCCAGTGTGGCGCCGGCGAGGTAGCCGCGCAGGTTAGGGCCGGGGACCAGGTCACTGACGATGGCCAGCGTGTCGGCGTCCTCGACCAGGTCCCGTACCTTGACGACGAAGGGGTGGTCGACGCCGGCAAGGATGCTCCGCTCCCGCACGAAGCGGCCCACGATCTCGGGATCCCCGGCCAGCTCGGGCCGGAGGACCTTGACGGCCACCTGCTGGCCGCTGTCGCGCTCCGTGGCCCGGTGCACCTGGCCCACCGCCCCCCTGCCGATCACCTCGTGCAGGATGTAGCGGCCCACCACCTGGTCGGTCATCTCGTCAAGCCTGCCGAATTGGCCGGGGGGGCGCAAGGCACGGGCCCCCCGAGTCCTATAGTGGGCGAGTGCGTCGTCCCGCCCACAACTCGCACTCTGGGTCAGCTCAGGGCCCGAGCGATCGGATGTCCGGCGTGCACCCCGCGGAGCCAAGCCCCGTCCGGGTTCACGGTCGGGTTCACGTCGGGGTTCCCGCCGTGGTGCCCGCTGGGGGCATCCGCCGCCTTGTGGTGGCCGGCCTCGCCCTGCGGGCGCTGGCCATCCCCATCCCGGTCGCCCTGCTGCAGCGGGCCCACCCGCACGCCGCGCTCGGCGGGGTCGTCGCCGTCGCCGCCCTTCTCTGCGCGTCCAACGCCGCGGCGGCCGTGGCCCTGGCCCGGGGGTGGGCCGAGGATGCCGTGGCCCGGCGCAGCGTCTTCGCCCTCGACGTCGGCCTGACCGCCGCGGTCGGGCTGTGGGCGGCCAGCAGGGTCCCCCGGGGGACCCTGCTGGCTCCCAACTCCGATGCCTTCCTCATCTACACCGTCGGGACGGTCGTCCTGTGGACGGGCCTGCGGGGCAGGCTCGCCGGCGCCCTGCTGACCGCCGGAGGGCTGGGCATCCAGGTCGGGATGGCCCGGCTGAACGGCGCCGACCTCACACCTGCGAACACCTTCGAGCTCGGGTCGCGGGGGCTGTGGATGGTCATCGGCTTCGTGGTCGTCACCATCGTGGCCTCGATCTCACGGCAGAGCCTGGCGACGGCACTCGAGGAGGGTCGCCGGGCCGGGCGGGAGACCGAGCGGGCCAGGGTGCTGCGAGAGATGCACGACACGGTCCTGCAGACGCTCGAGGCGATCACCGCACGGCTCGACCGCGTGGACCTCCCCCCGGAGGACCGGGTCGCCTGGGTCCGGTCGGTGGCAAGCCGGCAGTCGGTCGAGCTGCGGCGGGTCCTGCGCCGGGAGGCCGAGGACCCCGGGGAGACCTACGACCGCTTCGCCCAGCTCGCCAGCGACTTCGAGATCCGCACCGGCGTCCTCGCCGACTTCGTCTACGTGGGGCCCGAGCCGGCGCTGGCGGCCCGGCAGGAGGACGCCCTGTTCGGGGCCGCAGGCGAGGCCCTCCGCAACGCGGAGCGCCATGCCAACGCCAGGACCGTTAACGTGCTCTTCGCAACCGGACGGGACCGGGCGCGGGTGGTCATCCGTGACGACGGCTGCGGGTTCAATCCCGAGGAGGTGCCGGTCGGGGCCTACGGGATCGCAGAGTCGATCGTGCGGCGTCTGCAGGAGTCAGGGGGTGGGGCAACGATCCACAGCACACCGGGGACCGGGACCCGCGTCGAGCTGTGGGTGCCGCTGGCCACGGCGGCCGGGGCTCCCGCCGCAGGGGAACGCGGCAGGCTGATGCCGCGGCGCACGACCCGGGCCCGAATGAGACCACGATGAGGCAACGATGAGGCAACGATGAGGCTCGCCCTGCGGCTGGCAGTCCCCGCCTCGGGCACCGCAACCCACGTCGTGGTCACCGCCGACCCCGAGACGCCGCTGGACGACGTCGCCCGCGCGCTCAACACCGTCGTGCCCGGGGAACTGTTCCTGCGCGGCTCCCGCCTCAGCGGTGATCTCCGGGTGGGGTCGAGCGACCTGCGCGACGGCGACGTCGTGACCGTCGGGGCCCCGGACGCCGGCTGCCCGGAGGGCAGCTCCCTGCACCTGGCCGTCGTTGGGGGGCCGGCCAGCGGCCCGTCATGGCCACTGCCCGTTGGACCGCTCGTCGTGGGCCGGTCGGCGGGAAGCGGGATCCAGGTGCCCGACCCGGTCATGTCCCGGGCACACTTCCGGCTCACCGTCGCCGGCGCCGTCACCATGATCGAGGATCTCGGCTCCACCAACGGCACGATGGTCGACGGCGTCCTGATCGCCCAGGACCCCACGCCCATCGGGCCGGGAGCGACCATCACTGCGGGCGACTCCCTGCTGGAGGTGCGCCTACCGCCGCGCCGGGACGCCGACGTCCGTCCCGACGAGATGGGTGGACTGGCGTTCAACCGCCCTGCCCGCATCCGCCCCGGCTCCACCGAGACACGCGTGACGATGCCGAAGGAGCCCCAGGAGCCCGAGCGCCACAGCTTCCCGTGGGTGCAGATCGTCGCTCCCGTGGTCCTGTCCGGGGTCGCCGCCGTGCTCTTCAAGCACATCGAGTACATGCTCTTCGCGCTGATGGGGCCGGTACTGGGCGTGTCGTCCACGCTCACGAACCGCCGCCGCGACGCCCGGCGCAGCAGACAGGCCACCACGCGCTACGCGACGGAACTGGCGGAGGCCGAGGCCCGGATCGCAGATGCGGCAGCCCGCGAGCTGCGCCAGTCCCGGATCGAGTTCCCCGACGCGGCCGCGCTGGGGGCGACCGCCACCGCACCCGGCCGGCGGCTCTGGGAGCGCCGCCCCCACGACGTCGACGCGATGGCCCTGCGGGTGGGGGTCTGCAACCGC
>WNEZ01002941.1_pt1 | contig 18957 bp, 16 predicted proteins | sample 5400521 | NCBI WGS metagenome assembly WNEZ01 (sample SAMN13153339, study PRJNA577476) | soil metagenome | isolation source: 120 cm saprolite under Douglas fir tree site 2 hole 1 replicate 1 | place: USA:California | collected 2015-04-18
GTCGCCGCCCGCGCGCGGCGCTGCTTGTTTGCCGGGGTCCGCTGTGAGATGCTGGATCGCGCCATAAAGCGCCGAAATCACTCGATAAATGGCGGCCGGTGAGAGCCCCCTTTCACCTGGAGTGCGGTAGCTTGCCACGCCGCCCATGCACGCTGACCGTGTTCCATACGAAACCGTGAGAGCGTCGCTCCCTTCCAGCCTCGAACGGGCGCCTCCCCGCGCCGCGCGGCGCGAAATCATCGAGTGGGTCCTGTTCTGGCTTCTCGTCGCGGCGCTCGCGCTTGCGCCGCTCTGGTATGGCAGCAACGATCTCGTCGCCTGGGGCATCAACGCCCTGTGCTTTCCCGGCCTGGCGGTGCTGTACGAGGCCGCGATCCTGGTGCGCGGCGAAAGCCACCCGGTTGGGCTCAAGAACCTCGCGCTCCCTGCCGCGCTGTTCGCGGCGGTCGTCGGCTGGGCATGGCTTCAGACGGTGACCTGGCCGCACTCGCCGCTGGCGCATCCGATCTGGGGGATGGCGGGTGATGTGCTCGGCCGACCGCTCGGAGAAAGTATCAGCGTCAACCGCGACCTGACGACACTCGCTTTGACCAGGCTGATCACGGCCGCCAGCGTTTTTTGGCTCGCCCTCCAGCTTTGCCGCCACGGCGCGCGCGCGCGTCTTCTTCTCAACGCCCTGGTGGTGATCATCTGCATCTACGCCGCCTACGCCCTCGCGGCGCTCAACCTGGGTTCCCTGCCCTGGCTGGAGATTCCGCCCAACGGCGGCTATGCCACCGCCACCTTCGTCAACCGCAACTCCTTCGCCACCTATGCGGGACTGGGCCTTGTCGTCATCTGCGGCCTGATCCTGCAGCTCTACCGAAACGAAGTGATGACCGCCTCGCGCCGGCTGCAGATCGCATCCCTCATCGAGGCGACCGGCCAAAAAGGCGCGCTCCTGCTCGGGGGCGGGTTCCTGCTCCTCGTCGCGCTTCTGGTCACGGGATCGCGCGGCGGAATCATCGCGACTGGCTTCGGCTTGTTCGCGCTCGGCGCCCTCACGTTCCGGCGCGCCAAGACACGCGCCGCCGAGCCGCTGCTGATGATCGCCGTGGGCGCGGTCCTCGTCGCCGCCACACTTTTTACATTCGGCGATGCCTTCCTGGGCAGCGTCGCGGAACGGGGGGTGGGCGATACCGGCCGGCTTGCCGTCTATCTCATCACGCTGCGTTCAATCCTCGACGCGCCGCTGTTCGGTCATGGCTACGGGACCTTCGCCGACGTGTTTCCGATGTATCGTGACCGGTCGATCAGCGTCCAAGGTGCCTGGTTGCAGGCTCACGACACCTATCTGGAGGTGTTCCAGGGCCTGGGGCTGGTGTTCGGATCGATGCTTGTGGCCTGTGTTTTCCTGTTTGTGTTACGGTGCATCCGGGGAGCGATGACGCGGCAGGAAAATGTGACCGTCCCCCGCGTCGCCGCGGGCGCGGCGTTCCTCGTCGGCATCCATGCGTCGGTGGACTTCAGTCTGCAGATCCAGGCGGTCGCGTTGACTTTCATTGCGATCCTCGGTGCGGGCGTCGCCCAGGCGGAAAGCTCGCGTGTGTCCCTGAATGACTGAACGAAGCGCGATCAGGTTAACTCCAGCAGGCAGGCGCTGAGCGTCCGATGCTCAATCGAATCTCCCCGACCGGCACCTTCGAGGCGAGCGAGACCGACCACCGCTTCGATCTGCGCGAAGTGCTCAGCTTCGTGTGGCGGCAATGGAAATTCATCGCCGCCGTCATGGGCGTCGTGTTTCTCATCGGGCTGGTGTCGCTGATGCGGCAGACGCCGCTCTACACCGCGACGAGCCTGGTCCTGCTCGACCGACAACGGGAGAAGGCGCCAGGCGTGGAAGCCATCCTGACCGACGTCAATCTCGACTTCGCGATGGTCGAGAGCCAGATGGCGATCATTCGATCGAGCGTTTTTCTGCGCCGCGTGGTGGACAAGGAACGCCTCGTTTCCGATCCGGAATTCGGCACCCGCCGCGGCCCGCCGAGCCCCGGATTTTTCGCCTCCCTGCGCGGCCTGTTCTCCGGCGGTTCCGCCGCAGAAGAAGCAGCACCGAAGCCGCCGGAGGAGCCCGACGAACAACCGATGCCGCGCGACGTACTGCACTCGGTCGAAGCGCTCAAGGGGGCGGTGTCCGTGGCGAGGAACGGTCAGGGCCACGTCCTGGCGATCTCCGTCGTTTCGCGTGATCCGGCGCGCGCCGCGCGGCTCGCCAATGCGGTGGCCGACGCCTTCCTGGTTGACAAGCTCGACACCCGGTTCGAGGCGGCCAAGCGCGCCTCGGCGTGGCTGAGCGACCGCCTCGTCGACCTGCGCAACCAGCTGCGCGAGTCGGAAGAGGCGGTGGCGAAGTTTCGCGCGGAGCACGGCCTGTATCAGACCGGCAGCGTCACGCTCACCCAGCAGCAGCTGTCCGAGCTCAACGGCAAGCTGGTCGATGCGCGGGCGGACGTGGCGCAGAAGAAGGCGCGCGTCGATCTCCTCACTTCGATCCAGGCGCGCGGCGGCAGCCTGCAGAACATGCCGGATCTGAGCAACTCGGGCGCGTTGCCGACGCTGCGCCAGCAAGCCGCCACGCTGTCCCAACAGGAAGCCGATCTTCTGGCCCGGTACAGCGCCGCCCACCCGCTCGTCGTGAACGTCAAGGCGCAGCAGCGCGACGTCGAACGAGCGATCGCGGCGGAAACGCAACGGCTGGCGGCCGGCATCAAGAACGAATACGAGCTCGCGCAGACCCGCGTCGGGTCGCTCGAACGGTCGTTGCGGGAGGCGACGGGACAGACCAGCATCGACGACACCACGGCCATTCGCCTGCGCGAGCTCGAGCGCACGGCCGCTGTCAACAAGAGCCTGTTCGAGGACTTCCTGCAGCGGGCGAAGATCACCCAGGAGCAGTCGACCTTCGAGGCGCGCGAGGCGCGCGTGATCACGCCCGCCCTGCCGCCCGGCGCGCCGAGCTATCCGCGCAAGACGCAGTACATCGCCATCAATCTGCTGATCGGGCTGCTGCTGGGAGTCGGCGGCGCCGTCGCCAAGGAGATGCTCAATGCCGGCTTCACGACGCCGAAGCAGGTCGAGGACGTTCTTGGACTGCCGCTGCTGGCCTCCGTCAGCCTGATGAGCTCGCGCGACCTCACCGTCGAGGGCAAGACCGTCGCGATTTACAATTATCCGGTCGTGAAGCCATTGTCGCGATACAGCGAGGCGATCCGGACGCTGCGCAGCGGCATCCAGATGACCGACGTGGATAATCCGCCGAAAGTGGTGCAGGTGACCTCGACGGTGCCGGGCGAGGGAAAAACCACCATCGCATTGTCGCTCGCCGCTTCGGGCGCGACCTCCGGGCTCAAGGTCCTTCTGATCGACGGCGACTTGCGGCATCCGTCGGCCTCGCGCGCGCTCAACATGGACAAGGACACCGGGCTCGTCGACCTGCTGCTCGGCCAGGTCAACCCGAAGGACGTGCTGCGATTCTACGAGAAGGCGGGCTACTGGGCGCTTGCGGCGGGCAACCGGACGCAGAACCCGACTGACCTGCTGGGCTCGGAGCGGATGAAATCGCTGGTCGCGAGCTTCAGGCAGACATTCGACCTCGTCGTCATCGACACGTCGCCGGCCGGACCGGTCATCGATCCCGTCGTGGTGTCCCAGCTCAGCGACAAGATCGTCATGGTGGTGCACTGGGCATCGACCGCGCGCGAGATGGTCAAGCAAGCCGTCCAGCAGCTCTCCGGCCACCGCAAGATCGCGGGCATCGCCTTCAACCAGGTCAACGACAGCCGGGCGCAGAAATACGGCAAATATGGCTACGCCTATTATTACGGCGCCCGCTATTACAAGCGCTATTACAGCGGCTGACGCGAGAGCGGCTGATCCGTGCGTCTGCGATTCGTGCGGCCCCTGACTGCGCTCGCCGTCATCGGCCTGTGCGCCTTCGCGATGCTCCGCGGATGGAGCATCGTCGATTTCTCGATCGCCAGGGCGACCGCGGACGGACCGGAACGGCGGGCCGATGCGCTCCGCCCCTGGAGCGCCGCGCCGGGTCTTGCGGGCGAAGCGCTGCAGGCCTCGCTGATGACGGCGGTGAATCCGGCAGATATCGAGGCCACGCGCAAACGCGCCGAGACCCTCGGTGCGGTCCTCGCCGTGCACCCGCTCTCGTCGGGGAACTGGCTCTCGCTCGCCGGCGCACGTTTCGTTTCCGGACAGGGGCCGGACAAGGTCCTCGCCGCGCTCGCGATGTCGTCGCTCACCGGGGCGAACGAAGGACCCATGATGTTGCGCCGAGGCGTGTTCGGCCTCGTGCAGTGGGAGGCGCTGCCGGCCGATGTCCGCCGGCGGGTCATCGCGGATCTGGCGGGCAGCCTGCTCGCGACGACGCTCCACGATATCGAGATCGCGCCGGCCCGGAGCGTGCTGAGCGCCAAGACGGCGGATACGCGCCGCGAGGTCGGAGACCTCCTCCGGGCGCAGGGCGTATCGGCCGGCGATCTCGCGCGCATGGGCCTTTAGATCCTCTTGGCCGCCGACCGCCTCTATGTGCAGTACGGATGCGGGCAGTGCGCGCCGAGCGGCTGGCTCAACTTCGACGCTTCCCCGCGATTGATGCTCGAGCGGGTGCCGGGCATGAACCTGCTGCTGCGGGGAACGGTGGGCCTGCTGTTTCCGCACAATGCAAGACCGGGCGATGTCGTGCGCGGCCTCCCCGTCGCCGATGGCAGCGCGCGCGGCGTCTATTGCAGTCACGTGCTGGAGCATCTGCCGCGCGCCGATGTACCGGCAGCCTTGCGCAATACCTACCGGATGCTCGTCCCAGGCGGGCTCTTTCGCCTCGTCGTGCCCGACCTGCAGTGGCGCGTGGCGCGCTACCTCGAGGCTGCCGGCGAGGGCGCGGCGACGGCGGCCGACGGCCTGATGGACGCCTGCGCCTTGGGCGCGCGCGAGCGTCCCAACACGCTTCTATCGAGGATGCGCCATCGTCTGGGAAACAGCGCGCATTTGTGGATGTACGATTTCGCCGCGCTCAAGGAGCTGTTGGAGACGGCCGGTTTCGTTGGCGTGCGCCGGTGCGAGTTCGGCGATTGCAGCGATCCGATGTTCGGGCTGGTCGAGGACAAGGGCCGATTTTTCGAGGCCAGCGAGCGTGAGCTTGCGATCGAAGCACTCAAGCCGCGCGCCGCGTCATGACACGATCGCCCCGCATGAATGAATTTTGCGGCAGCACGGTCGGACGCAAGGCCGCCGGCTTCGATCATCCGACGCAGCTTCCGCACGACGAGGAGGAGCACCGCCGCTGGCAGGCCGCCAACCGGGAATGGTGGGAATCCGCGCCCATGCGCTACGACTGGCGCGAGGCGCTGGGCGAGGAGGCTGGCAGCGAACCCTATTTCCGCGAGATCGATCGCCGGTTCCTCGCCTCCGCGCACGCCTTCATGCCGTGGCGGACGATTCCGTTCGATACCGAGATCCCGTTCGACGATCTCGCCGACAAGGACGTGCTCGAGATCGGCGTCGGCCAGGGAACGCACGCACAACTGCTGGCGCCGCGCGCCAGGTCGTTCGTCGGCATCGACCTGACGATCGCGGCGGCCGCGATGGCGAAGAAGCGCCTCCGGCTCTTCGGCATCCCCGGCAGTGTGGTGCAGATGGACGCGGAGCGCATGGGCTTCCGCGCCGACAGCTTCGATTACATCTGGAGCTGGGGCGTCGTTCACCAGTCCGCCGACACGCAGCGCGTGCTCGCCGAAATGCATCGCGTGCTGCGGCCGGGCGGCGCCTGCACCGTGATGGTCTACTATCGCTCGTGGTGGAACTACTATGTCTCGGCGTTCCTGCGCGGCGTCTTCCTCGGCCAATGGCGCCGTCAGGGCAGCCTGCATCACGTGAGCCAGAGCGGAACGGACGGCGCGATCGCGCGCTACTACAAGCCGGCCGAGTGGCGCGCCGCGACCCGAGGGCTCTTCACGGTGAATTCGATCAAGCTTTACGGCCTCAAGAGCGATGTGGTTCTGTTGCCGCACGGCCGCGCCAAGCAATTCGTCATGGATCTCATTCCCGACCCGCTCGCGCGATTTCTGACGGGCCGGCTACGTATGGGCTCGCTCCTCGTCGCGCATATGCGCAAGCCCGCCGCGCACGTATCCTCCTGAGGCGGGCCGATCTCGACATGTGCGGCATCGCCGGAATCTTTGCCTATCACTACGCGGCCAATCCGGTCGACCTCGCGGAGCTGCGCAAGATGCGCGACCACATGGCGGCGCGCGGACCGGACGGAAGCGGCGAGTGGCAATCGCCGGACGGCCGCATCGGCCTCGGCCATCGCCGCCTTGCGATCATCGATCTCACCGAACGCGGCGCCCAGCCGATGGCGAGCGCGGACGGCAAGACGGTCATCATCCTCAACGGCGAGATCTACAATTACCGGGTGTTGCGCGCGGAGCTCGAATCCCGCGGCTGCGTCTTCCGCACGCAGACGGACACCGAGGTCCTGCTGCACCTCTATGCCGCCAAAGGCGCCGCCATGGTGCACGACCTGCGCGGCATGTTCGCGTTCGCGCTGTGGGATATCGACAAGCGCGGCCTGCTGCTGGCGCGCGATCCTTACGGCATCAAGCCGCTGTACTATGCCGACGACGGCTGGACGCTGCGCTTCGCGTCGCAGGTCAAGGCGATCGTCGCCGGCGGTGGTGCGGCGTCCGACCCGGAGCCGGCCGGATGGGCCGGCTTCCTGCTGTTCGGCAGCGTCCCCGAACCGTACACGATCTATCATGACATCCGCGCGCTTCCGGCGGGCACGACGCTGTGGATCGACCGCCGCGGACCGGCCGCGCACGCGCACTATTTCTCGGTCGCCCAGGTCTTTGCCGCAGCGGAGCGGCAACCCGCTCCGTCCACCGATGCGGCAGAGCGCGTGCGCACGGCGTTGCGTGACAGCATCCGCCACCATCTCGTCGCCGACGTTCCGGTCGGCATCTTCCTGTCCGCCGGGGTCGATTCGGGATCGCTGCTCGGCCTCATGCGGGACGTCGGCGCGGCGGATATCCATGCCGTCACCCTTGCCTACGAGGATTTCCACAACACGCCCGACGACGAGGCGCCGCTCGCGCGGCTGGTCGCCGCGCACTACGGCAGCCGGCATACGGTCCGCACCGTTCCGGAAGCGGAATTCCGCGCCGATCTGCCAAAAATCTTCGCCGCGGTGGACCAGCCGAGCATCGACGGCATCAACACCTGGTTCGTCAGCAAGGCGGCGCGCGAGCTCGGGCTCAAGGCGGCGATCTCCGGTCTCGGCGGCGACGAGCTTTTCGGCGGCTATCCGTCCTTCGTCGACATTCCGCGCTGGGTGCGCTGGGGCGCGCTGCCGTCCCGCGTGCCGCTCCTGGGCGATGCGGTCCGGCGCGCGCTCACCGGGCTCGCATGGCCGCTCCATCCGAAGACCGCGGGACTCCTCAAATACGCCGGCACTTATGCCGGCGCCTACCTGCTGCGGCGCGGCGTGTTCATGCCGTGGGAGCTCGACAGCCTGATGGACCGCGACTTCATGGCCGAAGGCCTGCGTCGTCTCAATCCGCTCCGCCACATCGCGGCGCGGATGCGGCCGGGGCCGCGGTCCGCGATGGGAAAGGTGGCCACCCTCGAGGCGAGCCTCTACATGCGCAACCAGCTCTTGCGCGACGCCGATTGGGCCAGCATGGCGCATTCGCTCGAGGTGCGCGTTCCTCTGGTCGACGCGTCGCTGCTCGAGACGCTGGCGCCGGTCGCCGTCTCGCTGGCGCCGGGTGCGGGCAAGCGTCTGCTCGCGGGCAGTCCCGGAAAGGCCCTGCCGGACGCCGTCATCGCGCGCGCAAAAACCGGCTTCGCCACGCCGATCGATGACTGGCTGCAGCGCGACGAGCGCCTGCAGCGCTGGCAACGCCTGCCGCAGCTCACGACTCCACGATGTCCGTGGGCGCGCCGCTGGGCCTATCAGCTCGCGGCCGCATAGGACGATCGGCGCCATGAACGTTCTCGCGCTCGTCACCGACGCGTTCGGCGGCTTTGGCGGCATCGCGCAGTACAATCGCGACCTGTTGACCGCCTTGTCCCGCTGCGACGGCGCCAACCGGGTCGTCGTCCTACCGCGGCTCGGCCGCGCGGAGTCCGCGCTGCCGCCGGGCGTGCGGCAATTGCCGGCAAGAAACGGCAAGCTCGCCTACGGGTTGGCGGCCTTTCGCGCCGCGCGCCGCGAAGGGCCGCACGACGTCGTGTTCTGCGGTCATCTTCACCTTGCCCCGCTCGCGACTATCGTCGCCCGATATCTGCGCCGACCGTTGTGGCTGCAGTTGCATGGCGTCGAGGCGTGGCGACCGCCGACGCCGTGGCAGCGCTGGGCCGCGAACCGTGCAAGCTTGGTTACCGCCGTGAGCCGGTTCACGCGGCGGCGTTTTCTCGCGTTGCACGGTGCCGATCCGGCGCGCGTGCGGGTGCTTCCCAATGCGGTCGATGCCCGCTTCACGCCGGGCGCCAAACCGGATTACCTCCTCGACCGGCATCGCCTTCGCGGCAAGAAGGTGCTGCTGACCGTCGGACGGCTCGACCCACTTGAGGGCCGCAAGGGACACGACCGTGTCATCGCGGCGTTGCCTGCACTCATCAAGATCTGTCCCGATATCGTGTATCTCATCGCCGGCAAGGGTGAAGATCGCGCAAGGCTCGCGGCGCTGGCGCGTCCGCTTGGCGTCGAGGATCGGATGGTGTTTGCCGGGATGGTCGAGGCGCGCGAGCTCGCCGACTATTACCGCCTGGCCGATGTCTTCGTCATGCCGAGCAGCCAGGAGGGGTTCGGCATCGTCTTCCTCGAGGCGGCGGCGTGCGGCCTCAAGGTCATCGGCGGCGACCGCGACGGCAGCGCCGACGCGCTGGCGGACGGCGCGATCGGCGTCGCGATCGATCCGGCGGATCCGGATGCGCTCGTGCGCGTCATCGCGGACGCACTGACCGGGCATGGGCCGGACCCGGCGAGGGTGCGGCGATTCGGTTTTGACAATTTTTCCAGCCACGTCTGCGACCTGACGGCATCGCACCTGCTCGATCAAAAGCCGCGCGCCGCCGCATGACCCAGTCGACCATCGACGTCGCACGACCCGCAGCGGGCGATCCGAAGACCACTCCCGCCAGCGCGGCGACGCTCGTCATCGAGCCGGGAATGACCGCCAAGAACTACTGGCGCGATCTCTGGCATTACCGCGAGCTGGTCTATTTCCTGGCATGGCGCGACATCGCGGTGCGCTACAAGCAGACCGCCATCGGTGTTGCGTGGGCGCTGATCCGGCCCGCGCTCACCATGCTGGTGTTCGTGGCCTTCCGCCGTCTGGTCGGACTTCCGCAGGGGGCCGTTCCGGACCCGCTCCTCGTCTTCGCCGCCGTCCTGCCCTGGCAGTTTTTTGCGACCGCGCTCTCCGAATCCGCCGGCAGCCTGATCGGCAACGCCAACCTGGTGTCGAAGATCTACTTTCCCCGCCTCATCATTCCCGGGGCCGCGGTGATCACCAGCTTGGTGGATTTCGTCATCACCCTCGCGCTCCTCGCCGTTCTGATGATCTGGTACGGCTTTGTCCCCGGCTGGCAGATCCTGGCGCTGCCGGTCTTCGTGCTGATGGCTTTCGTGCTGGCGCTCGGCTGCGGACTGCTGCTCGCGGCGCTCAACGTCGAATATCGCGACTTTCGCTATATCGTGCCGTTCGTGGTGCAGTTCGGCCTGTTCATCTCGCCGATCGCGTTCAGCACCGCCGACGTGCCGGCGCAGTGGCGCGCCTGGTACGCGCTCAATCCGCTGGTCGGGATCATCGACGGCTTCCGCTGGTCGTTGCTGGGCGGACAGGTCCCGCTCAATGCCGCCGCGGTCCTGATCTCGGCCGCGATGACCGTCGCGGTCATGGTGCTCGGCGTCTGGTATTTCCGCCGCATGGAAGCCGGCTTCGCGGACGTGATATGACGGCATCGTCCGAACGCGGCGCCCCTGACGTTTCCCGGAAGGCGGCGCGGATGGGCGGGCTGCGGCGCGCAGCGCTGCTGCTCGCGTTGATCGCGGCGCTCGGCGCAGGCGCCTGGTTCGGGCGCGAGGCGCTGCTGCGCGGCGCGGCGGATGCGTGGATCGTCTCGGATCAGCTTGCGCCGTCCGATGCGGTGGCGGTGTTCGGCGGCGGGCTGGAGAATCGTCCGTTCGCGGCGGCCGAATACTACAAGCAGGGCCTGGTCGGCAAAATCCTTCTTGCCAACATCGGATCGAGCCGCGCCGAGCAATTGGGCGTGCTCGACTCCCACGCAACCGTGAACCGCCGGGTTCTCCTCAAGCTGGGCGTTCCCGACTCGGCCATCGAGACCTTCGGCGACGGCGCGAGGAATACCTACGAGGAGGCGCTTGCGTTGCGCGACTGGGCGGCGCGCACCGGCGCACGCAGCGTCATCGTCCCGACCGAAATCTTCCCCGCACGCCGGGTGCGGTGGACATTGCATCGCGTCTTCACCGACGGCACGGTCATCCGCGTCGTCGCGCTCGATCCCACCGGCTATCGCCGGGACGACTGGTGGAAGTCCGAAGGCGGCCTGCTCGGCTTCCAGAACGAAGTGATCAAGTACGTGTATTACCGGTTCAAATATTAGACGCGCCATGCACGACATCGCGATCCGCGTCGAGGGGCTCGGCAAGAAGTACCGGATTCGCCATCAGCGCCGTGAACGTTACGTGGCGCTACGTGACGTGATCTCGGAGAAGGTCCGCGGCGCCTTCCGTTCGCGAGCGGCCGCCGGCGACCCGCCCGCTATCGAGGATTTCTGGGCGCTGAAGGAGGTCGCCTTCGAGGTCAAGCAAGGCGAGGTCGTCGGCATCATCGGCCGCAACGGCGCAGGCAAGTCGACGCTTCTGAAGGTGATCAGCCGCATCACCGAGCCGAGCGAGGGACGGATCGAGCTCACCGGCCGCGTCGCCAGCATGCTCGAGGTCGGCACCGGCTTCCATCCCGAGCTGACCGGCCGCGAGAACATTTTTCTCAACGGCGCGATCCTCGGAATGCGGCACGCCGAGATCAAACGGCGGTTCGACGAGATCGTCGCGTTCGCCGGCGTGGAAAACTTTCTCGATACGCCGGTCAAACGATTCTCCTCCGGCATGTACGTGCGGCTTGCATTTGCTGTGGCGGCGCATCTCGAGACGGAGAATCTCATCGTCGACGAGGTGCTCGCCGTCGGCGACGCCGAGTTCCAAAAGAAGTGCCTGGGCAAGATGTCCGAGGTCGCCCGCGGCGGGCGCACGGTCCTGTTTGTCAGCCACAACATGGGCGCGATCCGCCGCCTGACACAGCGCTGCCTCCTGCTCGACGGGGGTCGCGTCAAGGTCGATGCTGCCGCGCAGGACGCCATCGATGGCTACCTCACGCAGGCGTCGGAAGGAATTGTCGGCGGCGTCTTCGTTCGTGGAAAGCCGCGACCAGCTGAACGCCCGCTCTACGTCGAACGCGTGACGACCCGCCGCGAACCCGGCGGTGATCCCGTCCATCAATTCGTCTGCGACGAACCGATCTTCGTCTGCGTCGAGTTCTCAACGACTCGGAAGATTCCCGGCCTATACGGATACCTCACGCTGCAGCGGATGGACGGCACGATGGTGTACGAAGGTGACAGCACGGACGCCGCCGTCGATCCGCTCAAGGCCATCGGTGTCGGGCCCGGAGAGATGACAGTCGAGATCCCGCCGCGCGTGCTCGGCGCCGGCAACTACCAGATCTACCTGAGCTTTGCCTCGGATATGGATCCGATGGGACCGGCCATCGACGTGCCAGCCATCGTCGGCGAGTTTCGTCTTGACGATGGGGCGACCCGACTGGGCAACCGACGCGCCGGATTTCTATCGTCGAGGCTCAAATGGGAGATGGCCGGCAGGAACGGCGCTCGCGGGGACCGTGGTTGAATCCGCGCTGGCTCATTCACAATATCGCAACGTCATGGCGCCACCGCGCCAGCCTTGCGGATTTTGTGCGCCGGGTTCTGTTGCTCTATTCCTCCAGGCTTCCCCGATTTCTCCGACCCGCCGACTGGATCATCGGCTTTCGCTATCGCGCGCCGATCGGCAACGTCCGGTTACTGCTGCGAGACAACGGCGGCTCGGACCTCTTCATCCATAGCGAGGTGTTCGAGCACGAGTATTATCGCGTTCCGCTGGCGCGGCCTCCGGCGACGATACTGGATCTGGGCGCCAACATAGGACTCGCGGCGATATATTTCAGCCGACTGTTTCCGGGCGCGGAATTGGCCTGCGTCGAGCCCATTCCGGCAAATCTGCGTCTTTTGGCGCACAATCTGCGACTCAACGACACGCGCGCGGCCGTCATCCCTGCGGCGGCGGATGCGAACGACGGACGGGTGACGATGGAGATGCATGTTCGCGATCATGAACACAAGATCGCGACGGCCGGCGCGGGCTCGTCACGGCCTACATTGGACGTCGAGGCCATCAGCGTGCCCACCATTCTGCGCCGGTTGGGCTGGGACCGGATCGGCCTGCTCAAGGTCGACATCGAAGGCCACGAAGCGGCGCTGTTCACGCGCAACTGCGACTGGCTCAGCCGGGTCGATGCCATGTGCATCGAGTGCCACGACGGATTCGGCGATGCCGATCTGGCCGCGCTGGCAAGGCAATTCGGCTTCGCCGAACCCCGACGCCTGCCGGGCACGTGGTTCTTGAGCCGGGCGATGAACGCCGCAAGCGCGGCATGAGAATTCTCCTCAGCTGCCAGCAAAGCGGCAAACGTCATGCGATCCCGGCCTATGGCTTCTGGCGAACGTATTTCGTGCAGGGATTACAGGAGGCGGGGCACGAGGTCCTGGAAGTGCCCGGCGTCGATTGGGCCGAAGGCCTCACCCATCCGGCCGGTGCGGACCTCGATGCCTGGCGTGCAAGAACCTGGGACAGGACACTAGGTTACGTTCGCCGCGAGATGCAAATCCGGCCCATCGACCTGTGCATCACCTATCTGTTTCCCCCTCAGGTGGACGTTCCCGCCATCGGCGAATTGCAGCGGATCGGGATCCCCTGCGTCAATTTCTTCTGCGACAGCGTGCGAGATTTCCGCAAGGCGCCGCCCGAATTCCGACCGTTCGCGTTGCATTGGCTGCCGGACGTCGAGGGGCTGCCGGTCTATCGCGCAGCCGGCCTCCCGCATATGCACGCGCCCTATCCCTGCTGGGTTGCGCCGGAGCTCCGCAACATTCCGGCCGCGGAAACCGAACCTCCGACCTTCATCGGCTCGGTCGATGTCCTGCGGCGTGCGCTGCTCGGGCGAGCGATCGAGCTCGGCGCGGATATGATCGTGCGCGGCACGGGCTGGGACTCGGGCGAGCAAGACTCGCCGCAGCCGCAGGCGCCGCATTCTCTTCGCCGAATGATCACCAATCAGCTGGCGCTGCTCCGGCACGCCGGACCAGGTGCCATCTACTTCAAGCTTCAGCATCGGCTCCGGCCGATGACGATGCCGCCGATACCCAGGACGTCCGTCAAGGCTGCAGTTTCGGACGCGGAGTATTTTCGGATTTCGCGCGAGGCCGTGGTGACGATCGGCGTCAACCGCGTGCCGACGTTGAAGGCCTCCCATCGCCGCCCACTGCGCTTCACCCGTCTACGCGATGTCGAAGCGCCGATGCTGGGTGCCTGTTATCTGACCGAGTGGACCGAGAGCGTTGCCGACATGTACGAGCTCGGCAGCGAGGTCGAGACCTATCGCACCGCGGAGGAACTGTCCGCCAAACTCGCCGAGCTCCGGCGGAATCCGCAGCGGCGGCGTAGCATGCGCGAGCGGGCGCAACGGCACGCGCTCCGCGATCATTCGCTCGGGCGCAGCATCGCGCGCATCGCCGCGCGCCTCGGCCTGTCGGCCGGCGCATGAGCCGCGCACCCGCCGCCGACTAACGTATCTTGAACAGGCGCGCCGCATGATTCCCTTGATGAAAAATGCCTTCCTGCGGGAGGCCGAGACCAAGGCCGCGCTCGCCGAGTTCATCCGCGCCGCCGACAAGCTGAGCATGGGCGAGCAGTGCCGGCGCTTCGAGGAGGCTTTTGCGACCTACCAGGGACGCCGCCACGCCGTCCTGGTCAACAGCGGCAGCAGCGCCAACCTGCTCATGTTGCAGAGCCTCAAGAGCCTCGGCCGCCTCAAGCCCGGGGACAAGGTCGGGTTCTCGGCGCTGACATGGTCGACCAACGTCATGCCGATCATCCAGATGGATTTCGACCCGGTGCCGATCGACTGCGAGGTGACCACACTCAACGTCTCGCCGAAGACGTTGCGCGAGCGGCTCGACAAGGAGACCCTCGGCGCGTTCTTCATCACCAATGCGCTGGGCTTTGCGGGCGACCTCTCCGAGATACGCCGGATCTGCGCCGAGCGGTCGATCATCCTGATCGAGGACAATTGCGAGTCGCTCGGCACCGAGCTCCTGGAGGGCAAGACCGGCAATTTCGGCGTGGCTGCGTCGTTCTCATTCTTCGTCGCGCACCACATGTCGACCATCGAGGGCGGGATGCTGGTCACCGACGATCAGGATCTGGCGACCATGTTTCGCATGGGACGCGCGAACGGCTGGGATCGCAAGCGTTCAATATGCGGCCGACGGAAATCACCGGATTTCTCGGACTGCATCAGCTCGCCTTGCTGGAGGACAATATTTCCGCACGCCAGCGGCATTTTCGCGAGATCGAGGCGGTGGTCGGCGATCACCCGGGGTTCATTCCGATCGAACACAAGCACATCAAGTCGATCTCGCCGTTCGCCATGCCGTTCATCTGCCGGACTGCGGATTTCTTCCGCAAGTACACGATGGCCTTTGCGGGAGCCGGTGTCGAAATCCGTCCGATGATCGCCGGAAACATGCAGCTGCAGCCGTTCTACCGGAAATATGTGACGCGCACCTATTCGCTGCCGAACACGGACTTCATCCATGAGTGCGGATTTTACTGCGGAAATTATCCCGAGTTGACGCGCGCCGATCTCGACACGCTTACGAGCTGTCTGCTGCGCTGACAAAAGCCGTATGACCGGCGCCGCCGGGCAACCGCACGCAATGAGCCGGATCTGCCTTTACTACCGACCCGAACCAGAGCGCGACCGCTGGCTGCCCGGAGACCGCTATGTCCGCCCGCTGGTGCGTCGCATCATCCGCGGCCGGCCACGGCCGGGCGGGGTGGACAAGGTCTTCAGCAATCTCTGCCTCGGGCTGGACCGGCTACGCGTTCCCTACGTGGTGAACTTGCCATTCAACGAACTGCGGCCTGCGGATCGCGTGGGAGTGCTGGGCCGCGGCCGCCATTCGCTCGCAGGTTACGACCGCACCAATCCCATCGTTGCCGGCATCGGCTTGATGACGCATCCGAGCGAGTGGCCGACGCTGTGCGACGATTACCCGATCGCATTTTACCTGCAGCATTCCGAATGGACCAACAACGTCTATCGACCCTATTTCGGCGACAAGTGCCGCATCTGGCCGGTTGGGATAGATACGAATGCGTGGCGTCCCTCCGCGTCCGGCCGAAAGTCATATGACGTCCTGATCTACGACAAGATTCTCTGGTGGGACCGGCAGGTGCCACAGCTCCCCGATGCGGTCAGAGATCGCCTGGCCGCGCAAAAATTGACGTTCAGGTATCTGCGTTACGGCGACTACGATGAGCGGCAGTACAAGCAGGATCTCGACGAATGCCGCGCCATGATCTTCCTGTGCGAGCATGAAAGCCAAGGGCTGGCCTGCCTGGAATGTCTGGCCAGCGACGTTCCGGTCCTCGCCTGGGACCAGGGGTGGTGGCTCGACCCCATCCGATTGGCGTCCGGCCAAGCAGATATTCCGGCGACCAGTGTGCCTTACTTTGACGATCGATGCGGGCTGCGTTTTCGCGACATCGACGACTTTCCGGACAAGCTGGCGCGATTTCTGGACCTGCAACGCAGCGGCGCGTTCGCGCCCAGAGCCTACGTCATGGAGAATTTGACGCTGGAGAAATGCTCGGCCGCCTTCGTCGATCTTCTGAATGAGGCCCGCACGATGTCTGCTGCGGCGCCGGCCGCTGAGATCAGTTTCCCTCCAGCCGCGAACGCCGCCGTCGCTGCCCCGGAAAGCCGTCCGACATAGCGAAAGAATTACGTCGTGCCGCTCGGACGTCGGACGGCGATCGCTTGGATAGTGATCGCCAACCTCGCAATTACCGTCGGTCTGCTGGAAGTTGTTCTTCGGGCCCAGCAGAAGATCGGACCGCTATACGATCTCGACCCCGATCCATCCGCCATCATTGTGGGGCTCTCCGACGATTTGAACCACGTCCACCTGCCCAGCCGCGAATGGGATGGCGACGGCATCCGCCGCATGAACGAAGCCAACGCGACGGACTGCAGCGTGCGGCTGCTGTTCATGGGCGACTCGTTCATGGAGGGCCTCACGACCGACGACACGGTGCCGGTGCATGTCAGGCACTTCTTCGGCCGGACGAAGGGGCGGGAGATCTGCGTGTTCAACGCGGCGTGCTCGACCTACTCGCCCTCCATTTTCACGGTGCAGGCGAAAAGGCTTATCCCGAAGCTCGAACCGGATTTCGTCCTCATCGACGTCGATGAAACCGATATCTACGACGACTACCATCGCTATCGAGAGCTTGTGACGAGAGACGCGAGCGGGTCGATCGCCGCCGTGCGCCGCACGCCGATCACCGCCCGATTTCAGCAAGGTCTCGTCGACGCGACCGACAAAGTTCTCTACCTGCATCGATTGTTCGCAAAACTGTACTTCACCAAGGTCGAATACCCGGCGGCGTTCGCGCGCTATGCCGGGAACAGGCCGGCCGACCTTTTTTGGCTGTCACGGCTTCCCGCTGCGGAGGCGCGGACCAGATATCCCGAGGCGATCGATTACTTCGAGACGACGCTCGACGACCTCACGTCGAGCGTGGCGGCGCGGATGGGCGGGCCGGAGAGGCTCATTTTCCTTCATCATCCCCATCTGGAGCACTTGCGCGCGAACGGCGCGTTCAACGGCGTTGTTTCCACCACGATACGCAAGGTCGCGGCGCGGCATGGCGTGCGATATTACGACGCCACCGAGGATCTGAAGGCCGAATTCGGCGACAAAGCCACGGACTACTACATTCTCGACGACATGCATTTGAATGCGCTCGGTCTACGCGCCTACGGGCTCGCCGTCGCGAAATATCTCGCAAGGGAAATCGCACACTGAGCGTTCACGTGCCAAGCCGCGGCAGTCTGCCGTTTGCATGACCGGATGAGCGATGTGATCGGGCAGCTGCGCAATTACGTCTTGCGGGAAGCGGCCCGCATTCTCGTGAGAAGCGGCGCGTTCCGACGGCATCTAGCCTCGTTCGATCCTATTTTCGAACCGGAGTTTCTGCGCGCCGTCGGCATGCTCCGGAACGCCTCCGACGAAGACGCAATCTTCATCCGTGATCTCGTCATCTCGACTGCGGACACAAAGCAGGACCTCTGGGTCCTTCATGAAACGCAACACAAGACGTCGGGATTTTTCGTCGAATTCGGCGCCGCGGACGGGATACTTCTGAGCAGCACGCTGATGCTCGAACGCGACTTCGGGTGGCGCGGCATACTGGCCGAGCCGCATCCCGCCTGGCACGCCGACCTCGGGCGCAACCGGAGCGCAGAGATCGATCACCGTTGCGTATTCACGCGAACCGGCGAGCGGGTGAAATTCGCCGCAACCCGGCACGCGGGTCTCGCCACTATCATCGATTTCCTGGCGACCGACGGGCATGCCAAATCACGGGCGGAGCACGAGATCATCGACGTCGAAACGGTTTCACTCAACGATCTGCTGGAGAGTCATCGCGCGCCACAGAGGATCGATTACATTTCGGTCGACACCGAAGGCTCGGAGTTGAGCATTCTCGAACAGTTCGACTTCAAGAGATGGGATGTGGGCCTGTTCTCCATCGAGCACAACCGGACAGCGCAGGAGCATGCCTTGGACGAGCTGATGTTCCGCAACGGCTACGAGCGGCGCTTTGCGGCGTATTCGCTGTTGGATGCATGGTACCGCAAGAAGCCATGTTGAATGCGGACGCACAGCGCTCGCCGTTGCTGGCGGCGGCCGGAGCTTCGAGCTCCGGTCCGGGCGAAGTCCCCGAAAAACGACCGAAGGTGCGCATCAACATCGCCCGCTTCTGGACGGGCGCAAGCGCCGCCGATATCGTGAAGACCGTCCTGCCCGATCTCGAGCCCTATTTCGAGTTCGAGATCTCGGACTCGCCGCAAGTGCTCCTCTACGGACCGTATGCAGGAGCGATGCCGAAGGGACAGTTCGTCAAGGTCTTCATCGGTTGCGAGAACGTGCGACCGATCATGCGCGAATGCGACTGGGCGTTCGGCGTTGAGCACGAGGATCACGTTCGTCATCCCCGCTACATGCGGATCGCGCGCTGGGGCGACGACTCGCATTTGATCCAGAAGGAACGAAACTGGTCGGATCTCCTGAAGGCAAAAGCGCGGTTCTGCGCATTCGTTTACGCAAACAGATTGCCTTATCGGGAAGCATTCTTTGGCGCTCTCTCTCGCTACAAAAAAATCGATTCCCCCGGTCCTTCCATGAACAACGTGCCCACCATCGATCCGACGCCCGGACGTCCGGATTGGAATGCCAAGATCGCGTTCCTGCGCGACTACAAATTCGTCATCGCGTTCGAGAGCGACACACGGGCCGGCTACACCACCGAAAAGCTAACGCACGCGATCGAGGCGGATTGCCTGCCGATCTACTGGGGCGATCCGGAGATCGGCCGCTCGTTCAACGTCCGGCGGTTCATCAATGCCGGCGACTATCTGCCCAAGCCGCGACATTTTTTGCCGCGCCTGCCATATCGCCCTCACTCCATCCGCA
>WNEZ01001628.1_pt1 | contig 18954 bp, 10 predicted proteins | sample 5400521 | NCBI WGS metagenome assembly WNEZ01 (sample SAMN13153339, study PRJNA577476) | soil metagenome | isolation source: 120 cm saprolite under Douglas fir tree site 2 hole 1 replicate 1 | place: USA:California | collected 2015-04-18
ACTGGGGCTGGTCGTCTGCTTCTGACCTCGCCCCTCCTTTTACTCCTTGCCCTCTATCATAGCAGATGTTCCCTCTTCTGTCTCCGTCCGGTTGTCCTGACAAATTTCGCCAACAGAGTCATAGTAGTGGCGAGGGAGGTGGGGTAGGGTGGGGTGGGCCCTTGCGGTCGCCATGCCGGGGCACAAACCGTTCTCCCCCTTACACGCGAAAATCAGCCATTTTGAGCTTGCCATTCGGCGTATTTGAACCGTATTGAAGGGTCCCCTGCATACCTGTTCCCCAGACAGGGTGCTACATTTTGAGCTTCCCAGCCACCGTTTTGTGGTGGACCCCCGGTGATGTAAATCTTGACAATATGTTCAAAAAGCCCTATCATGGTCGAGGTTATGCACTACGCCTGCCTTGCGGTCAAGGTTCTACTTGGGGTTGACGAAGCGATGTTGCGTCCCCGACTGCTCTCACGTGCTTCTCCAGAATGGAAAGAAGCATACTACGCAATTCAGCTTCCGTCCAATCTCCATGAGAATACTCTGCAAGGCGAAGCTTAATTTCATATACCAGGTTGGTCAGGGTCTGGTTGTCTGCATCATCAGTATCCCAGGTTTCTGCATAAAACCAATCCTCGAACGCACGGAGTGAGAGCCTGTCCGCCAGGTAATCGGCTAGCCGTTCACGAATATTGAAATCAAGGGAATGTGGCATGTCTAAACTTACCATAAAGCGCGTTAGCCCGGATGAACTCCGAAAGAAGTTTAATGATGGCGGGTACTGGGAACAAGTGAAGCAAGGTATATTACGAGCTGAATTGAGACTATTAACCTTCACCCCATCTCATCCAATGATACTACACATTCTATCTTACACGCCAGCTCAATATAATTTATCGACTAAAATGAACATAAACGAATTACGGAGTGCGCAAGTTGCGACAGGAAGCCACTCTAACGAGTCACTACCAGCATATTGGCGAGGGGGCAGGTATTCGCGAATGCGGAGCAAAAGTAAGGGCTAGATATTGTGTTATGCAATTGACAAGAGCTTGGAGCAAGATGGTCGGTTCGCTATCTTCAAGATTATAGGATTCTTCATTATGACGTTTGACGATGTTCATCCAGATTTAATAACACATCTGAAAGCTGCACAATATGTGGCTTTTCGTATGGTCTTGACGTGGAGCGGTGAACAATGGCATATTCATACCTTGATAATTGAAGTCTTTCCGGAAGAGTCACGTGATAGTTGGCCATGCTATGACTATAATTACGGTAATGTAACCTTTATCGCTGGTAGTATTCCAGGCTCAAAAGCCTGCGAATGGCTGCTTTCCGAACAGGGAACAGTATCGGCCTACACGTTCCAAAGACCTCTTCAAGTAGACTTTGAGCGTCCAATATGGCATTCAGGCAATATGAGTAATGATCTTCCTGCTATTCCCTGGCCACATACTCGATACGATGCTATACTTTCTTATCTACCCCGAATAGATCCATTAATTCCTAGAAGGCGTCGAAGAAGAGAACTAGAATTCAATTTGGCCGGAATGACTCAAGAAATTCCTCGAGATTGGCCACAAGAAGAGCTTCCAGATTTTCTCATAAGTACTGGTTGTCCATTTTATGCTGATTTTACGACTGCTGTATATCATCTCATGTATGGTCAAGTGGATCCTGATGAGGCACTGCGGAAAAAGTTGGATACAGCAATAATTGTCCGTGTTGCCCATGTTGGAGCATGGCTAGCGAACATTCATCTTTCCCAACAACAAGTCACAGTTAATGTTGAAGGGAAGAATGTCTCTAATGCTCGACTACAGCTATTTGGAATACCGGACCTACATTATGACGAAATACTATTAGATGCTTGCCGTTTAGCATACCCTTTTCCGCGTGGAATACCACAGAAATTGTGGGTCGTTCTTTCTCGCGATAACAAATGTCTAGATTATTGCCATATAAATGCGAAGTGGTCACCATTTGCTTCTAATCAGAAGAATATAATAATCGAGCCTCCGGATCTCCAGATACACGTACAAGAGCTTATTACTCAAGGCGAAGGACCAACTATTGAGTTCAAAAAAGAAATTCCTAGCCGAAATGAGCGATTTCTGAAGACTGTAGCAGCCTTTGCTAACGGTGAGGGAGGAGTCATACTGCTTGGTGTTGAGGATGGAACCGGTGTTATTGTAGGGATAGAAGGAGATGTGAACAGAGAAAAGGATAAAATCACTAACACGATACGCAATAACGTTGTTCCAGAGCCTCAGATACGTGTTGAGCATTGTGAAATAGACGGAAAGAGTGTAATGGCAATATTTGTAGATGAAGGAACCTCGCTCCCATATGGCATTAATCCAGCTAAACCGGAATTTTACGTACGCCGGGGAGCAACCACTTTTCCTGCTCGACAGGAAGAGATTCGTGTCCTTGCACAATCAAATAACAAGAAAAGTGAGATCAATCATGAACAATGACCAGCGTCTCATCGAAGTCGCCTTTCCCTTAAAGCAAACCTCGCTGGACTCTGTCCACGAGAAGAACGTCCGGCATGGGCACATCTCCACGCTGCATATCTGGCCTGCGCGGCGTCCACTGGCAGCGAGCCGGGCGGCACTCATCGCAACCCTGCTGCCCGATCCGGGCAATGCTGAGGAACGCAAACAAATCCTGGAGCGGCTCGCCGGTCGCGTTGTAACGAGGGTCAAAAAGAAAAAATTGCCGGATGGCAGGATCGAGGAGCAAACCTCAGTAGAAACTGAGGGCGGCATTCTGCACTGGGGACGCGAAAACAGCGATGACCTCAACTGGTTCCGCGAACGCATCCGGGAAGCGTATGGTGGGCGTGCGCCAAAGGTGCTTGATCCCTTCGCCGGTGGAGGTGCGATTCCGCTGGAAGCGATGCGGCTGGGCTGTGAGGTCACCGCCGTGGACATCAACCCCGTCGCGTGGTTCATCCTCAAGTGTACACTCGAATACCCGCAGCGACTTGCCAACCAACGCCGCTCGTTGCCCGCGTTTGCGCTTGAGTCGCGAGAGTTCATGGAAGGATATTTCAAGGCAAAGGGGTTTAAGGATGCAGCATTGCGCGTGCAGCTTGAGTCGCTTGGCTTGAATGGGCAAGAAAAACGGACCTCGCAGCCGCAACTGCCCACAATACGTACTGATGTTGTCTCTGTCGAAGCCGATCTTGCCTGGCATGTCCGCGCCTGGGGCTGGTGGGTGCTGCAACAAGCCAAAGCCGACCTTGAACGCTTCTACCCAACGGTGGATGGCAAGCCCACCGTCGCCTATTTGTGGGCTCGTACTGTCACCTGTAAGAACTGCCGCGCCATCGTGCCGCTGCTCAAGACGCGTTGGCTCAATAAAAAGGAGGGCAAACGGGTCGTATTGACGGTGGATCCCAACGCCGACAGTACGGGTGTGATCTTCGGTATACAGCAAGATGTGCCGATGCCAAAAGGAAATACAGTACAGCGCAAGGAGTATGATAAGCGCATCGGTGGCGGCACGATGTCGCGTTCTGGTGCTACTTGTCCCTGTTGTAGCACAATTCTAACCAAGGAGGATATACAGCATGAAGGTCAGGCTGGTCGACTCGGAACAGTCATGACAGCTGTGGTAGTGGATGGTCAGGATCGTAAGGAATACCGTTTACCGACTGAAGATGAGACTCGACTGGCTGACGAAGCGGAGAAGGAACTTTCTAGAGTCTTTGCGGAGATTCCCTTTGGGTTACCAGAGGAATCAGTTCCTCAAGGAGCAAGTCGAGCAAGCGGCGGCTCATCTTTCACTGTACGCCTTTATGGCTTAACACGATGGCGTGACATCTTTACCCCTCGACAACTTTTAGCTCTGGGAACCTTCGTCAAGTATACTCGTGCGGTACGCGAGATCATGGATAGACAAGGATACCCGTCAGAGTGGGTGGAAGCGGTAGACGCATATTTAGCAATCACCGTTGATCGGCTTGCTGATCGTGGAAGTACTATCTGCACCTGGACAGTTGGTTGGGATAAAATCGGTCATACATTTACTCGTTTTGCTCTACCAATCACATGGGACTTTGCAGAAAGTGTTGCATCTGCTGACAGTTCTGGTGGTTATCCAGGTGCTATTGAGTGGGTTGCGATGTATGTTAGGCATGCCATGTTGTCCTGTAGCACTTGTCCATCTCCAGAGGTTATGCAATCTTCTGCCATTAGCTCGCCCAAGCAACTCTTTGATGCAATCGTTACTGATCCACCATATTACGATGCCATATCCTACTCAGACTTGATGGACTTCTTCTATATTTGGCTTCGTCGTACCTTACAAGGCCTTTCATCAGAGATTGACGCTGGTTTTCAATTGCCACAATCGCCCAAGTGGGATCATGAACGTAATGATGGCGAACTCATCGACGAGGCCAGTCGCTTTGATGGTGATAGACAAAAATCCAAAGCCAACTACGAAGCTGGCATGTTCCGTGCCTTCCAGGCTTGCCATCAAGCCCTGAATCCTGATGGTCGGTTGGTCGTTGTATTTGCCCACAAACACCCTGATGCTTGGGAAACACTCGTCTCAGCCATCATCCGTGCAGGGTTTGTGGTAGATGGTAGCTGGCCGATTCAGACGGAAATGGGCAACCGCACCCGTGCGCTTTCGTCGGCTGCACTATCGTCGTCGGTGTGGCTCGTCTGCAAGAAGCGACCAGAAACGGCTCGTCCGGGGTGGGACACTCGCGTGCTGGAGGAGATGCAAGAGAAGATCATTCTGAAGTTGCGTGACTTCTGGGATGCAGGTATTCGTGGGCCTGACTTTGTATGGGCTGCGACGGGGCCGGCTTTGGAGGCGTATAGCAAGCATCCTATAGTCAAGAAGACGAATGAGGCGGGGCAGGTCTTGAGCGTTTCAGAATTTCTGCGCCATGTGCGACGTATGGTCGTGGACTTTGTCGTTGGGCGGGTACTTTCCAGCAATGGCGGCGCGGAAGCTGTGACCGGGTTGGACGATGTGACCACCTACTATTTGCTGCATCGCTATGACTTTGGTATGGAGAGTGCGCCGATTGGGCCGTGCATCCTCTATGCTGTGTCCTGTGGGCTCTCGGATGCCGCACTCACGACGCGCTATGATCTGCTGGCGCGTACAGGTGGGCAAGCAGCGGTCGAGGAGAGTGATGAGGAGGAGGCGACCGGAGATGGTGAAGTGGAGGTAGAAGAAGGCACCAGCAGTATGGTGAGGTTGAAGCAATGGAATCAACGCAAGAGTGCCGGTATGGGGTACTCTGCTGCTGGGGCTCCGCCTGCTCCATTGATCGACCAGGTACATCGCCTGATGCATTTGTGGAAGGCGGGTGATGTGAGTAAGGTGGATGAGTACCTGGATGTGAAGGGGCTGGGACATAATATGCTGTTCCATCAATTGTTGCAGGCGTTGATTGAGTTGGCTGCCGTGGGGAGCGAGGAGCGTGCGCTGTTGGAGAGTATTAGTAATCATGTGGTGGCACGGGGGGTTCTGCCGGTGTATCCACTCGGGCTGATGGAATAGATGTAGTGGCATCCCTTGCGGGTGCCAGGCCTATAGAGGAGAACAATAGTCAAGCACCCCGACGCTTTCGCGAAGGGCTTGTGAGAGGAACACCTCGCCAGTGCAAGACTCACAGGGGCAACTGCAAAACTAGCTTACCCAAGCTCTGTAAAGGGTGTTTGAAGGACGCTGAACCATCTGGGCGTGGCAGCCCACAGGACGAGAGAGATGCCTCCCTAGTCCCTCTCCTCTCCGATGGTCAGCAGCGAAGGGAACATACACACTCCGCAAGGAGGCTTATCGCACATGTTCGTCCCAGTTGTAGACCAGAATCAACAGCCGCTTATGCCGACCACGTCGGCCAGAGCGAGGCACTTTATCAAAAGTGGCAAAGCGACGCCATTTTGGAAGGGAGGGGTGTTCTGCATTCGTTTGAACATCGAGCCATCAGCGAAGGAAGTTCAACCTATTGCCGTAGGGATTGACCCTGGCTCGAAAAAAGAGGGCTACAGTGTCACCTCTGCTGTCCACACCTACCTCAACATTCAGGCCGATGCGGTGGTCTGGGTCAAGGATGCCGTCGCGCAGTCTCGCAGGATGCGTCGGACCCGTCGAGGTCGCAACACGCCCTGTCGACCTCCACGCTCCAACCGCTTGCGCAACACCACAAGGCTCCCCCCCTCAACAAAGGCACGATGGCAATGGAAACTGCGACAGGCCAGCTTTCTCTGCGACCTCTTCCCGGTGAGCGTGTTTGTCGTCGAGGACATCAAGGCCACAACCAAAGGGAAACGGCGTTGGGATCAAAGCTTTTCCCCTCTGGAAGTTGGCAAGCAATGGTTTTATACCGAATTGGGCAAACTGGCCCCCGTCCAGACGAAACAGGGATGGGAAACGAAGCAGCTTCGGGATCAACGTGGCCTCAAGAAAACAGGCAAGAAGATGGCAGAGGTCTGGGAAGCGCACTGTGTCGATGCGTGGGTCTTGGCCTCTTCAGCGGTAGGAGGGAAGACCAAACCCGACAATACACGCTTGATGTGTGTGACGCCTCTGCATTGGCATCGCCGCCAACTGCATCGGTTGGAACCGGAGAAAGGCGGCAGGCGCAAACCCTACGGCGGGACGCTCTCGCTGGGGTTCAAGCGCGGAACCCTGGTCAAGCATCCCACGTATGGAAAAGCCTATGTAGGTGGCACGATGGATGGGAAACTGAGCCTGCATGCCCTTGAGACGGGCAAACGGCTAACCCAACGGGCGAAGGGAACTGAGTGTACACTGATTAGATTATTACGATGGAGGACGCGGCTCCTTCCTCTGGAAACACAACCAGGAGTCTAGGCTGCGCACCTCCCTCTCTGTCCATGGGCGGGAGAAGTCACCCTTCTCCTGTCCCCCAAACAAGGAACGCCTACTTCCTCCCCATGCCTGAAGGCAGGGGTATCCGTAGGCGGAGGTCTGATGAGTAAACTTGCGTGGAAACCCTGGCATGATGTGGTACAACTGCGGAATGAACTGAAGACGGGCGCGTTGTCCCTCTCGATCTTCGCGGCAGACCTTTATGATGTCGTTATGGGTAAGGCACAACCTGTCTATCAGAATCCCTATGACTTTTTCTCGTTTACCTACCCCACCTTCAACCTGCGTGAACTGGCTAAAGATGTTGTGCTGCGGTTGGCGGGCAAGAACGATAAGGCGGTGCGGCAGTTGGAATTGACGTATGGGGGTGGCAAGACGCATACGCTGATTACGCTCTATCACCTGACGCACAACCCGGGCCAGTTGCCGAATCTGCCGACGGTGCAGGAATTTATGCAACACATTGGCATGACCTCACCGCAGGCGCGTATCGCGGTCCTTGCCTTCGATAAACTGGATGCTGAGAAGGGTATGGAGATCGTCGGATCAACGGGCGAGCGACGTTGGCTGCGACAGCCGTGGAGCGTGCTGGCATTCCAGCTTGCAGGTAGTGATGGGTTACGGCTTTTGCATGCCGAGGGACAGGATGCTGAGCGTGAAAGCGCACCGGCGGAGAATCTGCTGGTGGAGCTGCTCGCGTTGCCGGCCAAACAGGGGTTGTCCACGCTGATATTGATCGATGAAGTGCTGATGTACGTGCGGGAGAAGGTCGGCCTTGATCCCATCTGGCGCGGCCGGCTGCTGAATTTCTTCCAGTACCTCACGCAGGCTGCTACCAAGGTCAACAACTGTGCTATTGTCGCATCGTTGCTGGCTACCGATCCTTTGAAGAGCGACACACTGGGCAGAGAACTGACACAGGAACTCTACGCCACATTCCGGCGCGAACGTGAGGAGGGTGTGCAACCTGTGCTCAAAGAGGATGTCGCGGAGGTCTTGCGACGACGCTTCTTTACGCCGGAATCTATCCGCGATCGCGTGGCCTTCCGTCCTCACGCCGTTGCCGCCTTACAGGGTATTGCTGCACTTGATGAACAGACCAACAAGGATAGGCAGACCGCCGAGGAGCGCATCCAGCAGAGCTATCCTTTCCATCCCGACCTCACCGATATTTTCTATACCAAGTGGACCAACCTGGAAAGTTTCCAGCGCACACGCGGCATCCTGCGCACGTTTGCCCTGGCCTTGCGCGATGCGGAGGTGTGGGACCAGTGCCCGTTAATTGCTACCAACGTATTTCTGGGTGCGCCGGGGAGAAGTGCGCTTTCGGAGTCGGCGCGTGAGTTGACCAATGTTGCAGAGACCGAAGAGTACGAGGGCAAGAAGCAGGAGTGGACGGGCATTCTCGAAGGCGAACTGGCCAAGGCACGCGAGATTCAGGCCGAGCTTCCTGCTCTGAAGTTTCGTGAAGTCGAGCAGGCGGTGTTTGCGACGTTCCTGCACTCGCAGCCGATTGGGAAAGATGCACGCACACGCGAATTGATGGTCCTGCTGGGGCAGACGCATCCGGATAAGATCGAATTGGAGAAGGCCTTGCGCCGCTGGACCGAGGTGTCCTGGTTCCTGGATGAAAGTACCATGCAAGATATCGAGGTAGGGCAAGCCGGGGCGAGGCAATTGCCGAAATCGTGGCGACTGGGGTTCCGGCCCAACTTGCGGCAGATGCATCATGATGCCTGTACGCGCATTTCCAGGGAAGTGGTAGAAGAGCAATTGCTCGCTAACATTCGCAGTTGCAAAAGCCTAGTCACTGGGGCAGCGGCTGCAGGGGCACATGTCCATACGCTCCCTGAGAGACCAAGAGATATCGAGGACGATGGCGAGTTCCATTACGCCATTCTGGGACCGAAAGCGGTATCGAGTGCGGGCAAACCCAGTCCGGAAGCGAAACGCTTCCTCGATGAGAAGACTGGCCCCGACAGTCCTCGCGTCTACCGCAATGCCGTCGTGCTAGCGGTTCCTTCGGTCGATGGCCTGGAAGCAACCCGCAACGCTATCCGTGATTACCTGGGGTGGCTGGAAGTTGAGGAGCAATTGAAGGGGCAAGATATCGATGTCAATCGCAAGCAGCTGCTCGACATCGAGAAGAGTAAGGCATCAAGGCGCATTACTGACCTGGTGCGGCAGGCCTATTGTATTGTTGTCACTGTCTCAGACAAGAACGAAGTACACGCCTTCAAGGTGGTGGTCGGCGATGACCCGCTCTTCAATACGATCAAGCTAGACAAACAAGCGAGAATACAGGAAACCGCCGTCAGCGCCGAGGCATTGCTGCCGGGTGGCCCGTATGATCTGTGGCGAGAAGGGGAGACGGCGCACAGAATGAAAGACCTGGTCGAGGCATTTGCCCAATTCTCGCAACTGCCAAAGATGCTTAATCGTCAGGCAATACAGGATACCTTGTTGGATGGCTGCCGTGATGGCCTGTTTGTCTTTCGCCTCTCACGCCCTGACCACTCCTTCAGAACGTTCTGGCGCGAACAGCCGGATCAGATCGCACTGAAGGATGCAGGATTAGAGGTAGTGCTGCCTGAAGCAGCCACACTCACAACATTGTCGCCATCGCTGCTTGTACCGGGTGTATTGCCGGAACTATGGCAGACGAATGAGCTCCCATTGAAAGATCTGTACGACTACTTCTCTGGCCGCATCGTGCGGGTGCAGAGAGATGGATACGAGGAGACTATCACTATCCCCAGGGCTGAACGCGGCGTAGTGGATGCAGCAATTCAGGTGGCGGTGAAGGAGAGGCGGCTATGGCTCATCTCGGGTCGAGGCAGTTTCTTTGCGGAGGATTTGCCGGCGGGAGTACTGGGCGATGGGGCGTACTTACAAGGTCCACCACAGCCCATTCCTGCCAGGGATGTTCTTCCCCAGACCCTGCGAGAGGCATGGGGCGGAGAGACAACTACGGCATTGGAGATTGCTAATGCGCTTTCGACGAAGGTGGGGAAGATGCTGCCGTGGGTCACGGTTCGTGATGCCATTGATGGTGCTTTCCGCGCAAGGTTTTTAGAGCGTGAATCTGGTTCATGGCCCTGCGATTATGCTGGTGCCAGGATGGTTAAGATATGCCTGCCGCGAGAACAGGCGGTGCAGCAAGTGCAAGTTGTTGCGCCGCAATCAGCGGTGCATGATGGTAGAGCGCTAGCTACGGCGTCGGGGATGCTGGTGGCTGAGGCGCCTTTAGGGATAGAGGAGATTCAGAATCTGAGCGACACTATTGGAGAGCTTACGAAGACGGCTGTTGGTTTGAACTTGCAATTTCGCCTGCGTGTGGAGCTTGGCCCGGTATCGCAGGTGCCGGATGAGACGATGGGGAGGATTAATGAGTTGTTGGGGGAGGTTTCTGATAAGCTGAGGCTGGAGAGAGGGTGATGGTATTAAGGGTGGTTTCATCGGATTTTATGGGTAAAATCACACTATTTTCACCATTTCTCGTTTTCTGAGAAAACGGTGGTTTGGTGAGGCCAGGGAGGAAACACACAAGATCGTCGCCAAACAATGAGCGGAGGGATAAACCTCTGGTGCTTAAGTGCTCTGTCCCTCAAATGTAGCGAAGAAGGAAGCGTGCTGTAGAGCCAGCTTGTATCGCCTTCCCCGTATTTTTGTTGCTGTCGCATTTGACAAATGGAGTACTATGCATCGTTACAAGCCGACCTAAAAAAATTGCTTGTAAGCGTTTATCTATCAAACGTAGTAATCGAGTCCTCTCGAAACGAAAAGGAGCGTTCCATGCCAGGAGAAGATAATGCACGCCTCGTTGCTGACTTTCTTGATGAACTATGGAATCAGGGGAGTTTGGCTATCATAGATCAGCTCACTGCTGAAGACTATGTTGTGCACATTCCGCAAGGGGATTTGCTAGGGCGAGAAGCGCTCAAAGCAGTTGTTAAATTCTATTTTGAGCGCTTCTCTAGTATAAGCGTTGGCATTGAGCAACAGACAAGTCAGGACTCCCAGGTAGTGACTCGCATAGAATGGGATATCGCTCTCAATCTAAGGGTTCAACCTTTCGTCAAAGAGATCAACCGGAAAATACCAGCGAGGGGAGTCAGCATAGATCGAATTGATAACGGGCAGATTGCCGAAAGTTGGAATATGCTTGACATGCTGTATTCGCTCTATAACATACAGGAGTTGAGCAGGGATCCTAATTATGTACGGATTCTTCTCTCAGTAAAAAACTGTCCTCCCTGCCCTGCCGGCCAAACGTGTATACAAGATCATTGCAAAAAAAATTGAACCGACTAGCATAGGACTTCTCGACGCTGCGATCACTGACTCGAGATAATTCTGCCTGCAATGTCTGGGTGGGTAGGGGCATGGTTTCCTGTAATATGGGTATCTCTCGCCTCTACAGGGTAGATGCTATCAACAAAGATGCCTCCGCCATCCTGCGCAGTGTTACCACGAATGGTGCATGAGATAATAATGGACTGGTGGTTGCGATCCTCATAATCATAGATGCCACCGCCCTCACCTGATGCTATGTTCTCAGAAATTGTGCTGTGAATAAGAGTGAGGTTGCTCATACTGTCATTGTAGATACCACCACCGTGTCGAGCGCTGTTCCTCGAAACGGTGCTGTTGAGAAGGGTAAGGTGGCCTCCATTAGTATTGAAGATGCCGCCGCCAAATACCGATGACCTGTTTCCCGACACGATGCAGTTGGTGAGCGTTAACGTCCCTTCATTCTTGATAAAGGCGACGCCGGCCTGGCCGGTGTCAGTGTTGATGAAATTAAGGTTGAAGATAGCAACGGTAAAGCCGGGGAGCACACGGACAATATGGCCGCTCTTGCCCCCGCTGATAGCAAGGGATTGTGCACCCGGACCTCGGATGATCATGTTCTTGGTGAAGGTGAGATCGTTGCTTGTCAGAAAGATCACGCTCTTCCTCAAAGAAGAAGTATCAAATGTGATCGTACTTCCAGCTTTGGCTGTGATAATAGCCCAGCGAAGGGATCCTACTCCATCATCGTTAGATGTCGTCACCCTTGTCGGATCGACTGGTGGATGCTCGACTGATGGATGCAACAGAAACCAGCTTGCCAACCCTGTTGTGGAAAGGAGCAGCAACACTACCACGACTACGCTCAGCGTAGACAGGACACGACGGCGTGTACTTGCCTGGAGGAATGTCACCTCTCGCCTATTCGGCACATTGCGCTTGACCCACGCGCTCGCTTCCTTGAGCTGAGAACCACGATACAGCCGGTCCCTGGGCATGCCGCGCCGCTCCCACTCCGCAGCATCCTCGCTGATGTCGTTTTGCAAGCGAATATCCTCACGTGCCTCTCGCAGCCACTCTGCCAGACGTCTCCACTCCTGGATCAACGCCTCATGACTCACTTCAATGGTGACCATTCCGGAGATTTCATTCGTCGTCAGGAGATGTGCTGCAATGAAGGTATCAGCGGTTTCTTGCAGCAGGCGGGTCTGAATAGGATCATCTAAGATGAGTTCCGAGAGCACAGCACGGCGGCGGGTGGTGTCCTGCTCGGTAACCCCTAGGTCGATCAGGCGCAGGAATAAAGCGCGTGCCAGTGCACGATGCCGGTCGGAGGGAAGAGTGGCGTAGGTATCCTCGGCATGCTTTGCCAAAGCTCCCTTCACTCCACCAATCTGCTGGTAGGCCTTGCGAGTGAGCCAGTGACCATCGCGCTGGTGGAAGAGCTGGTCTAGCGTGAACTCTAAGAGCGGCAAGGCACCAACCTGTCCCTGTGCCTCAAAGAGTAGGTCACCAACTATGTCGCTCTCAAAGGTCAGTTGTACATCGGGCAGCGAGGCAGGTTGTTCGATCACCGCACGCAGTTCTTTCATATTCATCGGTAGCACCAGTTGATGATGGTTTTTGATGAGCAAAGCCAGTTCAGGGTAGCGTGTAAGCCGATCGTAGAAATCAGCGCGCAGTGTCAGAATGACCAGGGCCTGTCCCTGTGGTTTGGTAATAGCCGTCACTAGCAGGTCTATAAAGTGTCGCCTCCTGTCTTCAGTAATTTTCCGGGTAAATAGCTCCTCGAACTGGTCAATGAAGAGTACGACTTTCTTGTTTGGCAACCTTGCTACGTTGCTAGCAAGGCGATGGAGGCCAAGTGCTGAGTCATCTTCGAGATCTTCCCGAATCATTTTCAGGCTTTTATCATCCAGTTTCTTCGCAAGCGTCTGCATGAGGGATTCGATGGGATCATTGTCTGGCATAATGGACTCCAGGTACACCCACTCGTGGCTACCGGGCAGCTTACCAGCCTGAAGGCTTGGGAGGAGACCAGCCATGACCACGCTCGATTTGCCCGATCCACTAGGCCCGATGACCGCCAACAGTCGGGTGCTCTGCTCATCTGAGACGAGAGATGCTTTGAGCGCCTGAATGAGTTCAGCAATGAACTGGTCCCGTCCGAAGAAGACAGAGGCGTCTGTACCGGTGAACGCACGCAAGCCTTTGTATGGATTGCGTAGCTCGAAGTCCACACCTAGATCCTTGGAAGACACTAATGGAGCCTCACTGGGTAACGTACCGAGCACGGCCACAATTTCAGATAGGGCTGCTTGAAAGCGTGCTTCGCGGGCATCGATATATTGCATCCCGCCCCAGCCGAGAGGTATGGCCTCCATCCACTGCACTCCTGCAACCCAGATGGGATACACTGGACGTTGATACATCTCGGCAATGCGCAGTTCGTCCTTGACGTAGCGGGAGCTTCGTGCATTAGAGGAAGCGATGAGTAACACTGCTTGTGCTGCTCGGATCGCCTCGCGCACGGCTTCTTCCCAGTCGAGTGTACCTGGCTGGAGTCCTTCTCGATCAATCCAAATATTGACGCCCAGGGCTTGAAGACCAGTTCTTAAGCGTGCGACTGGCTCGCTGTCGGCACGCGAGTAGGCCAGAAAGACAAGAGGACGTTCGTCCATACCCCGCGGAATAGCTTTATGGGCGACCGTTAATTCCACAATAACGCTTCGAATCTCTGTTGCAATCTCGAAGAATGCTTCATCCCGATTGTGCCAGTTGGTGGCAGGGTCGCCATTCCTGGGTAAAACTTGGAGTGTACTGAAGGGGGTGTCTTTCCAAAGAACCGGACGAAGTAGAATTGGAATAACGCGAGCTTCTCCTCTAGCGTGCCTTTCCAGGGCTCGTTTCATCTCACCGCTATAGCAATAGTCCGAGTTCATGAAGTCTGGGCTAATCAGCAGAAGAATAATCTGAGCTGTATTCAGGCGAGCATCAATCTCACTTGCCCACTCCGTTCCTGCACTGATATTGCGGTCGTGCCATACTGTAATGAATCCCTGTCGCTCCAAATTTCGCAATTGCTTTGCTAATTCATCTCGTAGTATTTCATCTTCATGAGCGTAGGAGAAGAAAATTTCTATGCTTTCTCCCATGATGGCCTCCCATCGTCTTCTTGCACAGGTGAATCACCCAGGCAACACTCCTATTTTACCACAACAGCCTGGGGCATTTCCTAGTCATCGGGACCCTCCCAGCAGCGAGCCGAACCTCGCCCGACTGAAAGATGAATCTCTTTCTCACCGTTTTTGAAACGAGCGAGAGCCATTATATGAGGCTCACTTCTTTTCTCTGTGCTCACTTCCTTCCTTGGGAGGTTCAATAGAACCGACATCACGCCTGGTTATAGGAGCCAGGTTTCCCTCTTTCTTGTACCAGGCTCTTTTCTCCCTTTCTGATTGTCCGAGAAAACGGCCATTTTCTTGGACTCAGCAAGCGAGCAGTACCTTCCCATGTCATTCACCAGAACTAGTGGCAGTCTATTCTTCACAATCAATGACACCTTCCGCTTGGCAAAGTATCTCAACTCGGGTATACTTAGCGGGAGAGAACAGTGGGAAAGATTTGATTTATCATGCGTTCTGTGACTACTTGAACCCCATCACTGGCACGACGACAGACTGTCGCGAAGGAGAATGTGCATGGATCCCATCAGCATCATTGTCACTGCATTGGTCGCTGGGGCAGCCGCGGCACTCAAGCCGATGGCCGAACAAGCCGTCAAAGATGTCTATGCTGGTATCAAGGGACTCATCCAGCGCAAGTATGGACACGTCGATGTCACCATGCTGGAGACTGACCCTGCCTCCAAGTCACGGCAAGCGGTCGTCAAGGAGGACCTGGAGAAAACTGACGCCCGACAGGATGAGGAATTACTGCGCGAGGCAAAAGCCCTCCTCGACGCTATCCAGGCCCATGCTTCGGATACACCTAAGGCCGTAGGTTTAGACCTGGAAGATATCAAAGGGGCTTCGCTGACTGCAGAGCGGATCCTGGCCAAGGGCAGCCATGCGACTGGAGTGAAGGCCAGGGGACTAGATATTAAGGGTGACATCAGGTTCAGCGACGTGACCGCTGAGAGCGGAGAAGATACGCCGCCAAAAAAAGTGTAGACCCTGCAGCGCAAAGCTCCCAGGTGCCTGCAGCGGTGATGCTTGAGGGAGTATCAGCTGGCCGTGACATCCGCATCGAGAAGATCCAGAGTATCGGAGTTGTCTATAATATCCCTTCGGCAACTCCCGCGTTTTCCTACCGAGGCATTGCTGGGGTACCCCCTCCAACCGAACAGAGCACGATTCAGCAACGGATGCAACTGGTCGAAGCCATCTACACGAAGCTGACGCAGCCTGGGATGAACGCATTGGCCTTGACCGGGATCGGAGGCGTAGGCAAATCGACGCTTGCGGCTCTACTCTTCCGATACGCGCAGACCCCACCGTCAACAGGAACGCGCTTCTTTCAGGCACCGCCACTCTGGTTGAGCATTGACCAGGCGGCGACCGTTGCTGATGTGATCGGTACCATTTTCCAGCGACTGGACAAACCCTTGACGGTCCTAGATAACCTCTCACCAACAGGGCAGGTTGAGGCGCTTTTCACCTTGCTCGATACGCTGGCCTTGCCACGACTGATCGTCCTGGATCAATTTGAGAACCTGCTCGATTGGGCCACAGGCCGTGCCCTCCCCACGCAACCGGGGGTAGGTGAATTGATCGATGCCCTCAACAGCCGTCCCTGGAAATCGAATGCGCGTCTGCTGCTGACGAGCCGCCCTTTCCCCAGGGGCACGCGTGAGGCTCCTCCCACGTGCTTGCACGACTCTGCTCTTGATGGATTGACCCAGCAGGAAGGTCTGGCTCTGTTCCGTTCACGAGGGATTCAAGCCCTCGAAGCGGATATGAACAAGGCGGTGACCTTCTGCGATGGTCACCCACTCTCGTTAGTCTTGTTGATGGCCCTCATCCAGCTCTATGGGCTCCCCTTAGCTGACCTCCTCGCTGAGCCAACCCTGTGGATCGGGGATATTGCCACGAATCTGCTGGATGCCGTTTTTCGCCACCTCAGAGAAGAGCAACAGGCCGTCCTTCGTGCTTTCTCAGTCTACCGGACGGCAGTTCCCGTCGCAGCACTCAGGCCTTTCCTTCCGGGATCATCCTCCCAGCAGATCCTTTTGAGCTTGAGATCCCTACTCGTCCAGCAGATGATCCAGCCTGCAGGAAACGGATGCTACCAGGTGCATACGGTGGTCGCTAGGTATGTGCAAACGCATTTTGTGGAAGCTGATCAGCAAGCCAATCAGCAGGCGCTGCGTACGGCTCATGCGATGGCGGCTCACTATTATCTCGAACAAGCACAGACGAGCGCCCTTCCCCGTGAACAGCGACGACGGATCACCGATATCCAAGGGTTCATTGAGACCATCTGGCAGTACACGCAAGCGGCGAAGTGGCAAGAAGCCTATGCGCTCATTGAGCAAGAAAACCTTTTTTCTGATCTCTCGCTGTGGGGAGGAAACATTGTGTTATTGGATCTCTGTCAGTGGTTCCTCCCTCAAACCGAGTGGCAGCCAGAACCAGAGCAGGCCACCACGATCTATCTGGTTCTTGGAGATGCTTCTATAAGTCTAGGCAAGCAGCAGCAGGCTCTGGAGTACTACCAGCAAGCCTTGAGCATCTTCCGAGAAGAGGGTGATCGCTACGGAGAAAGCACTGCACTTACCAACATCGGGTTGGTATACGATAACCTGGGCAAGCAGCAGCAGGCCCTGGAGTACTACCAGCAAGCCTTGAGTATCAAGCGAGAGGTAGGTGCTGGCGGAGGTACCACGCTGACCCACATCGGAGGAATCTATGCTGCCCAAGGCAAGCAGCAGCAGGCTCTGGAGTACTACCAGCAAGCCCTGAGCATCTCCCGAGAAGAGGGTGATCGCCAAGAGGAAGGCAACACGCTGACCTACATCGGGAGTGTCCACGATGACCTGGGCGACCAGCAGCAAGCCCTTACATACTACCAGCAAGCCCTGAGCATATATCGAGAGGTAGGCGCTCGTGCGAGCGAAGGTACCACACTCAACACCATCGGGGGTGTTTACGATAACCTGGGCGACCAGCAGCAAGCCCTTACATACTACCAGCAAGCCCTGAGCATATACCGAGAGGTAGGCGCTCGTGCGAGCGAAGGTACCACACTCAACACCATCGGGAATGCCTACGCTGCCCTGGACAAGCAGCAACAAGCTCTGGAGTACTACCAGCAAGCCTTGAGTATCCAGCGAGAAGAGGGCGATCGCTACAAAGAAAGCACTGCACTTACCAACATCGGGTTGGTATACGATAACCTGGGCAAGCAGCAACAAGCCCTGGAATACTATCAACAAGCCTTGAGTATCAAGCGAGAGGTAGGTGCTGGCGGAGGTACCACGCTGACCCACATCGGAGGAATCTATGCTGCCCAAGGCAAGCAGCAGCAGGCCCTGGAGTTCTACCAGCAAGCCCTGAGCATCTCCCGAGAGGAGGGTGATCGCTACGAAGAAAGTACTGTACTTACCCACATCGGAGGAGTCTACACTGCCCTGGGCAAGCAGCAACAGGCCCTGGAGTTCTACCAGCAAGCCTTGGGCATCCATCGAGAGGCGGACGATCGCAAGAAAGAAGGTATCACACTCAACACCATTGGGAATGTCTACCATAGACTGGGCAAGCAGCAGCAAGCCCTTGAATACTACCAGCAAGCCTGGGTTATTCTACGAGAGGTAGGAGATCGTGGAGATGAAGGCGTGACGCAATGGAACATCGGTGCTGTGGCATTTCGTCTGCACCACTATGACCTCGCCATGGCGGCCTTCCTTCTTGCGAGACACTGCTTCGAGGAGGTTTCGAGTCCTCATCAACACCAGGTCGAGAAATGGATTATTACTCTGCATCAGAAAATTGGTCAAGAGCAATTTGTTGCCTTGCGCTCACGCGTCGAGCCACAGGCACAACAGTGTTTCGAGCAAGCACTTCATCACGGGCATGCACAGCACGAGGAGGAAGAGTAAAACGCTCTGCATCCATCATCAGCTTTCCTCCCACTCTAACAACCAAGAGTGTTGTCCTCCTCCTGAAGAAACAACGGGAAATCGATAAAATGGGGAGTAAGCAATGTCCAACGCTGTTCAGTAGTTGGTGCTGACGTTGCTGACGCTCTTGACGCGCCCATTTTCTCTCCCCATTTTAGGCCTTTCCTCGTCTTCTGTCCTTCTACCTGCGGGTGAGGCACACCCAAAAGGGAGCCTTTGAACCAGGGTGAAGCCGCCCGAATACCAGCGGGAAATAGTTTTCCCATGAGAGGGTGACAACAAGCGTGATGAAAACCTAACCACTTACTACGGTGATTTACAACCTTCCCACTTAAACGCTATTTTCTCATGTCTCAAAAACTCGTCCCAGAAATCAACGTCTCAATTACTTGAGAGTAACATCCTTTAATGGCGCTTTTAAGAAGGAGGCAGGAGTGCTGGGCACTCCGGAGGACTTTTGACATATGATAAGTAGTGGGTTACGCCGCGATCTCGCTCGGCTGACGAGCATATGCTCTCACCGCGTCCTCAAGGAACATAGGCTTGAGGTAGTAACCGGTCAATGACTGCCCGTTCTCTGCGACGTCTTCTGGTGTCCCCTGAGCAATCACCTGACCTCCGGCGTCGCCTGCTCCTGGCCCTAAATCGATAATCCAATCGGCGCTCTTCACTACTTCCAT
>WNEZ01001629.1_pt1 | contig 18953 bp, 16 predicted proteins | sample 5400521 | NCBI WGS metagenome assembly WNEZ01 (sample SAMN13153339, study PRJNA577476) | soil metagenome | isolation source: 120 cm saprolite under Douglas fir tree site 2 hole 1 replicate 1 | place: USA:California | collected 2015-04-18
CCCAGTTAACACAAAACCCCTTTTCCGAATGGGAAAAGAGGCTCGGGAAATGCGAATCAATTTCGCTTACCCGAATCTCATGGTCCCCGTTACCGGGCGAGAGTTGGCACCTGCGATGGAGATATATGATCCCGATCCGGTTGCCGTGGCGTCCTAGGGCTCGTCCCTCAGCCACTCTGCATGAAATTCCGATTTGCTCAAAAAAGAGCAAACTTGGAATCAAATACTACAACCCGACCAATCCGTCTGTCAAGCGCCCTCTCGGCGCTTTCGGCGTCTCGGCGGTGAAGCGTCGGTTAGCGACTGTACCGATTCCGCTTCTTGTCTTCGTGGCGCTCGATGCCGAGCTGGATCAGGCGGTCAATCAATTCGGGATACGACACTCCGGTCGCGCCCCACAGCTTCGGATACATGCTGATCGCGGTAAAGCCTGGCATGGTGTTGATCTCGTTTACGAAAATTCGGCGCGATTTAGGATCCATCAAAAAATCGACGCGCGCCAGGCCCGTGCAATCGACTGCTTCAAACGCCGCAACCGCGAGCCTCTGCACCGTTTTCATTTCCGCTTTCGTGATCTTCGCGGGGATCACCAGCTCGGAGCCTTCTGCCAGATACTTCGCGTCGTAGTCATAGAACTCTTTGCAGGGAACGATTTCTCCCGCAATCGACGCTTTCGGATCGTCGTTGCCGAGCACTGCGCACTCGATCTCGCGCGCCTTGTTCTTCTTTCCGCCGACGCCTTCCTCAATCACGATCTTGCGATCGAATTTTGCCGCTTCTGCAATGGCCGGGCCGAGTTCCTTGAGATCGTGCGCCTTTGAGATTCCTACCGACGAGCCGAGGTTCGCGGGCTTCACGAAGACTGGATACTTCAGTTTGTTTTCCACCAGCTTTCGCGTTTTTTGGGGCTCGCCCTCGAATTGGCTGCGCAACACCGTCACGTGTTTCACGATGGGCAATCCCGCCGCGCGGAACAGTGACTTCATGATGTCTTTATCCATGCCTACGGAAGAGCCGAGCACGCCTGCACCGACGTAGGCGATGTCGGCCAGTTCGAGCAGTCCTTGAATCGTGCCGTCTTCGCCGAAGGTTCCGTGCAGGACGGGGAAGATGACATCCACATTAATCGCGCGATCGGAAGCGCGCCGCAGATTCGCATCGGTCTGAAATGGAGCGAGTCCAGCGCCGCGCCGCGCCGGTTCCGGAGGAACGACCACCGACTCGCCTCGAGCCAGCACCGCCGCCCCCGGGGTCGCTTCCGGATCGCCCGCCCGAAGCTGTGTGGGTTGTGTGGCGCGGACACTCTTGTCCGCGTGCGTTTCATTCTTGCCCGTCAGCAAACGTTCCGCGTGTTCCGCCGTGAGCCAGCGGCCGTCTTTCGTGATGCCGATGGGAACTACTTCATATTTCGTTTTATCAATTGCATTCACAACGGACGCCGCCGACAGCAACGACACTTCATGCTCGCCGCTGCGTCCGCCAAAGAGGATGCCAACCCGAAGCTTTGCCATGTCGTTTCAGTCTGGCGCTCGGCGTGTTTCCCGTCAATCCCAGCTTTGGTTCCGGCTGTGCGGATTTCACCGCCGAGACGCAGAGTTCGCCGCAGACGGCAGGTCCATCGATTCGCGCACGATGACGAATGTAAATTTAGGAGGTGTCGCTTGACACCGTGGTAAAACGGGTGTGAAATTGGCGTGTTTCAAAGGCCGGTGCCGTGCCCTTCCCCTAGGCACTCGGACCAAGAAGCTCTCGTCGAAGAAGTCCATGAGCCGGATTGCAGGCCGCTTGAAAGTTTTCTGGCCGCTTATGTTTTCTGCTGATGGATACATAAGGAAAGAGCCTCACATCTCACAGGAGTGGCTATGAAATCGAACAATCCATCAAAGAACGTCCTGCCGAAATGGTCCGTATTGCTGGTCCTTCTCACCGTAACCGCAGTTACTTCGGCTCAGCAGCACAAGCAGAGTGCACCTGCTGCCGCACCCCACGCATCCGCTCCGAGCAGGCCGGCTCCGAGCGCGCCGCGCGCAGCCCCAGCGCAGCGCCCGGGAGGAAATGCCAATAGCGCTCAGCGGCCAGGCGGTAATGCCCCCAATCGTGGGCCTGGTGGAGCGAGCCCTAACAATCGTGGGCAAGCGAATGCAAATAATCGCGGACCCGGCGGCGCGAGCGCCAACAGACCTGGGCAAGCGGGCGCGAACAACGCCAACAACCGCGGCGGAGCGAACGCCAACAATCGCGCGGGCGCGAACAACGCCAACAACCGCGGCGGAGCGAACGCCAACAATCGCGCGGGCGCGAACAACGCTAACAACCGCGGGGGAGCGAACGCCAACAACCGCCCTGGTGGAAACAACGCTAACAACCGCGGAGCAGCGAATGCCAATAACCGCCCTGGTGCGAACAACGCCAACAATCGCGGCGCCGCGAATGCGGCCAAAGGTGGGGCTGGCGGAGCCAATCGCCATCAACCGGCGGGAACCAAGACAGTTGCCCTGAAAAACGGCGGGAGCGCGACATTCCGAAAGGATGGCAAGGTGCGTACCGTCCAAACTCACGGGATGACAATCAATCACGGGGTACATGGCGAGCGGCGAATCGTGAGCACGCACAACGGACGCCAGGTCGTGAGCATGGGAAAACGCGGGGGATACAGCCAGCGCGCCTACTATAGCCACGGCGGCAATACCTATGTCCAGCGCACCTACTATGTGGGCGGACAGAGCTACGCCTACGGTTATCGCAGCTACTACTACGGCGGCTATCCCTACTACGGCTACGCCCCCTCCTATTACTATGGACCCGCATACTACGGATGGGCCTACAATCCCTGGCCCGCACCGGTTTCTTACGGATGGGGTTGGGGCGCGCAACCGTGGTATGGCTACTATGGTCCTTACTTCCAGCCCTATCCCGTGTATCCGACGGCCGCATTTTGGCTGACGGATTATTTGATTGCGGCGAACCTGCAAGCTGCCTATGCGGCCGCCGAGAGTGGCGAACTAGAGCCACAGCAACTTGGACCGCAATCGACCGACATGATCGCTTCGCTGTGGACGACGGATCCGCTGATTGCCGCGAACCTCGGGGCTGCCTATGGGCCATATATGTTTGGTGCGGCAGCAGCAAAGGGCAATGCAACCCAACTCAGTCCGGAGGTGAAGCAGGCGATCTCCGATGAGATGAAGCAGGAGATCGCGGCGGAACAGGCTGCGGCAAAAGGCGCTCAAAAGGCTGCGAGCGGGGACGAAGTGCCAGCGGCGCTTGATCCCAAGATTCGCATCTTCGTAGTGTCCAGCAACCTCGATGCAACCACGTCGGATGGAGTGGAATGCGGGCTTACTCCCGGCGACGTGATTTCCCGTACCGGCGACACACCGGATGATGATCACATGGTGGACGCAACCGTCAAAAGCAGCAAGAAGGATGACTGTGCCGTCGGCGTGAGCGTCGGAATCGACACCGGCGACCTGCAGGAGATGCACAATCAACTGCGGATACAGATGGATGCCGGGCTTAAGACGCTGGCCGAAAAGCAGGGGAAAGATGGAATACCGGCCGCTCCAGATACCAAGACTCAGGCTGGTGAAGTTCCACCACCTGCGCCAGACACGAACGTAGCCAACGATTTACAACAGCAAAAAAAGGATGCCGACCAGGCGGAGGCGGAAGCTCAGCAGCCGAACTGAAGGTGGTATCAGGCCTGTGGAGACGGGGCCTCTCCGGAGACGCGGCAAGCCGCGTCTCTACAGGCGGCAAAAGCTTCTTTTGCAGAGAACCGCAAAGGACGCTCCCGCCCAGTTGGGAATGGGAGCAGCTTCACAGGAGGAAGATTGCAATGCGGCAGAAAATCGAGATGGCCGTCCTGCTTGGCGCTTTGATTGTTGTCGGGATCACGCCCTGCCTGGTGGTTGCGCAAGGCGCTCCGGCGGTTCCGCTTGAGGACCAACTCAAAGCGCAATACACGCTGGTGAAGATGGGTGCGGACACGGGCGGAGCCGCGGTAGTGGATCAGGGCACCATCCTGGTCATTAAGAAGGGCGGAATCCTTAGCGTGCCTTATGGGGATGCGAGCGTCGTTCCCACCAAATATCAGGACGGAGTGGTTCATTCTCCCAACAACGTGATGATGAAGGGACTCGGCTTCGGCATGAAAAGATTTGGAAAGGAGCAGACGACGCGCTTGATGCAGGCGGGCGAAAAGGTATATCCCTCGAAGATCGCCGTCAATTTGCCGAAAGATCAGGTGATGGTCAGCATCATCGCTTGCGATTCCTGTAACAACGTTAGTCCGACTACGTTCTACAAGGCCGACGTGATTTTCCAGTTCGCCAAAGGAACGCTCGCGACTACCAGCCCGTCACAGGTGGAAGATACGATTGCTGGACTCCTCAACATCGATGACAGCCCCGGCGATCAGGGCGGCGGCAATGGTAATGGTGACCAGCAGGGCAACCAGGGTGGAGGAGGAGGAGGAGGAGGACAAGCGCAACAACAAGCGCCTCCGCCAGAGCCTCAGCAGATTGAAAAAGGGCAAACCCCTGATCAAGTGAAAGCCGCGATCGGCGTGCCGGACAAGATCGTCAATCTGGGGGCCAAGCAGATTTATGTTTACAAAGATATTAAGGTGACGTTTATCAACGGGAAGGTTTCGGACGTGCAGTGAGCGGTTAGATTAGCCCTTCCACGAATTGTCATCCCGAGCGAAGCGAGGGATCTGCATTTTGCGGTGGACTGCAGATCCCTCGCTTCGCTCGGGATGACAAGTTTACAGAGGTTTTCAGCGAGCGGCCCGGCAATAAAACTGCTATAGGATTTTCTTCCCAAACGCCGAGAGAGCCAGTTCGACGGCTAAGTCGGCGGTCTGGTTGTGCTCGTCAATGACGGGATTTACCTCCACGATTTCGAAGCTCGTCATGCGTCCATGGTCAGAGATGATTTCCATGGCGAGATGCGCTTCGCGATAAGTGGCGCCGCCCCAGACCGGAGTGCCGACGCCGGGTGCGTCTTCGGGATCGATCCAATCCATGTCGAGCGAGACGTGATACCCGGCAGTGCCGCGTCCGGCCATGCGGAGAGCTTCCTCCATGACGGCGCGCATGCCGCGTTCGTCGATGTCGCGCATGGTGAAGACCTCGACTCCGGACTTGCGGATGTTCTCTTTTTCGTAGCTGTCCACGTCGCGAATGCCGACGAGCACGCAATTTTCCGGCTCCACCTTGGGCGAGAAATCGTAGATGTTGCCGAGTTCGAGGGGAGGAAGGCCCATGATCGACGCAAGCGGCATGCCGTGGACGTTGCCGCTAGGCGAAGACTCGGGCGTGTTCATGTCGGTGTGAGCATCGATCCAGAGGAGTCCGATTTTCTGGTTCTTCCGGCGGTAAAACTCGGCCACGCCCGACACAGTACCGGCCGCCACAGAGTGATCGCCGCCGAGGATGAGCGGAACTTTGCCGGCTTCGAGCGTCTTCAATACCAGGTCGGCGCTCTTGACGCAGGTGGCGGTGATTTCCTTGAGGTATTTAGAATTCGCCGCGCCTTCTTTTTTCTGCTCGGGGATGGCGACGGCGATGTTGCCTGCATCTTCGACAATGTGGCCGATGGCTTCGAGGCGGGCTTCGAGTCCGGCCACGCGAACAGCGGAAGGACCCATGTCAACGCCTCGGCGGGATTGGCCGAGGTCGAGCGGAACGCCGATCACACGGATCTGGCGGGGGGTGATGTTGCTGAACGTTGTGCTTCGTAGAGGCATAGCAGTTCTCAGTTCCCGGTTCTCAGTTCTCAGTCACCCCAGTTCGCAGATTTTACTGAGAGCTGAGAACTGGGAACTGAGAACTGAACTACGGGTACAGGCGATGGAGCATGCGCGGGAAGGGGATGGTCTCGCGAACGTGCTCTAATCCGCAGATCCATGCTACGGCTCGCTCGATCCCCATGCCGAAGCCGGAGTGGGGAACGCTGCCGTACTTTCGGAGATCAAGATACCACTTGAAGGCTTCCTCGGGCAGATTGTGCTCGCGAATGCGCTGGAGGAGCAAATCGTGCGAGGCCATGCGCTGCGATCCGCCGATGATTTCGCCGTAACCTTCGGGGGCTAACACGTCCACGCAGAGGGCGAGTTCGGGGCGCACGGGATCGGGCTCCATGTAGAACGCCTTCACGCTGGCTGGGTAGCGATGGATCATGACAGGCCGGTCGTACAGCGACGACAGGTAGGTTTCGTCGGGCGAGCCGAGGTCTCCGCCCCACTCGAATTTATTTTCGAGCTTGCCTTGGGCGTGGCCTTCCTGCAACTTCGCGACCGCTTCATCGTAGGTGATGCGCGGAAAGGGTGACGCGATTTTTTCGAGCTGCGCGAGATCGCGGCCGATGGTTTCCAGGTCGGGACGGCGGCGATCAAGACATCGCTTAACCAAAAATGTCAGCAAGCCTTCGGCGAGTTGCATCAGGTCGTCGAGCGTGCCGTAGGCGATTTCCGGTTCGACCATCCAGAATTCGGTGAGGTGGCGGCGAGTCTTAGATTTTTCCGCACGAAATGTTGGACCGAACGAGTAGACCTTGCCGAGCGCCATCGCTGTCGCTTCGATGTAGAGCTGGCCAGACTGCGTGAGGTACGCCTGCTCTTCGAAGTAGTCCACCGGGAAGAGCGTGGAGGTTCCTTCGCAGGCGGCGGGCGTGAGGATGGGAGGGTCGGTGAGGGTGAATCCGTTGCTGTCGAAGAAATCGCGGGCGGCGCGAATGATTTCGGCGCGCACTCGCAGGATCGCCGCTTGACGCTGCGAGCGCAGCCAAAGATGACGGTGCTCCATCAAGAAGTCAACGCCGTGTTCTTTGGGAGTGATCGGGTAGGGAGTCGACTCGGGCACGCGCTGTACGACCTCGACGTTCGAGACATCGAGTTCATAGCCGCCGGGAGCTCGCTTATCGGCGCGCACTTTGCCTTCGACGATGACGCTGGATTCCTGGGTGAGTCCTTTGATGGCGTCGAAGACTTCGGGCGGTACGGCGTTCTTCGGGACTATGCCCTGGATGACGCCAGAGCCGTCGCGAAATTGCGGGAAAAGGAGCTTGCCGCTTTCGCGGAGGTTGTAGAGCCATCCGCGGATGGTGACGGACTGGCCTTCGTGGGCGCCGATTTGCGCGATGGTGCTGATGGGTGACATAGGAGGTTAGAGGTCAAAGGTCAGATTGCAGAGGTAAAACCAGGTTGGGGGTCAACCTCTGCAATCTGACCTCTCACCTCTGACCTAGCTCTACGAGTCTTCCAGCTTTTGGAAGGTTGCGCTTACTTCATCGCTGGGACTCTTCTTTTCTTCGCCGTCGATTTCCAGCAACAGGGGCGGCTTTTGCGGTGCGGTGCGCAGCAATTCCATGGTCTGTTTCCAGTCGATCGATCCGTTGCCCGGCCAGAGGTGTGAGTCTTTGTCTTTATTGTTGTCGTGCACGTGGGTCGAGCAGATGTGACTCTTCAAAATGGCGAAGGCTTCGGGAATGCCGCTCGTCATGTGGGCGTGCCCGCAATCGAAGCAGACGCCGATGTCGTCGAAATGCATGGTTTTGATGAACTCGACGAGGCGCTCGGGCGTGGAAAGTTCATTTGGAATATTTTCAATGAGCACTCTGACGCCGAGCGGTTTGGCGAAGGCACGCAGGTGCTCGACCGAAGTCATGGCGGCTTCGAATTTCTTTTCGTCGAAGGGGTCGTTGGGATTGCCGATGTGCTGGACGAGGAAACGGAACGGAATGTGTTCGGCGATCTCGAGCGCGCGTTTGATCTCATCCATGGCATCGACGCGGCCGGCGCGGTCGGTGGAGGCAATGTTGACGGGCGGCGAACCGGCGCGTCCCCACTCATAGTCGGAGTACAAAGGGGCGTGGACGGAGTTAAGTGGAATGCCGGTGGTGCGGAACCAGTCGGCAATTTCGCGGACATGTTGCTTGCGATTGGCGTAGTCGAAGTGCTGCCGTGCGGCGAAGATTTCGATCGACTGGGCTCCAGCCTTAACGAGCTCGTCGAGCAAGCCCGGATGGAGCCGTTCTTTTACGTAGACGTATGTCGATACCGCCTTCAGCATCAGTAGCCTACCGCCTTCCCGTTGTTGCGTCCGTCGCTGGCACCGAGGCGCTCGCCGGTTTTGGGGTCAATCATGATGCACTCGCCGTCTCCCCAAAAATGCCTGACCGTCAGCTTGTGTCCCCTGGAACGCAGAACACTCATTGTATCGGGAGAAAGGCGGTCTTCGACGAGAATCTCATCGGGGAGCCACTGATGATGAAACCTGGGCGCATTGACGGCTTCCTGGATGTCGAGCGAGAAATCCACCACGCCGATAAGCACGTTGGCGACGGTGGTGATGATGGTTGGGCCGCCGCGCGCTCCCAGGACCAGAAAGAGCTTGCCGTCCTTGAGCACAATGGTCGGCGCCATGGCAGAGAGCGGACGCTTGCCCGCGCCGATGGCATTGGCGGGACCCTGGATGAGTCCGTAGGCATTGGGGACTCCTTGTTTGGCGGCGAAATCGTCCATTTCGTCGTTGAGAAGGAAACCCAGGCCTTCGGCGGTAGCACGGGAGCCGAAAAAAGCGTTGAGCGTGGTGATTACGGAGACGGCGTTGCCCTCGGCATCGACTACGGAATAGTGAGTGGTGTTTTCAGGTTCGCGAATGCCCGCGGTGCGCGACTGGGCAACGCGTTCTAGCTCATTGAAGATTGACGGACGTTTCAGGTCTTTGCTCACGCTGGCATGGTTGAGGTCGATGGAGTCACGCCAGGCCCCGGCGTACTTTTTGTCGATGAGCTGTGCGACGGGAATTTTGGCGAAGTCGGGATCGCCCATGAAGTCGGTGCGATCGTAGAAAGCGCGTCGGAACGCTTCGGCCTCGAGGTGGATGGCGTCGGCGGAGCGATTGCCGAATTTTGCAAGGTCGAAGCCTTCTAGGATATTGAGAATTTCGACGAGCGCGACTCCGCCGGAAGATGGAGGCGGAGCGCTGATGATGTCGTATCCGCGATAGGAGCCGCGAATGGGCTCGCGTTCCTTGACTTCGTAGGCGGCGAGGTCGGCGGTGGTGATCAGGCCTCCACCTTTGTGAATGGCAGCGGCGAGTTCGCGGGCCATTGCGCCGTGGTAGAAGTCGTCGGGATTTTTGGCGATGCGTTCCAGGGTGTGGGCGAGTTCGGGCTGCTTGAGTATGTCGCCCGGCTGATAGTAATTTCCGTCGCGCAGGAAAATGCGTTTGGATTCGGGAAACTGGGCGAGGTATTTGTCTTTTCTCAGATCTTGCGTGTCTTCGTAGGCGAGCGGGAAACCATCGCGGGCTAGCTTGATGGCGGGAGCGATTACTTTTTCCAGCGACAGCTTGCCGTATTTTTTCTCCGCATAAACCATGCCGGCTACGGAGCCGGGGACGCCGATGGATTTGTATCCAACGACGCTGGAGTCTTTGCTGGAGTCTGGGATGACGTTGCCCTGGGCGTCGAGATACATGTTTTCGGTGGCGGCGGCAGGCGCTTTTTCGCGGAAGTCAATGAAGTGGGTTTCTCCGGTGGCATTGCGGAGAAGAAGGAATCCGCCTCCGCCGAGATTTCCGGCTTGGGGATGGACAACGGCGAGCGCGAAGCCAGTGGCGACAGCGGCATCGACGGCGTTGCCACCGGATCGCATCATCTCGACGCCGGCGCGAGAGGCCAGCTCGTGGACGCTCGTGACCATGGCGTGGGGAGCGTGCGTGGGGCGCAGGGGTGCGGCCGCGAGGGTGGCGGCGAATAGAGTGCATAGGCTGCAAAGGATTAGAGGCCGAGCTAGAGAACTGTGTTGAATGCGCATGAAATGGGGCTAAAGTACGAGGCTAGCCTAGGGGGTTGCGGAGAGTCAAACCGGGTTCACCGCCGAGACGCGGAGGACGCCGAGAAAAGCATTGCTAGGATTTCTTTGATTGATGTTTCGCAGATGGACGTTTCGTTTTCCTGCTCGCTTTGGGCTTCGGTGCTTTGGCTGCGACCAGGTTGTAGGACTGGCGAATGAGGGATTCGAGTTCATTCGCGGACAGTACGTTGGAGTTGGCGAGCATCACCCACTTGTAGCGTCCGACGTAGGGCGCGGGGGAGACGCCTTCGATCTCGAGCAGTTCATGGAATGTTTCCGGGGCGCATTTGAGGGTGATACGCGGGAACCGGCCGTCCGAGAGGACCATACCGGTGAAGATCTTGCCGCGGACTTTGAAGCAAAGGTCGTCGCCCCAAGGCATGTCCTCGGTTACGTCGGGGAAGGAGAGGCAGAGTTTGCGGATCCATTCGACGTCGGGCATTTGGGGATGATAGCGCGCCGAGAGCGGGCCTCCATCAGAAACAAGCAAGGGCACGCGGGCGGGGGCGCCCGCGCCACACAAGCTACACCTGGTCCCTGGCTTCTCCCAGCACTACCGGCACCTCCAGCTGTTTCTTTCCTCGGAAGATAGTTACCTTCACCGTGTCCCCCGCGCGGTGTTTGTTCATGATCTGGGCGAGTATCTGCTGGCTTTCTACTTTTTCCCCGTCGATGGCGACGATTAAATCTCCGCCGATCATGATGGGGGTGTTGCCGAGGTAGGCGCGTTCGGAGCCGCCGCGCAATCCGGCGCGATCGGCGGAGCCTCCGGGGACAGCTTGAACGATGAGCAATCCGTAGTCGGCGGCGAGGCCCAGTTCGTTCGCGACTTCGGGATCGATGGGGATGGTGCGAACGCCGAGCGCGGGACGGCGCACGCGTCCGAGCGTGACCAGATCGTTGACCACGGCTTTGGCGGTGTTGATGGGGATGGCGAAGCCTATGCCAGCGCTTTGTCCGACGCTGGAGGCGATCATTGTATTAATGCCGATCACTTCGCCGTGCCAGTTGAGGAGCGGGCCGCCGGAGTTGCCGGGGTTGATGGCAGCATCGGTCTGGATGGCTTCTTCGATGACCAGACCGTCGGGCTCCTGCACCTGGCGGATGGAACTGACGATGCCGCGCGTTAAGGTTCCTGCTAGGCCGAAGGGATTGCCGATCGCGTAGACTTTCTGGCCGACTTGGAGATTGGTCGAGTCGCCGAGGATCATCGGCTGCAGGTCGGGAGCTTTGATCTGGACTATGGCCAAGTCATGAGACTTGTCGGTGCCGACTATGGTGGCCTTATATTTCTTGCGGTTGTGGAGCGTGACTTCGACCTGGCGCGCATCGGCGATCACGTGATAATTGGTGAGGATGTGTCCTTCTTTGTCGATGACGAAGCCTGAGCCCTGGCCTTCCTGCGGGACCAGGCCGTAGAAGAAGTCGTAGGTCATGACCCGCGAAGTGATATTGACCACGGATCCGATGTTCTTGCGGTAAACGCCGATGTTGTTCTGTTCCTCGGCGTCGAGCGCTTCGCCGCCCGCGGCTTCGGTGATTTCAATGTGCTGCGAACCGCTCGCCCCGTTGACGGGGTGGAGGCGTCCGTTGCGGTAGGTGGTGAAGTAAAAAAAGGCTGACGCTATAACAACTGCGAAAAGAAGAGGACGCAAGAATCTCATCGTGGGCACTCCCCAGAACTCTACAGTCTGAATTCTAGCGAAAAGCGGGGTTTGCCGCAGAGTGCGCACAGAAAGATACGCAAGGAACTTCTCCGCGCGGCGGTCAAGTGATGAGTCAAGGCGGTGGAGCGACGGGCGTCTCGACCGTTCAGCAATGCGGCGGTCGGGCGGGGACGCCCGGCTCTCCACCAACAAGAACTTTGCGGCCTCTGCGGTTCAGCGGTTTGCTCTGCCCCAGCCACCGCCTCCTGGGGATTCGATGCGGACTCTTTCTCCAGAACGAAGGCGGACGCTGGTCTTGCCGGGGAGTTGTTCCGCAGAACCGTCACGCCGGATGATCAGGGTGCGGCCGGGAGCGCCATCAGCTCCGCCGGCCAGGCCGTAGGGTCCGCGGGACCGGCGGTCGGCGAGCAGGGTGACCTGGGCGTCGGTTAAGACTTCGATTTCACGGACAATTCCCTCTCCCCCGGAATGGAGGCCTGCGCCTCCACTTTTGGAGCGAAGAGAATACTGCCGGAGCCGAATCGGGTAGGCGTATTCGAGGGCCTCGGCGGGGGTGTTGAGGGAGTTAGTCATGTGGGTGTGGACACCAGAGACTCCGTCTTTGGTAGGACGCGCGCCCATGCCGCCGGCGATGGTCTCGTAATAGGCGAAGGGCTCGCCGGAGCGTGGATCGATGCCGCCGATGGTGAGATTGTTCATGGTGCCGGAGGCGGCCGCCGGGATGCGATCGGGAATCGCCTGTGCTAGGGCTTTCAGAAGCACATCGACAATTCGCTGCGAAGTTTCGACGTTGCCGCCAGCAACAGCGGCGGGAGGCTTCGCGTTGACCACAGTTCCCGATGGAGCGATGACGCGGATGGGGCGCATGAGGCCGGAGGTGGCGGGCACGTCTTCGCGGAGCAGGCAGCGGAAGACGTAGAAGCAGGCTGAGTAGGTGATGGCCTCGACCGCGTTGATCGCGCCTTGAACTTGTGGGTCGCTGCCGGTGAAGTCGATGGTGACATGGGCAGCCTGATGCTTTCTTCTTGACGTAGACGGAGACGCGGCAAGCCGCGTCTGTACCGCCGACGATTTATTGGCGGATGACGCGGCGACGTGGATCGCTACGGCGATGCGCACGGGTTTGTCTTCAACGCCGTCGTCATCAAGGAAATCCTCTGCCTGGTAGTGGCCGGGCGGGATGGTGCGCAGGAAGGCTCGCATCATTTCTTCGGAATAGACGAGCAGGTTAGCGGCGGCTCTCTTGGCACGGGCGATTCCGTAGTGGTCGCAGATTTCGCGGAGGCGCTGTGCTCCGGTCTGACAGGCGGCAATTTGAGCACCGAGATCGCCTTCGCGTTCTTCGGGCGTGCGGACATTGTTGAGGAGGAGGGCCAGCACATCGGCAACAAGTTTTCCGCTGCGCATGATTTTGACGGGCGGGATGCGGAAGCCTTCCTGGTAGATTTCGCGGCAGGGACCCATGGAACCTGGGTAAGCTCCGCCGACATCGGCATGGTGAGCGCGGGAAGCGACGTAGAAGTCAGGTGTTGTGTAGGGCGGGCACCCTCGCCCGCCGCTCTTCGCCGAGGTGACATATACCGGCATCACCAGTGTGATATCAGGCAGGTGCGTGCCGCCACAGAAGGGGTCGTTGAGCATAACGACGTCGCGGGGTTCGAGCGCGCACTGTTTCACAGCCGCGGCAACCGACATGGGCATGGACCCCAAGTGCACCGGCATGTGATCGCCCATGGCGATGACTTGTCCCTCGGAATCGAACACGGCGCATGAGTAGTCGCGACGCTCTTTGATATTGGGAGAAAAGGAAGTGCGGCGCAATGCGGCTCCCATTTCTTCAGCGATGGAGTGGTAGAGGTTCTTGAAGACTTCGAGTTCGATGGGATCGCGCATGAGAAAACAAGAGTGTACGCCAAGAGGTAAGGTCAGAGGTCCGAGGTCAGATTGCAAATGTGACCCCACACCAGATTTCACCTCTGCAATCTGACCTTCAACCTCTGACCTCCCTCCCGGTGCTACACTCATCTGATTATGGCTGAAGGGCGTTCGCGGATCTGGATATGGTTTCTGGTGGGCGGCGGGCTTTTTGCGCTGTTCGTCGTCGCAGTGTTCACGCTGGTGTATCTGAGTTTCGGAGGCCGGGATGAAGAATCGTTTTCCGCCTTCGGGTCCAGGATTGCCGTGGTTGAACTCGATGGCGTAATTTTCTCTCCCAAGCAAATCGTCCCACAGCTTAAGAAGTTTGCCGAGGACGACTCCGTCAAGGCCATCATCATCCATGTGAATTCGCCCGGAGGCGGCGTGGCTGCGTCGGAGGAGATTTACCGCGAAGTGAAGCGGATTCGTGACGAAAAGAAAAAGTGGATTGTGGCTTCGATTGAGACGGTGGGCGCTAGCGGGGCGTATTACGTGGCGTCTGCGACCAACAAGATTTATGCGGACAAGGGCAGCGTGGTGGGATCGATCGGAGTGATTGCCGAGTGGGTGAACTACGGCGAGCTTCTGCGGTGGGCGAAACTGCACGCCATCACGCTGAAGGCGGGGGAATTCAAAGACACGGGCAACCCGACGCGCGAAATGACGCCGGCGGAACACGAGTACATGCAGGGCTTGATTGACAACATGCATACCCAGTTCATCCAGGCGGTGGCCGATGGGAGGCATGCGAAAGAGGATGATATTCGCGCTATCGCGAACGGGAAAGTCTGGACCGGGGAGCAGGCGTTCTCGCTGAAACTCGTGGATCAGATTGCAGATTTCGAAGGGGCGGTGAAGGATACGGCCCGAGCGGTGAATATTTCCGGTGAACCCACGCTTGTCTACCCGCCGAAACAGAGGCGGTCAGGGCTCGATCTCTTGTTTGGCGATGTGTCCGACTATTTGCCGACCCGCGAGAAGCTATTAGAGCAGCAGGTCGGCTTCTACTATCTTTGGAAATGAGTGCCACATATAAGTGCCGAAATAGGTGCTCGCTTCCGTACTTGCACAGAACCCCTTAAATTTGAGAAGGTTATAGACAGGGAGCAAAGGCTTATGACGAAAGCTGACCTGATCGAAGAAGTTTCCCGGCTGGCGGAACTTACCCGCAAAGACAGCGAAGTGATTGTGGATACGATCTTTGACAGCGTGGTGCGCTCGCTGCGGGTGGGCGACAAAATCGAAATACGTGGGTTTGGCAGCTTCCGTACACGCCAGCGCAAGCCGCGCGTGGGCCGGAACCCGAAAACAGGCGACCGGGTGGAAGTTCCGGCAAAGAAGATTCCGTTCTTCAAGCCCAGCAAGGAATTGAAAGATCTGGTGAACAACAGTCCGGCGGCGGTAATTCCTCCGGCAGTGCCGCCACCTGCACCTCCCAGCACGCACTAGGGGCCGCGGAAGAGAGTCAATTTTCGCACCGTAGCCCCGAAAGGGGCCATCGATAACGGGCGGTTTACGGCATCGCTAAAGCGATGCCCTGATACGAATCCCGACTTCTTCCGTAGGCCGTGAAAGTCGCACCCTTCCTAAAAAACTGCGTTTCTCAGATCACGACACAAAGCCCACAACACAAAGCTCACAAATACAAACAGGGATCTGGGTCCCGGCAATTCCGCCTAGCGGGATGCGGCACGCGCGCGTGCCGATAATTGCTGCTTGAGGACCTCCACGGTGGGGAACGATTTGGCGGCCGTGAATGTACGCTCCGGCGGTAGCGCGCCGGTGGCAATCGATTTCACCATCATCTCAATCGCCTGATCCGCATTCGGCGGAATGAAAATGGTGGCGGTCAGCAGATTGCGGCGCACCCACTCTTGCCCAGTCTTGGGAAGTCCATCGCAACCGAGAAACGGCATCTTCTGCCACTGCTCATGCAGTTCGCGGCATTCTTCGAAGGCTTTGCGGGCTCCCATGGCCATGGAATCGTCCTGCGCGCAAAGGGCTTCAATCTGCGCCTGGCGCGAAGTGGAAAGACGGAGAAACGAGCTAACCGTTTTGTAGGCGCTGGCTTCGGTCCAATGAGCCTTGAGGACGCGAAGTTGCACGCCATCGGACTTTGTTTCGAGCAACCCGGTGTAACGTTGTTTGGCGGCGGAACTCTCGGCGGGACCTTGAATATAGAGCACGATTCCGCCAGCGGGCAGCACAGCGCTCAGTTGCTGACCCTGGATGCGGCCAATCTCCTCGTGGTTCGAGGTGATAGTAAATGCGGGCACATGGAAAACGCGGCGGAGTTCGGGAATGTAATCGGCGTCGCGATTCAGCAGTACCACGCCAATGCCAGCGGTGGCGGCAGCGCGCGCAATCTGAGGATGCGCGGTAGATCCAGCCGGTTCGAAGATGATGGCGTCGGGGCGCTGAGCGCTAGTGGACTGGATGCTGGACAGCAGTTGCTGGCTCTGCACGATGCCGTCGTTGCGAGCATAGACAATATCGATGCCAACCCCCAGTTTGCGGGCTGCCTGCTGGACAGCGGAGGTCTGCTCAATCTGGTAATCGTTGTCGTCGTTGGTGAGCGAGAGCAGGAAACGCAGCTTTTTCATCCCGGTAGATGTTCCCTAATGCAATCATACGATGACGCTGCCATCGTTGACGTGTGACCGTGGTAACCAGCTTTGCGAGCGTCCGCCAGCCTTCCCGGAGCCTGCCCTGAGCGAAGTCGGAGGAAGTGCCCGGCGCTACATCTTTGGGGTGAATGTGTAAGATATGGAAAGCGCGGGGGCCCGTAGCTCAACGGTTAGAGCAGCAGACTCATAATCTGTTGGTTCTTGGTTCGAATCCAAGCGGGCCCACCAGCCTGAATCACGGCGGGCGCATAGACTTAGTTTTCTTCAGTTTTCTATTTGCTCATTCGAGTCGTTGCACGCATTTCTCAGCGAAGCAAACAGATGGTCGGCAATTCCCTCGGACTTTGACACAACGTCTTTGATACCGGCCGCCCGAGCGGCCTTCAAGAGTTGCCCGTCGCTGTGCATGGTGAACATTACCATTGCCGTTTTCGGAGCGACGACAGTGATCTGTCGTGCGGCCGCAAGTCCGTCCATCTCGGGCATCTGCAAGTCCAGGATCACTACGTCGGGGTGCAGTTCTTTGACTTTTTCAACAGCGACCTTGCCATCTTCTGCCTCGCCACAGACCCGCCAATCGGGGTCTTGCTCCAGGCAAGACCGGAGCGAATGGCGGATGAGAGCACTATCGTCGACGATTAGAACTGAGTAGGACAAAACAGCCTCGGATGCCCTTAGCAGGGGCTGGCCGTGCCCCGTCGTAGAGTCGACGGCCAGAAACGACGGAACGGCGGTAAGGAAGGACAATTCCACCGTACACCCTGAGCCGCGGGAGTAAATACCCTGAACACTGTACGCTACCGCACATTCGAAAGTTCGATGCCGAACTCCTAAAGGCACAACAAGTTACGAATTCCGTTCCAAAGGTGGCAGATAAGGAGTAGCGTTGAGGAGTCTCTTCTAGCACTCTTCCGCCGCGTCCCGCCAGGGTGACGGTTCCTTGCGAAAATCAGACAGCGTTTTCGCTGGCACTGGCAAGGAGCCGTTATGGTGAAAAGACCGTCTAGTTCTGTCCCCGCTAGAAAGTCCCCGATCGACGGCGACGGAAAGGCAATAGCCAATAAAATTCTGCTCAGTCTCTCGCGCAAAGAATTCGAGCAAGTGCTCTCAAAATTGGAATTTGTGCGGCTGAAACTTCACCAGGTGATTCACGAGGCGGGAGAAACCATCAAATCTGGTTACTTCGTCAACGCAGGAGTAGTTTCAGTTCTGGCGGTTCAGCCTGACGGAAAATCCGTGGAGGTTGGCCTCATTGGCAAAGAAGGCTTTGTGGGTGTACCTCTCCTTGTGGGATACCATAGCAGCCCGACCAGACTCATAACCCAGGGAGATGGCACGGCCTACCGGTGCGATGCCGATACACTTCGGCAACTTGTCCAGCAATGTCCGGGACTGGAGAAGCAATTGCATCGTTTTGCCCATCGCCTGGCGATGCAGACCACCCAAATCGCAGCCTGCAATCGATTACACGACGTGGTCGAACGATTGGCCAGGTGGATCTTGATGAGCCACGATCGGATACTCGAAGACAACCTTCCGCTAACCCAGGAATTCCTGGCGACGATGCTGGGAACGCGTCGCTCAAGTGTGACGGTGGCCGCGGGCATCTTGCAAAAGGCAGGACTGATTTCTTACACACGGGGGAGCGTCAAGATATTGAGCCGGAAAAGACTCGAAGACGCGGCCTGTGATTGCTATGGAATCGTGCAACGACAGCTAACGGCTTGGGAAACAGAAGCGAATTAATCTCTGTGCGGGACCGCACAAAAAAACGTTGCGGATCGTACCGACAAGAGTCGTTTCTAGGGTAATACTCTTAGTAGCCTACCCGACAGAGGGCTCCTAGGGTGGGCAAAGAATTGTTGCCAGCCGAAGGATTTGTCATGTCAACTAACGGCACGCCCGGCCCGCAGGATTGGAAGGAACTCTATCAACTTGCCATCCTGGAAACCGATCCGGCTAAACTCTCGCCCCTTATTGCCGACGCCCATAAAGCGATTCTTGACCGGATTCAAGAGACTCTCACTAAACCCCTCTCCGCCGAAAACGAGCGACTGAGCGACGCTCTCAACGGTCTCCGTACGCTTCGCCAAGAGGTCAACTCTTGGAGGAGCAAAGGCAATGGCGAAGGATCTGACCTTCGGAAATCGGACTGAGTTGGCAAGTTGGTTCCCGCGTCGAGTCCAGGCGAAGCCGCCAAACTGCCTCACCCATTTCCATCACCCCAGCGGCAAGCTGAAGTAAAAAACTGACCCGTGCCCCAACTGGCTAGTAACTCCCAGCCGCCCGCCGTGGGCTTCTACTATGGCTTTGCAGATCGCCAGTCCCATGCCGGTTCCGTGGACTTGCACGCGCTGGTTTCGTCCGCGATAGAATTTTTCGAAGACCAGGGATTGCTCGAAATCGTCGATGCCGGGACCGCGATCGGCAATGCTGGTGATGAGTGTGTCGTCCTTGGCTTCCGCGGTGATGCGGATCGGAGCACGGGCGGGCGAGTATTTGGCGGCGTTCTCGAGCAGGTGTACCAGAACCTCCTTGATGTGAGCGGAGTCCATGTGCACGGTGGGAAGGCCAGCCGGAAGTCTGACTTCCACGGGATGCTGCGCGAGAAGTTGCTTCAGTTCGGCGAGCGCTTCCTCGACCGCGTTGCCGATGGGCGCGGATTCGAAGCGAAATTCCACTTTGTTGGCATCCAACTGGGCCATCTCCGCGGCTTCTCGGATCAGCCGGTTCAGCCGATCGCTTTCCTCGTTGATGATGGTCAGCAGTTCCTGTCTCTCTTCCGGCGAATGAGTCGGACTGCCGAGCAGCGAGGTCACCGACGCTTTAATGGCCGTGAGCGGAGTGCGAAACTCATGGGTGACCGAATCGAGCAGG
>WNEZ01007137.1_pt1 | contig 18933 bp, 30 predicted proteins | sample 5400521 | NCBI WGS metagenome assembly WNEZ01 (sample SAMN13153339, study PRJNA577476) | soil metagenome | isolation source: 120 cm saprolite under Douglas fir tree site 2 hole 1 replicate 1 | place: USA:California | collected 2015-04-18
TTGAGGTATCGCTCCCAGATGGTGGCGAACTGCGTGTTGTCTTGGGCTATGGACGCAACCTCGTAGTCGAACCAGTTGGCAACGTCCGAGTTGGCCTTGGCCGACAGAGACTGGCTGGGCCGTCCGGCAAGGTACGCCTTGGCAACCGAACGGGCCTGGAAGTACTGGTTCAGCGCGCGGATGTCTGTGCGCACCGGGTTGGCGATCAGTGCCGGATCCTGTGCGACCTTTTCCATGGCCTGGATGCGCTGGTCGTAAGACCCTTGGTTGTATCCGGTGTAAGCCGCATACCAGTCTGGGTTGTAGTACTGGCTGTCCGGCGTATTAGCCGCCGTCGCATACGCAGATTTAAGCTGTTTCAGGTCAGAAGCACCGGCCTGGTTCACAGACTTCAGACCCCGTGCGGCCAGCATGTAGCTGATAGCCGAAGAGATCTTTGTGTACTCCTGCCACCCCTGGCCGACAGCAGCTTGCTTGGCCGCTTCCTGCGGGCTCAGCTTGGTACGCAGGCCGTTGGCCACTTCCCACTGATAGGCCATGCTGTCGTAGTTGCCAGACCCAAGGGGTCCGACAATCAACGCGCCGAGTTCGGGGTACTGACTGATCAGGCCCTGGTACTGCTTGTAGGCATTGATGGCTCCGGCAGTAGCCGGGATACCGGCATTGTTCTTGTCGAGGCTCTGTGTGAACACGTAGGCGCCTTCGCCGTACTTGTTGACGAAGTTCTGCTGCGCGTTCTTCGGATCCTGGTCAAGGAACGAGTGGTACTGGTCCACATAGAACTGTGACTCGGCCCGGGGCTTGAACCCCAGGGGCGCCAACCTGTTGACGATTGTGTCGATCAGGGAGGCATGTCCGGCCTGATTCAGAGCATCCTGCATGTTCGGAGGGTTGCTCCGATGTCCAGACTGGTAGTCGTACATCTGCTCCTGGTATATAGACCAGGCCAGTTGAGACCTTCCGAGCTGGTCTTCGGCGTTGTTTCCGAACAGATCCGGGGCTCCAACGGCAGCCGCAGGCACGTTCAGCATCTGGTTGACCGCGCTAGGTATGAACGACTGGAGCGAGTTGGGCGTGATGCGCCCGCCTAGGATCACCGCAGTGAGCGGGTTCTCCGCTACGCCAGGAGACTTCTTGGCCAGCTCGTTTACCGGAACGGCGACAATGGGACCGAACCCCGGGTTGCCGAGAGAGTCGGCATACGTCGGAGACACGAGAGTCTTGCCGTCTATGGCCAGGTAGTTCAGCTGAGAACTCCCCAGCATGCCCGCCACCGGCTTGGGCAGGTGAGCCACAAGCGCCAGGTTCGACAGCGGGGTGTCCGGTTTGGCTTTCTGTCCGGTGGACGTGTCCACCATGAGCGGGTTGTTCCAGATGCCGTTCTTGGCGACAGCCGTCTTGGCCAGTAGGTCCGGGTTCTCGTAGAACAGCCGCGACCAGCTCGAGAGAGCATTGAACCAAGCGTTAAAGAAGGGGCTGATGAACCTCAGCAGGTGCCCGGCATCATTGAAGCGCGACGTGTCGTACACGAGCGACTGGAGGTCCTTGCGGGCCATCTTCGTCGCGGTGCTCGTGATTCGGCCAAGGTCGTCCATGGAAATCTTGCCGCCGGGGGACTGGTCGATCCAGTCCTTGATGAGGCTGTTTCGGTGACCCTTGTACATCTCGTTGAACACGGGATGGCGGACCATGGCGTCGTCCGGCAGGGTGCCGGTGAACTTGAGCAGCTTCTTGACCGTGAACTGGAACGACTTGTCGATCGCAGACCCGCCATGCATGGCAAGGTTCAGATTGCCGTTGACTTCGGGCATCTGGGACGCGGACTTCCACGTCTTGTTGATGTCGGCCGTTTTGACCATGCGGGACTTGCCCGTCGTGGACTTCGGCGCAATCGCATTGCGTACCGGAGTGTTATCCGGAAGATACTTGTCGATGTGATCCTGCACGGCCTGCACCTGGGACCACGTGTCGGCCTTGTGGAGCTGTCGCATGTACGACTGCCCCTCAGGACTACTGGACAGCCAGCGCTCTACGTCTGCAGGGTCGGAGCCGCCCAGCAGCTTCTTCGCCACCGGGTCCGGACGAAGCTGGTTGTTCACATAATGCAGATATGCCCGGCTCCAGGTGTCGAGGTTGTCAGCCGGTCGGATGACCGTGAAGCCCCGCGAGACCTGGTTGTTCAAACCGTACTGGTACATGTTGTGGGCAGTGTCGTTCATGTACGACTGAAAGAACTGCTCAGAGCTGGACATGTGGCGCATCCAGTCCGAGTTGGGTCCGCCGAAGGCGTCCTCTACCCGGATGTTCGTACCGGGGACCATTGAGGTCCCGTCGCCGATTTTGGACCTCGTCCTGGTGAAAACAGGCTTATTGTCTCGCAGATCCATATAGCGCGCATGGGCTGCTCGAACTTCCGCAGCCTGCACCCTGTTCTCTGCCGGGATGGCCTCACCTGCGCCTATACGCGCAAGCTGGTCCTTGGACTGGGCCATCAGGCCGTGGAACTGGCTCCGGGCCGTGTCTACCATCTGCTGGTACTGGCCTTCGCGGTTTGCCATCCACTTGGCATTAGTGAACCTGGCAAGGCGGTTCTCAATGAAGTTTCCAGCACCCTCCACGGCGTTGCTTGCCATGGTCATCCCGCCGAGCTTGGCGGTTGCGCGGAGATAGTCGTCGCCGATGTGGTTGTAGGCGCGGTGCATGGACATCAGGGAGAGCGGCTTCCATACGCCGTACACCTTGTCCAGTTTGTCTACGAGGAACCTGGAGGAGGCAGAACCCATCTTGTTCGCCGTGGCGATCAGCCCGGCATCGTTCATGCGCTTGATGGCGCGCTCGATGTCCACGAGATTGGTCATCGGTACGGCGCCCTGCTGAAGCTGGGTGATCAGATCCGGAGCGGCGACGATCTCGCCGTCGCCCGTGGCCAGGAGATGGACGGCATCGCCGTCGGGGGTCTTGAGCACGCCATAGGCGCCAGACTTGGCACCCTCGGCATACGCCCCCTGGCGGGATCTGGTCTCGTTCAGTATGCCGGTCATATCATCCGGGTGGATGCCGTGGGCATCAGCCACCTTCTGGTAGACCTGCTCCTCGATCTTGTCCCAACCGGCAGAGCGGTCTCCTCGGTTCATTCCGGCATACTGCTTGGCAAAGTCCTGCTTCTCGTCCGGAGTGAGCACCTTGGACTTGTTCAGCCAAGAGCGAACCTGGTCAACGGCGCCGTCTTCCCCATGGCTGATGATGCCCATGGGGGGCTTGTCGGTCAGAGCGTGGTAGACGCGCACAGGGGTGTTGTGCAGGTGGTCCTGCATGTAGGACACGAGCCGCTGGGGGTGCAGGAGATCCTGCCCGGAGGGCAGAGCTTGCACGTCACGAAGAGTAGAGTACTTAGCTGAAGCCCTCAAGCCAGCGAAAGCTTCGTTGATTCCATAACTAGTGGTCCGGGCACGCATGGACTGCGCGGCATCCAGAATGTTGGTGTAGGCATCGGCCTTGTTCAGCAGCTGTGCCTGAGCAGCAGCTGCCTTGGTCTTCTCAACCGGCTGAAGCCACTTCTCCAAGAGGCCAGCATCGCCCGGAGCAAGGGCGAACTTCTCCATGGCCTCCGGCGGAGCCAGGAGGTTTGCGTTGCGGAACGCAAGACCGGAGTTCACTGAAGAGAGCCTGTCGAAGGCCCCCTTGTCGCCCATGAGCGTACGCAGAAGCAGTTCGGATTCGTTTGTGTCCTTGGCGCCTGCGAGAGCGGTGGCGATGGAGTAGCGGAACGCCGAGTTCCTGAATGCGGGATGCTCTGCGATCGTGGAGGCATCCTTGCCGACAACCCAGTTCACCAGACGCTGGCTTCTGGCTGTCGCCAGAGCCTTGTCGATGTCGCCCGGACTCTTGATGGGATTGTTCTTCAAGGCTTTCAGGGGCAAGGAGGTCCATTTCAGAACCTTCTGCGAGGGATCGAGGTAGGTGCGCAGAACCCCATCGGTGGCTCCGGTCATGATGCGCATACCCCAGCTGCCCTGGCCCACGAAGTGCGCCACTGCGTTCGGGTCGCTCGGATTGATCACCGACGCGCCCATGTGCTGCGTGGCACCCTCGCCAGCGATTGCGCCAAGAGCGCCGAACTGCGCTCCGCCTAGGGCTCCGCCCAGCGGACCCATCTCGCGGTGCAAGGTTCTGGTGCGTGGTCACCGCACGATATGCCCCGGCTATGCCCTGGCCCTGGCCAAGGGCATACATCGCCTTGGACTGCATGTTGACCACATCGGCCAGCGGGTGCGAGATCAGGTCCGTATAGGCTCTCTGGTCCAGATTGGCGAACCCCTGGAAGCCGGAGGCCCCAAGGTGGGAGCCAACTCCGAGGAGATCCGTAGGAGCCTTGATACCTATGTCATAGGCGGCAGAGACACCCTTGCCTATGCGCCCGGCGATGGACTGGTTGGAGTCCCCGCCGAACACATCCCCCACGGACTTCAGAGCGCCGCCTACGGCGTTCGTGACGGAGCTCCATATGCCCACGGGGAATCCTCTACTGTTGCGGTCCGCCTGCCTGAGGCGTCGGGAACACCCCGGGGCCCTGTGTGGGTCCGGAGGGTCCCTGATTGGCTTTGATCAGGTTCACGAACATCCTGGAGCCGGGAAGCGAGTCGGGCTGGTTGGCCATGAACTCAAACACGGGCAGGTAGGTGGAAAGCTTGACGTTGTCCTTCGCGGCAACCTGCTCTGGCAGGATGCCCAGTGCTTCTACCCCGGGTCCAGCACCGAGCGCTGCTCCTGCGGTAACCGGCTCATTGGGCCGATTGGTCGGAGCGGAGAACGGGATAGTCTGGGGGGGCTGTGGTTCGGGTGCTACCGGCCCCGGAGAAGCCCCAGAGGCAGGTGGGGGCGTAGGAGCATTGGGAACTTGGGCGAGAGGCGCGCCGAGCTGGTCGGATTGGAACTGCTTCTGCTCGCCGTACTTGGCATCTGGAAGATTTTTCAAGGCTTGAGCAGGTCCGCCGTCAGTGCGGCGCGCCAGTTGCCCCGGTCCGGAGACCGGCGCGGGTTTTGCGGGAGGTGGCATCAGCACTCCTCTAGAGTGTCGGGCTCATCTTCCGTTTCGGCGAGCTGAATGTAGAAGCCGCCGAAGTTCTCGATCTCGCTCTGGGTCGCATGGGCCCATGAGCGCCGCTCGCGCTCATAGAGAGCACGCTTCGTAGTGCCGACCGAAAGGCCCGCGAATAGGTTCGCCACGTCTTCGGCTATCCTCGCGAACATCGCGAAGAACTCCGAGACGAAGTACCAGGCGTTGGTCTTCTCGGGAGTGATGGGGGCAAAGACTTCGTCCTCATCGGTACTGACATCAAAGTCGTCGTCTTCGCCGCTCATCTGGATCTCCCTTAGGCCGTCTTGTATCCGCCGCCGCTGGTGGCGCTTCGCTCGGTGGAAGCTGTAGCACTACCGTTCGGAGGCATCCAGGTCCCGCCGACGGGTTCCGGGCGGTATCCGTCCACCGGACCGGGAGCGAACTTGCTGTTGGCATCCAGCCCGTTGTCGTTGACAAGGGCAGACCAGTTCGACTCGATCGGGTTGCGCACCTCCGGCGGCATGCCGGACTCGAAGGTGTTCGGCCTGGTGTAGTTCGCGTCGTCGACGGGATTGCCCTGTCGGCCGACCTGGGTGTCGGTGCCGTTGTCCTCGGCGTTGGAGTAGTCGGGGCGGCCGAAGTCGCGCCCGCCACCGGGGGTGTATCCGCCCATCAGGCGCTCCCTATCTTCTGTCCGCAGCAAGACAGCACAAGCTGCTTGCCCTTGATGATCCCCACCTTGATGTGGGATCCGCACCATTCGCAGCCGTCCGGCTTCTCGAGGCGTCGCCAGACGCGCTCGAGGATGCCAATGGCTTCCTTGTCGAGCTCTAGGCCTTCAGCCTTGATGGCCGCCTTGAGCTTTCCGATCTCAACCGTCATGCAGTCTGTCCCTGGGTCTTGGCTGTGAGCTGAGGACCGCGACCGCCACCGGCTAGCGCCGCTAGAAGGTCGCCGACTCCGCCTCCGCCTTGGCCGGGAGGCCCGCCCCCAGGAGAAGGGGCTGAAGGCGGACCTCCGGGAGCGCCCCCGCCGGGCGCCTGCATACCGGGGCTGGGCGCACCCTGGAGTCCAAGAGGACTCGGTGCACCACCTGGCGCCTGACCGGGAGGCGTAGAACCGGGCGGGGGGGTCTGTGGCTTGAACGCCTTGATCAGGGCATCCCGCAGGGGGGTACCCTTCTCGCGTTCCTTGCCGACGGCGGCAAGCTTGGTGAGCAGGTCGATGGGATCGGCCCCTTGCTGGACCATCATCCCGAGAGACTGCGCCAGAGTCGCGATGCCCATCTTGAGGGCGTCGTCAAGAACCTCGTTGTCAACCTTTTCCATCTCTTGGTCGATGTTGAGGTCAAATGGCATATTACGCAGCATGAAGTCTCGGCTGATCCCCTTGTCGCCTCGCAGCTGCAAGAGGAACACAAGGGCCCGGTTGGGGTCCATTCCTGCTGCCATGCCATAGGTCACATCTACCTGGTAGACCCCGGCGATGTCCTTCTTGGGGACGTAGGTCTCCTCGTAGGCGGTGCCGTAGACGCGCACGCGTACGCTGCGCTCCATGGAGGGCCAGAACTTCTCGTCCATCTCGAAGGCCCAAGACAAGGCCTCCGTGAGGGCGTAGCCGATCGACTCCTGGGCGGTCTTCACCTTCATATCGATGGTGCCCATCATCGCATCGACGCCCGCGCCGGTGACGATGGATCCGGGGCTCTTTCCCTGTGCGACGTCCGACATGCGCGCCCCTTGGGACGCTTCGGAGTTCAGCATCTCGCCGACCTGAAAGGCGGCAGGAGACATCTCCATGCCCACCTTGCGGATCTTCTCCGGGGTGTTGGAGCGGATCACCGCATCTGGGCCGAGCGGAACGCTCTGGACATCGGACGGAATCGCCAGCGGAGCATACACGGACTTCTTGGCGGCTTCCAGGCCGTACATCGCAAAACGTGCACGGGCCAGGTGAATCCATACGACATCATCGTAGGAACCGCGCGTCTCGCCGTCGTACTTGCTGCGCTCCGCAATGGAGATCGTCAGGCGCCCCAGGGGGTTCGGCACCGACAGGACAACCAGGTTGTTCTTCTGCGGCAGGTAGGCCACGGTCTGCTCGTCGTCGTAGTACATGACGAGCTCGATCTGGCGCGACGTGCTCGCTTCGTTCTGGTCGTCGACCAGCTTGCTGCGCAGGTGCGGGAACTTCGCTATGAGCGAGCCCACGTCCTCCGTGTACACCTTCACGAACGCGGAGCAGCGGCCCCAGGCGTCCAGATCGTAGTAGCACCCCAGGGGGTTCTCGAACCTGATCCGGGGACCAGGCTGACAGGACTTGTCGCCGAAGTGCGGCTCGACGATCACCGGCAGGAAGCCATACGTGTCGTACCAGTCGGAGGCCGAGACCAGGTGCTTGCGCAACTTGGACTCGTCCGCATAGTGGTTCGCGATCAGCGTGCGCTTTTGCGCGTACTTCTTCTGGCGGTCGGTGACCATAACTCCCGCAGTGCAGGAGATGTTCGGCATGACGCCAGCCTGCTCGGAGAAGAGCCTGGCCGCGTTGTCGATGATGTTCTTGACGATCGGCTTTGGCCACGCGTCCGGCAGCATGCCGGGCATGATGCGCTGGATCTCACCGGCGCGAGCAGCGCGAACGTTGCCGTTGCGCTGGTCGCGGGTGTAGTTTCTCATCCGAAGGCTCTGGACGAATTTCTGGATGTCGCTAGGACTCCGTGCCATTTCCCAGTTCCCCCAGGTCGTCTATTAGCTCCTCAACGTGGAAGTCCAAGTGAGAGTCAAGCTGTGCTTTGAGGTCGAGGCGGACCGATTCGCTCGTGTCGCCCTCGACGATCTCGTGGTGGAAGAGTTCCCTACAGAAGTTGCAGCGGAAGAAGACAACCTGTACGCGGCTCACCAGAACGAACCTCCGGACCAGGAGCCCAGGTCGTCCGACTGGCTGTTCTGCCGGAGCCACTCGTCAACCATCATGTAGGACGACCCGCCGGAAGACTGCCTGGCAAGCCAGCTGTCCATGTCTACCGTCATCTGCTCTTCGCGGTCCAAGGGCGACATCATGTCGCTCTGCGTGTGGGTGACATGGTCCCACTGGTCGCATATAGTCCTAGCCCGCAGCTCTGCGAACCAAAGGGCCATGATGGTGTCCTGCTTGGGCATCTTGGACTGTGAGGGAGTCGGGAACCAGGCAAGCAGCTCGTCTCGCATCGTGGAGACGCCGACGTGGTTGCGGGGAGAAGGCAACTCGATCAGGTTGGAGCCGTTCTCCGCACCGAGGAACATGTTCGCCATGGAGGCGACACCGTACATCGGGTCCCACTTGTTCCTACCGGTCTGGTGGCCTTGCACGGCCACACCCCTGCCGCGGAGCCAGCGAACCATCTCCTCGTCCTGGGAGATGTACTTGTTCAGGCCGTTCTCCTCGATGCGCCACTCCATCACGCCGTAGCGCTGGGTCATTGACTGCACCTGCTCGCGCACCGTGCGCGGAGGGGCCGTCCGCATCGTCCACACATCCAGCACGTAGCGCCGGGTCGTCTGCCGGTCTATGCCGAGAATGACGATGGCGGTGTAGTTCTCGGGGGCGGGGTCGAGGCCGCCAACGACGAACAGGCCTTGCATTCCACCCGTCCGATGTCCTCGCTGGCCGTCAACCAGCACACCGGGCAGTCGAAGCAGATTTGTGCACCCTGTGAGCATGTCCAAGCTGAACGTGTTCGTTTCACTAACCTGCTCCTGTTGATAGGTCATAGACCACGCGTTGGGGTCGTTGAGCGAGTCCTTGATCTCCGACATGTACTCGCCGGGGAAGCGCGGCCAGAGGCCCTCTTCGTTCTGGACCAGTTCGTAGTCCAGCTCCGCCAGGTTCTCCGGCTCCACGTTGGACCAGGGCCACAGCGTGACCCAGTCCGAGGGGTCCTCGGCCATCTCGAGCACAGCGGGCTGCGTGAGGCAGGTGTACGGGCTCTCGCCCCTGGAGTACCGCTCGACCTTGGTGATCTCGCTGTAGAAGTCCTGTGACGCCATGCGCGTGCCGATGATCAGCAGGGAGCCGCCCTGAACGAGCCGGGACTGTACTTCCTTCTGGGTCCAGCGGATCTGCTTCTCGAACTCGTGCACGTTGGAGAGGTCGACGCAGTCGTCCATGATGATCAGGTCTGCGCGCTTGCCGTAGATCTGCTGGCCCATTCCGACAGCCCGGACCGTGGGGTCCTTCTCGCCGGAGGACAGGACGTCCACGCTCAAACGGATGCGGTCCTGGCGCCACTCGGACGAGTTGTTCTGGAAACCCTCCGGCGGGCCGAAGTCCCTCTTGAGCTCCTCGAACATCGGGGTCCTGGAGTCAAGGCGGTCCTTGACCGCCGACAGGATGTCCTTGGCCAGGTCCTGCGTCTTGGAGATGATCAACACTCGCAAGTTGGGATTCTTCAGAATCCGCCACGTCACGTAGCTGATCGACAGCGTTGCCGTCTTAGCGTGGTCCGGGGGAGTGTTGCAGACGTACAGCTTCTTGCGGGTCATCCACCCGCGCTCGTATCGCTGGTTCGGATGCAGGTTGCGGGGCTCCCGCCCCTCCACCAGGTCAACCCACTGGAGCTGGTGGTTGAAGAGCTGAAGGCCTAGATAGTCCTGGGCGAACTTACGAAACTCCGGAATGGTGGGCGGAGCTCCGCCTGACTGGAGGCGGCGAATGTCACCCATCAGTTTTACGAAGTCCGGGTCGGACTTCTTCCAGTACTCGAGAGTCTTCACTGTCCGCTCGGCTTTAGTGCAAGACTGCTCAAGGGTTGCACCCTTGCGTATCTCACGCAGGAATACAGCCTTAGCATCTGCCGTGGAGTACTGCGTCGCCTCTCTGCCCACAGCTTCGACTGCCTTCCTTATTGTGAGGATTCTTTAGGAATCCTCACTAGGGTTCTTCAATTCGCAACCTTTGGGGTTGCTCTTTACGAACCCCTATTCAGACGAGCCCGAGAGGCTCGTCTTCACGCTTCGCTCTTCTCGCTACACTCGCTCAAGCCCTGCGCTCCCTGCGGTCGCTTGGTCTTTCGCTCGCTTCGCTCGCTCCAAGTACTATTACCCAGTTTGATCTTGGTCGCTTACGCACGATCATGGAAACTTTGCCGAAACGTTACCTTCTGAGTTGGCGTTGAGCGTAGCTCATCCACCATGTGAGATACTGAGTAAGGCTCACCATGTAGGTTATGAAGCTCCTCTGGAGCTACGCCGAGGTGTGAATTCCCCCAGGGAACACTATGGTTCTTTCCCGAACAATTTAGCCAAACATTTGTGAGGGATAGCACCTTTCAAGGCGCTCCGAGTTTTAAAGACCCCGGGTTGCAATGGTATCAGACCATTGCGACAGAATACACCCATGAATGAGTGAAGAATGAGCGAAAGAATGCACGTATTTTGTGGATGTATGAGGTATGTATTGGCCCTCGTGGCCAATGGGCTAAACACATGAATGCATAGAAACAATACCAATCAATGCGGCAGATAGGGCATTGGTAATGCATGTATCGGCAAGGGTCTGTTCATTCTTCACAGACGGCAGTAGTGCTGCTTGCCTCAACATGCACCATACCAGATAGTCTGCTGAGCAGATGATCTTACCGACAAGATGTCTTGTATAATGCTGGTCAATTGCAAGTTGACGCATGCGAACCGTTGACTAGGTTCGCTACAGGGGGAGATTGGAAGTAGCACAACAAGGTCTCGCCAAGGGAAGCGATCATGGAACGCATCGGCACAGTCCTCCTAGTAACGGAGGACATGGACGTCAAGACGGAGCCGGTCAAGGTTGCACACGTCGACCGTGTGACCGAAGAGAAGATCGACCACCACAACAGCTACACCGCTCGCACCTCGTACGAGGACAGCGGATGGATGTCAAATGAGCTATAAGCCAGGCCCGGAGCAGTTTGCCGAGCGCGTCGCATGGCTGAGGCGGGTGCTTGGATGCAGCAAGCCCTACACCTGCCGGTGGCACAGCGCAATGCTCAACTCACAACCGTCCGCGTGGGCGGACTGGATGGACGAATACCCGGAGGAGATGTCCCGATGAGGCAGATCTACAAGACCAGGACGAAGAGGACCGAGCGCAGCCTCGAGGACGTCGAGGACGCCCTGAGGGAGCTCAAGAGGCATGATGGCGTGCGTGAGCACTCCCGCAAGCTTGACGCTGCCGTGCAAGCCCTTCTGGATGCTATTGACGAGGAGCTGTGATCTTGATGGACACCACCGACCTCCACCAGTCGGCACAGACCTGGTCAAAGCATCAGCAGGATGTGGCCTGGGAGACCTACAAGGGCAACCTGAACACAGGCTGGACGCTGGAGAAGCACAACGGCGGGACCGTGTGGGCAAAGGTGGGATACGTGCCCACGAACCCCGAGTGGGCCGGGCTGGTCGGATGGTTGGGGGTGATCGCACTCCTGACCGTACCCGCCCTCCTGATCAAGTTGTTCATGCCCTAGAGATTGCATGCTGGCCGTTTGATGTCTCACACGGTCGGCGTGTTGTCCCTACGGAGGTGACACATGAACGAGTACACCGTGTACTACGAGCATGACGAGCTGAAGGACAGCCCCTCTGGCGGCGTGGAGTTCTTCAGCAAGGAAGACCAGGCAATAGTGACGGCCACCACCAAGCAGGAGGCCATGGCCAAGGTGTTCGACTGGCTGTCGGACGAGGGCAAGACCGTGACCGGCCTCTACGCTACCTTCAGGGAAGAGGTGCATGCATGAGTACGACTGGAGTGTCTCTCCATCTGGAGAGCGGCGAGTACCGCGCCGACGTCAGCAGTGTCACGGACAGCGTCAGGGTTGCCCCGGACGTGTACATCTTCATGCAGCATGGGACCTCACCCAAGGCGATAGCCGACGCTGTTGCCTACCTGAAGACCCTGGAAGCAGCTGCCAGGCGCCTGCGTAGGCGCATAGAGACGAAGGGAAAGATCTCGTGAACCGCACTAAGACCGTTGCCGAGGTCGTCACCCTCGGCGCAGAGCTCCTCGACAAGAGCGAACCCAGCTGGTACAGCCACGTTGACGTGGACGAGCTGAACATGGCGGGCATGAACCACGATGTCCTGGCCATGGTATTCGGTACGCACCAAGCGGGCATCGTTCACCTGCTCGGCGCCAAGGCTGAGCAGCAGACCATCGACGACTTCCGCAGGGCCCACGGCCTGGATGTGGACCGTGAGCGCGACTGGGAGAACATCATGGACGAGGACTACAACGACGCCAAGGCTCTTGATGACGCTTGGACCGAAGAGGTCCTCTACCGATTGGATAATCAAAGTGCCTGAGTACTACAAAGCCGTCCGCCCGGACGGCACAGACTTCTACACGGGCCGCGTCGACTACGCCGCCCACCTCGCCTCAGGGGCCGTGGGCCTCTGCCATCGGAGGCACCGATGAGGCATAAGCGTGGATACCTCGCCAGGCGTGAAGCCTGGCAGAGCGCCCTGCTCATGGGTGCAGCCCTCTCCATCCTGTTCTCACTGAATTGCCTGGCGGCTTATTTCATCTTGGGGGCCCTGCGTGCCCACTGACCGGCAGATCAACGAAGTAGCCAAGGTGCTCGGCGACTCGGCCAATGCCGAGATGACGGCCGAAGAAGTTGCCGAAGCTTGCATCGTAGTACTGGAGGGCATGCGACAGCGCGAGTGGAAGTACGTCGTCATAGCGCAGGAGCGCAGCCTCCCCGCACACCTCACCGGGCGCACCTTCCACCCCACGTGGGTGATAGGCCCGTTCTACACCGCATCTGAGGCAGGCAAGGCGGCTCGAGACCTGCGCAAGGCTTCACCCGACACAACCAGGGTCATGGGAGCGGAGGTGGTTCCCGTCGGACAGGAGGTAGTGCCGGACAAACTGAAAGAGGTCCTGCTGTAGCAGGCAACAAGAGAAGAGCCCCGGCCAAGAGGCCGGGGCTTTCTTTCGTTCTTGGAGGCTAGCCCCCGTCGTACGTCTGGGAGAGAGCAGCCCGAGCGGCAGCATTGGTTACCACGCTGCGCGACGTGTGCCAAACGGGGCGTTCGCCCCCTATCTTGCGCTGGAGCCTCTGCACGGTGCGGTTGATGCGGGCGCTGGCAGCCTCGAAGGCTATCCCCTCCGCATCTGCCAGAATCTGACACACCCCACCCATCTCCGGCTCCATCCAGAACCACCCGAAGAGGTTCTGCCTGTCCCGCTCAGACAGCAGGCTAAGGCCCCGCTCGATATCCATGTAGGCATCTCGGTCGGGGCAGTTCAGCTGTGCAGCGAGGCCGTTGACCTCGATCTGCTCGTCCAGATAGTAGTGGGGCAGGAGTCTGCGCAACTGGCGCGTGGAGTAGTAGTAGTTGTCGTGGTTGGCGTAGCCCTCGCGCTGGGCCTTGTAGCCCTGCGCTGCATCGAGGCAGTGATGGTAGCAAGAGCGGTAGACCCGGCCGAAACCGCCGTCCGAGTCCTCATGCCATTCCATGACCTTGTCCTCATGGGTCAGGATCCATTCCCAGGCATCCTGCTTGAGGTCCTCGTATGGGCTGTTGGCTACGCGCTGGCAGACGTTCCGAGCCGCGCGGTTGACCACCGCATTCAGCTCTTCGAAGTTGAGGTCGACGATGGTCATGGTCAGTACCAAGTCCCCTGATACTGGAACCTGCCACCCTTGGCTATCAGGAGTTCAGGCATGGTGCCGAACTTGGGGTGGTGCGTTAGCACTCCAACGCCGTGAGCCCATTCAGGGCTCTTGCTGGTGATGTACTCGGCGGCACTGAACTTCATGGAACAGCCCACGTTCATGTAGAACCTGGAATCTAGATTGAAGTTGTAGCCCACTGACGCCGAAGTCAGCAAGGTCGGAAGTTGATACGAAGATCATCCAGCCCGAAGAGGCTTTCGATAGTGAGATTTCGAAGCGTTCGGAATGCGGGAATGCGAGTTCGTATTGAGAGGGCAAATCGCTCGAGATGATTGCTGTAGCAAATATCGAAAGTGCTTCGAGGAGAGGCAGATCTGAACTTGGCGAGGAAGTCATGTGTGAGGTCTATCTGCTCCTGTAGGTTCCCCTCGACCTCTTCCGGCGTCTCCCGGACCCATCGGCCGATGGTCGTTGCGTCTGTCTCGTCGCCTACGTGAATGATCTTGTCTGGCTGAAGATCCTTGACCAGCTTCAGCGTTCGGTTGATGTGGTCTTCATCATGAAGGTTGACCTGCCAATCCGCCAGCACCACTGCCGTCTTTACCCTCGACGCCATTGCCATGCCCCCCCGGGAGGAATTCCTGTATCTGTCGTTCGAGTTCGTCGATGTGTTCTACGGCCAGCGTGTAGCTCTTGGTGACGCTGCGCACCACCTCATTCACCTTGGCCAGAGCCAAGCGGTCGGCGTCCAGCGTGGCGTACTCCGACAGAAGCTTGCCGTGGGAGCCGAGCAGCTGATGGTACTCATCCTCCCAGCTCTTGGCGGAGGCTTTGAGGCTCCGCCTCGACTGCCAGTAGCTCACTGCCATTCTACCCAAGCGGTACCTGCAATTTCGGGATTCCTGCGGAAGTCCGCAATAGTGGAAATGCGCCAGTCTCTGAGGCCCCTGAAGTCGTCATGGTCCAGGAACCTTACTACCCCGATTCTATCGAACAGCACCCAGGCACCACCGCGGCTGAGTACGGCCATGGCAAAGCCGTTCTTCTCGAACAACACGGCCCCGGGCTCCGTAGGAAGATTCTTGCGCTTCATCGCCATCCCCTATCCGTGCCTTTACGAAGGTCCTTGACGTCGACCGGCCTACCGTCGATCGGCACAGCTGCCGAGAAGCTGGTGTCGAACCCGGTGTTGCTCAGGTCGCTTACCTCGGGCACGGAAGATGCGATCTGCTCCCAATCCTCTTCGGTCTTGCCCTTGATGCTCTTGGCTCCGGTGACGCGCTCTGCGGCACGCCTGAGGGCTTGTCGCTCGGGAGCCTCAGGCTCGCGGCCAAAGGTATCCCGGAAGACATCCTCCAGGGCTATGGGCTCGTTGTTTTGGCGCAGGTGCTCGAGCTCCGGACGGAGCGCATTGTATATCTGTTTGAAAATGTCAGCGAGCTTCTCGGAAGTGTGGCTCTTGCGCAGAGTCCACGTTCGGGTGTCATCACCGCTGTCCACGGTTACCTGAAGGGCCCCCGACGGCCCCAGTGCCCATGACGCTCTCATGCCTGCATGGCCTCCAGCCAATCGTCCCCCATGTGGACGTTACGGTCATCCACATAGATCTTTGCCAGAAGCTTCCCGCACACGATTCGATGGAACGGGAAGCTCCAGTGGTTCAGCCAGCTCTCGACAATCTCGTAGTCGGCCCAACCCCTGCTCGTGTGGATCACGATCTTGAAACCGTGCTGCCAGAGCTCGGCCATCTTGACCGCCATACCCCAGATGGGCTCACCCGGCGGGGCCGAGGGGTTGTCTGCCGTCCACGTGGACTCGCACAGGGTCCCGTCAAAGTCGATCGCGGCCCACTTCAGGTCCGCACGCTGGCGTGTGACTAGCTCATCCGACATGGCCGTCCATCCTAGCCTTGTAGTACTCAGCCGCCTGCACGTTAAAGAACACGGCCGCCGCATGGTCCTCGTCGGTCTCGTCGGTGAGCCACTGCATGAGGTGGCGGAACGCTGAAGCCTTCGCCCGGTCGCGCTCTTCGCTGGCCTTGCCGAGTTCCCAATTACGCGCGTCATACTTCTCGGCTCCGCGAGCCATCAAACGGGCCCATCGGGTGAGAATCTGGTCATCGAATCCGATGCGCTCCGGAATCAGCAGGTCGAATCGCGGCTTCCCCTCCTGAGAATCGCGCTTCATTCCGCTGTCGTACTCCTGGCGAATGCCGGAGTCCTTGGTCTCGAAGTCAGGCACTGAAGTCCTCGTCGAGAGAAGCGATGTCGTAGAGGACGTCGGCCGTGAACGATTGCTCTTCGTTCCACTGCTGCCGGTAGTAGCCGAGGAAGTCTTCCTTGCCAGAGAACCATCCAGCGGCACGCTTGTCGTTGACGACCATTGCCACAGCTGAGGCAAACCCATCCCAATAGTCCAATGGGTGGGTAGCTTTGGGATCATCCATTCACTTTCTCCAAGAACCAGTCGGGCCCTACTTCAAGATAGTGGCTATTCACGTCTGCGCCAGAGGGCATTTCTATCACCGTCGCCGATATTTCTTCTTGAAGCTTCTGGCCGACCTTCCGCCCGGCCTTGTCTCCGTCGGCGAAGACGAAGGTCCTGCTGTAGTCCTCAAAGATCCTGGCGTAATGCGATCTCCAGGAGGAAGCTCCTGGGAGGCCCACCGCAGGAAGGCCGCACTGTCCGAGAATGAGCGTATCGAGTTCACCTTCGGCGATACATATGTAATCCTCCTGATGGAAAAATCCCTCAACGTGAAATAGCCGAAGGCTTGCACCAGACTTGCCCAGGTACTTGGGGCACCCAACCGCTCGACAATCATGTGGCTGGAGACATCTGTAACGGATATCGACAACACCAGATCGGGTGACGAATGGGATACTGAGACGTCCACGGAACGATTCATCGCCCGTCACCGGATCCTCTACCACGCCCAGGCGCGATGTATTTGCTGTGTGTTCGGAGAATCCCCGTGCGGCCAGATATTCTTCCGCGAGATGCAGACTCTCCTGGTATCGCCTTGTCGCCGATTCCAGTGAGCTCCTCTGCGAGGCGGTAAGCATCCTTCCAGTCCATCCCTCCATGCTCGACTAGAAGCCTCGCAGCGTCGCCGTGTGCGTCGCAGGTGAAGCATTTGAAGTAGAAGTCTTGGACGCTGGCCGATGGATGTCTGTCTAGTCCGTGTAGCGCGCATCTTATGCGCCCGTTGCGCTCGGAGGATAGGTCGAACCCAAGGTGCTCCAAGATCGGCCTTATGGGCACGTTGCTCACTCCACAACCACCACCATAGAACCGAACATGTAGACCGTGCCGCTCTTAAGGCCGTGCACCGCACAATCTAGGTCGCTCCATACGGTAACTTCTTGAGGCTCGTGTGGCCGAACCTCGCAGCAGCATGTCACCCGCTGGTTCGGAACGCCCTTGACGGTTTCCCATGTGACGTACTCGCACAGAAACGTCCAGTAATGACAAGTACAATCCGGATGCCTGTCACTCATGCCAGAAAATCCCTTAGACGCATCACTACAAACGAGTCCTCAATGGATTTGCCGACGCACTTGATGAAGACGACCGGAACCGGCAAGACGGGCAAACCTCTGGCGTCTGCATAATGCTGGGCCTCGACTCTAGCTTCGTCGCAGAAGGTTCCGAGAGAGAGGCCGGTGGTCTTGTCTCGCCTGACCTTGAGTTCGGCGATGATGGTTTCTTCGTCTGAATGAATGACAACATCCCCTTCATCGAGGCTGCCAGCTTTGGCAAGGCGTTCGGCACTGTGTCCAGCCCCTCTCAGGTGTGCCAGTACATCCGTCTCGTAGCGGGCACCAGCGCGCTTTGCGCTACTCGTCATCACCACTCCCTGAAGGTGCATGTATCCGGATCAACATGAAAGCTCAGCGCCGAGCGTCCGCTAGGGTCCTGGAATCCGTGCCTGTTCTTGACGGGAGCCAGGAAGAAACTGTCCCCCTGCACTGCTGTCGTCAGAATCAGTACGGGTAGCTTGTTCTGCTTCTGGAGGATCGCCGACCTCGGCGGACAGGGGCGGCACTCGGCCGACTCGGTTGCATGGTGTACCACGAGTACGACCGCGCCCGTCGTGCGGGCCGTCGCGTGTAGATACTGCAAGATGCGCGCAGTCGAGCCATGTTCCGAGTCCTCGTAGTAGGAGATGTTGTCCAAGATGTCGATCACGACCATCCAGGGGTATTCTCCGAACACCTCCTGAAAGGCCTCCAGCTCAACATCGAGGTCCTCCAGGCTCGGCGAAGGGTCGAAGGACCACCTGATGTTGTCGTACCCGGCCAGGCGGCTAGAGGCCCACTCCCGAGACCTGCGCATCTCCTCCGTCACCACGTCGGCGGAGCGTGAGACGTTGGCCGCCAGCATCCGCCCGGCCACGGTGGTCTCATCCGAGTCGTTCGAGAGGTAGAGCGTGGGCACTTGGAGCCTGCGCACCAGGTCCAAGACGAACATGGTCTTCATGGATCCGGTTTGACCGGCTATGAGGTGCAGGTTGGATCTCCTGAAGCGCACCTTGGCGCGCAGCAGTGACGGCCACACGTCGGGCAGAGGATCACCTGACGCGAGATCCTTGCGGACGGTGCGAGACAGGGTTACGGACACCCTATCCTCCCACCACTGCCCACGGCCCGTACAGCAGGTCGAACTGCTCGTCCGTGATCAGGTCACGGACCACAAGAGCCAAGGCGGCATCCCGGGCGGCAATCCAGGTGTCATCCCGGGCGGCATCCCAGGCGGCATCCCAGGCGGCACTCCTAGCGGCATTCCAGGCGGCCTCCCAGGCGGCCTCCCAGGCGGCATTCCTGGCGGCATTCCAGGCGGCATCCCAGGTGGCATCCCAGGTGGCATCCAGCCGCCGCACCTCTTCGGGCGTCAGCTGCTTCGCCCTCTCGATGAGGGCGGCGACGGCCTCTCCGTTGGGACCGAGAGCCTTCCAGCTCTCGATCTCCTTCACCACGCGCATGGTCACGAAACCATGCTTGTGGCCTTCGGAGGCGACGGACTTGCCCGTCACCTCGAAGAGGCGGCAGGGCCAGGAGCCGCCGATCAGGGTCTCCGAAGGAGTGTCCGAAGCGTGGTAGACGGTGTTTGAGCACGTCTTGCGCTTCGTGCCCTTCGGGACCTTGATGGGCGGCAGCTTCTCGCCTGAGGCGAGGTGGGCGGCGTAGTCGACGCTGCCCGTGTGGAAGTCTGTGCCGTCCGGGCGGACGGCTTTGTAGTA